>Ga0209027_1000045_pt1 | contig 31461 bp, 27 predicted proteins | sample GraSoi013_1_20cm_3_FD_185821 | JGI IMG/M metagenome (GOLD analysis project Ga0209027, IMG submission 185821) | Grasslands soil microbial communities from the Angelo Coastal Reserve, California, USA - Sample 09_27_2013_1_20cm (SPAdes) (version 2) | ecosystem: Environmental > Terrestrial > Soil >...
ATGCCGAGAAAGGTTTCACCGACGAGGCGCTGAAGTCGCGCGGGATGACGGTGCAACTACGCGAACCACTCACCTTAAAGGATGGCAAAGGTTTTTTCGTCTCCGGCCCACAAGAATCCGGCGGCCAAAAGCGCCATGAGGCGGTGATGGTCGCCAACATGGCGGACCGCTCGCTCGCGCTCAGGCGCCGCGGGAAGTCCGGTGCGGACCGGATCACCTTGGCAGGCGACCCGACCGCGAGACTGTTGGGAGGGATGGTGCCGGACACGAGCGAGTTGGCTCCGATGACGGTGCCATCGCCGATTGTTGTGCCGGGCATCACGAATACGCGCCACGGCAGCCACACACTTTTGCCGAGCGTCACGGGCTCGTACGTCACGGGGTAGCCGTCCAGGGCGTTGAGCCACACACCGTGGGTGAAGATGAGACAGTGGCCGCCGATCCCCGTGTCGTCGCCGATGATCACCGGCTTGGTGGGGTTGATGGACGTGAGCTGCAGGATGATGGTGCGGCTCCCCAGCGCGAAGCGCGACTCGGGCAGCTGCGGCCCGCCGACGTACACCTGCTCACGGATCTTCGCGTCCTCGCCGATCTCAATCGTCTCGCAGGAGAGGTAGCTCATGGTGCCGACGCTCGAGTGCCGGCCGATCCTGATGAGGCGCCCCTGAACGATCGCGAGAAACCCGATCTCCACGCCGTCGCCGATCTCGACCGACCGCCCGACGACCACGCCGCCGAGGCTAAAGCGCACGCCCCGGCCGATCCGATAGCCGAGCAGCAGCCGGTACGCGAGGATCTTCAGCGGGCTCGGCAGCCAGCCGAATAGCACGAGGTGACGCCATGGAATGCGGTCCTTCGGGATGAGCGACTCAACCATCGCGCAAACGCTCCGAGACGCGTGTGGTCCGGCGTAACCGGCGTAAGAAGATAGAGGCCGCAGGGCGCGGGGGCTATTATATTGCCTGCACTCGTGATCCGATTGCCCCCGCTAGACAGCCTCACCGGTATCGAGCGCTACGCCCTCGGCCTGCTCGTCGATCTCGCCCACCTTCCGCCGGTGGAGGATCCGTCCGCCGACGTGGTGCGATTACTCGTCGCCGAGCGGGACGCGGGCGCTCCCGATCTGCGCACGTGCGTCGCACGAGATTGGTACCTGGAGCGGGGGGACGGGACGGTGTCGGTCCCGCGCCCGGTTCTGCGCCGCATCGGCGACGTAGCCACGGCGGCGACCGAGCGGCGTGCCACCGCCCGCGATCGCTACGATCGCGTCCCGTCACGCGAGAACGAGCTGGTGCAGGCGGGCCTCGCCGCCGATCCGGTCGTGTCGCAGGCCGCCATGCGACTGCGGGCCGCGGTGACCACGAGTGCCGGCCGCCGCCCCGTGGCGCTGGTGGCCCCGTGGCCGAACGGCAAGCGCTGGGCCGCCGCCTTCACCCACGATCTCGACATCGTGGCCTACTGGCCGCTGTTCACGCTGCTGCGCCTCGCGGAGCTCACTCGCAAGGGCGAGCTGCAGCGGATCGGGCGCACCGCCCTGGCCGCCCTGTCGGCGATCGGCCGTGACCCGGTCGCGCGGGCCGTGCGCTGCGTGCTCGACGACGAGCGCGCTCAGGGCATCGTTTCCAGCTGGTTCGTCCTCTGCGGCACGCCCACGTTCGCCACCATGCGCGCGGGGGACCTCACGTACCGACCCGAGGCTCGGGCGGCGCGAGCCATCGTCCGCGTGCTGACGGAGCGAGGCGCGGAGATCGGCCTCCACGGGAGTTTCGCAACCGCGGAGCGACGGGACCTCTTTCAAGAGCAGCGCGGGAGGCTCGAACGGCTGATCGGCCACCCGGTGCGCGGTGTGCGGCAGCATTTCCTCCGCATACGCGCCGGCGTGACCCACCTGGGCATGTCAGCCGCAGGCTTCCGGTACGATTCGACGTGCGGCTTCTTCGATCGCAACGGGTTCCGTGTGGGAATCGCCGATGTGATACCGCTGTGGGACCCATCCACCGAGCGGTCCGTCGGGCTCGACGAGGCTCCGTTCTGCTGGATGGATCGCACGCTGAGCAAGTACGCCGGCGTCGAAGATCCGGCCGCATGGGTCGCCGACGGCGCGGCCCTCGTCGAAGCGTGCCGCCGGGTCGAGGGGTTGTGGGTGGGGGTGTGGCACCCCAACCTGAGCCCCGCGCTCGGGTACCCGGGCGCGCCCGGTGCGTTTCGCTCCCTGCTGCGCAACATCGCGGCGCAGGAGCCGTTTCTCGGCACCCTGGGCACGATGGTCGAGTGGCGCGCGGCCCGGCGGAGCCTACGCGTACGGCAGGTCGCACCTGATGGACGTTTGGAGGCTCACGCCGCCGTGCCTGCGCCCCACCCACTCAACCTGGAAGACCCTGGTCACCGAGTGCTCGCGACCGTCAATCGCTGACCGCGGCGCGCGCGCCGTGGCCCACGCGTCCCCGCGCCGCCTCGAGCGCCGCGGCGTAGCACGCCTGCCAGTCCTCGAGGAGCGCCGGCCAGCTGAAATGCTCCTGCACGTATTGGCGCCCCGCTTCGGCGAGCCGCTCGGCGAGCGGCGCGTCCGTCGCGAGCCGCTCCAGCGCGCTGGCGAGCGCCACCGGGTCGGCGGGCGGCACGAGGAGGCCCGTCCTGCCGTCCGCTACGATGTCCGTGATGCCGCCGACCTTGCTGGCGATCACGGGAAGGCGGTAGCTCATCGCTTCGAGCAGGACCACGCCTAGCCCCTCGGTATCGCCCCGCGCATCGACGATCGACGGCAGGACCAGCACGTGGGCGCGACCGAACGCCCGGTGCAACTCGGGCTCGGGGACCCGTCCTGGCATCTCGACGCGATCCTCCAGGCCGAGGGAGCGCACTTGCTCCTCGAGTCGGGACCGCTCGCCTGCGTCGCCTTTGCCGAGGATGAGCAGCCGGGCCGGTATTCGCGAGGAGAGGCGATGCACGGCGTCGATGAGGTAGCGCACCCCCTTGCGTTCGATGAGATTGCCCACGAACAGAACCACGAAGGGATCATCCGCCGCGCGCCGGGGCCGGGTCGGCAGGTCCGCCGGCGCCGCGGCGAACCCCACGGTGTACGGGATCACGCGTACCGGCCCGTGCCCGAGCTCGGCGATCTCCCGGGCGGTGGCGGAGGAGATCGCCACCACCTGGTCGGATGTCTTGAGCGCCCAGCGGAGAAACGCGTTGAGCCAGCGCAGGCGACTCTTCACCCACCGCAGCTCGACCCCGTACCACAGCGTGACCATCGCCGCCCCGCACGCCCGCCGGGCGGCCCACCCGAACAACGCGTGGGGCACCGGCCAGTGAACGTGGACGATGTCATAGGACCGTCGCCGGCACAGCCGCCAGATCGCCCGCATCCCGCCGATGGCGTAGAACAACGGCATGATCTTGTACCGCAGCGAGCCGTGGACGCGGTCCGGGGTTCCCTGGTCGTGTGTCAGGTCCTCCCAGCGAGCCGGGAAGTAACGGAAGCGATGGACCAGAATCCCCTCGAACTCGCCACCCCGACTGCCGCGGTAGGACGGCGCGAACACTTCCACCTCGTGCCCAGCCGCTTGCAGCCGTTTGAGCAGCTCTACGAGCCAAGGCGCGATGATGTCGGCCGGGGCGCGGGGAAAGGCGGTGACGACGTGGAGAATCCGCACAGGCGGGAAGTATAAAGCGTGCGCCTGTCGGCCGCGTCCGTTATCTTATCGGCCACTCGAGCACCGTGTCTACCCCAGCCGGTCACGCCCCCTGACGCCACCATCGCCGTCGGAGTCGTCGCTCCGGCGCAGCGTCGTCGTGCGCACCGCCCGGGTCGCGCTGCAGACGCTGGCCTTGGGCGCCGCTGTGTGGGTGCTGCTGCGTACGGCCCAGCCGAATTGGCGAGCCATCACCGGCGTGCACCTGAGCATCCATTGGGGGACGCTGGCGCTCGCGTCTCTCGCGTGGCTCGCGTCATTTGTGTTCCTGGTGCAGCTCTGGGCGGCGAGTCTCGTGTGGTGGAACGAGCGTCTCGACGCCCTGACGGCACTGCGGATCTTCGTCCTCACCAACCTCGCCCGCTACATTCCCGGAGCGGTTTGGCAATTCACCGGCCTGGCGGTGGCAGCGGTCGAGCAGCGGATATCCCCACTCGCGGCCGCCGGGGCGGTCCTGCTCCAACAACTCGTGCTGCTCACCACGGGACTCCTGTTGGCCCTCGCGTTCGCCCCGGCGCTGCTTGGCCGGCTCGCGGCAACGCTGCCTCTCTGGGCGCAATTGACCGTCGTGGGGGCGGGCCTCGTTCTCTTATTGTGGCTGTTTCCGGTGGCGCTGCCGGCGCTTCAGCGGCGCCTCGAGACCGTGCTCCGCCGCCGGCTCCCGCTGCCGCGGCCGTCCTGGCGCAGCTTCGGCCGCTATCTCCTGGGCTCCGCCCTCGGTTGGGTCGGTTACGGCGTATCGTTCTGGCTGTTCGGGCGGGCCTTGCTCGGCAGCGCGGCCCCGAGTCTGGTACCGGCGGCCACGGCCTTCGTCGCGGCCTACGTGGCCGGCATTATCGCCGTGTTCGCTCCGGGAGGCATCGTGGTGCGCGAAGCGGCGCTCGTCGCGGCGCTCGGCAGCCACATCGGCACCGACCGGGCGTTTCTGCTCGCCGTCGCGGCGCGCCTCTGGTTGATCGCGCTCGAGATCCTGGGCGCGGTCCTCGTGCTGGCGGTGGGCCGTACGACCGGCCACGACGGCCCGCGCCGGGAGGCCTCACCCGACGATCAGGGCTTGCGGAGCACAAAGACGAACTGATATCGCAGCGGCGGGGCGAGCGACAGAAAGCGCAGCAACAGGCGCAGCAGAATGCGGACCGGCCGGTAGTTCTTGAGAACGGCCGGACCCGCGTCGGTCGCCACCCGCACGACCTCGAATCCCGCCGCGCGGATGACCCGCTCCCAACCCCCACGCGTCGCCCGGAACTCCAGGGGTTGTTGCGTGCGAACATAGAAGTTGGGAACGACGACGACGGCGCGACCACCCGACCGCAGCACCCGAAATGCCTCGTCAAACCCGCGGCGTAGATCGGGAAAGTGCTCGATCGACCCGAAGGAAAACAGGCGGTCGAACGCGCGGTCCCGAAAGGGCAGGGCCGTACCGTCCCCGTGCACCCACCGGGCCGCTGGCGTCTGGCGGCGCGCGAAGGCGAGGGCGCGACGCGAGAAATCCAGCCCCACGGCGGTCTTCACACCTCCGCGCTCGAGTGCGAGCCTGGCCCCCCAGCCTACACCCGAGCCGAGATCGAGCAGGGCCGCGCCCGCGAGGGGCTGGAGCGTCTCGAGCGCGCGCCACAGGCGCGGCAGGTTCGGGTGGGCGACATCTTCATCAAAATGGTACTGCGCGTCGTAGAACTCTCGGGGAGCGAGCGGCGTCATGTGGCCGCGGAAAGCTAGTCCTGGGGCGCCGCGGCGGCTACCGCGGGGCCTGCTTGCTGACCTTCCGCAGGCTCGCATAGCTTTCGCCCGCTCCAGCGACCCACCCGGCAGCCCGGAGGACATCAGGTGCAAGACGGCCCGGCGGCAAACGCCCCGGCGGCATACGAGCCCAAGCGCCCCACTCTCCTAGCGACGGCGGCGTTCACGCTGTGGCCCGCGATTCTGTCGCTGCCGATGCTCGCCGGCATGTGGCTCGCCAGCCCCTGGAGCGATCAGTACAACGCGGGCTACCCGTTCCACGCCTGGAGCGCCGAGTGGTTCCATCGGACCGGGCACCTGCCGCTCTGGGACCCCGAGATCTTCGGCGGGCTGCCGTTCGTCGCAGCCGGGCATGGCGACATCTTCTACCCGACCTGGCTGCTGCGCTTCATCCTCCCCACCACGACCGCGGGCAACCTGAGCTTCTCCGTCCACTACATCCTCGCCGGGCTGTTCGTCTACCTGCTGCTGCGGCGTCTGCACGTCGGCTGGACCGGATCGGTGATGGGTGGGCTCGCGTACGAGCTGTCGGGCTTGATCGCGTCGTATCCGTCGCCGGGCCACGATGGCAAGCTGTTCGCGGCCACGATGCTGCCGCTGATGCTGCTGGCGCTCGTGCTCGCGCTGCGCGACCGCCGCTGGGACGGCTACGTCCTGCTGGCGGGGGCGACGGCCCTCACCCTGCTGGGCCATTTCCAGATGGCCTACTACTCGCTCATCGTCGCGGGCGTGTTCGCGCTGTACCTCACGTTCGAGGAGGCGTCGCCCAGCGGGGGCGGGGAACGGGTGCTCCGGCTCGGCCCCGCGCTTGCGGCCGTGATGATCGGCTTCGGGGTCGCCGCGATTCAGCTCCTGCCGTTCTTTGAGTACATCCCCTTCTCGCCGCGCGCCCAAGGCTATCACGGCTTCGAGGGGTCCACATCCTTCGCCATCCCGTGGAACCACGTGCCGGGGTTCTTCCTCAAGAACTTTGTTGGCTCCACACAGGATGGGACGTACTGGGGCTCGAACGGGCTCAAGCTGCATTCGGAGTATCTCGGCCTGCCGGTCGTGGCGCTCGCCGCCCTCGGCGTGATGGTGCGTGAGCGCCGGCGGCAGATCGTCTGGCTGGGCAGCATCGGGCTGCTGTTTCTACTCATCAGCCTCGGCGCCGCTACGCCGTTCTACAAGCTGTGGTGGACCGTGATGCCGCTCGTCAAGAAGACCCGCGCCCCGGGCATGGCCTTCTACGTAGTCGCGCTCGTCACCGCCCTGTTCGCGGGCCTGGGCGTCGAACGCGCGCTGCAGGGAGAGGGCAGGCGGGTGATGAAGCCCACGCTGATCATCGGCGGCGTCGTGGCCCTGCTCGGCCTCACGGGTGTACTCGGCCACGTCGCCCAGACCCTCGCGGCGGGACTGCAGGCCATGACCGGAAGCAATACGGTTCCCGCGGCGCAGGCCGCTCAGCCCGCGATCCTGTGGGGAGCGGTGTCGAGCGGGCTAGCCCTCGCGGCCACTGGCACCGTGCTCGGGCTCGTCCCCACCCGCCTCACGCCGCGACTCGGCGCCCTGGCCCTCGTACTGGTCGTCGGTGCGGACCTCTGGCTCAACGCCCGCCAGTTCTGGATGTACTCGAAGCCGATCGGACGCGACCAGCTGATCGATCGAGTGGCCGCGACACCGCTGCCGTACCGCGTCTTCAACCCACCCGGCCCAGGGGCGGCCTATCCCGGGTCGATATTGATGGCGTTCGGTATCCCCGAACTGTTCGGGTACCACGGCAACGAGCTGCGGTATTTCGACGAGTTGTGGGATCGCGAGAATTCCTGGAGAAACTTGGGCGTCTTGTCCCTCTGGGACCTATGGGCGGTACGCTACGCGATCCTGCCGGCGGGGGGCCGGACCATCGACTCGATCCCGGGGTTCCGGCGCGTTCTCGATTCCGTTCCCACGTTCGACGGGGGCCGTGCGAATCTGTTCGAGCGCCTGGCCCCGGCGCCCTACGCCCGCGTCGTAGCGGGCGCCATCAAGACCGACTCCGCGACCGTCGTCCCGACGCTGGTCGATCCGCGCATGGATGCCTCCCGGATCGTCTTGTTCACGAACGATCAACCGGTGACACCGGCCCCCCTGAAGGAATTGCCCCCGCCGAGCACCACCCGCGCGACCGTGCCGTCCTGGCAACCGGGCCGGATGACCGTGAGCCTCGATCCGGCGCCAGCGGCCCCGGCCTACCTCCTCGTCGCCGAAAACTGGTACCCGGACTGGCAGGCCAGCGTGGATCACCAGCCGACGCAGGTCCTGCGGGGGGACTACAGCCTGATCACCGTCCCGCTGCCGGCCGGCGCCAAGGTCGTGGAGCTCACGTTCCGCTCCAAGCCGTACGAGCTGGGCAGGACCGTCACCTTCCTGTCCCTCACGGTCCTCCTGATCGCCGCTCTCGCGTCTCTGGCGATCGGGCGTCGCCGCCATGCCTGAGCGCGGGCTGGTCGTCATCCCCACGTACAACGAGGTCGGCAATCTCGCACCCCTCGTCGAACAGGTGCTGGCCCAGGACGCCCGCCTCGAGGTCCTCGTGGTAGACGACCACTCTCCCGACGGGACTGGGCGGCTCGCCGACGCCCTGGTCGCCAAACAGCCCCGGATGCACGTCCTGCACCGGGAGGCAAAGCTCGGTCTTGGAACGGCTTATATCACCGGGTTCAAGTGGGCTCTCGAGCGAGCCTACGACTACCTGTTCGAGATGGATGCCGATTTTTCCCATGACCCGGCGCACTTAAAGCAGTTTCTCAAGGCCATCACCGACGCCGACCTGGTGATCGGTTCCCGCTACCTGGGGGGCAGGGTGACGGTGGTCAACTGGCCGATGGGCCGACTTGTGCTATCGTATTGCGCGAACATCTATGCGCGCTGGATCACGGGCCTCCGGATCTGGGATCTGACCGGGGGGTTCAAGTGCTTTCGCAGGCGGGTGCTCGAGGCGATCGACTTGTCGCAGGTCCGGTCCAACGGGTACGCGTTTCAGATCGAAATGAGTGTGCGGGCATGGCGCAAAGGGTTCACGCTGAAGGAAATCCCGATCGTGTTCGTCGACCGAGCCGAGGGGCAAAGCAAGATGAACCGGACGATCGTGCGGGAAGCCGTGTGGATCGTCCCGCGGCTGCGGCTCATGACCTGGTTCGGCCGCATCTAGTCGGGACGGCGATCTACAAGATGACGGGATCGGGCAACGATTTCGTCATGGTCGACGCGCGGCACAGCGCTCCAGAGAACTGGGCGCCGGAGGACATCCGGGCGGTGTGCGCGCGCGGCACGGGAGTCGGGGCCGACGGCCTCGTGTTCGTCGGGCCCGGGTCGCGCCCCGACGCCATACGGATGGTCTACTTCAACTCGGACGGATCCCGCGCTGCGATGTGCGGGAACGCCGCTCTCTGCAGCACGCGGCTCGCCGCACGGTTGGGGCTGGCGCGCCCTCAGGGTATGGCTCTCGAAACCGATGCTGGGACCTACCAGAGCCGCTGTACCTCCCAAGACGACGAGCGTGCGGAGCTGCACCTTGCGCCCGTGCCGCCGCCCGGCCCGGTTCCGGGATTGATATTGGTCCCGGGTGAAGAACGGGCAGTCCTCGGAACGGTTGGCGTCCCGCACCTGGTCGTGCTCGTCCCGGACGTGTCGCGTGTGGAGGTCGAGACGCGTGGCCGCGCGATGCGCTCGGACCCGTGCGTCGGGCCGGGTGGAGCCAATGTGAACTTTCTGTCGGGCAATCACGGCGGCGAGTGGCGCATGCGGACGTACGAGCGAGGAGTGGAAGCGGAGACACTGGCCTGCGGCACCGGCGCGGTGGCGGCGGCGTGCGCGCTCGCCGAATGGGGCCTGGCGGAGCCCCCGGTCACGGTCTGGACCTGGAGCGGCCGCCGCCTTGAGATCCGGGCCCGGAAGGACCTACAGGGGCTGTACGACGACGTCTGGCTGGAGGGGGAGGCGAGGCTGGTGGTACGGGGTGTGATTAACTGACGGGCTTCTCCACATTCCCACGCGGCTTAACTTAACATAACACTTCTTATACGAAGTACGTTGGGTGAACCATGCTCATTTGCCCACCCCCGCACCCGCCCCCTTAGTCAGCTCGCCGATCCGCACCTTGGCCTCGCCGGCCGCGCTCGTAGAGTCGAGCTGCTGCGCGATCGTGCGGTACGCCACCAGCGCCTTGGCGGTGTCCCCTGCGGCGCTCCACGCCCGCCCCGCATCGGAGAGGAACTGGGCCCGGAGAAACGGATACTGGGCAGCAGCCGCCGCCTGCTCGTAGGCCAGCGCCGCGTCCTTGGGCTTGAGGGCGTTCTCAAAGGCGGCGCCCAACAGGCCGTACGCCTGCGCCCGGAAATCCTTGTCGGCTTTCGGCCCGTAGCGCTGCAAGACGTCGATCGCCTGCTGCGTCTGCCCCTGCGCCAGGCGCACCTGTGCGAGCAGCATGGCGCCTTCCTGCGCGGCGTGCGTGCCGGCGTAGTTCTCGACCACCTGGGAGAGGACGCTCGCTGCCAGGGGATAGTTCTTGGAGTCAAGCGCCAATCGGCCCTGCTCGAGCTGGCTCCCGGCGTTACGCTCGGCGGTCTTGGTCGTCAGGAGATTCCACCCGAACAGTCCTGCAGCGAGCGCGAGCACCACACCCGCATAGGTCGCCGCCTGCCGGTGGCCCTTGATCCACTGCGTGAGCCAGCCCAGTGCATTGGCCTCCGCGGCGGCAGGCTGTCCCGCGCTCGACACCGTTGTCGCCATGCCGTCCACACTCTCTCTGTTTATGGTGCCCCTGGGGTGACTCGAACACCCGGCCAACGGTTTAGGAAACCGCTGCTCTATCCACCTGAGCTACAGGGGCGTAAACCTTGGAATGTAAGAGGGTTACGTGTAGTGTAGCAAGGCCTCGACTCGCTCGCCTCGCAGCCGCTCGCGCCCCTTCAGGAAGTCCAGCTCGATCAAGAACGTGAACCCGATCACCTCGGCGCCGTGCGCGCGCACCAGCTTGGCCGCCGCCTCGGCCGTGCCGCCCGTGGCGAGCACATCGTCGACGATCAGCACGCGGTCCCCCCGGCCCACCGCATCGCGGTGCATCTCCAACGCGTCCGTGCCGTACTCGAGCGCGTATTCCACCCGCCCGCGGGCCGCCGGCAACTTGCCGGGCTTGCGGATCGGGACGAGGCCGGCCTCGAGGGCCAGCGCCACGGGCGCACCCAACAGGAACCCGCGAGACTCGATCGACACGACGCGCGTGGCGCGGGCGCCCACAAACGGTGTGGACATCAGCTCCACGGCACTGCGGAACGCCGGCGGGTTGAGGAGCAGCGGCGTGATGTCCTTGAACAGGATCCCCGGCTTGGGAAAATCGGGCACGTCGCGAATCGTGCGGTAGATGTCTTGGACGGTCACCGTCACAGTCACCGGCGAGCCTTTCAACTACCTGATGTCGAAGTCATTCGGGATCACGAGCTCATGTGGAACATCGGTCTTTTCCACACGCTCCACCTGTGCCGGCGCCGGTCCACGCCCGAGCATGCGCTCGAGCTCCTGCAGCGCCTGCGCCGTCCCCTGAGCGATCACTTCCACCGAGCCGTCGCGCAGGTTGCGCGCGAACCCGCGCACTTCCAGCCGTTCGGCCGCACGCAGCACGAACCAGCGGAACCCGACTCCCTGGACCCGGCCGTATACGAGAAACCGCGCCGCGACCATGCCGGCGGCCTCACCCTTGCCGCCCCTGAGACGCCCGCCGCCTGTACCACCAGGCATACGCTACCGCGACCAGCGCCAAGATCGGCACCACAATGAGGAGGGCGCGTCCCGTGTACCGCCTCGCTTCCTGGTCCAGCACTTCGAGGATCACGTCTTCCCGGCTTCCGATGAACCAGCCGATCGACGCCAGGATGGCGCACCAGACGAGCGCTCCGAGCCCTGTAAAGAGGACGAACCGGTTCAGGTTCATGCGGGCGATCCCGGCCGGGATCGAGATCAAGTGACGCACGACGGGCAGCATGCGCCCTATGAAAACGCTGATCTCGCCGTGGGCGGCGAAGTAGCGCTCCGAGCGATCCAGCCCCTTCTCCGTGATCAGCACGTATTTGCCCAGGCGCAGAAAGAACGCGCGGCCGAGCCAGCGGGCGAGCCCGTAGTTGGCAAGCGAGCCGAGCAAGCTGCCCAGCACGCCGCACGCCAGCGCGACCAGGAAGTCCATCTCGCCTTTCGCCACGAGATATCCCGCCGGCGGCATGACCAGCTCGCTCGGAAGCGGCAGAATCGACGACTCGACGGCCATGAGCACCACGATTCCGGGGTACCCGAGGTCGCGGAACCGGTCCAGCAGCCAGTGTACGAACGATTCAAGCATCGAAGCCATGCTCTCCGAGCAGGGGGACGAACCGGGCGGTGCCCAGCGGGGTGTGACGCAGCTCGCCGGCTTGCCCGAGGCGCTCGACCAGCGTGAGAGTCTGGGCGCCGCGCGCACCGAGCGGGATCAGGAGCCTGCCGCCGGGGGCCAGCTGCTCCAGGAGGGGCGGCGGCACCTCGGGTCCCCCCGCGGTGACGAGGATCGCGTCGTAGGGCGCGTACGCGCTCCAGCCGAGCGTCCCGTCGCCCAGCAGCACCGAGACGTTGGTGACCAGCGCGTCGCGCAAGGCGCGCTGGGCTGCGAGGGCGAGCGCGTGCACGCGCTCCACCGAGAACACGGTCGCGGCGAGGGCGGCGAGCAGAGCGGTCTGGTAGCCCGAACCGGTCCCGATCTCGAGTACACGCTCCCCGCCCCGCAGCCCGAGTGCCTCGAGATAGCGGGCTTGCGTGAACGGCTGCGAGATGGTCTGTCCTTTCCCGATCGGCAGCGCGGCGTCCTCGTACGCGCGGTGCCGCACCGCTTCGGGTACGAAGAGATGGCGCGGCGTTTCGGCAAACGCCTTGAGGACGGCCAGGTCGCGGATGCCCTGCGCGCGCAGAGTCTCGACCAGCCGTGCCCGATAGCCGGCGAAGGTATCGCCCGGCCCACTCAGTCGCCGGGGAACCATTTCCGCACGACCTCGATGAGGCTGTAGTTGGTCATGTCCATGTGAAGCGGCGTCACCGAGATGTAGCCGTCGCTCGTGGCGCGAAAGTCGGAGTCGGCACCTCCGGTCCACGTGATCCGGCCGCCGCCAATCCAGTAGATCTCCTTGCCCCACGGATCTTTCATGAGGGCGATTTCCTCGCTGAACACGCGACTGCCGAGGTGAGTCACCTTGACGCCCTTGACGTCGTCCCCGGGGATGGCGGGAAGGTTGATGTTCAGCAGCGTCTCCTTGGGGAAATCCTCCACGGCGACGATGCGCTGCAGCAGCGCCCGCAGGCCGTCCTTGTGGGTCCCGAGGATGTCCAAGTCCGAGCCGGCGTAGGAGACCGCGATGCTCGGGATTCCGGCGACCAGCCCTTCCATCGCCGCCGCCACCGTGCCCGAGTAGAACACGTCTTCGCCCATGTTCTGCCCGTGGTTGATCCCCGAGATCACGAAGTCGGGTTTGTCGCGCATGAGCGCCCCGATGGCGAGCAGTACGCAGTCGGTGGGAGTGCCGTCCACCTGAAACGCCCCATCCGGGCGGCGCGTGGCCCGCACCGGCCGGTGCAGCGTGAGCGAGTGGGACGTGCCGCTCTGCTCTCGATCCGGGGCGACGACCGTCACCTGCCCGAGCGCGGCGCACACCTCGCCCAGCACCGCGAGGCCGCGTGCGAGAATGCCGTCGTCGTTCGAGATCAGGATGTTCATCGCGCTCCGAAAATGATCTGCCGCCCGTAGCGCGTGAACACCCGCGCCTGGCGCCACGTATCTACCAAGCCGCGGAAATGGCTGGGCTGCCCCGCGTAGATCGTGGGCACCCGTACCGACCGCACGCGCAGGCCCTCGGCCAGCGTCGCCAGCAGGAACGCGATCTCGAAGTCGTAGCCCTGCTCGGCGGGTCGGATCCCCTCGGCTACCGGGCGGGACATGGCGCGGAACCCGGTCTGCGCGTCCGGCACCGTTACGCCGCCGACGCGGGACGCGAGAGCGGAGGAGAGCCAGTTGCTGCAGCGCCGCCCCAGGGGCATCGCTCGGCCGCGGCGGCGGGCGCCCAGCACCAGGTCGGCGTCGCCGCTCTGGACCGGAGCAACGACCCGGGGAATCTCCTCCGGAGCGTGCTGGCCGTCCGCGTCGATCGTGACGATGATGTGAGCCCCGTCGGAGAGCGCGCGCTCGATCCCGCTCCGCAGGGCGGCCCCTTTTCCGTGATTGTGCCGGTGCAGCAGGACGACGGCCCCCTGCTCACGCCCTGCGGCTGCCGTCCCATCGGTCGACCCATCGTCTACAACGTACACGATTGCGTCGGGTGCGGCACGACGCACGCGGGCCACGATTTCTTGAATCGTGGCCGCCGCCTGGTAGGCGGGGATGACGACGGCCATCCCCCGACGCGGGGGCTCAGCGCGCCCCGGCATTCGGCGGGGCGCTCCCTTCGAGGATGGCGAGGACCGACTTGAGCTCGGCGCGCAGGTCTTTGACCGTCTGGGTCGCGAGCGCCCGGCGTGCCTCGGGCTTGAGCTCACCCGAGCGGCGATACTGCTCGATCTTCTGGCGAGCGCCCTCGATGGTGTACTTCTCGGTGTACAACAGGTGCTTGACCAGCATGATCAGCTCGATCTCGCGCCGCTGGTACACACGGTTGCCGGAGCGGTTCTTGGCGGGGTTGAGGAAGCGAAACTGGCTTTCCCAGTAGCGCAGCACATGCGGCTTCAGATCCGTGAGCTGGCACACCTCGCCGATCGAGAAGAACTCCTGGACGGGATGCGGCGCGCTCATCGCCACTGCTCCGCTTTGAGGTCCCGCTCCATCAGGTCGGCGACGGCCTTTCCGGGCGACTTGCCGTGGAACAGGACCTGGGCCACCTCGCGCGCGATCGGGAGTTCCACGCCGTGGCGCTCGGCGAGCGTCACCGCCGAGCGGGCGGTGTTCACCCCTTCGACCACGCTGGCGCGCCCGGCCAGCGCCTCCTCCAGCCGCTTGCCGCTGCCGAGCTCGACGCCCAGCCGATGGTTGCGTGAGAGGGGGCCCGTGGCGGTGAGGATGAGATCTCCCATGCCTGCCAGCCCCGCGAAGGTGGCGGGCTCCGCGCCGAGCGCCACGCCGAGACGCGTGATCTCGGCCAGTCCCCGCGTGATCAGGGCGGCGCGGGTGTTGTGACCGAGCCCGAGCCCCTCGAGAATCCCCGCGGCGAGCGCGATCACGTTCTTGAGCGCGCCGGCGAGCTCAACCCCGAGCAGGTCCGTGGCGGAGTACACCCGGAAGTAGGCCGTCGAGAAGACCTGTTGCACGCGCTGGGCCACCGCGTGGTCGCGCGCGGCCGCCACGACCGCGGTGGGCTGACGGGCGTACACCTCCTGCGCGAACGACGGCCCCGACAACACGGCGACCGGCGTGCCCTTCGGGAGCACTTCGCCGAGCACGCAGGACGGGGTGGCGAGCCGCTCAGGCTCGAGCCCCTTGGACACGCTCACCACCAGCGCGCCCGAGACGAGTCGCGCGCTCGCCCGTGTCATGACCTCGCGCACTGCGTGCGAGGGACCCGCGGAGACGATCACGTCCGCATCGTGCACCGCCGCGCCGACATCACCCTGCGCCGCGAGCCTCGGCGCGAGGGACGCGCCCGGCAGGAACATGTGGTTCACGTGGTCCCGGTTGACGCTTTCGACCACCTCGGGCTCCCGCGCCCACAGGGTCACCGCGGCGAGCTCCCCTTTGCGGGCAAGCAGGTCCGCGAGCGCGGTGCCCCACGCGCCCCCGCCGACGACGGCCACCCGGGTCACACCGCCCTCCTTGCCAACGCGGAACGCGGAAGTCGGAACGCGGAACGGCGCCGAGCGGTCGCTGCCCGAGCGATTCTTTCCCTGATGTTCCGCGTTCCGACTTCCGCGTTCCGCGTTCGTCTCGTCACGCCGCCACCCCTTTGCGCGTGCGGAACCGATTCTCCGTCCCCCGCCGCAAGCGCTCGATGTTACGTCTATGCGCGTACCCCAGCAGCAGCGCCGTGACGATGGCCGCCCCGAGCGTGTACGGCTCACGTGGCTCGGTGAGCCACACCCAGAGCGGGAACAGCAGCGCCGCCCCGAGCGAGCCGACCGAGACGTAGCCCGAGAGCCACAGCGTGGCTCCCCAGATGAGCAACGAGATCAGCACGGCGAGTGGAGCCAGGGCCAGGAACACGCCGGCCGCGGTGGCGACCCCCTTCCCGCCCCGAAAGCGCACGTAGGGGGAGAACATGTGCCCGAGCACTGCCGCGATGCCCAGCCCCACCGGGAACCACGCGGGGCCGTTGGACCAGGGACCGAGAATCGCGACCGGGACGGCCCCCTTGGCCACGTCGATGAGGCCGACCGGGACGGCGTACCGCCAGCCGAGCACGCGGTACACGTTGGTCGCGCCGAGGTTCTGGGAGCCATGCTGGCGGAGGTCGATGCCACGCACGAGCTTCCCCGCGACGTAGCTGGTCGGGGTCGCGCCGATCAGGTACGCCAGCACCAGCGTCGTGGCCAGCCCGTAGTCGTTCATCGGCGGGCGGCCTCGCGCCTGCGGCGGAACTTGAGGTTCAGGGGCGATCCGGTGAAGCGCCAGGCCTCCCGGAAGCCGTTGGCGAGGTAGCGCGAATACGACTCAGGGATGGCCTCGGGCCGGTTCGAGACGATGGCGAACCGCGGCGGCGCCGTCCCGATCTGGGACGCGTAGAGCAGCCGCACCGACTCCCCCACGGGCTGCGGCGGCTGCTGGCGGTCCAGCAGCGTTTCCAGCACCCGGTTCACCTCCGCCGTGGGCACGCGCTTTTGGCGCTCCTCGGCGACTTGCACGATCAGCTCGAGTAGCTTCGGAACCCGCTGCCCGGTTTTCGCCGAGACGTACAGGAACGGGATGAATCGTAGGAAGGGCGCGCCCTCCTCGAGCTGCTTCTGGCCCCGCACGGCCGTGTTCGTCTCCTTCTCCTCGATCAGGTCCCACTTGTTCACGGCGACGATGATCGCCGCCCCGCGCTCCCACGCCTCGTTCGCGATTCGCAAGTCCTGGACGTGCATCCCGTCCTGCGCGTCCACCACGAGAACGCACACGTCGGCCCGCTCGATCGCCCGCGAGGTCCGGAGCGTCGAATAAAACTCGATGTCGTCCTCGACCTTGCTGCGCTTGCGGAGCCCCGCGGTGTCGATGAACACGAGGGTATGCCCCTCGTAGACGAGGGGCGTGTCGATCGCGTCTCGCGTCGTGCCGGGCTCATCTGCTACGACCAGCCGCTCCGCGCCGAGCAGGCGGTTCACCAGGCTCGACTTGCCCACGTTCGGCCGGCCGACGACAGCCACGTGGATCAGAGGCCCGTCGCCCAGCTCCGGGGCCGCCGGCAACAGCTCGACCACCCTGTCCAGCAGGTCGCCCGAGCTCTTGCCGATCGCGGCCGACATGGGGAACGGATCGCCCAGGCCGAGCTCGTAGAACGCCAGGTGTCGCGTGTCGACGGGCAGGCGGTCCGCCTTGTTTGCGACGAGGATCACCGGACGCCCCGCCTTCCGGATGTACTGGGCGATCTCCAGATCGGCGGGATGGACCCCAACGTCCACGTCCACCAGGAACAGCACCACGTCGCACTCGGCCACCGCCGTCTCCACCTGGGCCCGGATCGCGCGGTTGAGCGCGTCGTGCGCGCCCGGCACCATTCCACCGGTGTCCACCAGCCAGAACCGCCGCCCGTTCCACTCGGCGGTGCCGAAGTGCCGGTCCCGGGTCACACCGGGACGCGCATCGACGATCGCTTCCTGGCCTCCGATCAGCCGGTTGAACAACGTCGACTTGCCGACGTTGGGCCGTCCGATGATCGCTACCGTGGGGGCGCCTCTCATCCCTGCCCCACCCCGAACGCGGAACGCGGAACGCGGAACGCGGAACTAGAGGCAGATGCGTCTGTTCCGCGTTCCGCGTTCCGCGTTCCGAGTTCACCCAAGGCGTCCGCAAAGTCGTACGACAGGTGCACGGGCATCGGCAGCCGCGTCGCCAGCTCGTCGGCGCCGACGTCGTCGATGAACGCCAGGTCATCGTTGGTGGACTCGGCCGGAAGGAGGACGAGGTCCAGGTCCGCCCGCCCCGCGAGTGCCCGCTCGATCGCCGCCGCCGGCAAGAGCCCCGCCGTCGTCACCGACGGGCCGAACAGCGTGTTCTCGACCACGACGAGCTCGAAACGGCCGCCGGTGGCGGTCGCGGCGTCGGTGAGCACCTGGGGCATGAGAGGGCCCATCGCGGTCCCCGTCACCACACCGATTCGCCTCCCGGACAGATCGGGGAGTCGATCGAGCGCCGCCGCAATGCGGGTCTGCAGAAAACGAACGGCACCGACGCCGTTCTCGCGCTGCTCGAAGTCCCCGTACCACTCCGGCCCCGGGAGGGGCTCGCCCGCCTGGAGATAAAGGTCGTCGGCCCCGTAGCACCACGGCCCGCCCCGCTCGGCGAGCGCCCGTGTGGCCATCCGATCGACGGTCGCGAGCGCGGCCCGGCACTCGGGCGCCGTCGGCTCGCGCACCAGCTCGCGCTTCGAGAACTCGGTGAGCGCCACCGGAACCACGGACACCGATACCACGGCCGCCCCGAGCCCGTACAGATCGCCGAGCGTGCGCTCGAGGGCTGCACCGTCGTTCACCCCCGGAACGAGCACGACCTGCGTATGAAACGCGATGCCGCGCTCTGCGAACCAGCGCAGCTGCGGAAGGATGTCCGGGGCCTCTGGGTTGCGGAGCAGCCACTGGCGGATGGTGGGGTCGGTTGCGTGCACCGACACGTACAACGGCGACAGCCGATATTCGACGATTCGCGCCGCGTCCCACGGCTTGAGGTTGGTGAGCGTGGCGAAATTGCCGTACCGGAACGACAAGCGGTAGTCGTCATCCCGGATGTAGAGCGGCGACCTCAGACCCTGGGGATTGCCGTCCACGAAGCAGAAGTCGCAGTGGTTCCCGCAGCGCCGGATCCGCGGCGGCTCGAGCGTGACACCCATGGCAAGCCCCTCCGGGCGCTCGATGTCGTACTCGACCTCCTCCCCCGTCGTCATGCGCGCGGCCAGCAGGAAGCGGTCCTCCGCAGTGAGGAACTCCCAGTCGAGGAAGTCCTCGAGCGCCCGGCCGTTGACGGCCAGGAGCTCCGTTCCCGGGGCCAGCCCGAGCTCGGCGCCAAGGGAGTCGGGCGCCACCGACTGGACGCGAATCATGTCGCCAGCGAACCTGACCTTCAAGGACTTTGTGAAGCCCGGCGTCGCAACTCCAACGTGGGCCAGAACTTCCGCCAGTCGGGAAATATGATCTATGAGGCCCGGTAGCGCCAGCCGGCAATTCGCTTGCCGCTCACCTGGAATACGAGCTGCTGCGACTGGCGGGGGGGGAGGGTGGGGACGTCGTGGGTGGCGGTGGTGACGACCTGTCCTGAGGCGTCGAGGAACTCGACCGTGAGACGGAACGGCTTGGACGGCGCCGGTTTGAGGTTGCTCGCAACCCCTAGGAGGGACGCGCCGGCGGTGTCGGGAAGGAAGTTCGGCAGGGAGATCTCGACGGTGAGACCGGAATCGGCGCGGGCGACGTACGCTTGCGTGGAATCGCGTCGGCCGCGGAAGTCCCATCCTGCGGCGACGAGCTTCAGGGCAGCCCGGTTCAGGGGGTCGAGCGCGAGCAAGCGCTGCGCGACCGGAAGCAGGGACGCCGAGTCCCGCAGCTGATAGTAGGCCACGCAGAGCGAGAAGAGCGCGTCGCGGTGGTACGGGTTCTTGGCCAGCCCGAGCGTCAGCGGGCGCGCGCCGGCCCGGTAGAGGCCCTGCCCCACCATCCGGGCGCCCGGCCCGAGCAGCGCGTCGGCGTTGAGATCCGGGGCGTGGGAGGCGAGCGAGTCGAACACGGCGGCGGCGCGCGCTGCGTGGCCGCTCTGTGCGTACAGGGTGGCGAGCGCGGTCGCCGCCTCAGGCTCCTCGGCGTACGCCGCGACGTAGTCCGAGAGCGCGTCGATCGCCGGTGCGAAGGCGGCGACGAGCGCGCTCGAGTCCGCGGCGATCTGGCCGAGCGCGGCTGCGAGACTGGCGCGCTGCCGCGCCACCGCCTGGGCCCGCGTGGTCGAATCGCGTGTAAACAGCTGCTGGTCGCCTGGAGCGAGGCGTGTCCCCCGGGCTTTGCGTGACTGGGAGGACGCCACGAGCCGCGTGAGCACGGTGGAGTCGTTCGCGATTCCCCGCTGCATCGAATCGAGACCGGCGCGCAGGCGCAGGGCCCGCTGAGCCGCAGGGTGTCCCTGTACCTTCCGCACCACGAGGTGCCAGGCGTTCGCGAGGGCGTCCCGCTTGTCTCGCGCGAAAGCGGTGTCTGCGCCGGCCGTCTTCGCGGCGAGCCGATAATAGGCGAACGCCGAGTCGTCGTTCGCCCGGCTCGCGAACAGCCCGGCTACCGCGGCCACGGCTTTTGGGTTGGCGGGCTCGAGCCTGGCCGCCACGCGCAGCAGCGCGAGACCGGAGTCCTGCTTCCCGTCCTGCCAGGCGGCGAGGCCGCTGTTGAGCAGCTCCCCCCAGAGATCGTGGCGGTAGCCCGCGATGTCGTCTGCGCACTTGGGCGCGAGCGCCAGCGCCCGGGCCAGCGCGGTGTCCGCGCCCGCGACGTCGCTCGTCGTGACCCCGAGGCGGCCGAGATAGTACCATGCGGCGGGGTTCGCGCCCTGGTTGTCCTGGAGGATGGCTTCGGTGAGGAGGCGTTTCGCCTGGGCGAGCTGCTGGTCGTGCGACTCGGGCTTCTCGGCCGCGGTCTTCATCGCCTGTGCCGCCGCATTCACCTTCGAGTGTCCCGGGATCAGATCGCAAGGAGGCCGGGGGGGCGTCCATTCCCCCTGAGCCGGGAGCAAGGCGCTCGGCACCAGAGAAAGGGCCAGGAGAGCCGCGGCGGCGCGCATGGGGCGCTAGAAATGGCGACCAGGGAACCGGCTGTCAACTCCAGAAGAACGTGACCACGGCACCCGCAACGAGCGTATACCGGAACCACTGCCCCGACCACTGCACCGCGAGGGTCCGCTCTTGAGCGGCGGTGTTCACTACGATCAGCGCTTTGGAGCCGTCGTCGGGGTTCCGGAACGCCACGCTTTCCAGGTCGCCGACGGAGGAGGTCGACGCGATACGACGCGCCCCCGGCCGCACGAAGCGGCTCGCGTGCCCCAGGGCATAGTACTCCACGTTGCGCGTCACGGCGCCGGACGCCGACGCGATCGTCACCACACCGCGACAGTCCCCGCACCCGCCGGTGTGCGGGCCGTGGCTCTCGTCCAGCGCGAGATTCCAGAGGAGCACCCCTTTCGCCCAGCCGCGGGTAGCTCCGATGATCAGTGTGCGCACGAACCACTTGAGATTGTCCGCGAAGTTCGGCGCCCATTCGCCTCCCGAGCACTCCGTGAAATAGGCGTCCTTGTCGGGGTGGGCGTCGTGAACCAGCCCTTGCGCCGAGACGTCCCCGCCGTAGCAATGCCACGCGACTCCGGCGATGTAGCGCGGCGCCGCCGAGTCGGCGAGCACCTGGAGGGGCGACTGGTACTCGTCCCAGTTGTGGTCCCAATCCAGGATGAGCGTCCCGATGCCGCTCCGCGCGAACAGCGGGCCCAAGTACTGGCCGACAAAGCGGGCGCGGGCGGGTGGCTCGAGCCGCATGCCCGGATACGTCGGCGGCTCGTAGAGCGGCTCGTTCTGCACCGTGATGGCGTAGATGGGCACCCCCTCCGCGCGGTACGCCTCGACGTAGCGCCGGAAGTACTCGGCAAAGGGTCCGTAGGCCTCGGGGAGGAGGGTCCCCTGGATCAGGCTGCCGCTGGTCTTCATCCATCCCGGCGGGCTCCAGGGCGACGCCATGATCTTGAGCTGGGGGTTGATCGCCAGCGCGCGCTGCACGACCGGCAACACGTACGCCCGATTGGAATCGATCGAGAAATGCGCCAGGCTCGAATCGGTTTGCCCCGCGGGCATGTCGTCGTAGCTGTACTGATGCAGCGAGAAATCGGAGGCACCCATGGTGAGGCGGGTGAAGCTCAGTCCGATTCCGGGGTTTCGGCCGAACAGCTCCTGCAGCAGCGCGTCCCGCTGCGGCGGCGCCAGCCTGTTCTGGATCAGCCAGGCCGACGCGTCGGTGATCGCGGCCCCGAAGCCCACGATCTCCTGATACGTGGTCCCCTCATCGACCACGATCCGGAGCAGTGTCGCCGGCGGCGGGGCGGAATCGAAATGGACATCCGATTCGCGAGACAGCAGCTTGGCCCCGCTCGCCGTCGTCAGCCACACCTCCGCCGCCGGGCCCCGCGCGGGCGGCGGCTGCGGGGGAGCATCGGCCGGCTGCCCGTTTGAGGCGCAGGCGAGGCAGGCCGCCAACGCGAGGGTTGCAGCGCGGCCCATCCCGCTACCAGCCCGGGTTCTGCGTCAGGTTGGGGTTGATGTCCAGCTCCGACCGCGGAATGGGCAGGAGGTTGCTGGGCGCCCCGTGCACACCCGTCTCAAGGGTCGCGATGGCATGCACTTCCGTCGTCTTGGCTCGGATCGCCGCATCGACTATGCCCCAACGCGACAGATCGAACCAGCGCTGCCCCTCGAACACGAACTCGCGGCGCCGGTCGAGGCGCACCGAGTCCCGGAACGCCGCCTGGGGCAGTCCCGACACCGTCAGGATGCCGGCACGCGTCCGAACCAGATTCAACGCCGCCTCTGCCGTCCCGGAGGTCGCCGTGCCCCCTTCGTTCACGGCCTCGGCGTACATCAGCAGGACATCCGCGTAGCGCAGTACGATCCAGTTGTTCGCCTGCTTTTGCCAAGCTCGGGTGTGCATGTTCTGGAAGTCGGTCTCGTCCAGATACTTGAGGAATGTGGGGCCGTAGTTGACCGGGGGATCGTTCCATCTGACGGTGTCGCCGAGGGCATCGACGTACCCTGTGTCGATGAACGTCGCGTTCTTGCCGCGCTTGTCCGTTGCAGCGAACAGGTTCGCCAGTGACGGCGTCACGGTCATGAGCCCGTACGCATCGCCACCCGGAAACCCCGAGGAAATGCTGAACAGCGTATGCACGCTGCCTGCGCCGGGATCGAGCGTGCCGTCGTAGTTGACCTCGAAGATGCTTTCCTTGTTGGTAATCTCGGTGGCGATCTTGAATATGTCCTTGTAGTTGGGCAGGAGCGCGTAGCCGCCGCTGTCCATCACCTGCCCCGCCAGCCGGGCGGCGTTAGTCCAGTCCTGCCGCGTGAGATACACCTTGGCGAGGAGCGCCTTTGCCGCGCCCTTCGTCGCCCGGCCGACGTCACCGCCAGTGTAGGAGGCGGGCAAGGCGGCGATGGCGTCCTGCAAGTCCTGCACGATGAGGGCGTACAGCTGGGCAGCCGGCGTGCGGGACACCTTCAGCCCCGTGAGTGACTTGACTTCGTGCTCGAGCAGCGGCACGTCTCCGTACCAGCGAACGAGGTTGAAGTACGCAAGCGCCCGGAGGAAATGCGCCTCGCCCAGGAGCCGCGTGCGAAGCGCCGGGTCCATGCTGATCGACGGCACCCGATCGAGCACGGTGTTGGCACGGTTGATCCACCAGTAGCTGCCGCCCCACGCGTCCTGGATGGCTCCTTCACCCGAGTTGAAGATGTAGTTGCTCATCCGGTGCCCGTCGGAGCCGAAGCGCGGGCCGGCAATGATGTCGTCGGTCGCGATGTCGGAGATGTACCAGAAACCGAGCCAGTACGTCCACTTGACGGCTTCGTAAATGGAGTTGACGCCTGCCACCGCGTCGGAGGACGTCTTGTAGAAGTGCTCCGGGGTCAGCACGTCGGACGGGTTCGGCGCGATGAAGCTGTCGCAGGACGTCGCGCCACCGAGCGCGACCAGCACGCCGAGCACCGAGAGCAGTTTGGTCCGTCGCATGTGTGAACGCTCCCTTTCGCCTAAAAGCCCGCCGAGAATCCGAAGGTGATCTGCCGCACCTGCGGGTACGTGCCGTAGTCGAACCCTTGTGCGAGGTTCGTCGAGGCGTACTCGGTGATTTCCGGGTCGTAGCCCGTGTACTTCGTCACCGTAAAGAAGTTCTGGGCGCTGACGTACAGCTCCAGCCGGCTCATGTTCTGAAGACGCATGGCCCGAAGCCACTTGTGCGGGAAGGTGTAGCCCAGTCGGATATTCTTGCCGCGTAGATACGAGCCGTCCTCGACGAACAGATCCGACTCCCGGCTCTCGAACGTGGTGCCGATTCTCGGCTTCGGGACGCCGCGAGCGCCCGTGGCGACATCCTCGAGCTGGTTGTCCACGCCGCCCGCCGTCGTGAGCACCGACCGATTGATGTTGTAGATCTTGTTGCCCACGGACCATTGGAGAAACACCGACAGGTCGAAGTTCCGGTAGGTGAGCCGGTTCGTCAGCCCGCCGGTGTACTTCGGCTGCGCGTTTCCAAGGATGGTGCGGTCACCCGGTGAGTCCTTGCCGTTGCCGTCCAGGTCCTTGAAATAGGGCTGTCCCAGTGAGTCGAGGCCCGCGAACACCCAGCCGTAGAACGTGTTGATCGGCTCGCCGACCTTGAGGTAGGTGGGGTTTTGGTGCGCACCGCCGCCCACGCTGGCCGGATATGGTAACACCGTGTCCGGTCCAAGCTCCAAGACTTTATTCCGGTTCAGCGCGAGGTTCAGGGTCGTCTGCCAGCCCAGCGCGCCCGAGAGGTTTACGGTGCCGACACTCAGCTCGAAGCCGCGATTCTGAAGGCTGCCGATGTTCTGCAGCGAGGAGCTGAACCCCGACGACGATGGAATCGGTACGGTATACAGCATGTCGTGCGTCTTCTTGTAGTAGTAGTCGGCGCCGACGGTGACGCGACCGCGCAGCAGCGTCGCGTCGATGCCGACATCCACCCCGTCCGTGGTCTCCCATCTCAAGTCGGGGTTCGCCAGGCTGCCCGGAGCGAACCCGATCGCTCGGTTCCCGCCGAACACGTAGACGGTGCTGCCGAGACGCGCGAGCGAGTTGTAATTCCCGATCTCCTGATTGCCCGTGCGCCCGTAGCTCGCCCGCACTTTCAGGTCATCGAACAAGCCGAGCCGCCTGACGAACGGCTCCTCCGACGCGCGCCACGCGAAGGCGGCCGACGGGAAGAAGCCGTACTGGTGCCCGGCGCCGAACCTGGACGACCCGTCCACGCGTCCCGTGACGGTGAACAGGTACTTGTCGGCGATGCCCCAGCGCGCCCGGCCGAAGTAGGAGGCGAGCGACGAGTGCGGCGCCCCCGTCCACACGGAGACGAATGTTTGCGCCGCGTTCAGACCGTTCACACCCAGCGCGTCGGTCCGGAACGTCATCGACGACCCCGAGATCCCGGCCGTGTTGCTGCGCTGCAGGGTCGTCCCGGCGAGCAGATCCACGTCATGGAGGGAGCCGAAGCGGTGCCGATAGTCGATCGTGTTCTCTAACGACCAGCTGACCGTTTGTGCCTGCCCGCGCGTTCCTTCCCCTTCGCTGTTCAGTCCCGGGAGGACCGTCGACGGCGAGTAGTAGTCTTGCACGGAGTTGAGGAAATCCAGTCCCGCGGTGCTTCGGAACGTGAGCCCTTCGCGGATGTCGTATTCGGCAAAGACGTTGCCGATGACCCGGTTTTGCACCTCCTGGTTGGTGATCTCGATCGCGGCCGCCACCGGATTCTGGAATGGGCGGCCGTTGAGCGGGTTGACGCCCGTGAAGTACTCACCATCGGCGGACTTCACAGGGATGGTGGGCAGAGCCGTCAAGGCATTCAGCACGACCCCGGCGGGGAGGACTTGTCCCTGCGAGCGGCTCAGACCCAATCGGCTGCCGATCCGCAGCTTCTTATTCACGGTCCGGTCGAGGTTGAGCCGGAACGATCCACGGGTCATGTCGGACCCGATGATCACGCCATCGTCCTGGAAGAGGCTCCCGGACGCGTAGTACGTCGTGCTGGCGTCGCCACCGGAGAACGAGAGGTCGTAGTTGCGCGTCGATGCCGTGCGAAAGATCGCGTTCTGCCAGTCGGTCCCGCTGCCGAGGGCCGCGATGTTCGTGTAGAACGGCGGCTGACTGATCGCGGCACGAGCCGCGTTGACCATCTGTGCGAACTGAGTCGCGTCGAGCAGCGGGAGCGTGCGACGCACCTCCTTGACCCCGTAGTACGAGCCGAACGACACGGTGCCCGCACCGGCCCGCCCACGCTTGGTCGTGATCAGCACGATGCCGTTGGCGCCGCGTGCCCCATAGATGGCGCCCGCTGCAGCGTCCTTGAGAACCTCGATCGACTCGACGTCGTTCGGGTCCAGGGCGGCGACCGGGTTCAGCCCGCGCATTCCCTCGCTGAACAGCGTGTTGGTCGTCGCGTCGGAGAGGTTGGTCGTTACCGGCACGCCGTCGATGACGTACAGCGGGTCGTTGAGGGCCGAGATGGAGTTCCCGCCCCGGATGCGCACCATGGCGCCCGCTCCCGGTTGGCCGCTCGAGGTGACGACTTCGACTCCGGGCGCGCGGCCCAAGAGCGCCTGATCGACGGACGCGACCGGCGCGGTCGCGACCTCGTCCGCCTTGACGGAGGACACCGCACCCGTCAGCTCTCGCCGCTCGGTCGTGCCATAGCCGATCGCGACTACCTCTTCGAGCTGCGTCGGCCGTGGCGTCAACGCGAAGTCGACGCTCGCGTCCTGGCCCGGCAACACGGTCACGGTCTTCGTGGCCACCGCGTACCCGATCCGCGCCGCCCTCACCGTGTGCTCCCCTGCAGGAACGTCGCTGATTCGATAGCTGCCGCCTTCCCCCGACCGCGCGCTCAACCCGGTGCCCGCGATCGTGACGGTGACGGCGGAGATCCCCTGGCCGCTGAGCGAGTCGGTGATCCGTCCGCTGACGGTTCCTTCCTGCTGGCCCTCCAGCGTCCCACGCTTAACGAGCGCTGCGTGCCCGCGCGCCGTGAGCAGCACGTCGACACCCGCGTCGTAGAGCACGGCGCTCAGGACCGCGCCGACCGTGAGATTGGACGCGCTGAACGTGACCCGGGAGTCGAGCGGCACGACGGCGCCGCTGTACGTCAGGCGCAACCCCGCCCGCTGGGCGATCACGCCCAGTGCCTCCGCCAGCGGCACGTCCTTCAGGTCGACCGAGATCGCCTTCCGGAACACCGCGGCGTTGCTCGCATCCGTCCACCGCGGCTCCGCATCGCTCGATCGACTCGCCGCCCGGGCGAGGAACCGCGGACCCGCGACCGCGAGAGCGACTTCCTCAACGGGGTCCTGAGCGCGCGCCATCCGAGTCCCACCAGCGGTGACTCCCGCGATCAGTGCGGCCACGGCGCTCCACCTTGCGAGTCCGTTCACTCCGATGTGCATGATCGACCTCCTGTTCCTATCGCGCTGCTGCAGCAGTTGCGATCGTCACCGACCGCCCGTGCCACTGGTAACGGGCACCGACCGCGGCGGTGATGAGGGTGAGCACCTGTGACACCGGCTCGTCGCCGTACGACCCCGTCACCGGCCGGCCCGCGAGTGCCCGGTCGCCGACCCGAACATCGAGGTCGTACCAGCGCCCGAGGCGTTCTGCCACCTCGACGAGCGGCACGCTCTCGAACACCAGGCGACCCCGCGTCCAGGCCAGCTCGTTTTGCACCTTGGCCCGCGCCAGGAGCCCCACCGCGCCCGCGCGCGAGCGTGTCGCGACTTGCCCGGCGCGCACGGCCGTCTCGGACACGGCAACGGCCCCCTCGATCACCGCGACGCGCTCGCGCGCCGCGTCCCCGTACGCGCGAATGCCGAACTTGGTCCCGATGGCTCGAACCGCGCCGCCGGAGGTGTGCACGACGAAGGGGCGCGCCATGTCGTGGACGACGCTGAAGAACCCTTCCCCGTCCAGGTAGACGTCGCGCTGCCGGGCCGCGAATGGCACCGGCGCGCGCAGCCGAGTGTCGGCGTTGAGCATGATTTCCGTCCCGTCCAGCAGCCGGAACACCGCCCGCCGCCCCTTCGGCGTCGCGTAGTCCCGCATCGCCGGCGGGGCCGCCGACCTCTCCCGGCCGATCCACCAGGCTCCGCTCGCGCCGACCAGCGTGGCGACGATCGCGGCCGCGATCATGCCGCGGCGCCCTCCCCCTCCCGATCGACGCGGCGCCAACCGCGCCTCCGCGCCGAAGCCGAAGCGCATGGCAAAACGAGCCCAGGCCGCATCCACCGCGTACGGCGTGGTCAGCCGCAGGGCATCGGCGGCCCACGCCTCCCGCAGTGCGGCCATGGCGGCGCGGCGCTCGAGGTCAGCTCCCATCCACGCCTCGACCGCGGCCCGGTCCGTGGGGGCCGCCGTGCCGTCGAGATAGCGGCCCAGCACCGCGAGGTCGATGGGGGACGGGTGCGGCGTCATCATGATGCAATGACGCCGCAGGGGGAGGGTTTACTTACTGACCGAGAGCAACAGGCTCTTTCGCAGGGTTGCGAGCGCCCGCCCGATGTGGACGCCGACGGTCTTCGGAGAAATGGCCATCCGCGCTGCCACCTCGTGGTAGCTCAAGCCCTCGCGGCGGCTCAGCACGAACGCCGCGCGAGTGCGCGGCGGCAGCATGTCCAGGGCCCGCTCGAGGCGCCGCCACAGCTCCGCCGCATCGAAGTCGGCATCGGGTGGCGGTCCGTTCGCACCGCCGATCTCGTCGATCATGAGCAGCGGCGCCGCCCGCCGCCGCACCGCGCTCCGTCGAACCTGGCTGATCGCGCGGCGGCGCACGGCGGCGTAGAGGTAGTGCCGGAGGTCGCGCACCACGCAGCGTGCCCGATCCTCCCAGATGCGCACGAATACTCCCTGGACGGCGTCCTCGGCGGCGTCGCGACTGCCCAGATAGGGGGCGACGTAGCGACACAGCGCGTCGTAATGGGCGCGGAATATCGCCTCGAACGCCGCCTCGTCTCCGACCCTGATGCGGGCTACGAGATCATGCGGGGACGCGTATGAGGCGGACCGGTCGTCGTGGGAGGCCATGGAGCCCTAAGGTTTCCCCTCCCGGCGAAGGCCGCAAGGAGGGGGTCGGACGCGCATACACGCGCACATAGTCGACGTGCATGGTTTGCGGGAAGGTCGTCGTCTCGTCCGGACTGCCGGGCCAGCCGCCCCCCACGGCGACGTTGAGAATGATGAAGAACGGATGGTCGTACACCCACCGTCCAGGCAGATCTTTCGGAACGGTGGTGTGGTACAGCCTGTCGTCCACGTACCAGCGAATGGCATCCGGCTCCCATTCGATGGCAAAGACGTGAAAGTCGTCGGCGAACGCGCCTCGCCCGAGGTCGTAGGCGGCGCTGACTCCGCCCGCACCCGAGTACTGGGGGCCGTGCACCGTGCCGTGCACCCGCGCCGGCTCCCGACCGATGTTCTCCATAATGTCGATCTCGCCGCACCCGGGCCAACCGACGGTGGCGCAATTGTCGCCCAGCATCCAAAACGCGGGCCACAGCCCCTGCCCGCGCGGGATCCGGATGCGTGCTTCGATGCGTCCGTACCTCCAGGCACCCCCGTTCAACGCGTCGGTCCGTATTCGGGCCGACGAATACGCACGCGTCCCAGTCGGCTCGCGGCGGGCCTCGATGACGAGCATGCCGTCTTCGACGCGCGCATTCTCGGGGCGGTCCGTGTAGAACTCCAGCTCATTGTTGCCCCACCCATCGCCGCCGGTCTCACGTATCCACTTCGTCGCGTCGAGCGCGGCGCCGTCGAACTCGTCGTGCCACGCGAGAGTCCATCCCTGGCGCCCGCGTGCCGGCGCGGAGAGAGCGCCGCAGGCGGCCACGGTGATGGCCAGCCGCACGCTTGCGCCTGAGAGAAACACCCGGGGAATGAAACGCGCTCGGGGCGTCATGATCAGCTCATGACACCCCGGGCCGGTGGGTTACTGACGAGCAGCATCGCCTTGCAGAGCGGGCGACGGGATTCGAACCCGTGACGTCCAGCTTGGGAAGCTGGCATTCTACCCCTGAATTACGCCCGCAAACCCTCTACGACGCAAAAACCGCGACAACCATACGCCGGCGCCCCTCGTTGCGTCAATCCGACATCCCCTTCAGGAGCAACGGCTTGATGTTCAAGCGCAATTTATATGCCCAGCCGAGAAACCGAAAGCTGCCCGTGCTCAGGCGCGCTTGTACCGCCACGCCACCGCGCCCGGTTGGTCGACTGTCACCTTGAACGGCTGGTTCGCGCTGGGGTCAAGCGTCGGGACATCTTGGGACTGTGTCGCCACCACGTTGCCCTTGGCATCGAGGAAGTCGAACGTGATCTTGAGCGGCACAGACGCCTTGGCGCGGACATTCGTCATCCGCCCCTCGAGGCTGGCCCCCTTCTCCGTGGTGCTGAAGGTGGACACGGTGATCTCCACCGGCAGCGAGTCCGCGACCTGCAGATAGTACAGAACCGAGTCCTTCTTGCCCAAGAGCTGCCATCCGCCGGCGATCTTGGCGAGGGTCGAGCGGTTCATCGGGTCCACGGCGTACAGCCGCTGGGCCAGCGGCAGCACCTTGGCCGAGTCGCCGATCAGGTACGAGATGCCGGCGAGGTTATACAGCGCGTCGCGCGAGTACGGGTTCTTCGCGAGCCCGGCTTCGTACGTCTTGGCCACCAGGCGGTACTGCGGGTCGGCCACCGCGTGGTACTTGCGCATGGTGTCGGCCGCCGCCGGCGCGCAGCGCGCTGCCACCTGGCGGGCCGTGAGCGTGGGGCTCTTCTTCTTCACGGCCTTGCCGCAGTCGACGTCCATGGCGGCCGTGTCGGGCGACGAGGGGATGGCGCCCAGGATCGACTGCGCGGCACCGAACAGGTCGTCGGCACCGGCCGAATCGGCACGGTCGACCACGCGGTTGTACAACGCCATGGCCGAATCGCGGTTGTTGGCCAGCAGGTAGAGCCCGGCGAGACTCGCCATGCCCTGGACGTCGCTGGGATACGCGGCGAGATATTCGCGGTACGCGGTGATGGCCTCGTCGTAGCGTTTGCCGGAGTGGTACACGCGTGCCACGTTGAACAGCGCGTCACGCCGATCCCTGGCGTACTTGGGGTCGGAGGCTGCCGCGAAGGCCAGCCGGAAATACTTCGCCGCGGAATCCAGCTGCTCCGCGCCCACGAACAGGTTCGCGATATAGGTGAACCCCATCGGCTCGGCCTTGTAGATCTGGTTCGCGCGCCGGAAGCTCGCGATCGCCGAGTCGGTGTTCCCCCCTTGCCACGCCTGCACGCCGGCGTTGAATATCGGCACCCATGCCTGGCGTCGATACAAGGCGATGTCTTCCTTGCACGCGGGCGCCAGCGCCAGCGCCTTCGACAGCGCCGAGTCCGCGGCCGCAAAATCATCCGCCATGAGATAGTAGCGCCCCAGATAGTACCACGCGGCCGGGTTCTTCTCCTGCTTGCCGGTCGTCACCGCTTGCGTGAGAACGCGCTCGGCGTCCTTGAGATCCTTGGCCCGTTGGTCTGCGAACTTTGTGGTGAACGCGCTCTTGAGCGACTGCATGCCGCTGTTCACCAGCTGGTGCCCCGGCTTGATGTCGCACGCGGCGGGAAGCCAGATCTGCTGCGCGTGCCCGGCGGCGGGCGCCAGCGCGGCGGCCACGATCCACACCGACATGCCGAGGGCCTGCTTGACGATCATGCTCACTCCTTGGATTTGGCGACCAGCGCCTCGGCGTCGCGTTGCGCGACCCGGGCCACCTCCAGCGGCGGCCGGCCCAACACGCGGGCGGCCGCGAGAACGTCCTCGTACTCGGGTTTCACCCGCACGCCGTCCGCCCCGGGCTGCTCCAACACCTTCACCCGCACGGACACCTGCGGTGCCAGCTCCACGGTCACCTGGCGCCGCGCCAGCGTAGCCCGCTCCGCCACCCAGCGCCGCACACCCGCCGTCGTGCTGTGACGAAACAGCGCTGCCGTCACGGCCTCCCCCAGCTCCTCTGGAGCCACGACCTCCACCCGAAACCCGGAACGGCCCTTCTTCATCTGCACCGGCCACGTCTGC
>Ga0209027_1000046_pt1 | contig 31140 bp, 31 predicted proteins | sample GraSoi013_1_20cm_3_FD_185821 | JGI IMG/M metagenome (GOLD analysis project Ga0209027, IMG submission 185821) | Grasslands soil microbial communities from the Angelo Coastal Reserve, California, USA - Sample 09_27_2013_1_20cm (SPAdes) (version 2) | ecosystem: Environmental > Terrestrial > Soil >...
GCACTTGCCAGGTTGGCTCCCTCACTTCGCGAAGCGTTCGTGATGAAGCACGTTGAGGGAAGGTCGTACGAAGAGATGGCGCTTTTACTGGAAACGACGGTTGGCGCGCTAAAGATGCGAGTGCATCGGGCGCGAGAGGCGCTCCAACAACTGCTCGAGGAGAAGTACGCATGATGCTTGATGACGCTGGATTCGAGAGAAATGAGAAAATCACTGGTCGCGAGCCTGGAATCAGACGGGATAACAAGCCCGCTGAGCCGCTCTACGACCGCGAAGTTCCGCTCACCGGATCTTCGACCACGCATGGTGTACTGCACGATTGGCTGGATGGTGAAGTCGACGTGATGCGCGCCAGCGAAGCCGAGGGCAAGTCAAAGGTCGAGCTTTGGACGCGGATCAACGCCGAGAGCGAGATGCTCCGTCGGCGCGTGACTCCGGTCGGTGTACAGCAGCGGATCATGGCGTCGCTGCCGGACACCCCTGGCACTGCGACCAACTGGTGGAAGCAGCAGCTGACGATTACGCCGGTATCGGCAATCATCATCGGTGTAGCTCTGCTAGCAGTAGGAGCCCTGATCATTCAGGCTCTGCGTTAAAAACCCGTTTTCTCCTGAGCAGAAACGCCCGGCTTCTTGGAAGTCGGGCGTTTTTTTTGTCCGCGTGAGTAAGCTACGCCTTGCACTTCGGCAGCTTTCTTTGTCCATTTAGCCGCGAACTCGGAGCGTCGGCGTAGACATTGCTGCGAGATTTCGTTTGAAGGGCGTAGACCTTGCAACTGGACGGCAACTCTTTACTCTACTACGTAGAGACCATACCTGATCGGAGGCGTTTTCAGTATGAAGAAGACCATCGCTGTAATCGCGTTAATGGCTGCCCCAGCCCTGGCTTCTGCTCAGGCTGGACTCGGTCGCATTCAGTTCCTCGCTCTGCAACAGGAGCTTCGTGACCAGGGATGCGGCGTGACGAACGTTGACGGACGCTATGGTCCGCAGACGCGTCGCGCGATCGCAACCTGCGCGAAGAAGTTCAACTCCGCGAACAACGCCGCGGCTCTCCTTCAGGCGATGAACATCGGCCTCGGTCCGAACGACAACCCGCCCGCGGGCAAGATGGGCGAGTAATCGCGCGAATCACAACTCGAAGGTGAGTTGCAACGGGGGGACGAGCGCACCAAGCGCGTCGTCCCCTTCTTCTTCGTCATCACGCGCTGACCAACCGCGCACGCCGTACTTGGTGGTGATTCGGTCGAAAAACTTCGCCAACCCTTCGCGATACTTCTCGCCGGCGTAAGCGCTGTTCGCGTAGGTATTCCGGTACCTTTCGGCCAGGTGGGGAAATTCCTGCTCGATGAAGGGCATGTAGCGCTTTCTCGCCGCCGCCTTGAGTCTCACCGCGCACGCACCGACGTAGGTGGCGCCCGCTTCGGAGACACGCTTGACCAGCGCCTCGAGATCAGAAGGATTGTCCGTGATGCCGGGCAATACGGGCATGCAGTTGATGCCTGCTTCGATGCCGGCTTCGCGCAGACGAGAGAGCGCACGGATGCGTGACTCGGGCGTCGGTGCACGCGGCTCGATGCGTCGCGCAAGATCGCGATCGAGTGTGATCAACGAAATATGAATCGACAAATCCGAGTTTCTGTTGATACGGGAGAGTACGTCGATGTCCCTCGTGATCAACGGACTCTTGGTGATAATCGTCACCGAAAGGCCGGGATGTTCGGCGAGCACTTCGAGAATTCCTCGCGTGATTCGGAATCTCCGCTCGGCCGGTTGATACGGATCAGTCGCAGTGCCGATGACGATGGTCTCGCCCTCGAGCAGACGAAGATGACGATCGCTGCCGAATCGCAGAGTTCTGCTCAGGATCTCGGGCGCGTTCTTCTTGACGAAGATGTTGCGTTCGAACGCGAGCCAAGGTGGCAATTTGTTGTACGCTTCACCGAGTTCCTGAACCATTTTGTGGTCGTCGGCGGCTCGTTCCATCACCCAGCGATGGGTGTATCGGGCGTAGCAGTAAGCGCAGCCGAACGCGCAGCCGACGTAGGGATTGATCGACCAGAATCCCATGCCGGTGGTCTCGGGCCCGTTGAGGATGCTCTTGGCCGGCGAGGCGTAGTACCGGATGTCCTTCTGCTCGCCGATGATCGGCAGTTGCCGGGATTGGCGCTCGTAAGCCGCGCCGAAGAGAGAAGGATCCTCCGCATGCCTCGCCATCATTCCCGAATATACCCCGAAAGGCGGACGCTTTCCAGATGCGAATTCAGGGCTTCCGTCTCAGCTGGAATTCTGATTGTGCGTCAAAACCGTAGACCGAAACGAGCGCCGTTGTCCGACGCGCTCGCGAAGAAGTGGTCGTATGCGGGACTCTTCCAGATCCTTAGCGCTTGGATCGCGTTTACTCCGCCGAAAATCAATGACACCTGAGTTTTGGAGAGCTTCGATGTGCGCGCCATGTAGGCGACATCGCTTACCGAGCCGTTGCGGCCGATCGTGATGTAGAAAAGCGTCGTACCTATACCACCCGCCAGGATGCCGCGCTCGATCGCCGCGCCGCGTGAATGTGGGATGTCGAGAATGAGCTCGTCGAGGGCCGCCTGCGTCGTGAGGCCCGACGCGGAGAAGATGAATTGCTTGTGCGGGTAGCGGTTCGTGTCGATTCCCGAATAGATCGTGGGCCGACCGTGGTTGAAACCGACGTACGGGTGAAATCCCATCGCCAGCGAGCTCAGTACGTGGGCGCTTTCGTGGGCGAACAGGCTCAGTCCGAATCCCAGCGCGAGCTTTGTCCAATACCCGGTCGGCCGACCCGATGTTATAGCGAAGACCGATGTCTGCTGGGCAGACAATCGGCCTGCGGGCAGTATCATTCCCCAGAACAGAGCGACGCCAATTGCGATTGCGCTGCGACTCGGCAAACTTATTTTGGATTCCACGTCCTTCACGCGGAGCGATGCACCGATGGCTGAGCGGTTATCCGACATTGCTATCCAGCGTGGGCTAGGGAACCTGCCTGGCTGGAGCAGGCGCGGTGATCTGATCACCAAGTCCTATCAATTCCGCACCTTCTTGTCCGGAATTGATTTTGTGGTGGCTGTGGCGAAGGCGGCAGAAGCCGCCGATCACCATCCCGACATCGACATTCGTTACACCAAGATCGTGTGCTCGCTGAGCACGCACTCGGCAGGCGGAATTACTCAAAAGGATCTTGATGTTGCTGAGACGATTGATGGATTGAAACAGGACTGAGAGCTAAGTCCGTAGTCCTCAGTTCCGCCGATTCCCCATCACGCGCAGCACCGCCATAAAGATGTTCAGCAGATCGAGGTAGATCTGCACGGCGGCGCCGACGTACTCGTCGGGGCCGTAGACATTGCGCAGGCGCCAGGTGTCGAACACCAGCAATCCGCTGAAGAGAAGCACGGTCACCGAGGCCAACCAGAGATCGACGACTGTGTTCTGGAAAAAGAGGTTTAGCAGCGAAGTCCCGATCAGAACGAATAGACCGACGATCAGGAAACTGCCCCAGGCGCTGAAATCGCGTCGACTGACAAAAGCATAGAGTGTCAGAATTCCAAACGCGCCAAGTGTGAGGACGGCGGCTTGGCCAATGAGCCCCGGTTGCGTTCTGCCGTAGTAGTACATCGCGGGCGAGATCATTACGCCCATCACGAAGTTGAATACTAGAACCAGACCGATGTTGAATGGGAAATCGGTCTTTTTCGCGGACGCGGCGAAGAGCGGTACGAACGCGGCAATCAGCGTGAGCCACGGATGCTCTATCACGGCCTGGAGGAGCCGCGGCTGCGAGAGCGCGAAAGAGGTTCCCACCATAGTCACGATGACACTTACCAGAACCAGCGAATAAGTGCGACGAACCAACGTCGCTCTTTCCTCACCAGTGCGGACGAGGGTTCCGGTCTGATACGAAACACCCATTGATTAACTCCCTAAGAGGTCAAGCGTGCGAAATATATTACCCCGCTATGGTCGCGATGTGCGGGAGGCGAGAGGAGGAACGCATAATCTGCATTCCGGCCTCACGTCGTGCCGCCTGTCGCCTCTCGCCTCTCGCCTCCCGATATTCGATCTATAAGGTGAGGCAGGTGTCTGATATCGTCGAGGAAGTGCGTGGGATTAAACGGCGCTAGCTGGGATTTTGTAAAAGGCCCCCACAGCGCGGCGATCGTAACTACGCCCGCGGCATTGCCTGACTTGATGTCGTGAGGAGAATCGCCGACGAACACCGCTTCGTCGGCGCCGTACTCGAGCTTCTCCAACGCCGCTTTGACCGGATAGGCATCCGGCTTGTGGATGTGCACAGAGTCGTAACCGATGGCGACCTCAATGTAGTCGTCGGCGCCGATGAACTTGAGGCCGCGATCCATCATCGTGTTGCCCTTGCTGGTGACGATAGCCATCGGGTGGCCGCGCTGATAGAGAAGTGCCAGGGTGTCGATGACTCCTTCGTAGCGTGCCATCAACCGATCATGATTCTCCGTCTGGAACGTGCGATAGCGATTGACCAGTCGCTCGCGATCTTCGTCAGACTCTACGTACGGCGTCAACTGCTTCGGCAAGGGAGTGCCGATGCCTTCGATCCATTCTGCATCAGTCGGCTGCCGAGCGCGCCCCTGGAAGGTGTGGCGCATCGAGGCGAGGAGAAGAGCGATGGAGTCGACGAGGGTGCCGTCGAGATCGAACAGGACGGCGTACGGGCGTGCGTCTGCCATTATGCCAAAGTAAACTGGTAATGCCTGAGTCAGCACACAATATTAAGAGAACGCCGACACGCCTGTGACGGCCTCTGCATGTTCTGCATCTTTTGGTAGGTCTCGCACCGACATCGCAGGTTGGGCTTGTTCATGCGGTGCATCCCAGAGTAACTCACCGATGGCTACCACAGCGACTATACGCTCCAGCTTCAACAAGCTGTTCGACGAGATCGGCACAGTCGATCAGGTCGGTACGGAGGAGCGCGTCGCAAAATTCACGACACGCAGTATCAAAAAAGGCTCCAAGGTTTGGGGACTCAAGACCGCGGTGTCGATGGTCGACCTGACCACCCTCGAGGGTAAGGACACACCAGGTAAAGTCGCCTCGCTTTGCCAGAAGGCTAGACGACCGAGTGCCGATGCGGACATCCCACCGGTTGCCGCGGTTTGCATCTACCCATTTCTGGTAAAACACGCCGCGCGCTGGTTGGCCGACACGCCAATCAAAGTTGCCTCGGTGGCGACGTCGTTTCCGTCGGGGCAGAGCCCGCTCGAGCTGCGGCTCGAAGAAGTCCGCACCGCAGTCGGTGACGGCGCCGACGAGATCGACATGGTGATCAACCGCGGACTCTTCCTCGCTGGGGAGTTCAGCGCGGTGCAAGACGAGATCAGCGCTGTCGTAGAAGCGTGTGGCGATGCCCAGCTCAAGGTCATTCTCGAGGTGAGCGAGCTCGACACCTACGACAACATTCGCGCTGCCTCATTCCTGGCGATGAAGGTGATTCGTCCTGGTGACTTCATCAAAACGAGCACTGGAAAAGCCTCAGGTAGTGCAACACTCGCCAACACCCAGGTAATGATCGAAGCGATTCGCGATTTCTATCTGGCGACAGGGATTCCCATTGGGATGAAACCAGCCGGCGGAATCAGAAACGCGAAGCAAGCGTTGCACTATCTGGTGGCAGTAAAGGAGACGCTGGGCGATGCGTGGCTCAACTCGTCGCGCTATCGCTTTGGAGCCAGCTCGCTACTGAATGACCTGCTGCGACAAATCGAAAAGGAAAAGACAGGAGCCTACCAGGCTCCTTATTACTTCACGGAAGCTGCGGAGAGTTATTGAGATGACGTCGACGAGACCCGTCGCCAGAGGACAGGCGGGAAGCAGCTCCATACCGCAGCTGATTTTCGGCGATTTGTGGCAATACGATCCAGCGCCGGAGACAGCGGATCCGAAGCTCAAATCGCGCTACGATCTGTTCATCGGTGGCGGGTTCGTCGCGCCGCGTTCGGGCAAATACTTCGAATCGATCAATCCGGCGACCGAGAAAGTGCTCGCCGAGATCGCGCTGGCGAATCTGGCGGATGTCGACGCTGCGTACCAGGCGGCCCAGAAAGCGTTCGGGCCCTGGAGCAGGCTCTCTGGAACCGAGCGGGGAAAGTATCTGTATCGCATCGCTCGGCTGATTCAGGATCGTGCGCGCGAATTCGCCGTCGCGGAGACAATGGACGGCGGGAAGCCAATCAAGGAATCGCGGGACTTCGATGTGCCGATGACGGCCGCGCATTTCTTCTATCACGCGGGGTGGGCTGACAAGCTCGAGTACGCCGTACCAGGCGCGGCCATCGCTCCACTCGGCGTCGTCGGTCAGGTGATTCCGTGGAACTTCCCACTACTGATGTTGGCTTGGAAAATCGCGCCGGCACTGGCGGTTGGAAACACGGTGGTATTGAAGCCAGCGGAGACGACGTCGGTGACAGCGCTGAAGTTTGCGGAGCTGCTGCAGGAGGCCGAGCTGCCGCCGGGTGTGGTCAACATCGTGTGCGGCGCCGGAGAAACGGGCGCCGCTGTGGTTACGCATTCAATCGCGGCCAAAATCGCTTTCACCGGCTCGACGGAAGTCGGCAAGATCATCATGCGTCAGCTAGCAGGTACGGACAAAAAGCTGACGCTCGAGCTCGGCGGAAAGGCGGCGAACATCGTGTTCGACGATTCACCCATAGATCAGGCCGTCGAAGGCGTCGTTAACGGCATCTTTTTCAATCAAGGTCACGTGTGCTGCGCCGGGAGCCGGCTGCTGGTTCAGGAATCGATCGCCGAGATGTTCGTGGCGAAGCTGAAGAATCGAATCGACGTGTTGAGAGTCGGAAATCCGCTCGACAAGAACACCGACGTCGGCGCGATCAACTCGAAGGCGCAGCTCGATCGGATTTGCGAGCTGGTCGATTCAGGTGTGACGGCTGGGGCAGAGATGTATCAATCAGCAGGCTGTCAGCTGCCGGCGGCTGGATACTTCTACAAACCGACGGTTTTCACGGGTGTGACACAAAGCCACCGCATCGCGCGAGAAGAGATTTTCGGTCCGGTGTTGAGTGTATTGACGTTCCGCACGCTCGAGGAAGCCGTCGAGAAAGCCAACAACACCATGTATGGACTCTCGGCAGGAGTGTGGACTGACAAAGGTTCACGCATTCTGAAAATGAGCACGCTGCTGAAAGCGGGCGTCGTCTGGGCGAATACGTTCAACAAGTTCGATCCGTCGTCGCCGTTCGGCGGCTATAAGGAGTCGGGTTTCGGCCGCGAAGGCGGGCGTCAGGGTCTGATGGATTACGGGAAGGTGATCTGATATGGCGCGCATCCCGGTAACCAAGACTCCGAAGGTCTACGTCGGCGGACAGTTCATTCGGTCTGAGAGCGGGCGTGTGTTTCCTGTGCGGGAAGCGGGAAGCGGCAAGCGGGGAGCGAGAGGCGAGATGCGAGAGGCGGGAGGCGGAGCGCGGGATGGGGGACAGGGCACGGGGAACGCCCGGTTGCTCGGCAATATTCCTCAATGCACCCGAAAAGATTTACGGAATGCAGTAGAAGCCGCTGCGAAGGCTGGGCCGGACTGGGCGCAGCGAACTCCCTACAATCGCGGACAAATTCTTTATCGACTCGGCGAGATGCTCGAATCGCGCAGCGCGGAGATGGCCGACGCATTGGTGATTTCCGGAGCCGCGACGAAAGCGGCAGCTGCAAAAGAAGTCGCGGCGAGTGTCGATCGACTGGTTTATTACGCGGGCTGGTCGGACAAATACGAGCAAGTGCTCGGCAATACCAACCCCGTAGCCGGACCGTTTTTCAATTTCACCGTCGCGGAGCCAATGGGAATTATTGGCATCATCGCCGACGATTCCGCGCCGCTGCTCGGGTTGATCAGCCAGATCGCGCCCGTGATCGTAGCCGGTAACACGTGCGTCTGTCTGGCGTCGCAGGAATTCCCGTATCCGGCAATAGTGCTCGGTGAGCAGCTCGCCGTCTCGGATCTACCGGGCGGAGTAGTGAACATTCTGACCGGATTCAGGAAAGAGCTGATGCCGACGTTTGCGACGCACACGCACATTCGCGGCCTCAATGCCGTCGTGGATCAGGAAGAAAAGAAACAGCTGCAGCTCGGCGCGGCGGAGAGCATCAAGCGAGTGCGCGCGCGCAAGCGTGACGACGAAATCGACTGGCTCGATGCGAGAATGCAGGGTGCATACGAGATCCGCGATTTCATCGAGTTCAAGACTACGTGGCACCCGATCGGGGCTTAGACTGCGCGGCGCGAACCAACGAAAAGGCCAGAGCCGAAATGAGAGCCAGGTTGCGGAACATTCCATGACAGGAGGCAGCATGAGAATGGTGATACGACTGCTCGTTTCAGCGGCAATCTTCGTGGCGCCCGCGGCTGTTGCGCAACAGCGCACGATCAATGTCGGGGATGCGCTGATCAATTACGACGTTTCGGGACGCGGGGGGCCGGCGGTGGTGTTTATTCACGGCTGGACGCACAACCTGAGCGTGTGGGATGATCAGGTCGCAGCCCTCAACAGTCGCTATCGCGTTGTTCGATTCGACACGCGCGGCTACGGCAAATCGTCGGGCTACTCCGATCCGTCGGCGGATCCGCAGGATCTCCTCACGCTGCTGGAAGCGCTGCACATCCCGCGTGCGTACATCGTTGGCCATTCACGCGGCGGCGACGTTGCGCTGCGATTCGCCGCGGCTTATCCGCAGCGCGTTAGCGGACTGGTTTTGTACGGAGCATTTCCGGAAGGATTTCCGGCGCCGCCCGAAATCGGACAATTCTTCGCGTCACTTCCGGGGGTGGCGAGAACCAGCGGACTGGATTCCGTCGGCAAGCTAATCCTGGCCAGCCCGATTGCGTGGGTGCCACCTGGTCGCAACGACATCACCGAACGCTACCGTCATCTGTGGGCCAGCTATTCGGGAAAGGATTTGCTGAATCCACAGCCGGAGTCTCATCGGGTTCCCGTTCCAACCACTGACCAGATCAGGAGCATGCGAGTGCCGACACTGGTGATTGTCGGCGATCACGAAGCACCGTTCATCGCCGCAGCCGCAGATTCTCTTGCGCGATGGATTCCCGGTGCGAAAAAAGTTGTGATCCCGAACGCGGGACACGGGGCGCACTTCGCACAACCCGCTAGCTTCAACTCCGCTTTGATGGATTTCATTTACAGCGTGGAGCGAAACAAGCCAAAGAAATAGCTAGGGATGCGCAGCTTCCTGAAGCGAGCGGTCGGATGAGTCCGGCGGGCTGGACTGCGCAGGCTTCTCCTGCCCGGCATCGCTAGAGGCATCATCGCCAAGGGCGGCGCGAGTCGCAGCGGCGACATCGGCTGGATCCATACGTGGTGCGCGCGGCAGGGACAGCGTGAACGTCGAGCCCTTTCCCACAGCGCTATCCAAAGTGATTTCGCCCTTCATTCCCCGCGCCAGATCGCGGCTGATCGCCAAGCCGAGTCCGACGCCCTGTGCAGGCTGATTGAGCTGTCGGCCAGCCTGCACAAACGGGTCGAAAACCTTGTCGATCTTTTCCTCGGCGATCCCGACGCCTGTATCCCTGACAGCGATGTCGATGCAGCCGCCTTGTGCGGTTGCTGAGACCGTGATCGAACCACCCGTCTCAGTGAACTTCACCGCGTTGCTTAGAAGATTGAGCACGATCTGCTGCATCTTCTCGGGGTCGGCGAGCACCGACTCGGTTCTGCCGGCGCCGTTGTACTGATACCTGAGACCCTTGGCGAGAATCTGCGGCGCAATCATCGACTCGGTGTCCTTGAGCGCTTCGTCGACCGGGACTGCCGTCAGTCGATACTCTGCCTGACCGGCGTCGACCTTGGCGAAGTTCAACACGTCGTTGATCAACGTCAGCAGGTGCTTCTGGCTCCGTCTTATGCGCGCGACATCCTGCGCCTGGTCGGCGTTCAATGAACCGCGAACGCCCAGCGCGAGCAGCTCGGCGTAACCGCCAATCGCGTTGAGTGGCGTGCGCAATTCGTGGCTCATGCTGGCAAGGAACTCCGATTTCGCCCGGCTTGCCGCGAGCGCCTCTTGCTCAGCCCGCTTCCGTTCCTCGATGTCGACCCCGATGCCGAGCCGAGCGCTGATCCTACCGGCCTCGTTCCGACTTGGTCGGCTCCGGACGAGGAACCAGCAATAATCGCCGTCAAGCTTGCGCACGCGCAGCTCGGACTCATACTCGATGCCGCGTCTCACGGCGTCCGACCATTCCGCAGCGACGCGATCGCGATCGTCAGGATGTAGCGCGTTGATCCAGCCATCGCCGAGTGTCTCGCGCTCGGAAAGGCCGGTGTAGTTATACCAGTACTGATTGCAGTACGTAACCCGCCCGTCCCCATCCGCGAACCATACGATCTGCGGCGCGAGCTCGAGCAGATTCTCGAATCTGCTTCTGGTGGCGATTGTCCAGCGCTCAAAACGTGTCGCCGTGATGACGAGCGCAAGCAAAACGATGGTGATAATCGAGACGATCAAGCCGAGCGCGAACGTAGCGGGAAGCGCGACATCAGCTGACGGCGTGTTGCTGAAATGCAGTCCCATCACCGAGGCGTAATGGGCTCCGGCAGTTGCAGCGGCGGCGATGACGCCAGCGAGAATGAGAAGCGCCGTACTCTTGCGCTCGCGGTTGACGGCGAAGAAAACGATTCCGCTCGCAACGAGCGCTGCAACAAATGCGGCGACGAGTAGCAGTGGATCGTACCACGATCGCGCCGACTCATAAATGGCAAGGCTGCCGGTGACGTCGGCGCTCCAGATCGCGAGCGCGAGCGTCAGTGCGCCCGCATATGCCCATCGCGAACGGCGACGCCCTTCGTTGAAGCGAACGCGACTTGCGGTCTCGAGCGTTGTGTAAATGCCGAGTGTTGCAACTGCGACCGCGAGGATTATGAGCGTGATGTTGACCTGTCCGAGCATGGGGCCTAAAAAGCGGCAAGATGCAAGCCCGCTAAACGCGATCCTTGCTACATCGCTAAGTGGTTTACTGCCTTTCGTTTACCCAGTTCTTTCGATAACGCGTTTGCGAATGACTTTTCGTTACCGCATCTGGCCGCTGGCGTAGGCGCCGGCGAACAGCCCGCTTGCACCGATATATCGCCAGATATAGCTTCTCGCGTACCGATATATCGCCAGTAATATCAGTGGCACTGACTGGCGCCTCTCTGGCTCAATACGGAAAGTGGAGGTAGTATGCGCGAATGGAGATTCGGACCCAGCGGCGCGACGGGCCGCGAAGGGTCGTGCGGGCCGGGTTTCGCGTGGGCCTTTGCCGGAAGACCAGACAATTGGGGCTTCGATCCAGGCGCATTCTGGGGTGCGTGGGGCGGTCGCGGCAGATCGCGAGGTGGACCGTTTGGCGGCGGCCGGATGTTCGATCAAGGCCATCTCAAGTTCGTAATACTGCGTCTGCTCGACGAAAAACCCAGACACGGTTATGAGATCATCAAGGAAATCGAAGATCGCTTCGGCGGCATGTATTCGCCGAGCCCGGGCACTGTATACCCGACACTAACCATGCTCGAGGATCTCGGGTACGCGCGCGCGATGCCGGAAGCCAACGGCAAAAGGATCTACGAGATTACCGACGAAGGGCGAAAGCATCTCGCCGAGAACCAGCCGTTGATCGACGACATCTTCTCGAAGATCGCCGATTTCGCGCAGAGCATCTTCGGTGAGCCGATGATGGATGTGCATCGCGGGTTCAAAAACGTTGGGCGCGCTGTCTATGCGAAAACGGGGGCACGTTCCGCCGAGCAAATCAGGAAGATCAAGGAGATTCTGGATCGCGCTGCGACTGAGATCGACGCGGTTTGAGTAGCAGCACTGCGTGAATCTCAGTCGTTGCATCGGATTTCGTTGAAATGGCTTGTCGCGTATCGAGCGTAGCGATTGCGGCGAGCCACTTGTCGTTGGGGAGATCCGCATCGAGCAAGGCACGCAGCTCTCGCTCGACTGCTGAGCACTGCGGTGTCGTAACGACGCTCCGCGCCCGCGCCGCCAGGGAAATCCTCGTACCTCGCAGGTGAGGTGGCGCCAGTTCGATAAGTGAGTCTATTCGAGCGGCGATCCGCCGCCTGTCGCGCGCGGTCGAATCACTCACGCCAGCCGTTTTTGCCGCCCGCCGGCTGGCAAGCCATCCCTGGATTGATTCGACGGCTGCGCGGATTTCCTCAGGATCTGCGTCGACGCGTGACAATTGGGTTCGCGAGCACACGTCGAGCAGGTCGTCAATCATCACCGACACTCTTCCATTCACGCCCGCGAGCAGCTGCGAGCCGCCGTCGATAGAAACGGCGGCGATGAAACCAGTGATGTCGGATGCGACGACGCCGACCGGCACAGGCGAATCGGCAGCAAGAGTAAAGTTGCCACGCCAACTCTCGAGTAGACTGCGCAGTCGCTCGACCCTGACTGGTGCGCTCTCGGACGGGGTAGCGAGCGGCTGATTTGGAAGGGGAGCCACCTCAGATGTGCCAACATTGGCGGCTGCAACCGCCCATTTGCGTTGCACGGTTGGCTCGGCGCGCAAAACTGCGGCGGCGCTGGCCGGAGGTCGAATGAGGTGCACTACGATCCGACTGTGTGCGGAGCCCAAGCGCGCCACGCGGCCCACGCGTTGTTCCATCCGCGCCGCAGTCCATGGAACATCGAGATGGATTACGGTGCTTGCATCCTGAAGGTTCACGCCCTCGCTCAAAAGGTCCGTAGTCAACAACAGCTCGATTGCTTCGGCCGTAGCGGGTTGGGAGCTACCGGTAGCGACCGGTGCAAAGCGGGCGATGGCTTCGTCCCGCGCGAGCGTTCCGCCCGCAACGCGCGCGCCGTGTGATGTCAGCATCGCTACGCGACCGCTCCGAGCGAGGCGGCGATAGAGCGTTGCGATAGTCTCTGCATACTGAGCGAACGCAACCGCTCTGCCGCTGTTACTCTCGCCGCGAATGTGGGAGATGATCTCGGAGCGTTCTGCGTCGATGCTGCCCATCGCGCTGAAGAGGGATCGTAACGCCTCCAGCGCTGCGAGATGAGCGCGAACTCCGACAAGTAGTTCTTCGTGGCCGAGGACAGGAGCCGATAACAGCTCGGCGAACCCGAGTTGCAATGCGCCGTCGTGATAGATCCACGTTTCCAGCTCGCTCAGCGTCGGATAAGTGCCGCTCTCCAGTGAGACGCATAGCGCGATAGCGCGCGCGATTCGTTTGCGAACCGCCTCGCAGAGTGCCGCTTCGCTCGACGCCCACTGATGGACGAGCCCGCGACCGATCAACGCACCTGCAGTTCCGCCGTCACGTACTGGCACCGGCGGCGGCAGATTCATCAGGGACTGCACCAGCTGCGGATCGTCACCGACCTGATGGCTTACCGGTGGGAGTGAAGCAGGAATGTGTACGGCGCGTCCCAGCTGCTGGCGCTCTCGGCGTACCAGGCACTTGGAGAGCTCCGCGGACGTCATCGCTGCAGCGCGCGACCCGAGGAAGAGAGAAAGCAAGGCGACGAGGTCGGCGCGTCGATTGTGGATCGGAGTTGCGCTCAACAATAGGACCTTTGCGCTGCGTACCAGATTCTCGAGCGCGATGTAGCGATTCGTGCGCGGATTTCTCGCGTGGTGCGCTTCGTCGACGACAATGAAATCGTAGCGGCGATGATCGCGCCGCGATCCTTTATTTCGAAACGCGTCAGCATCCGCGCGACTCAGTGCCTCAAAACTCAAGACGTCGGCTTCGATCCTTGTCGCGGCAAGCGCGGCTTGCCACATCGAGATCAAAGCGGCCGGCGCGACGATCAACCGATCTGAGAACCTGCGACTGACAGCGAGCGCGACGTACGTCTTGCCCATCCCTACTTCATCGCAAAGCAAAGCGCCGTTGAATTCGTCGATCGCGTCGTCGAGCCGCCGCAGCGCTGCCAACTGATGTCGATGCAGGCTGATTCCGCCCAATGACGTTTCGCGGGGTAACTCACCGAGCACAGCAGCAGCGATGTATGCCCGAACTTCCTGCGCGCTACATAGCCGCCACGCTGGAGACTTCAGGCGCAGGCAATCCCCCAGTCGAGGAGCGGCCGCACCTTTTCGATTGGCAGCGCATAAGCGTCAAGAGCCGCTGCAAGCAACTCATCGTCTGAAGGGATGTCACCGGTCATTGCGCGCTCACCGAGCGGTGCCAGGACCTTCCGCACCCGGCCCCAACGCGACGGGACAGGCAGCATCCCCATTGTCCAGCCCAGGTAACGTCGGTAGCCGCCGCGCGCTGGCTCGGCGACAGCGTTGAGCCAGGCGGGGGCCAGTGGACTGTTCAGGATGGCGGCGAGCGCGAGCGCGTCGCGAATCTTTGGGATACGCACGATATAGCACGTATTGAGCGGCACGAACCTGTCGTTTTCCGCGACGACGATTGCGCGCGGGCGCAGACCAAAGTCGGCCCAGATAACTCGTGGTTGATCGAACGCCGCGCCTTCCGTGCGAAAGACCGACCACCAACGACGTGAACCATGGAGATCGGTGCGGTGAACCAAAGCGTCACGGAACGGCAGCAACCACTCGCGGCCTAACGGGGGCAGCTCGCGCAGCGAGGCGCCGTTGTCGCAATGCGGCCAGATCACGTATTCGCTTTGGCCAGTCAACTTCCACGCGCCGAGCGTCTCGCCGCGAATTAGCGGTCGGAGGAGAGCCCGCTCGATTTCGCCAGTACGATCCGGTGTTGATATGCGAGCGACAATTCCGTCGACAGACTCAACGCTGACGATGTATGCATCATTACAACCGGTTTTCACGCCCAGCTGCGGCCGTCCGAAGGGCGTGATCCGCAAGGGAACGCCGGATCGCGTTACGTGATCGAACGATCTGCGAACCGCACCCGGCAGCAACAGCCACGGACTGCCGGGACCGTCAATCGAGAGTCGATCTGGCGAGCATCGCCATCGCTTGCCGCCCTGCGAGGTTCGAATCGTAACAGTGATGCACTCCTCCGAGCCGTTTTTCCCCTCGGAGGCAGGCTCCTCGGCGCGGGACGCCGGAGCCCGCTTTCGCGCCACGAGCATGGATGGGTAGACTGCTGCGTCGAACTCGCTTCTCGTCTCCGCGAGATCCTCGATCGAAATGATGTCGGTGTAATCGAGCAATAACTCGCGTACACCTCCACCGGCTAGCGACCGCCAAAGCTTTGTCGGGAGCAGATAGGCGATGACTCCGCCTGGACGCGTTAGCCCACATGCGCGCTCGACGAAAAGCGCGGCCAGATCTACTTGTGCGGCGAAGCCGTGACCGGCGCCAGCCCGCTCAGCACCGCTTCGCCAGGCAGCGCGTCGATAGACTCTGAATTCCTGGCGGAACTTCTGGCGTGAGGATGCATCAATGCGGTGCAATCGCACCCACGGCGGGTTGCCGATGACGACGTCGAATCCGCCGGCCGCTGCAATGTCTGAAAAGTGTGCGTCGAAGGAGAACGGCAGCGCAGCGCCCGCGCGGAGAGCTTTGATCCTGTCGCCAATCTCGCGCAAACCCTGGCGGAGTGCCACGAGTCGCAGCTGTGTCGCGCGATCCGGCGGATGCCGCAGCCCAAATAAATCTCTGCCGCGGAGGAGCAGCAGCATCTCCTTACGATCGACGGTCAGCCGCACACGGCGACGGGCGAGCACATCGGTCGCGGACGCCCGCTCGAGACGATCCAGTTCGCGACCGAGCGTGCGCTTCCTCGGTCCAACGCCACGCATGTAACGCGTGCGCAGAGTCGCCAGCTTGCGGCTACCGACGACGCTGCCCCGATCGTCGAAAGATCCGGCAGCCAGTGAGTCCCCGACGCGGATGTGGCGATCGAGATTCGGCAGCGGCTCGATCCTCATCGGATCGGATTCATCGCTCTCGATTACGATGGAGAGCCAAAGCCTGAGCTCGCAAAGCCAGACAGCCATCGGATTCAGATCAACCCCAAAAATCGACGAAGACAGTACGCGACGGCGTATGTCGGCGATCGATCCTTCGTCCCCTGACTGCCGACGTAACGTCGAAACGCGCTCCAGCAGGTGAACCAGAAACGCGCCCGATCCGCACGCGGGGTCGAGAATCTTGAGCGCGCGAAGTCGATCCAGTCTCGATCCGTCGCTCGACTGTTCGACGGCCGACTGAAGCGCATGGTCAGCCAATGATTCGACCAGGCTCTGCGGGGTATAGAATGCGCCGCTTTTCTTGCGCTCACCGCTCGCCATCAATGCCTCGAATGCCTTGCCCAGTATTTCCGGATCAATGGAGGCTTCCGACCAATGGGCGGAGTCTTCGCGGCCGGTGAAGCGATAACGCGACAGCAAATTGCCAAACGCGTTTCCGAATGCTTCGTCGGAGAAGAAGCTCGATCGCCTTTGCTTCTCGAGAGCAGATCTGGCGAACAGGCCTCCGTTCAGGAAGGGTATGCGACCAAAATCTCTCGCCCGCTGTGCGCGCGCACGGATCCTGGTGTTGAGCGTTCCAAAGAAAAGAGGCTCGAGTAAGCGCTTTTGGTATTTGCCGCCCTTCGACAGGCAGCTCTCGAAGGTGTTGGCGAGAAAGCAGAAGTCGCCATTCAGCCATCCTCTCGACTCCAGAAATGCGAGGAATATCAACCGTGAGCTATAGAGAAGAGCCAGCTCCCGCCGCTCAGACGCGATGACCCGTCCACTGAGCGAAGCGCCAAGCTCGATCACGGTTGCCTCGAGCGCGCGAAAGAACCGGCCCGTGATTGCCTCCCGTCCCAAGACATCGAGCCAGCGTGCATGTGTGAGCAGGGCCGATTCACCGCCTACCGAGCCGAGCATGCAGAGCGTCTCAGCGTCGCTCGGGAGGACGTGATCCGTTTGGCAAAGTAGGGATGCGATGCGCACGCGAGTGCCTGAGGATCGCCAACAGACAATTGCCATCTCGCTAACCGCGGGACGCACTGCAACGACGATCCAGAGAAATTGAGACGCTCGGCGCGACAGCGCGGTGGCAGCGCCAGTGAGCGCCTCACGCAGATCGTACGCGAGGTCAATCTCAATGGCGAGAGCGCGAAGAGCACCGGTTCCTTGATTGACAGATGCGCCGCGGACATGCGCGGGCAAACCAAGTGCGGTGACCGCGGTGTCGTCGAGTGGCAAGAGCGGAGATGGAAACCCGAGCTCTTTTAAAATCGGCTCCAGGTTTTCAACGGAAGTCGCGTTCTGCAGTAGCGACGCGGCGCGCTCTAGGCTTTTCACTCGCCGAGCCTATCCTCGGCGCGGCAAGCCCACTACATCGTTTGGCGGCTATGCAGTGCGAATCGCTGCTATCACCGCAGCTCTTTGCGCTCCGACAAGAGTCTGGTGGTGAATCGCTGGCCTTCGCTGATGCGTTCGATTTCGATCGCAGTCGCTTCCACGATCTGCTCGACGCGAGATATTCTCGCCAGCAGCTCAGGATCCCTGGCCGCGGTCAATACGTCACGCTGGCCCCGACTCTTGCCGAAGAAATAGGCGCCGGCAAATGCGCCGGCAAGAATGGCGACGCCCGAGACAACGCTGACCAGCGCGATCAAGGCACCTAAATCACCAGCATGGGGCATCGACGACCTCTTGCATCAGGTAGGAGTCATCGCCTTACGCAGTCTGGCGAGCCGAAGTTCCACTCAGTGACGGAGGCGTGCGTTAAGGCTGTCCGCCAACCTGCGCGCCCGCGTCATAGTGGAATCGAGCTCCACGGCGCGAAGATAGCCGTCGCGCGCCGCGGTGCGATGCCCACCGGCGAGATAAGCATCGCCGATCGCCTCATACACTCGCGGCGATTCAGGATACGCAGCGATATTCGCGCGAAAAACTCTGATCGCGTCATCCACACTGGACTGATCGAGCAGTACGTAACCAAGATCGTTGAGCAAACCCTCGGGCGCGGCCGCCGAGTCCGACTCCGCCGCGTTTTGATATTCGGCCAGCGCAGCATTGACGCCTTTCGAACGAAGGACTTTTAGAATGCGTGCACGCGTGATCGATGCAGGCGCGTTGTACGGCGCGTAGTTCAGAAGAGCAAGGCCAGGGTGGGATCCGGGCATTATTGCGGCAACAGTGCGGGTGATGCTCAATCCATTCGTGCCGTTGGCGAAGTAAACCAGGCCGCATTGCCTCGGCACGTCGATCAGGGTGAAAGCTGTAAATCCCGAATCAGAATTATCACCGTGATGCGCGAGACGATAATCAGCCGAGTCCTTTTCGATTGCCCAGCCAAGCCCCCAGCTGACGCCGGGCGCAACATTGACGGCGGGAGTCATCATCAGCTGCCAGGTCTGTGGGCGCAGTCCGGTAGTGTCGAAGACCGCGCGCAAGAAACGCGCATAATCGTTGACAGTCGTCTGCAAGCTGGATGGCGCACGCGCGACAGCTGGTCGCGTTGGTTTCCGCGATTCAGCGAACGATCCATGGCCAATCGCGGCGTCGTCGGCAAAGCGCGATTCCCAAACGAAACTGCTGCGCCTCATCGCCAGTGGATCAAATACCAGCGCTTGCATGGCATCCGCCAATGATTTGCCGGTGATCGCTTCGATCGCCTTTCCCAGCAGCCTGTAACCTTCACCGGAGTATTGAAAATGCGTTCCGGGATTGAAGGAGAATCGCAAGGAATCATTTCCATGACGCTCGTTTTGCAGGCCGGTCGTGTGAGAGAGCACCATTCTCGCCGTGATCAGCTGTGCTCGTGGATCTTTGCCAAGCTCCGGATACGACGCGTATCTCATCAACGGTTGATCGAGATCGAGCATGCCCGAGTCGACGAGCTTGAGCGCGGCGTACGCAATCACCGGTTTGCTGAGCGAAGCCGCTTCGAACACGGTTCGCGCCGCAGAAATCTTTCCGCCCTGCGAATCACGACTGCCAAAGCCGCCACTCCAAAGCAGCTCGCCGCGATCGATGATCGCCAGCGCGATGCCCGGAATCACTGCACTGTCGAGCAGGGCAGGCAGTCGCTGGCGCAGCTCGCGCGCGGAATCGGCGAAGCAACGATCACCGACCGGCGATTGTGCGCGTGCGACGCTTGTCAGCGTCATCAGTGAGCAGCAAATGATGTTACGGATCATCCGGGAAAGTTGAGCGAAACGCAGCGCTCACGACAACCCAGGCTACTGCGAGATGTAAGTCCTTCCTTTCCAGCTAACACGTTTGCCTCTGATTACAGCGGTGAAGAAAATGTAGAGCAGAGTGAGCGCGCCCAGCGGATAAGCGAAAGCGTAAACGGGGTTCTCCCTCATCGTCGCGTAAACAACGAACCACCAGAGAAGCGTTGCTGCGCAGGCGATCGCGGCCCACAGAATGACTTGGTATTCCGCCGGCGCGCCAAACAACGCAAGCAGCAGCGCCAGCGGCGGGAGGAGCTCGAGCAGGGGCGGCAATAGCAGCGCGAGCGGGAACAGACTCTGGCCGACCCTGCCAAACGGTACCGCATTAAGTCCACCGGCAAAGACGTTCTTTCTCCAGCCGTTGATGATCTCACCCAGTGACGAGTACATGCGCGTCGAGAGCTGGTTGACGCCCACCATTACCACCACGTGCTTCCGCGCGGCGAAGAAACGTTGTGCCAGCAGCAGATCTTCCGCCACTGATGATCGCACACTCGCGTGGCCACCGATCGCTTCGTAGCTATTGCGGTCGACGAAAATGCACTGACCGTTAGCGATCTTGTCGCTCACCCGGCTCGATTGGGTGATGGATTCGCTACCACCGTATCGCATCGAAAGGACGGTGAACATCTGCGGTTGAACGAGCTTTTCCCAGAAGCCACCGAGCTCCTGGTAACCAGCGACAGAGAAAAGGTCAGCGCGGGTTCGCTGAATCGCGTTGATGCTGCGGGTGACTAGGTCCGGCGCGTGCACGGTGTCGGCGTCGGTGAATTGCAGGATCTGACCCTGTGCGAGCTTCGCGCCCGTACAGCACGCCCAGTGCTTTCCAAACCACCCTGCGGGCAATGGTGGGTTGGTAATTACATGTGCGCGCTTGTCACCGGCGATCATGCGTTCCGCGATCTCGCGCGTTGCGTCGGTGGATGCGTCGTCGACGACAATCAGCTCGAGATTCGGATAACTGGTCGAGAGTATGGACTTTATGCACCGCTCAATGTTGCGCGCTTCATTTCGCGCCGGAACGATGACTGAAACACGCGGCGGGTCGGCTGGTGGACTGTCGCTCTCACTGTCGAGTGAGCGCGAACGCCGTAGTCTGGCGTACGTCACCAGCGGTGCCACAATCCACGGAAGCGACCAGAAGATCGCGGGGAGAATGCGCATCAAGAAAAAACGGGGCGTCGCTTTCGCACGACGCCCCGCTGGAATCGGGAAGAGTTAACGATTCCCGCCGCCCCCGCCACCACCCGGGCGACCACCACCGCCACCGCCTCCTCCCATTCCACCACCGCCACCGCCAGGCCGGCCACCACCGCCGCCGCCCTGTCCTCCACCGCCCTGTCCCCCGCCCCCACCACCGGGACGTCCTCCACCTCCACCACCTTGGCCACCACCACCTTGGCCACCACCTCCGCCAGGACGGCCGCCACCACCACCTTGTCCACCACCACCTTGGCCGCCGCCACCCTGGCCACCACCACCTTGTCCACCGCCACCGCGCTGACCTCCGCCACCACCGCCGCCGGAAGAACCACCACCACCCATGCCGCCGCCACCGCCACCCTGACGACCGCCACCACCACCGCCACCACCTTGCTGGCCGCCGCCACCTTTGGCGCCGAACTGATCTTCCGTACCAGCCATTATGCTACCCTCCGGAGTTTGTTTGTCACAGGCGCGACAAAAGCAATGCATATGCCATATTAGGACATATGCGAGCGACTACATCACTGCGTAATTCGCGCCACAAACTTTAATCCGTGTCAGCAAAGCATTTTCGTAGCGCAAAACCACTCGCACCTGGCGCACGCGTTGCACTAATTGCACCTGCCGGTCCACTACAAAAGAATGAAGAGCTTCCCCGCGCTCAGCAGAACACTCGCGCGCTGGGATGGGAGCCGATTGTTGGACAAAACGCGGAGCAACGGCTCGGCTATCTGGCGGGGGACGATCGCGCGCGGCTCGAAGACATCAACCGCGCATTACAGGATCCAACAATCGACGCGCTGTGGTGTTTGCGCGGTGGTTACGGGATGCTGCGCATTCTGGACGGGATCGATTACCACGCGCTGGAGAGCAATCCGAAACCAGTGATTGGTTATTCCGACATCACTGCATTCCACGCCGCAGTGCAACGAAAGTGCTGGCTGATCAGCTATCATGGACCGACCGCGCGAGAGGTAATGACAGACTTCTCGCGCGATTCATTAGTACGAGCTGTCGTAACACAATCAGACTCATGCGGGACGGCAGGAAACGCACGTGTACTCAGCGGCGGCAACGCCGAGGGTCGATTGGCGGGGGGGAATCTCGCCGTGCTCGTGTCGTTGTGCGGCACTCAGTACGCGCCGGATCTCACCGACTCAATCCTCGTGCTCGAGGACATCAACGAGCCTGTTTATCGGGTCGACCGCATGCTGCAGCAGCTCAAGCTGTCAGGAATGTTGCGCGGCTGTAAGGGAATTGCGTTTGGCGAGTGTGTGAAATGTCCGGACGATTCAGGGGGTAGTGGTCGGTCGCTTGACGACGTGCTGGGTGAGATCGTGCGCGAGCTCAAGATACCTTGCATCGCCGGCATTCCCGTCGGACATATCGCCGAGCAATGGACGATCCCGCTCGGCGCGATGGCGATGCTAGATGCGGACCGGTGCGCGCTCAACGTCACTCCGTTCCCGAGCTGATCTAAATGCCTTTCAAGACCGGGCAGGATCTGATCGATGAGGCGAAACAGCAAGTTGCGCAGGTGACTCCGGAGGAAGTGCGCGACATGCAGGCGCGGAACGAAGCCGTTGTCTATCTCGATGTCCGCGAGCCAAACGAGTGGAATCTCGGCCGATTGCCGGGCGCCGTGCATCTGCCGCGCGGGAATATCGAGGGTAAGGTGGAAGGATTGATTCAGCGCGATCAAAAAGTCGTCATCTATTGCGCTCGCGGAAATCGATCCGCGCTGGCTGCGCTGACGTTGAAACAGATGGGATATGAGAACGTGTCGTCGATGGCGCGCGGCATTCAGGGCTGGGCCGACATCGACGGTGAGATCGAGGGATGACGAGCACCGCGGTCAAGCCTGTGGCGCCAGAAGCATTCGAGATACCCACTCGCGATGGATTGTTTTTGCGCGGGGATCTGTATCGCGCCGAGAATGCCCTCGGCGCGGTGATCGTCTGTCACGGATTCAAGGGTTTCGGGCGGTGGGCGTTCTTTCCGTATGTGTCGCGGACACTGGCGCAAAATGGACTGACAACAATCACCGTCGATTTTTCAGGCAGCGGTATCGGTCGCGATCGCGAGACTTTTACGGAACCCGAAGCATTCGCGCACAACACTTTCACGCGTGAGCTGGAGGATCTCGAGCTGATCGAGGATTACGCGCGCCGAATGAAGTGGATTGGCGGCAAGTTCGGCCTGTTCGGTCACTCTCGGGGCGGCGGAATGGCGATTGTTTACACCGCGGCTGAGGGGTCGAATGTCAATTCACTGGTGACGTGGGCGGCGATTTCTTATCCCAATCGCTGGTCACCGGATGACGTGGTGACATGGCGTCGTCGCGGATTCACTGACATCACCAACTCGCGCACTGGCGACGTGATGCGGCTCGAGACGGATCTGCTCGAGGACGTCGAGCAGCACGGAAAAACCAAACTGAACATCGAGGCGGCAGCCGCAAAGATCCGCGTTCCCTGGCTCATCGTGCACGGAACTGCGGACGAAACGGTGCCGAGCACTGAAGCAGAGCGACTGCACTCGATAGCGAAGGGTGTCAGCACGCTGCGGCTGATCGAGGGCTCCGGGCACACCTTCGAGGCGAAACATCCACTGAGTCAGATCCCGTCGTCACTGGAGAAAGTAATGAAGGAAACGACAACTTTCTTTCTCCGTAATGCTGTGGCCAGGTGAGTAGCTGATGTACGAGCGCGAGTCGAACGGACTCTCTTCATTGCTTGCCAACCCAACTATGCTGCGGCTGCAATCCGCGCTATCGGCGCATCAAGCGATCGAAGTGAACGAAGAAGGGCTTCGTCGCGCCGCGGTGGCCCTGATTCTTCGCGCCGGTGAGGAAGGAAGGCCCGAGCTGCTGTTCATCAAACGTGCTGAGTATCCGGGCGATCCGTGGAGTGGCCAGGTCGCATTTCCGGGCGGTCGCGAGGAACAGGGCGACACATCGCTAGTCGAAACGGCGATGAGGGAGACGCGCGAAGAAACAGGGATCGATCTCTCGCGCGACGGGAAAATCATCGGTACGCTCGACGATCTGTATCCACGGACAGTGAGACTGCCGCCGATCTCGGTGCGCCCGTTTGTGTTCGTGCTCGAGCGCAGTGAGCCATTGACGCTCAGTTCCGAGGTCGCGCTCGCGTTCTGGATTCCGTTTGGCTCACTGGCACACACCGAGGCATGGCGAGAGGACACGGTCTCCGCGCGCGGGATTCAGATCAATGCGCGAGTCTTCCGGCACGAAGATCACGTCATCTGGGGAATGACTGAACGGATCCTCGCTCAGCTCCTGCAAATGATCGAGTAAAGCCCGGCTAGCTACCGGTCCAACTCCAGCACCACAAAGGATCCCGCAATCATTGGCGGTCTCGGCCGCGGACGATCTGCTGTTGGTGCGGGCGTCGGTCCGAAATCGGCTGTGACCGTGTACAGTCGATGGGTTTTTGGATTGACGGCCATCGTCCGCGCGCCGCGCTGGGTAGCAACAGTCTCCACGACTGAGAACTTGTTGGGATTGTCTTCGTGGACGACGGTGATGCTGCCTTCGCCATTTGATGTGAAGGCGAGGCCGGTCGATGGGTCGAATCCGGCCGCGTCGACGCCGGCGCCGACCGCGGGCGATGCTATCACCTTGCCGGTGTTCATATCGACGATCGCCATTGTCTTGTTGCCGCATCCGGCGAACAGGCGGCGATTCGCGCGGTCGATTGCCAGCCCACTTGGCTCCTCGCACGGAGCGAGCGGCCAACGCGACTCGACCGCCAGAGTTTTCGGATCGAAAACCGCGATCTCGCTTTTGTCTTCGATGTTCGCGTAGATCTTCCCGCCTTCGCTCACCGCCGTTTCCGGCTTACCGCCGAGGTCGACGGTGCCGATAACAGTGCCGTTAGTTGCATCGATCGCGGTTGCGTTTGCGGATCCGCCGTTGAAGGTGAAGACCCGTTTCGTCGTCGGGTCGTAAAGAATCGCATCAGGATTGCGAGCCGGAATCTTCACCACGGCGATGGTGGCGAGTGTCTTGTAGTCGAAGATCGTCACACTTGAATCACGCCCGTTGCTGGTGAAGCCGCGATTGAGCTCCGGAGCGACGGCGACACCATGGATCCCCAGGGTGTTCGGGATATCGCCAATGACGGAATCTTTGGTGAGGTCGATCACCATCGCGTGTGTCCCGCGCGACAAAAAGAGCCGGTTGCTGGCGGTATCGACCGTGATGTAGTCCCAGCCGCCCTCGCCGCCGACAGCCAGCTTGCGAGTGACGTGATAGCCGGGCGCTTGCGCATAAGTCGGCGTGCCAGAAATCGAAACCACCGCGATCAGATATAGCGCGAGTTTTTTCAAAACGTCTCCGATTGTTGGGATCGTCAGGCCGCTGGGTCGACCTGCTCATCCAACTTACGGCGCGAATCAGCGATTCGCTGAGTCTGTCTTTGGAGCGGCGACTCCCGGTGGCAGCCCGGGCGGTGCTTCGGGGACACGAAGTATCGGTGCTTCGTGAATGATTTTGCCGCCCAGATACGCAGTGTAGGTGACTGTTCCGAGAGCGGCGATCGCGCCGACAAACACGCCTGCGCGAACCCAGGCGGGAAGGATCTCCTGTGGCCGGCTTAGCGACCGCCACCATGAGTAGGCGGCAAACGCGCCCACAATGAGGATCACCCACATTGCAATGCCAGCCGCTTTGTCATGCGCCTCGATCGTACCAGGCTTTATGTACCACGGATCGTTCAGAGCATGATCTGCCTTGTCACCGGTGAAATGGACCGGGAAAATGAACAAGCCGGCAATCGTGAGGGCACCCATCGCTCCCTGCCAAAGCCCGCGGCGGCGAAGCAAAAGCGCGAGGATTGTCGTGCCGAACGCGACGACGCTTGATACTACCGGGAAATGGTTGATGAGAAGATGAGCGTAGGGCCAAGAAAACATTTCGATCTCGTCGTCGGAAGGGTCTTTCGTTTCCGAAAACTACGCCCGCCAGATGGGCTGTGCTGCAGTTGTGCGCGCCAACAGCCACTCAACGCGGGTGAACACTACCTAAAGCCAGTGCGAATAACAGTTGCGTAAAAAGTTAGGTCATACTAACTTATTTCGTAGCTTAGCAATAACAACGAGGACAGTTTTGGCTATCCAGCTGCTTCGCAACGCGCGTAAAAGCAAACTGACGGACAAACCAGCTGCGCCACCTGGCTGGCGACGTGCTCGCACCACCCCCTCGCTAATCGAGGTCTATCGCAGCGTTCCCGTCGGCGGTGGGAACTGGTGGCGGAAGATCCTAGCATTCGCCGGACCCGGGTACCTCGTGGCCGTCGGTTACATGGATCCGGGAAATTGGGCGACCGATCTGGCCGGCGGCGCGCAGTTCGGCTACACGCTCCTCAGCGTCATTCTCGCCTCGAACCTGATGGCCATTCTCCTTCAGGGTCTCGCTTCAAAGCTCGGCATCGTCACCGGCCGCGATCTCGCGCAGGCATGTCGCGATCACTACTCGAAACCGGTTGGGCTCTTCCTCTGGGTCGGATGTGAAATCGCGATCGCCGCCTGTGATCTCGCGGAAGTCATCGGCACTGCGATCGCGCTCAACCTGATCTTCCACATCCCGATCGCGTACGGTGTCATCATCACCGCGCTCGACGTCCTGCTCGTTCTGTATTTGCAGAACAAGGGATTCCGTCTTCTCGAAGCCCTGGTCATCACGCTCATCGCGACCGTCGGCGCATGCTTCCTGTTCGAGATCATTCTCGCTGAGCCGCCCTTCGGCGAAGTAATGCGCGGATTCACGCCGTCCGCCGGGGTCGTCAGGAACCCGGCGATGCTCTATGTCGCCGTCGCTATCCTTGGCGCCACGGTAATGCCGCACAACCTATATCTGCACTCGTCAATCGTGCAGACACGTCAGTATGACGAAACAGTCAGCGGCAGGCGGGAAGCGGTGCGGTTTGCGTTCATTGATTCCACTCTCGCACTCACCTTCGCGCTGTTCATCAACGCCGCGATCCTGATCATGGCCGCCGCCACGTTTCACACTTCTGGCCACTCTGACGTTGGCGAGATCCAGGATGCCTACAAGTTGCTGACGCCACTGCTTGGCGCGGGCGCAAGCACCGTGTTCGCGCTGGCGCTACTCGCGTCAGGCCAAAACTCGACTCTCACGGGCACGCTCGCCGGGCAGATCGTGATGGAGGGATTTCTCAATATCAGGATCCGTCCCTGGTTGCGCCGGCTGCTAACGCGCGCGATCGCGATCATTCCTGCCGCGATTGTCGCGATTCTATACGGTGAAAGTGGGACCGCCAAGTTGCTGGTATTGAGCCAGGTCATTCTCAGCATGCAGTTATCGTTCGCGGTCTTTCCGTTGGTGCGGTTCACGAGCGAACCGGCCAAGATGGGTGAGTTCACGAATCCGTTCTGGCTCAAGGTACTCGCGTACGCGGTTGCGTTTATCATCGCGGCGCTCAACATTTGGCTGTTGTTCCAAGTCTTCAGCGGACTGGGGAAGTGATGTACCAGCGTATCCTCGTGCCCGTCGAGAATTCGCCCTACGATGAGGTCATCCTCACGCACATTCGCAAGCTGGCGCGAGCGTGCAACGAGGCGTCCATCGTTCTGATCCACGTCGCGGATGGCTGGGCCGCGCGCAACATCAACCAGCTTGATTTGCGCGAGTCGGAAGAGATGAAGGGCGATCGAGAGTACATCGAAGGCATCGCCGATTCCCTCGTGCAGGAGGGCTACAGTGCGGAAGCGATTCTTGCCGGCGGTGACCCGGCGAAGGAAATCGCTGCGTGCGCGGTCCGCGAGAAATGCGATCTCATTGCGATGGCGACTCATGGGCATCGCGGCCTATCCGATGTCCTTCGCGGCAGCGTAGCGAGTGAGCTGCGCCATATCTCGATGCTGCCAGTGCTGATGGTGCGCGGCACGCCGTCGACTAGTCCGGTGACGCCGAGGCCAGTGACATGACGAGTGTGCGGGAGGCGGAAGGCGAGAGGCGGGAGGCGGGAGGCGGGAGGCGCGAGGCGTTGACCGCGTCAGTTGAGGATTATCTCAAGGCCATCTACGCGATTGGTAAAGGAACTGGCGCGGCAGCTACCAACGAAATCGCGCAGCGACTGGATCTTGCGCCGGCATCTGTAAGTGGAATGGTGCGACGTCTCGCTGATCAGGGACTGCTCGCGTACGAGCGCTATCACGGCGTAAAGCTTACAGAGAGCGGACGTCGCGCCGCGCTGCGCACCTTGCGACGTCACCGAGTGATCGAGGCATATCTCGCCGAGGCGCTCAATTATCCCTGGGATCGGGTACATGAGGAGGCGGAGCGACTCGAGCACGCAGCGTCCGACGAGCTCGTGGATCGCATGGCCGCCACCATTGGCGAGCCTGAGGTAGATCCGCACGGTGCGCCGATCCCAGCGCGAGACGGATCTGTCGATGAGACAGTGTACAGATCGCTCGCCGAGCTGGAGGTTGGCACCGCCGGCGTCGTTGTCCGGGTCTCTGACGAGGATCCGGAGGTGCTGCGCTATCTCGCCGAGCTCTCGATCGTGCCGGGGAAACGACTGACGCTGAAGTCGCGCGCTCCGTTTGACGGACCGATCACTCTGACGATTGCGCGACAGGAGCTGTCGATTGGTCCCGCGCTGGCGGCGCGAGTGATGGTGGCACCAGTTGCAGACACAGGGGTGAAGCGCGGCTAGCTTTCGAGCGTGCTGCTGGCAATTCTCCTCGCCTCAACTCTCGCACAAGACTCGATACTTAAGGACTCGCGCAGTGCAGATACGCGCGGGCCACGCACGATCGCCGTCGACGAAGTACTCGCCGCGCAAGCGCATGTTCACATCGGCGATCGAGTCGTAATATCGGCGCGGCCAACTGCGCCAGGCGACACCGTCATTGTCGCTGCGATCGTGCGACGCAGCACAGATCCTTCCGAAGTCGCGCGAGAGGATCTGCGGGTGCGCACGCATCTCGACCAGCTGCAGACGCTGGTGGGATACGGTGACAGAGTCGATCGCTTTGCGATCGAGACACGGCCTGGCACCGACCCGCAACGACTGATCGAGCGCATCAACGATGTCGCGTTCGGGTTCAAGGCCTATCGCTCGAGTGACATCGCCGTGGAAACATCCCGCACGTTTCAGGTCGTCAGCCGATTTCACCGGGCGATCGGCATCATCACCATCGTCGCCAGCTCGGTTTTTCTGCTTTGCATTATGGTGCTGAAGGTCGAGGAGCGGCGGCGCGACATCGCCGCACTTCGGCTGATGGGAATCTCACGATCAACGGTAGTGCGCGCGATCATACTCGAAGCTGCGCTGATCGCCGTTCTCGGCAGCGTACTGGGCATCGTCATCGGCTGGCTCGCGTCGCTTTTCGTCAACTGGCATTACCAGTCGCTTTACCACACGCCGCTGGCGTTCTCGATCGTCACAACACCAATAGTTCTTGTCGCAGTATCGCTTTCACTTGCGCTCGGTATCGCTGCCGGGATCGCCGCGTCGTTGCGTTTGGTGCGGCAGCCGCCACTCGCGCTATTCGGTCGTTAAATGAGAGCGGTGCTGGCGCAAGCTTCGCTGGTACGCCATCGCGCGCGCACCGCGCTCGCGATACTCGGCGTCGCTGTTGCCGCTGCCATGCTCCTCGACATGGTGATGCTGGCGACGGGGATGCGGCAGTCGTTCAAAGAGCTGCTGTTGACTCGCGGATTCCAACTGCGTCTCTCGCCGAAAGGTACACTCCCGTTCGACACCGACGCGACAATTCCTGATGTCGCCGGCGTGACAGAAACTTTGCGACGAAATCCTGAAATCGGCGAAATCAGTCCGGTACTTGGCGGCTCGATCCACATACCAATTGGTGATCGTGATGTCAGTGCATCGGTGCTGGGGATCGATCCCAGCGTGCAGGGCGACTATGAGCTGCTATACGGTCGGGATGTACGGACTCCGAATGCGATTGTCGTAAACGACCGGCTGCTGCGCGCGCTTGGCAAACGCGTTGGCGACACCATCACTGTCGCCACAGGCTACGATCCGCAGACGCGGAGCTACTCCGGCCAGCGCGGTTTCACCATCACCGGTATCGTCAGATTCCTTTACGGCGCCAGCGACCAATCGGCGGCCGCGATGGAGCGGCAGACGCTCAAGCAGATGAACGCCTCGTCGCCGTTGCGCGCGGGAGATCGCGCGTCGCTGTTCATGATCAGGGTGCGTGAGGGCGGAGATGTCGAGAACGCGCGCAGGTGGATCGAGTCGCGACTGCCGAGTGTTAGTGTCCTGTCCATTTCGACTGCGTTGGCGCAGGTCGACCAACGACTCGCCTACTTCAGGCAGCTCGCGTTCATACTCGGCACGGTCAGCTTGTTCGTCGGCTTTCTGCTGGTTACGACGCTCGTCACTGTTTCCGTGAACGAGCGATCAGGTGAGATCTCGGTGCTCCGCGCGATCGGTGTCTCGCGAATTCACATCGTGGAGCAGATCGTGATCGAAGGGGTGGTGATCAGTCTGATCGGGGCCACGTTGGGACTGGTGCTGGGTCTGATCACGGCGCGCTATCTGAATAGCATCCTCTCGGCGTTTCCCGGACTGCCGATGGCGATCGACTTCTTTCTCTTCCAGCCGATCGCAGCCTGGTCGGCGTTGGGACTGTTGGCAGCGAGCGGAATCGCGGCCGGTATTTATCCAGCGTACCGCGCGGCGTCGCTACCGATCGCCGAGACTTTGCGTCGTGAGGCGATTGCGTGAGCGAGAAATCGGTGATCGTTTCGCTGCGGGATGTGAGGCGCGACTATGCATTGGGCGCGGAGCGCGTACATGCCCTGCAAGGAGTCAATCTTGATGTCGAGGCTGGCGATTACGTCGCGATTGTCGGTCCGTCAGGCTGTGGGAAATCTACGCTGCTCAACCTGATCGGAGTGATCGATCATCCGACATCGGGCACAGTGGCGGTCGATGGGCGGCGCGTCGACAGCATGAACGATCGGGATGCGACGCGATTTCGACTGCACAACATCGGATTCGTATTTCAGCGTTTTTATCTGATGCCGATTCTCTCTGCTGCTGAGAACGTCGCGCTGCCGATGGCGGAAGCTGGTGCGCCGAAGGAGGAGCGACTCAAGCGCGCAACGGAGCTACTGAGTTACGTTGGCCTGGAAAGGCGACTGCGGCATCGTCCGTCGGAAATGTCAGGCGGGGAACAACAACGTGTTGCGATCGCGCGGGCGCTGGCCAATCGACCCAAGCTGTTGTTGGCCGATGAGCCGACAGGGGAGCTCGACGCGCGAACTGGCGATGAGATCATCAGTCTCTTCCAGCGCCTGAATCACGATGGTGCGACGCTAATCGTTGTGACGCATGATGAGGATCTCGCAACGGCCGCGCGCCGAAAGATTCACATGCGGGACGGCAGGGTGGTACAGGAATGATCGGCCAGCTGGCGTTGCGCAATCTCACTTACCGTCCCTGGCGATCGGTGCTGATGTTCTTTGGCTTCGGCGTCGGTGTAGCGGTCATGATCGTTCTGCTGTCGGTGGGCCAGGCACTCCTGGCGCAGGCACGCCAGGAAAAGCTGGTTGGCGGCGGAACGATTACGGTGCTGCCTGAGGGACTCGATGTAGAGGTAATGAAGACCGGCGGCATCGGCGGTTTGTTCTTTTCGATCGATCACGCGTCGTTCCTTTATCGGCAAGTGATGGCTTCGCCGAGGTATTCGAGCGAGATCGCGGCGGTAGCCCCACAAATCGAGGGAAGGCTGCTGTATCTGCGTCCGCTTAGTGGCGGTGAATA
>Ga0209027_1000047_pt1 | contig 31037 bp, 19 predicted proteins | sample GraSoi013_1_20cm_3_FD_185821 | JGI IMG/M metagenome (GOLD analysis project Ga0209027, IMG submission 185821) | Grasslands soil microbial communities from the Angelo Coastal Reserve, California, USA - Sample 09_27_2013_1_20cm (SPAdes) (version 2) | ecosystem: Environmental > Terrestrial > Soil >...
ATCGGTGCGGAAGCCGAGCAGTTCGTAGACCGCGTCGTTGGCGGAGAGGATTTTGCCTTCCAGGTCGGAGACGAAGACCGGGTCGGGCGCGTTCTTGATAATAATATCCGCATCGAGCGAGCGCGATTTAGCAGGTTGGAGCGGTTCGCGCAGATCGGCAGTGGTAGGTGTGGTCGAAGCAAGGGAATCTGCCATGAATGAAATATCCTCCTTTTCAGATGTGTCAGACTCAGTTGTAGCTGAACTGAGATGACGCGATTACGTTCTAGTGAGCAACATGTGGTGAACCACGACCTGTCATCAACGTTGTCAATGCAGGGCTGATGGCGACTCCTGCACGTCCACCGCTTACGATGGAGGGGTACTGCGTGATCGTTTTGCAGGTTGTTGTGTACTTTGTTGCCAGGCCAGCAATTCCTGGCACGGATCCTTGTTGTCGAGGGCACATTCATGCTGGGCGAGAAAGGCGGGAATGCCACCGTATTTCGCCAGAACGACCGCCGCTTCCGCAATTATATCATGGCCTGGCAGAAAAAAGGAACCCATCGCGGTCTCCTGCCCGCAGCCATACGGTCCCAGTCGGTAGTCGTCATGGTGTCATATGCCGCTTCTCCTTGAGCAAGATGTAAGTCATTACTTCCTGGATAGCTCACACACCTTTACACGAAACACATCCGCAAATTGGAGACAAGATGTAATCTTTAATAAAAGATCGTTGTTACCAGTAGAGGGTGGAAAAAGATATGCTCTTTGGTTATGTCTCTGAAGAGTAGGAGGAGTCGATGAAACGATACGCAAGCTCTGCTGCGGCCCAAAGCGGCTGGAAACGTGCTGGCCGCGTTGCTCTTCTACCCAGCGAAAGTGAAAGGGAGTCATTGTCGTCCAGGGCGTTTCCAGTGACAAAGATGCCTTTCATGTCCGGATGGGACAGAAAACATCATCAATACCTGCCCATCGAGAGCTGCCAGCCGAGCTGGTCTGCTTTACGCAAGAGTCGGTCCAAAATGTTGCGTCGCAGACGGTAGATCTCTTGGACATCGCTCCAGTCCTGTGGGCAGAAATGCACAATTTCTTTGGGCTTGAGTCCACAGTGATAGAGCAGGTAGACCAGCCGCTGCTCACGCCAATCGGACAGCATCGATTGGAGAGTCTCCCACACCTCGCTGCTGTCGGCCTGATCTACTCCGTAGGGTTCTCCTGAATCTCCAGGCTCCGGTAACGAGACTTCTTTGGGTCGCGTATAGGCGCGTATCGTATCCAGGATGGCCCCATATAGGCTCGCTCGTACGTACTGCAAGGCGGCAGCCAGCGTTCTGAATTCTATTTTCTGGTTCAAGGTGGTCGCTTGCCAGAATCGTTCGAAGGTCAGTGTGACATAGTTCTCTTCGCTCTCAAGGCGCAACGCTGTCTCTCTGCTCGGATGACGATGCAGCCAGCCACGAACTATGCCACTGAAACAGTGCTGCACACATTCCCAGGCCTGTGGATCACCTTCCAGCGTCGCACGGCGTAAGAGTTCAAGGCCATACCTCTCGTCGCACGGTTCTCGCCGCCGATAGTTGCCGAGTTCCCTCAGGCACCGGTTGCAAGCGCCGCATTCCTTAGCGTGTTGCATATAGTTTCTCTCCTCAAAAAGGTAGGATATGTGCTATCCCCCAGGCCGGGCGTGCCGATAGCATCCTGACTCATACGTCTACTCCTTCCGACTGCTGCACGCGCTTCCTCAAACATCCCGAGAAGCAGGCGTTCCACGATTTTCGTAAGAAGATTTTTTCATCTGAAAGCAATGTACACGACAAAAGCGATAAAATGAATATCATTGATATCCCTGATTTATCACGTATTTATCATGTGTGTGATATAGTTATCTTGTATGTCTTTGGCCTGTACTTGTGCTGATATGGCGGTCGCTTATGTTGGGGGAGTTCTTTGTGACCGTCATGGGCCCAGTCGGGGGGGGGGCATGGTCAAGAAAGCATCTGAAGCGAAACCCAATCTCCTGCTGCGGACGGCCCGTAAGGAACGCGGCTGGACCCAGCAGCAGGTGGCAGACCGCATAGGGGCCCCGCAGTCCCTCAACGTTAGTCGTTGGGAGAGTGGTACCGCTTTCCCCAGTGCCTACTATGTTATGCAGCTCTGTCAACTCTTCGGCAAGAGTGTCCGCGAACTAGGGTTGATCCGGGACGAGGCTGTTTTGAAGAGGGATTCTCATCCCTCACCGGTTCCGCCTCTCTGGACGGTGCCGACGTTCTTTACATCACTGGTTGGACGCGAGCAGGACGTCGATGACGCGTGTGAGTTGCTCAGACAATCGGAGATGCGCCTCCTGACACTTGTCGGTACGGGTGGCGTCGGCAAGACCCGTCTGGCCTTACAGGTCGCCGCCGAGATGCGCACTTCCTTCGCCGATGGCGTCTGCTTTGTCCATCTTGCTTCCGTCAGTGATCCATCTTTCGTGGTACCGACGATCGCTGAGGCCCTGGACATCAAGCAAATTGGTGAACGCCCCCTCTTTGAGCGGGTGAAGCTCTCGCTGCGTGACAGGCGGATCCTGCTGATCCTGGACAACTTCGAACAAGTGGCGGCGGCGGCCCCTCAAGTGGAGGAACTGCTCGCCAGCTGCCCTACCCTGACTATCATGGTAACTAGCCGCGCCGTCCTGCACTTACAGGCAGAGCAGGTCTTCACTGTCTCCCCGTTAGCCCTGCCTCCTCCCGAACAGCTTCTCAAAAGTGAAACGCTTGCAAGCTATGCGGCAGTAGCCCTCTTCCTGCAGCGAGCGCAAAGCGCAATGTCCACTCTCCGCCAGACCCCAGCGAACCTGCACGCCATTGCGGAAATCTGTAGACATCTGGACGGGTTGCCGTTAGCGATTGAGCTGGCTGCCGCACGCGTGCGCTTGTTACCACCGCAAGCCTTCGCAGCACGCCTCAAACGTGGCCTGCCGTTGTTGAGTGTTGGAGCGCGCACGCTCCCCGAGCGCCAACAAACGCTGCACCACACCCTCATGTGGAGCTATGAACTACTCTCTTCAGAGGAGCAGCACCTCTTCCGGCGGCTCTCCGTCTTTAGCGGCGGCTGGACCCTCGATGCCGCCGAAACGATCTGGCTGGTGGGCCAGGAGACGAAGGGCCCTAAACTGTCAGCCCTCGAAGGGGAGGCCGCTCTGCAGGACAAGAGCTTGTTGCAGCAGGTCGGGCAGGAGGGCGAAGAGCCGCGTCTCCAGATGCTAATCACTGTGCGCGAGTACGGGCTGGAATGTCTGCAAGCGAGTGGAGAGGAAGATCTCATCCGACGTGCGCATGCAGAATACTACTTGGCACTCGCAGAGGAGGCGGAACCACACCTCAAGGAAGCAGAGAATAGAGAATGGCTAGCTCGCTTGGAGCGAGACCAGGAGAACCTGCGGACAGCTCTGGAGTGGTCCATGACGAGCGAGGAGGCGGAACTGGTCCTTCGCATCTGTGGCGCGTTGTGGGAGTTTTGGAGTAGACGCGGTAAAAGAAGCGAGGGTCGCTACTGGTTGAAAGCAGCGCTGGGCTTGCCGGGAGCGGGGGCACACCATGTGGCGCGAGCGAAAGCATTGTATGCTGCCGGGTACCTTGCCTGGCATCAGAATGACTTGTCAGAGGCAAATCTCCTACTAAGGGAAAGTGTGGCCCTCTACCGCGCGTTGGAAGATGACAGAGGACTAGCGAGAGCTTTGGGTATTCTGGGGGTGATCATACAACGGCAAGGCTATCTGGCTGAAGGACGTTCCCTCGTAGAGGAGAGCCTGACCCTCCACCGCAAGCTGGGGAACAACTGGGAGCTTGCCAATCTGCTACAGAATCTGAGCTACGTCGCGTGGTGGCAGGGAGATCTCACACGTGTTGCAGCGTTTGCCGAGGAGAGCCTCATCCTCGCTCGCGGAGTAGGCGACAAGTCCCTCATCGCCAGTGCGCTACACAGTATAGGGTACGTTGCTTGGCGGCAAGGCGACCTCGTGCGGGCGGCGACCCTCGTTGAGGAGAGCCTCATGCTCTTACGGGAGTTGGACGACAAGCCCGGCATTGCCGGTTCGCTTGACACAAGAGGGTCCATTGCCCTGGCTCAGCATGATCTTGAACATGCAAGGAAATGTTATCATGAGGGCTTCGCCCTATCCCGGCAGCTTGGAGATAATATTGGTTGGTATCCCGTTGGATTGGCCAGGGTAGCTGCGGCCGAAGGACACTTCAAGCGGGCAGTAAGCCTATTTGCCCTTGCAGAGACGGCCTATGGAATCACCGAGATCATGAGTCCAGACGAACATGCTGCTTTTGAGCGCGAGTTAGCTGCCATACGTAGCCAACTAGGAGAAGTGGTCTTCGCGGCCGCCTGGGCTGAGGGAATCTCGATGACAGCAGAGCAGGCATTGACTGACCCAGTACCAGCGACTTAGCTGCAGATGCCAACCAACACACCCTCTGGGAGTCAGGTTACCAAGCAAGCTATCGGATAATCCGCAATACGCTGGCTGCCTACTCTATGAAAGCAGGGAGACGCCATGCTCAAGGCATTGGCTGCTGTTTCCGCCCACCGTCCTCTTCCCGGCAGTTGGGCCTTTTAAGGAGCTACACCTTAGATCATTCTTAATTCAACAAATAGCTATTTGACTGCAATCGATATAGTTAGTATAATGCTATTCGGGATTAACCACGCAACTGATGATTTGTCATGTCAAGCCATGACGACATTTTTCTGTAGGCAAAAAAGGAGGATCCCAGTGGCTGAATTGAAAGATTTTCTGGCAGAACTCGCGATCAACCCGAAAAAATTGGGAGAATTCATTCATGATCCCGAAGCTGCAATGACTAAGGCTGAACTCAGCAAGGAAGACAAGGCTGCACTACTAAATGGTTTCCCCAGCATCATCTATGCACGGCTTGCTGGAGTCCCAACTCAACAAGCTTTCCAGATTACATCGTCCTCACCCATCGGCATGCAACCAAACGTAACTCAGATTCCGCCCTATTATCCAATCTATATCGTCTTAGCACCACCATCTTATATGGGGCAGCCACCATACATGGGGCCGCAGGCGCAGCAGGGACCTTTCCCTTATTTGACGCCTCATTTTGTGTGGCAGCCGCCTCCCCCTTATTTGACGCCTCATTTTGTATGGCAACCGCCCCCGCCCAGCGGGCCGCAGGCTGGGCCTCCGCAGGCAGGGGGATGGAGATAGCTATTTTAGAGTGAGAGAACTTAAGGAGAATCTGAAAGTGTCTGCTCAAAAATCAAGCAGCGAAAACCGACCTATAGGCAGCGGAAAGGAGGATTCAAAGTCCGAGGGTGCCGACAGGATACCTCACGAAACCAAGCGGGGATCGCTTGTTGTCATTGGTACGGGTATTAGGACTGTGGGGCAACTTACTATAGAAGCAATCGCCTGGATGGAGATAGCGGATTCGCTCCTCTACGTGGTCGCTGACCCGGTCGCTGAGGCTGTAATTAAGCATCTTAACCCGACTGGAGCGGATTCGCTGGCAAGATACTACGAAGAAGGTAAGCTGCGAATACACACCTATAACGCAATGGTTGAGCATATACTGAGGTGTGTTCGTGCGGGGAACAAAACGGTAGCTGCATTCTATGGTCACCCTGGGGTATTCGCATATCCCTCTCATGAGTCGATCAGGAGAGCGAAGAGTGAGGGATTTCCAGCACGGATGCTGCCTGGTATTTCCTCAGAAGATTGTCTTTTTGCAGATCTTGGCGTCGACCCTGCGACATGGGGCTGCCAGTCCTATGAGGCGACCGATTTTCTGCTGAGTTCCTCCTTTATCGATCCGTCCAGTCAGCTGATCCTCTGGCAAGTGGGGTTGCTGGCTGAATTGACACACAAGAGCCAGCAGTTTGACACAAGGGCCATGCCGCTACTCGTTCAGAAACTCACTCAGTTCTATCCACTGTCACATCCAGTAACGCTTTACCAAGCAGCAATGTTGCCAGGAACTGATCCGCTAATTGTCCAGATCCCCCTGTACTCACTCGCTGAGTTCCCGATAACAGCGGGGATGACTCTCTATATATCGCCAGCATGGGCTAGAGTTCCAGATCCTGCGATGTTACAACTTGCCTCGCTTATCATGGGTTAAGTTCGGGATATCCAGGATGTTGAGATGAGAACGCAAAGGCCTGGCTTTTCCTCACTCGTTCAATCGAAACCATCTACCGCTCTATTGCGCACGAAAGGCAAGATCATGACGGACGATACAGGACTTGGCGCGATACATGATCAGCGAGGATGGAGGAATGCATGATGGTCCCCTATGACGATTTTACCCCGCACGGTTACCTGGATAACCCCTATCATAGCTGGAAACTCAACCCGAGCGGAGTTCTGCGTTCTCTGGAGCCACTAGGCATGGGCTGGCACGTGCCGAATGTGGGAAGTTACGTACGGAACCAGTTCCAATATGCTGCTCATCTCTCACTTGGGCTGCGTGTAGGCAAGCAGGTGATGATCACTCCTGAGGACTTTCAGCGATATGGTTGCGTCATTACCTGCCACTTGCACACGAAGAATCGCTTCGAGTATACTTGCATTCTGCCTCAGCATCAACTGAGGCTCACCGTTCGCTATTTTCTCATTCAGGAGCACGCTCTCGGGTGTATCCTTTCCCTCTCCACTACAGCTTCGCAAGAGCTGCCTGTGACCTGCTATATACTCCACAGGCATACGCACAATCCCTTCACCAGTCGTCTGTGGGAGCATGGCCTGTATGCCTGTCCGGGGTCAGTGGAAGGCTCGGTGATGCTGGGGATCGCCAGCGAGGGCGATGTCTTTGTGCATGGTGCGCGTTCCGCCGATGCCTTCCCTTTGATCTTTGAAGAAATGGGTTATGTCGCCTCGCCTGAAGATGCCTCCTCGTGGGCCAGAGGTGTTGCGGTAGCGCGTCCCACTATTACTCAGAGCCAGCCGGATACAGGCTGGCAGGTACGTACCGTCATCTTGCCTTGCAAGGTGACCCTGGGAGGCGAGCCGGGACCGTCTGAACGGATGATTAATGTTGTCCTGGCACGAGGCGTTTCACAGGATCAGTCCTACCAGCATTGGGAAGATGGCATTGAAGAGATTGCACGTGCGGAGGCGGAGCTCCGGGCCGATGATGAGCAATTCTGGAGTTGCGCTCCGCAGCTTTCTGGTGATTGGCCAGAAAGCTGGCGTCGTGGTCTGGTGTACGACTTCGAGACGCTGCGGATGATCATGCGCCCCTCCATGGGCCTCATTCCTCACGTTTTCGATGGGATGCAAATACAGGCACCACGCCTGGTCCTGGCTGAAGCGGCGATGGATACGCTCTTCCTCAGCTATGCCAATCCTGAACTTGCCGCCGAAGTCATCCTGGGGCATTTCGAGTCGGCCCCGCATCCGAACTTGCCCTGTATACGTGAGGATGGCAGCTACAACATGGTCGCCGACGACGGGCAGATCTGCGGCACCGCACCCGAGTGGGGCTTCCCTCTGTGGTGTTGCGACCAAATAGTGCGTAGGACGGGCGACCTGCTCTGGCTGCGCCGCCTCTATCCGAAAGCTGCGGCCTATCTCCGCTGGTGGCTGGAGCATCGCCGGGATGCCGAAGGCTGGTTCGTTTATGCCTGTTCCTGGGAAAGTGGACAGGATGTCTCCAGCCGCTTTGGGCCGCAGCAAACCGGTGGCACCATCATCCAGCACGTCCGTCCTGTGGACTTGCAGGCAAGTATGGCGCAGGGTGCGGAGATACTGGCCCGCTGGGCAAAGCTTCTTGGACAGGAACAAACGGCTATGACTGCCATCGAGACTCCCATCGACTTTGCTGCCGAAGCTGCATGGTGGCAACAGATCGCCAACGAGTTTACCGTGAAGACACGGCTGATGTGGCAGCAGGGCTGGTTCCGTGATTATGATGCAGTCGCCAGCGAATGGTCTGAGCAGCAAGATGCGATGCACCTGGCACCGGTTTTTTGTGGTGTGGCTGGTTGGGGCCAGGTTGAGCAGCTGCGCCCATTCCTGGCGCAACCTCCTATGCATAGCTCTGGCTGGGCTCCGCTCTCCTGGCCTCCCGTCGTCATGACCCTGGTGGGGGCAGCGGATGTCTCACAGATGCCCCTGGAGGCTGCCGAGCTGGCGTATCGCTTTATCGATGCCTCCTACCGCAGTACCGATCGTCGTGAACTGGATGAGCAGGGTGGATTGCCCGGCGTCACGCGCGAGTATCATGCCACGGTTGCCAGGGGCAAATGGGGAGCTTTCGACTATGCCAATGCTGGTATCGAAGGATATGGCTGGGGCGCTTTGAGTATCCATCTGCTCATGCGGTATATCCTGGGTCTACGGGCGGAAGATGTAGATCGTCTTACCGTGCGTCCTGTGCTGCCCCAAGCCCTGTGTCGTCTGGGAGCCACTTACCAGGCAGAACCGATACCATGGGGCGGGTATACATTACATATAGCGTGTACGGTGAAGGATGTGCAGAGATACCGGCTGCGTCTGCATTGTACGGTTCCGGCAACTGGAGCAAAGGTGGAGGGCGTACAGCAGAGCGCGACGCAGCAGGAGACGCAGGAGTATCAGTGTGAATGGGAAGGCCGATGGGGAGAAGAGCGAACGCTCCAACTCCCTCACCTCACCATAGTTACTATTTGAACCGGAGCATGCAGAGTACCACCACGTATGCAGGTTATTCTGGAAGGTTTTCTTTAACCAATTGTTCCCGGCGAAGAAGCCTCCTGATCAGCTCTTATCTCTAAAACGACTGAAACGATTCGTTCAGCATAGACCACTCCTGGTGTTGGTGATCTCACCACAACATTACCCGTATAGGTACCTGGCTTCAAATTGCCTCTATCCACAGATAGTGTCATCAGATCTGGTGTCCGTCCTTCTTTCTTTTCGATGGTTAGCCAAAGAATGTTTGTAGAGGCTACCCATTCCAGTGGACCGGTTACAGGGATAGGATCCAAATTCATGATGTATACGACTTGTGGTGCAATGTGTTGATCTCCCACCGTGGCGGTGAAGACGAGGTGCGTGGCACTGAGCCCTAAAACGGGCAGCACGGCACCGGGATACTCACGGTTGCCATTGCGGTCTATAGAAAAAGCCATCACGATTTTCGCTTCCGCCGGAAGCAGGAACGGCGCACTGTATACTGAAAAGGTCTGTGCGTCAGTGGTGTAATAGGTCTGCAAGACGCCAGAACCAGCGGGATTATCTGTTGCTGAAACGATGACCTGCTCACCCTTAAGAGAGATCGTTGTCCTCGGAGGAAGAGTATCTTGACTCTCGCGTGGATTTAAGATAGCCGTCGGCGGGATATCTTCTCTTCGCGCCTCGTCTTGGAGTGTAAGAACCAGGTTGACCGGAGGATCGTAGGTGCTGTACGCAAATTGGGCAGAGCTCCGTTCGCTTATGGGAACACCATGAAAGTAGATCGTGTCGAGCCTGGTAGTGGCATTAAACCCAGTTAAGTAGATGTCAACAGCACTGGGTGACCGTCCGAGAAACTTACAGCTATACATGCCGGGTTGAGTCAGCAAGACCGAAGTGAAGGTTCGCTCAGGCTTGTAGCTGGCTCCCGGAATCGAGACCTCAAAGATGCTGGGAAGCGTTTGATTTCGTCTCAGGCGGCGACCTTCCTCCCCTTCGTTCTCCCGCCTTTGTCTGAACCAACCAACTCGGAGCCCTTCCTCTTCGTCCTCCCGCTCGAGATAGGGACCAATGCGGCGGCCCTGGTCGTCCACAATTTCTACCTGCACATCACCCCTCACCCGCAACAGCCAGCGATCAGCACTGGAGAGGCCGCTTGTCTGAGGATTCGGATTTTGGGACGGTGTTCCAGTAATCTCTTCCATGAGACACATCCTTCCTGAACGGTTTTAGAGTAATTCAGTGACAGTGCCAGGTGACTGGAAAATTGCGGCCACCTGCGTCTGGTTGGTAACTGAACCATCGAGTAAAGACGCGATCAGGTGATGCACCTCCGGCCTTGTCGTGAGCGCGAAATGCTCGATGTGGTCATTGACATTGTCCAACACGTAGATGCGGTCCTCACTGGGAGCTATAGTTCCCAACAAACCATGATAAGGAATTGTCGAGTCGCCATCACCATGAATAGGTTCGTAGCGGGTGATAGGGACACACTCGGCAGGGTTCACAGGCAGACCTGTCTGCATAGCAAACTGACAGGCATCCGAAGTTCCAGTATAGATGCGAATGGCGACAACGGTATCCATTCTTCCTTTACTGATGATACGATGGTGTGGGATAGAGCCCGTTCCTGCTCGAAAGTCATCCAGGGAAGGGCTGGTGCTGGTAAAGAAACTTTCAGCTCGGTTGGTAAGTGTGGCATTGTTATGGAGTTGAATCCAGCTCATACTGGCCTGGTGGGAGTGTGGAAGTGGCTGGCGTTCATCTCGAATATAGGAGCGATCGAATATCGCACCATCATCGGAGAACCACAGATCAGAACTTGGGAGTTGGAAGTAGGCAGTGCCCCAATTCTGGGCAAGGGCTTGCGTCTCCCACTCAGTAAAGCCCACGGTCAATGCTCCAAAACCTATCCCAAAGCCCCAGGTATCGCCCATGGTGAGAATTTTCAGCGGCAAGATGACGCCTCCGAAGCCACTAGCAATACTGATCACTTGATCCACTTTGGAGGGCGATGAGAGGTAGTACGCTCGGCTAATAAGACCCCCGAGGCTATGCGTGAGAAGCACCACCTTTTGCACATGTGCAGCCTGCACTTCGGGGCGAGAGAGGACGGTGTCCACAAATGCTTCCAGGCGCGCCGCCTGATCAGGTAGATCAGCACGCCAATCGTAGGGGAAGAGGTAGAGGCCATTGGCTCCGCTGTTCAGCGGTCTGCCGAGACCGTTTGGAGGAGCACCGGTAAGAAAGTCAAGCAGCGGCTTATAGATGGGTTGGTTGAGAATGCCACCGGGTGCGAGATTGACTTGTTGCAGGACAGTGCCGCTGCCTATCTGCGCAAATACGGTGTTGTGCCCGTGATCGTCATATTTGAGGACATCGAAGTAATGGTTGCCCCGGTTAGCGTTCACATCATCAGCTACTAAGTATCCAACGGCTTCTGGACCGATCCAGACACGTGGACCCGCGGGGTCGTAGGCCCACGGCTTGGTAATATCGAACGGTCCAGGTCTGTAATCAAACAGTTCATCGTTGTGTACTGCCACTCCCAGCGGACAAGTCTCGCAGACCTCGGGGAAGGTGTGAGTATCACCTGGAAACTCATGCCTGAAACGTGTGCTCGTATCAAGCGAACTTCCACTCGTGCCAGGAATAAAAATGATGGGGATGTTGGTCAACATGTCCAAATACGCCTCCTTCATAGTTATTCTACAGCCTGGGAGTCTTATTTGCGAGAGGAACTTTGCTGCTCGAAAATGTCGGCAGTTAGATGGGAATGGTCAAATCGAAGCAGACAGCCTTCTAATCCCTTTTCAGCTCACCATATCCTCGGTGAACCAGATCATGCCGCTGGAATCCACGAAGATCCCAACGCCGAGACGGTGGAGCGTGGTGCTGGTCAGGTGAATGAAGTGCCAGCCCGTTGGACCCTCGTTCATCATGCTTTCCTGGACACTATAGACACCAGCCCAGGCATTCGGATAGGGTCCGGCGAGGCCGATATTCTCGCCGCAGTCCGAAAAGCCGGCGAAGCCTTCGTTAGCGATGCGGGTGCATTGATTGAGCCCATCGGGGCAGGTATGGCTGAAGCCACAGTGAACCATATTCCAGCTGTGCAGTCGAGCACCTCCGGCCAGGATCGTATTCCAGGTAAATGCGTAGAGGCCACGGACGGCACGGTCGTGATTGATCAGCGCAAAAAGCTGCTGAGTCAATTGAGTCTCTTCTGTTGTCAGTGGTGGTGGTGGCCCGTAAGGAGCTGGTCCCGAGCCCGAACTTGAGATATTTTTGGGAGGCGAAGAGGGGGGAATTGATGGAGATTTCGTAGATGTTGGCGTTAGTGTTGGAGTCGTTACATGCGTGAGAATCGAAAGTTGTGGCGTCGGAGTGGGCCTTTGCTCCTGCACAATATGTACGCTGTCGCTTGTGAGAGGTTGTGATTGTGTATTCTGAGCGTTTTTTTGAGAGCCGCATCCAGCGAGTAAGACCATGATGAGTAGTCCTATAAGAAACTGGAATCTTTTAGCCACAAGAACGAAGATCCTCCTGACGTGTATTTTGACGAGTAATGGTAACTATGCGGTTCTTTTCCCATTACTGCCTTCGGCGGCGCATTTAAGGGGGAGATCAGTGCGGGGACACTATTGGTCAAAGTGAAGAGCCGCGTGCTCCGCCAAGGGACAGCCGTCCCCTGCCCCCCATTGCTTCTTTAGGAGTGTAGCATACCGGAGTGCCGGATATGCAAAAGGATGATATGAAGTGGTACTTTTGGGATAGGAAGAGAGGAAACTCAGTGGAAGGGAGGGGTTCTGCTGATTATCCTGGCTGTCTCACAGTATCAGAAGCGGCAGGTCATGACGACGGCACTCATATCGTCAGGTTTTGCTCGCACGGTGAGTTCGCGTTCTTCGTGGGAGCGACGAATAGAATGTTCGATAAGCAGGCGAGCGGCGGTGGTACGTGCCCCTGTCCGCAAAATGTGTTCAATCTCTTCGTCTATCAAATTGTCATGGATACCATCGGTACAGAGGAGGATGCGGTCACCAGGGTAGATCGCGACCTTGTTCGTGTGAATAGTTGGGGGCAATGGGCCACCCAGCGCCTGGGTAATACCACCTCGCAGCCGGAAATAGCTGTATTCCGTATCCGATAATTGTTCAGCGCGCATGGCTTGATCGATGCGGAACGCGTCTGTATCGTTGACTACCTGGTTTTCAACCAACTTCGCCAGTAATCCATCATCACTGGTCAGGCGTTTAAGTGGCTCGTTGGCTCGCAATAAGTAGATACGGCTATCACCGACATGAGCGAATACCATTGTATAGCCCTTTGCTTTGGATGGGCGACAGAGTGCAGCAATGGCTACAGTAGTCGCGAGGTCGTTCGTCCCGGCTCGATGTGCTCCCTCTGAACGAACCAGCTCATCCGCTTCGATGATAAGTTGTTCGAGGATAGTACAAAGATTGATCTCGCTACAATCCTGGAGAAAACCCTGTACGCGGCGCCCTTTTTGTACGCGCTGCAGCAGGCGTTTCCAACCTTTCCGTGCAGCTTGAGCGGCTGTTTGCGAGGCGATCTCTCCGGCCGCGCTTCCTCCGACACCATCAAATACGGCAGCCAAACCGCTTTGCTCGTCGGTAATGAGGCTATCCTCGTTGCGATGGGGATGACGTTCACACGCTATCGTATGGCGTGCGAATGTAAAGGGTGTTAGCTCAGAGGGGTTAGCTCCAATAGTAATATGATTACGTCGACTGGTCCTATGTTGCGACATCTTCGTCGGGTGCTCCTTAGTAATGCCCACTCCCACACCTCATGTTATTTGAGTGTTGTGATGCGAAAAAAAATTATGAGTTATATTTGTGCCAGTATATCAGATATGAAGGTGTAATGAAAAGGGATAAAGCAGGTGGGCGAAAAAAACTCATGAAATTGTGAGCGTGGCCTGCTATAAACATGCGCTGATCTTCAAGAAATTCTCAAAGAGGATGCGCGAATGTTCACGGTAGAGCGGGTAGCGATCTGCTTGCTCCTGCTTAATCATGTCGATTGTATCTGGAAGCAGTGCCTGGCTCAAATTTTGTATCAAGTCTTCCTGGCCAAACCAGATATCGAATATGTCTGGCGTTACCTCAATATGATATTGCAGCCCATAGGCTCGATGCCCAACGCGAAATGCCTGATTGGACGTGGTTTCGCTGGTGGCGAGTCTGACTGCTCCGCGGGGGAGATCAAAAATATCTTCATGCCAGTGTATGACCTGCTGGTAACCTGGTAGACCATGGAAGAGAGGATCACGCTTCCCTTCACCTGTCAACTGCACTTCGAAGAACCCTATCTCGGTTGTATGATGACGGGTGACAGGAGCCTGCAAGGCACTGGCGAGCAACTGACCACCCAGGCAGATGCCGAGATAAGGAATATCCAATTGAACGATAGAACGCAGGAGCTCTTTTTCCTGTAGCAGGTACGGATATTTCTCATGGGCATTGGCGTTCTGGGGGCCACCCAAGGAAATGACCGCACTGTACCCGGTGGGATCTGGCATAGGCGCTTCATCAACTTTGACTGTGTCGTAAGGGATGCCGAATTCTTCCATAATTTCGCCAAGGTAGCCTGGTGGGTCATCCCAATAGTTTTGTAGTGCAAGCACATTTCTCATTTGTTGCTATCCTTTTTACGATGCGCTGGTTCCGGTGCAGGTGATCGTTACGTTCCAACTTTGATTGGCTTCGAGCAGCAGGGGCCAGAGGAGGGTAAGACAGCTTCCCTGGTGGTTGCGTTCGAAGCCGGCCTCCGATCCGGTTACCGTTTCAATGGAAAATCGCCAGAGTGTCGCTGGCTCATCCAGGAAGAAACCGATGTCCTGCTTTATCCAGCTATTACCGATATGAAATTGCTGGACCTGTGGGACCTCACCCGTACTATCGAACCGGCCGTTCTCGAGCTTGTGCCCCTCGACCCGGTAATATGCCTGGTCGTTACCGCCTCCACCTAATAAATGAACATTCCACTCGCAGGCAAAGCGTGTCTGGAGACGTGTTTGTCCTTTGTTGTGGATAGTGTAGCGCACGATCAGATTCTCATCGCCTAATGGAATGAAAAGCGTTTTCTGCAGGTGGACCGGAAGAGGTCCGAGCGCTCCGGGACGTTTAACCTGTCCATCGCGTGCCAGGGTGATGGTGATACCACTGGAATCATGTTTTACCATAGTTTCATAGGGAAGTTGGACGAAATTTCCCTGCTCTTCGTAGCGCACCTGCGCGAAATGCTCTAAGGTGATGCCGGGAGCAAGGAAATGGTCAATCAGGCTATTACGACGGTATGGGTCGATGACGAGGTACTTATCGAGGTTTGCCTCTTTCGTACGAACGGTGGTATGGGGGGAGATCGGCTCATCACTTGCCAGTATGTATCCTTGCTGTGAGTGCAATTGATGCGTGATGTATGCTTCCTGCTGCCGGCGTTCCTGCTCAAATTGGCGCAAGGTTTCATGATAACTTTCCTCATGGCGCGTCATGACGGAAAGCAGGTTATGCATGCTCCTGCGTATATCCCACTCAAAAAGTGTGCCTCCGCGCTGTGGATCGATATAGAGGTTTTGCTGGTTGCTTTCAACGATCAGTTCGTTCTGGCTATCACGATCAAAATCGGTGAACTCGTAGCGTTGCCAGTGTATGGCTCCAAAACGCGCGCGGTCGGCGGCATTTTCTGCTTTAATGAGGTGGTGGTAGATAGCAGAACGCACATGTCCCATATAGATACCGCCGAAGAGGCCATGCCAGTAGGTGTCGTTGGCCTGTGCCTTCCACAATTGAATAATGCCAGTCTCGGGCGTAGCACCAGCATCATACACGTTTTGATGGACACGCAACATTTTTTTATGCTGGTTGTTTATCTCAGGGTAACGCACCAGGAAGTTGCGCCAGAAGCCACCGCGCATGAATTGCAGAATGTCGTGGCGTTTCTCCTCTTCTAAGTGATGCAAGAGTTTGCCGAAGGCGTACGACTTACGTGGTGGCAGCGCCCACTCGGTCATTTCGATATAAGATGACGTGGGAATGTAGATACGGCCTAACGCGGGATAGTTGCGTGCATATTCTCCCAGGGGAATAGTGTGCAGCCAGGCAGCGTTTTGCTCAAGCGCGGTGAAAAACTCTTCGGTCCATCCTGGTTTGCTGTCTGAGCCCCAACAATAGGACCTGGTCCCGGGCCAGCTGCCAAACTTTTCACCATCATCGCCCATGACGGCGATGCGCCTTCCATCAGAGGTTGCCAGGGAATACAAATTTTCAATAGCCTCTCTGACCGGACGCCAGGGAATAGTGTAGCGCAGGGATTTGCTGGTTGCATACAGCTTGAGGGTGGTGCTCTGGTCCTCAGTGGCATAGTAGCCAAGGAGATCGTGGTCCTCTAAACCAACATTCTTAAAATGCACATCGTCGAGGATTGTCCAGTCTATCCCGGCTTCTCTCAGAAACTTTGGTAAATCAGGCTCCCAAACGCGTTCGGCAATCCACATGCCAGTTGCCCTTGTCCCAAAGACGCGCTGGATGCGTTCGGTAAGACGACGTATCTGTGCGACTTTGTCTGTATCTGGTATAGAGGGGAGGATAGGTTCATAGTAGCCGCCGCTCACTATCTCCACCTGTTGGCGCTTCACCAGTAGCGCGAGGCGTAGCAGGAATGCGGGCTGCGCTTCTTCCATCCAATCAAGGAGCGAGCCGGTATAGTGCAACGAGAGGCGTACTTCAGGGTGACGTTCCAGCGCCTCGATCATGGGTAAGTAGGCTTCCTCGTAGACCTGCTGGAAGACCCAGGGGAAGTTGCCGACCGGCTGGTGATTATGGAACAGTAAGCCAAGGTGGATGCTTTTGCTTTGCCTGGTTGTCATGTTTTTCACCTGAAAAAAGTATCGGGGTGGAGGGACTGTTTGAAGTCAGCACCCGGTTTGTCTCACTATATCTTATTCACCTGTGAGGGTCAAGCCGAATTTTCTCATGAGGCAACATTTCAGCCAAAGTAAGATTTTTCGTGACTCAATTCGGAATACGAATTCTTGACAAGTTAATAAGAAGTAATATATTCTTTGGGAAGAAGGTGACAAGACAAATTGGCGTGCGGCGTAGGTTTTTGTAGTTTCACACCTTGTATTAAAGTAGGAATAGTATTATCGATTGAACAATAGCCATTTAGACCCATTCCTTGAGGCTTCTACATTCGTAGAACTTCTTCACCGCAGAGCGCACCAACATCCTGAAAGGGAAGCGTATACTTTCCTGATCGATGGAGAAGTAGAAGGCGACCGTTTGACCTATGGTGACCTGGATCGCCGGTCCCGTGCTATTGGTGCGTGGCTCCAGCAACATGTAGAGTTTGGATCGCGGGCTCTGCTTGTCTATCCTTCCGACCTTGAGTTTATCACAGCCTTTTTCGGCTGTCTGTACGGTGGAGTTATCGCGGTTCCGACCTATCCTCCACAAACTCGGACAAGACGCAGCCTGGAAAAGGTACAGGCCATCATTCGTGATGTTCAGCCTGCAGTCATTCTCACCACCTCATCGCTCTTATCTCTGGTTGAGAGTGTTTTTGTACAGGCCCAGGAATTGCAGGCAGTGCCCCTGGTCACCACCGACACCATCAACCCTATCCTGGCAGAGCGATGGCACGACCTGGCGGTTGACAGCGATACGCTCGCTTTTCTCCAGTACACCTCAGGCTCTACAGGCATGCCGAAGGGAGTGATGGTCACGCATGGCAACCTCCTGCACAATGCGGCACTCATCTCTCAACATTTTGAACTAAGTCCTGAGATTCGAGGTGTGAGCTGGCTGCCACTCTACCACGATATGGGGCTGATAGGTATGGCCCTCCAGACTATTTATGCCAGTATAAAGATTACCATCATGTCACCGGCAGCATTTCTGCAACGCCCTATCCGCTGGTTACAGGCAATCTCTCGCACGAGAGCTACGGCGAGCGCCGCACCAAACTTTGCCTATGACCTCTGCGTGCGTAAGATCACTCCTGAGCAGAAGGCGGAACTTGATCTAAGCAATTGGACTACCGCCTTTAATGGCGCCGAGTCCATCCGCCAGGAAACCATGGAGCGTTTTGCAGAAGCGTTTGCCCCCTGTGGTTTCCGCCTGGAGGCATTTACTCCCTGCTATGGGCTTGCCGAGGCAACGCTGTTTGTCAGCGGCGCGCGAAAAGCAGCGTTGCCGACCGTGCGCACGTTGCAGACAACAGCGCTGGCCCAGAACCAGGTCGTCGTGACCGGATCGAACAGTACTACTGAGCCCGAAAAGTCGCAAACGTTTGTGGGCAGTGGCCATGCACCTGCGGGTTTGAAAATCATGATCGTCAATCCAGAAACGTGCATCCCATGTCTCCCTGACGAAATAGGCGAGATCTGGGTCTCCAGTCCGAGCATCGCGCAGGGTTACTGGCAGAGAGCTGAGGAGACGCAGCAGACGTTCCGGGCGCGCCTGGCTAGTACCGGAGAAGGGCCTTTTCTGCGCACCGGCGACCTGGGATTTTTGCAGGATGGTGAGTTGTTCGTGACTGGTCGCATCAAAGACTTGATCCTCATTCGAGGACGTAACCACTATCCCCAGGATATCGAACTGACTGTAGAAGAGAGCCATCCAGCCTTGCGGCCCAGTGGTGGCATAGCATTTTCGATTGATGTGTTGGGTGAAGAGCGGCTGGTGATTGTTCACGAAGTCGAGCGGCAGTTCAGGAATCTGGATGTAGAGGAGGTGGTTGGAGCTATCCGCCAGGCGGTGGCAAGACAACATGAATTGCAAGTCTATGCTGTCGCCCTCGTCAAAGTGGGGAGCATTCCCAAGACCTCCAGCGGCAAACCCCAGCGCAATGCTTGCCGGGAAAAGTTTTTAGCACGAGTTCTAGACATGGTGGGAGAATGGACTCTCTCTGCCGAAGAAAGCGAGGGAGAAACATCATCCTTTGAGACGAGCGAGCATGGGAAACAGGAAGAGCTCTCGCCAGAGCAGGAACCTCAAACAGTGGTAGGCAATGGTAGACGGATGCGTGAGGAACTCCTTCTTGTCGAACCAGCAGAACGCCAGCGATTGCTTGAGGAGTATATACGTGGAAGGATAGCCAGAGTACTGAAACTTTCGCCCTCTCTATTGGATGTCCAGCGACCGTTCAACAGCCTGGGACTCGACTCTTTGGCGGCTTTAGAACTGAAGAACTGGATCGAAGAAGAACTGCAGGTCCAGGTTCCCATCACAGCTTTTCTTCAGGAACCCGGCATTGCCCAATTCGCAGCTCAGCTCCTTGAGCAGCTCGCACAAACGCCCTCCTCACAGTCGATGCTTCCTCTGCTCATAGAGCCACAGAGCGCAAGTGAGAGAGGAAATGATCGAAACGGCACAATCAGCGAGATCAGCCCGCAAAAGGCTGAACAATTACTGACGCAGTTAGATCAACTTTCCGATGAGGAAATAACCGCGTTGCTCGATCAGCTCTCATCATGAAGAAGACGGCCAGATCACTTCAGGATGAGGAAGTAGATTTGTTGTCTAGTGAGATGTTAGAAAAGCGGGGGAACTTATGAGTGACACTGCTAAAAGCAGTACTGATCTTTCACCTGTGCAAAAGCGAGCGTATCTTGCGCAGTTGCTACGGGAAAAAGCGAAGACAGGGGCGACTACGAGGCAACCGGACCCTGAGGAGTTTCCACTTTCTCGCGGCCAGCGAGCTTTATGGTTTCTGTACCAGCTCGCACCGGAGAGCACGGCTTACAACCTGCTTTACGCAGCAACCATTCATTCCGTCCTGGATATTTCGGCACTGCAACGTGCAGCTCGCGCACTAATGCAACGCCACCCTATTCTGACGTCGACATATACTTTACAGAATGGCGAGCCCGTTCAGCACTTTCACCCCCAGCACCCTGTTCCATTTGAGGTAATAGACGCTTCTACATGGAGCCGGGAACAACTGAATTCGCGACTACAGGAAGAAGGAGATCTCCCGTTTGACCTGGAAAAAGGGCCCGTACTACCCATCAAGGTGTATGTGCGGGGAGCGCAGGATTACATTCTTTCGCTGACTGCCCACCACATCGCTTTAGACTTCTGGTCGCTTGATCTCCTCATTGAGGAGCTCTGTGCGCTGTATGCAGCAGAAAGAACCGGAGTACCGGCACCGCTCCCGGTACATGCTCCGCAATATACAGACTATGCGCAGTGGCAAGCAGAAATGCTCGCGGGCCCAGAAGGTGAGCGACTCTGGACATACTGGCGACAAGAGCTAGCCGGAGAGTTATCTCTTTTGAACCTGCCAATCGATAGGCCGCGACCACCAGTCCAGACATATCGTGGAGCTTCACACGTCATCGAACTGGGTGAGGCATTTTCCAAACAACTCAAGGCGCTTGCGCAGAGCGAGAAGGCGACCCTGTACATGGTCCTTGTGGCGGCATTTGAGACCTTGCTGTTTCGCTATACAGGCCAGGATGATATTCGTATAGGTACCACGATGGCAGGTCGAAGCCGAGCAGACCTGCAGAAAATCGTGGGCTATCTTGCAAATCCTGTTGTTTTACGAGCACACTTTGCCGACGATCTTACCTTCAAAGGGCTGCTTGGTCAGGTACGCCATAAGGTAATTGCAGCGCTTGAACATCAAGATTATCCGTTCCCTTTGTTGGTAGAGCGGCTTCAACCGAAGCGAGACGCCAGCTACTCACCGCTCTTCCAGATCATGTTTGTCTGGGACAAGCAGCGCGAACACGAGGAGCAAGACAGAGCATCCCCTGGGCAAGGCGAAACAGCGGCACGCCTTATCCAGGAAAGGCTGAGGCTAGAACCACTCCTTATAGGACAACAAGGAGCACCCTTTGATCTGTCACTGAGAATATCTGAGGAACAGGGTTCGCTCGTTGCTGATTTTCGCTACAATGTGGATCTGTTTGATGCTACTACGATTGTTCGTATGGCAGAGCATTTCCGCACGATGCTCGAAGGCATCGTCACTCATCCTGAGCAGCGACTTGTGGACTTACCGCTGCTAACAGAAACAGAGCAGCAGCAGTTCCTGGTTGAATGGAATGATACGAAGAGTGACTATCCAGCGAACCTGTGCATCCACCAGTTGTTTGAGTCGCAGGTGCAGCAGACTCCAGAGGCTACAGCAGTAGTATTCGAAGGCAACGAACTTAGCTATAGAGAGTTGAACCGGCGAGCTAATGTGCTGGCCCATACACTTCAGATGTTGGGAGTAGGACCGGATGTACTGGTGAGCGTGTGCATGGAACGCTCTCTCGAAATGGTTGTTGCCCTCATGGGTGTCTTGAAGGCAGGCGGAGCGTATGTGCCCTTAGATCCCGCGTATCCAGGAGAACGACTGGCCTACATGATACAAGATGCCCAGATGTCCATAGTGCTCACGCAAACGCAATTGCTCGATCTGTTGCCGAAGGAGGGCATGAACGTTATCTGTCTAGACGCGAACTGGAATCCTCCTGGCGAAGAAGAGAACCCGGTAAGTACTGTTCAGCCCGAAAATCTGATGTACATGATCTACACCTCTGGCTCGACAGGGAAGCCCAAGGGCGTGATGAATATACACAGGGGTGTTTGCAATCGCCTGCACTGGATGCAGCAAGCCTATGCCCTGATGCCGGCCGATCGTGTTTTGCAGAAGACGCCTTTCAGCTTTGATGTCTCGGTCTGGGAGTTTTTCTGGCCCTTGATGACTGGAGCAAGCCTTGTTGTGGCCCGCGCGGGCGGGCACCAGGATCCTGGTTACCTTGTCTCCCTGATTGCTGAACAGCAGATCACCACGCTCCACTTTGTACCTTCGATGCTCCAGGTGTTCTTGACGGAGCCGGGACTTGAGCGCTGCACGAGCCTGAAGCGTGTCATTTGCAGTGGCGAAGCCCTCCCGTTTGAACTGCAGGAACGCTTCTTCTCGCGTCTTGATGTCGAGCTGCATAATCTCTACGGTCCAACAGAGGCGGCGATAGACGTGACGTCCTGGCGATGCAAGCGCGAAAGCCAGGACAGGATGGTTCCTATTGGTCGTCCCATTGCAAACACGCAGATCTACATCCTGGATCGCTTCATGCATCCTGTACCCATCGGCGTGCCTGGTGAGATGTACATTAGTGGCATCGGTGTCGCCCGCGGCTACTACAACCGTCCTGAGTTAACGTCTGAAAAGTTTATACCAGACCCTTTCGGGAAAGAAGCAGGAGCCCGACTGTTCAAAACAGGAGACCTTGCACGTTACCGACCGGATGGCGCTATCGAGTTTCTTGGTCGCATCGATTACCAGGTCAAGATTCGTGGTTTCCGTATCGAACTCGGTGAAATCGAGGTGGTACTGGCGCAACATCCAGCCATTGAAGAAGTTGTGGTGGAGGCTCGTGAGGATACACCGGGCGACAAGCGCCTCGTCGCATATCTTGTTCCTGCCGTGGGAGTGGAGACAGCTGATCTCTCCGTTGAAGCATTGCGGAACTTCTTGAAGGAAACGTTGCCCAGCTACATGATTCCTTCTGCTTTCGTGATACTTGATACACTGCCATTGATGCCCAATGGAAAAGTGAACCGTATGGCCCTACCTGCGCCCGAGATGATACGCCCGAAACTGGAAGTGGCCTACGTGCCACCCCGTAACCCGACAGAGGAACTACTGGCCAAGTTTTGTGCTCAGGTGCTTGGCATCGATAAAGTGGGCGTCTATGACAACTTCTTTGACCTGGGTGGAGCCTCTATCCAGAGCCTACAAGTCATTACCAAAGCGAACGAGGCAGGATTACGGCTCACTCCTGAGTTGCTGTTTGAGCACCAGACGATCGCGGAGTTAGCAGTTGTAGCTGCTCCCGGAGGAGGGGAGCTTGCGCCTGCCCTGGGGTGGAGTGACCAGAGTGACATGCCTGCTCCTGGTAAGGGGGTATCGGTTTCGCACCAACCTGTTCAGACGGCGAGAGGCAACACGATCATTGAAAGCATCGGTGTCTACCTTCCTCCAAAGGTTGGTTCCACGCGAGAGGTTTTGCAGAACTGCCATAAACCGGTGAATTTTCCGCTGGAGCAGTTGACGGGTATCGTTTCTCGGCGTATAGCAGGGGAGACAGAATTCGCTATCGATTTAGCGAAGAAGGCCGTTGCAAACTGCCTCGAGAATTCTAAATATGGCCCGGAGGATATAGACCTGCTCATTTGTGCGAATATTTCCCGCTGTGATGGTCCAAATTTCCATGTTTCGTTTGAACCGAGTACAGCCGTGCGGCTGAAACAGCACTTCGGTTTTACGAACGCCCTTGTCTTCGATGTTTCCAATGCATGCACCGGCATGTTTACTGCCCTCTTCATCGTCGATGCCTTTCTCAAGGCCGGGTTGATTCGTCGAGGCATGGTAGTCAGCGGGGAATACATCACTCATCTCATCCAAACCGCGCAGAAAGAGATCGAGGGATACATGGATTCTCGTCTCGCTTGCCTAACAGTGGGTGATGCTGGAGCTGCAATGATTCTGGAAGAAGCGCCCAGCAGTAAGGTCGGCTTTCACGAGCTCGAGTTGTACACGCTCGGTCGCTACTATGACTACTGCATCGCCAGGGCCACAGAGCAAGAGCATGGCGGCGCAATCATGTTCACGGATGCGATCAAGGTCTCCTCGGTTAACATCCAGCAAGGAGTTTCGCACGCGGCGCATATACTACAACGTTCTGGATGGACACCGGATGCATTTCAACACATCATCATGCATCAAACCTCCCAGATGTCGCTGTATGATGCATCTCGTGAGATCAACAGCTTCTTCAAGAAAGAAATTTGTAATCAGAACAACGTTATTAACAACCTTGCTCAACGTGGCAACACTGCGACGACGACACATGTTGTTGCGCTGATGGATTACATTCTCTCTGACAAGATTCGCTCGGGCGATAATGCAATCTTTGGTATCACCGGTTCCGGGGCTACCATTGGCACAGCGTTGTACACCTTCGACGACTTACCAGACCGCCTGCGCCAGGCGGCACGTGGAAGTAGTCCTGAGAAGATCAAGGGAGAGTCCGAACAGAGAAAAGCTGCTCTCTGGCAGTCTCGCACTCCCAATATACAGCGAGTGCGCATAGAAAGCGTTGGTACTCCGCCAGAGGGAACGCCGGTGAAGAGCCTGGAACTGGTACAGGCGGCCGCCAGGAACTGTCTTGAGCAGTCGTCATATAATAAAAGCGATATCGATCTGCTCATCTTCGCCGGAGTGTACCGGGACGACTTTATCAGCGAACCGGCTATTGCTTCCATTGTGGCAGGTGAACTGAGGATAAACGATACCATCGCCTCACAACAGGACAAGAAAACGTTCGCCTTCGATGTCTTTAACGGCGCACTGGGTTTTCTCAACGCCTGTCACGCTGCTGCAGGCATGATTGCGGCGAAAAAAGTGAATCGTGCGATGGTTGTTGCTTCGGAAATTGAAAACAACAAAGAGACTTTTCCGATAGAACTTCGCGGCCTCAAAGAGAGCGGCTCAGCCGTCATTTTGGATGCAAGCTCTGATGGTAAGACAGGATTTGGCAATTTTGTCTTTAAATATTCCACCGAGCACATCGAAGCATACTCAGCATATACAACGATTCGGAGCGGCAAAGCAGGCATGCAGTTCGAGCAAGCTCAGGAGCTTGAAACCTACTACCTGCAATGTATCCGCGATTCGGTCGATGAATTACTGCGCGTTGAGCAGTTGGACATGGCTCAGGTCAAAGTGATACTTCCGCCGCAAATCTCTGCGGTATTCATTACTGCATTGAGTGACATAATGAACATCAACAGAGACAAGTTTGTGGATGTATCCCACAAAGACGGTGACCTTTTTACTTCGTCGTTGGCCTATACACTGCAGAATGTTCGCAAGCAACGCCTGGTGGAGCCAGGAGATATCGGGTTGATCATCAGCGTTGGTGCAGGCGTACAAGTAGGTTGCGCTACCTACTACTTCTAAGGTGTCCAGGACGACCCGTGAGCAGGATGATTGGAAATGGCAGAGTTTGATGGCGCCAGGTGACTATCAGGATTACTCCTCCACACCTTGTATACTGGCAATGGGCATCGCAGGAGAAATGAACAGCCCGAGGTAATCTATGAAGATAGTAAGGTTAAGGAAGAACAGTGCAAAGCCACAAACGCTGGAGGGCGAGGTTGCTATTGTGACAGGTGCCAATTCGGGTATTGGGGCGGTCACGGCGAAGGAGTTTGCCCGGCGCGGGGCAAAAGTGGTGCTGGCAGCACGCCGAGTGAACGAACTGGAGGCACAGGCAAAAGCCATTACCGAAGCGGGTTATTGTGCTGTTTCCATTCCCACAGATGTTACAGATCTCACACAGATAAGGCAACTGACAGAGCGCACAACAGAGCTGTTCGGACGGGTGGATGTGCTAGTGAACAATGCGGGAATTGCCTGGCGAGAATCGTACATGGACAACTCAATAGAACAGATCGAGCAAATTATCAATGTGAATTTACTCAGTACTATCCTGTTGACACACGTGGTACTCCCAGGCATGCTGGAGCGACATCACGGCTCTCTGATCTTCGTGTCTTCTGTGGCGGCTCATATCGCTGTAGATCCCCTTTATTGCGCAACCAAGTCTGGTGTGCGAGGCTTCGCGCTTTCGTTGCGTCGCGAGTTAGCAAACACTGGTGTCTCAGTCTCCGTTGTCTCACCAGGATTTGTCCACACTCCAATGAACAGCCACATGCGGATGCCTATGCCAGGTCCAGAACCGGTAGCGAGGGCAATTGCTGATCTGGCGACCCATCCACGGCGCGAAGTGGTCGTGCCGGGCTTCTACCGTCCAATCATAGAGGGCGAACGTCTCTTCCCCTCGATAGCAGACCGTCTCATATGGTGGCTCCGTCCGCACGTCATTGCATCAACTCGATCGCCAAAACCTGCGGATTTGCCCATAAGGTCAAAATAGCAATCCCTTCTGGGGATTGCTCCTTTCGTGCTGGAGGAGCAACAGTGGAAACCACGAAGCCGACCATTTTGATTCTCACCGCTCTGACCGGTGGAGGCCACTTGAGTCTTGCCATGGCCTTGCAGGATATCCTGAGTGAGGACTACGAAACGCACATTGTGGACCCACAACCCGGCATCTTTCGTCAGTATTACACATACGCGGGTCGGCATTCTTCAAGACTCTGGGGATTAGGATACAAATATAGTGATAATGAGAAGGCCGCGTTACGGTTACACAAAACGCTGACCTTGCTCGTCCAGCAACGCCTGTATAGACTCACGGAACTTATTAAACCCCGGCTCATCATAACGACACATACTCTGGTGTCATATGAGATTGCTCACGTGCTTGTGCAGCAACGCGCAAGCACTCCGCTCGTGTTTCAGTTCAGCGAACTAGAGGAGGTTCATGCTACGTGGTTAACGGTGAAGAACGCGGATGCCTACCTTGTCCCAACTCGCGAAATATTTACACAGGCACGAGCACAGGGCATCAATGAAAGCCGCCTGCATCTGACCGGCATGCCGGTACGCAGACAGTTTCTAGAGGAATATAAAACAAGCAGAGCTGAAACACTAGCTCGTCTTGGTCTCGACTCTGCAGTGTTCACCGTTTTCCTCCAGGGAGGCGCAGAAGGAGCCGGCGGGCTTGCTTCGATGGTGAAAAGTATTCTGTCAGTGGCTTCGCCTGTACAAATCATCCTGGCCGTGGGAACGAATAAGCAACTGGCAATGCGCTTTTCAGGCATTGCTCGCTTGAGAGTGCTGCCTTTTACACAAACCATTGCCCCCTACATGGCTGCGGCAGATGTGATCATCGGCAAGGCGGGTCCGAACTTCATTGCAGAGGCGATGATACTAGAGAAGCCATTTCTCGCGACGTCCTTCATTCCTGGACAAGAAGCACCTAACCTTACATTTCTCGAGCGTCACAACCTGGGCTGGGTTTGCCTGGAACCGGTAGCACAGCACCATCTGCTTGCCAAATTAGCGAGCGATCCGGCAGCGCTGGCTGAAAAAGTCAATAGTATTCGTGTGTATCGCACATGGAATATGCAAGCGAACCAGGGTATTTACCCAGTTATTGCGGGACTAATAAGTAGAACCTCGCAAAACCTGAGTACGCAACCACATTGAAAAGGCCTGGAATTCAGGTCGCAGTGATCTGCGGAGTGTGTATCTGGCACCTGTCTTCGCCCTCTCTTTGGAAACGTATAAAGATGGAGGTGTACTTGCATGCGAAATGGAAACATACCTGTTTGTCTTTCATTGCTATTTGTCGTTGCGGTATGCACCGCCGCAGGCATATCACCCCTGGCAACGCAAAGGGCACACATCGGCCCCTATCATTTGCTGTTGAGCTTTTACAGCCTACCGCGGACTGAACAACTCCTCAACATGACCATCCAGTCAACAACACCCGGTATGAATCTACGGTTTTCACAGCCGGTCCTCACTCCGGCTCCTGGCACTGATGCAACCGACGTACATGTCACGCTCAGTCCCGACAGCGACACACCCGATGTCTACGATGTCAATGTCACACCGCCCATTCGCGGTCTATGGCTGCTCCACATGACAGCAAGCGGCCCCGCTGGCTCCTTTGCCGGTGATATCCCCATCGACGTTCTTGGTCCACCCGCCATCCCGATATGGCTGGGCTGGCTTATCGGTCTGTCCCCGCTTCCATTGCTTATTGCCTTCATCCTGATGCAGGTGCGTTGGCGCAAGAGATTGCGCGAATGGGTACGCCAGGAGAAGCCACAACGCTCTTTTTAATACTATTGGATGAAGGAGGGAATTCCCATGGTACGTGCCATCGCTCAGACAAAAGGAAAGAGAGCCTCTCACAAGTCAGCATCGATGCGACCCGACATCACAGAGCATAGAATCCGCCAGGTCAGTGCCTGGATTGTGCTCTGCCTGCTGCTGCTAGCAGAATTCGGTTTGGCATGGGATCGGCGATGGCATGACATGGTTGGGCGCGATCAATTCTGGATTCCGCCGCACATCATGATGTATACAGGTATAGCAGGTGCAGGGTTGATTGCCTTGTGTGTGGTGCTGGTAGATACACTGCGCTACTATCAGAAGAAAGCGGGGGTGGATGATAGCTCAACCGTCAATATCCTCTGGTTCTTCCATGCGCCTCTTGGTTTCATCCTTTTGGGTATTGGCATGCTCATCGACGCAATAGCCGCCCCTCTCGATAACTACTGGCACGTATTGTATGGCGTTGATGTCACGTTTTGGGCTCCATTCCATCTCATGGGACATCTTGGCGCGGTTATAGGAGTGCTGGGCATTATTTATGCCTTCGCGTCGGAAGCAGCCTATGAACGACAGGTGGAGGATCCATCTCCCCGCCTTCTCTGGCTCAATGGACCTGAGTGGGGAATCGTTGTGCTATTGGCAGGGTTCCAGGAAGTAGTTTTACCGGCGTTGACGGCTTTCATCCCCATCGTGCTTGGCCCAGTACAGCTTATAACCTACCCACTCATCCTGGTCCTTGCGGCGAGTCTCTTCCCCATCAGCCTGTATCTGTGTATCCGCAAACCAGGCATAACACTGCTGATGATCTTGATCCTCTGGCCTTTGTCATTGGCAACGGAGACCTTTACCCCGCTTGCGCTACGTTTCATGGTAGCGAGGCTTGGACTCACCTATCGCCTGGGGCGCGAGCCTGTATTCGACGTGACAATTGCCATGTTGCCGCTCCTCTACCTGGTATGTGCCTTGATGGTGGAAGGGGCGGTCTCCTGGCAACGTCGATCTGGCGAGGCAAGGAATGACGAGCTGCGAGGAACGTGGCTTTTAGGTGTTCTGATGGCGGTGCCTGCGGTGGTGATCCCTCCAGGTATTGCGCATGCTTTCAGCCTTTGGGCTCCTGCCATCCCACTGCCGCCAGACGTGGTTCATGTGCTTGAACCCGGCTGGTTAGCTATGCTGCTCACATTGCCGATAGCGATGCTGGTGGGAGCAATTATGGCTTCCCTGGGCACTGTTTTTGGGGATATCTGGCACTGGAATAGACAATGATGAGTACATTGTATTCCCCAAGACATATTGTCCAAGACATCTTGTGAAATCCTGTGTTTGCATCTCTCTTGCTCATCTGCTATACTCACCCCATGTTGGGTAATAAAATAAGCATGTTCGTGAGAACCGTATGCCAAAAGCAGCAGTGCACGCAGTGATCTGGTCACCAGAGCGAGATAGATATGAATTGCATCAGCAGGGCGACAGAAGCCATCATCCTCTGCGCACAGAGGATGGATCCGGATTCATCGGGCTGGTCGATGGCTCCTCCTTTGCATTCCAGGGCAAACACGGGCGCTTGACGCTCCGGAAAGAGTCGAGGCTTCATGGCGAGGGCTATTGGTACGCCTACCGTAACCAGGGCCGCCGGACTCGCAAGAAATATGCCGGACGCACTACCGACCTGACGATTGCGCGCTTAGAGGACATAGCCGGAGCACTCACGGCTGAACCCCGCGTTTCAACTGACGAGCGCTCCCAAGTGAAGGGGGGAACGATCCCCGAGCTTCAAGCGGGGGTGCCAGCAGAAGAGAGGAGCGCAGCTCTTCACGGACGTGTTCCTGATACCATCACCACCTCTCCATCTGAACACCACACACCAGTGCTTGCCTCTAAACTCCATCTGCCCCGGCTGCATGCCTCCCTCCTCACACGCTCGCGCCTGTTGACACGGCTTGATACTGGTCTGCAAGGCAAACTCACACTGCTGTCTGCTCCGGCTGGCTTCGGCAAAACGACGGTGGTGAGCCAATGGGTGGCCGATCACCGCAAGCGCCAGCATCATCCGCCTGTCGCCTGGATCTCACTTGATCCAGGTGACAACGATCCTGTCCGTTTCTGGCGTTACGTCATTACGGCCTGCCAGGCATTCCAGCCAGGTATCGGCCAATCCGCTCTCGCATTGCTCCACACCGTAGCACGATCTTCCCTGGAACTGATGCTCAGGACGTTCCTCAATGAACTTGCTTCCCTGCCGCATCGAGGTATACTTGTCCTGGAAGACTACCACGTGATTACCTCCCCTCAAATCCATGAGACCCTGACCTTTTTGCTTGATCATCTGCCTGCGCTGTTCCACTTGATCGTGATAACACGGGTTGATCCTCCCCTTCCACTGGCGCGGCTGCGTGCTCGCGGTGACCTCTGCGAACTGCATACCGAAGACCTCGGTTTCTCACAGGAGGAGACGGCCATTTTTCTCCGGCAAGCCTTGCCGGCTGCGCTCTCCCCGGAGGAAATCCGCCACCTTGATACCCGTCTGGAAGGCTGGGTGACCGGACTGCGCCTGGTCACCCTCATGCTCCAGAGACGTTTGACCCAGCAAGAGATCGAGCACTTTCTTGCGACTTTCTCCGGCAGCCACCGGCATATTCTGGAGTTCTTCGTCACAGAAGTGCTGAATGCACAACCAGAGCCGCTCCAGGTCTTTCTTCTCCAAACAAGCGTGCTCAGTCGTTTGTCCGGTTCGCTCTGTGATGCCGTCACCGGGCGAAACAATAGTGAGCAGTTCCTCAAAGCGGTGGAGGATGCTAATCTGTTTCTGCAATCTCTCGATGGCTCCGGGCAGTGGTATCGCTATCACCCACTCTTCGCCGAGGCCATGCAACAGGAGGCCCGGCAGCGTTTTGGAGAAGAGGCCCTGCATGCGTGGTATAGCAGAGCAAGTGTGTGGTATGAGCAACAAAGTATGTTGACCGAAGCGGTGGAAATGGCCCTGCAAGCTCGGGAGTTTGCACGTGCCGCTGCTCTCATTGAGCAGAATATGAGGCCGCACTATGCGTATCATAAGATGAATGAGTATCACACGCTTCAGCGTTGGCTCGGCTCCTTACCGGAAGACGTTCTGGGGCAACATCCTCGACTCTGTTCGCGTGCTGCCCTCCTGTTGGTGTTCTCCTGGGAAGGGCGGACAGATAGCCGACCATCTACCCTGGCACAGATCGAGCGGCTGCTTCACCGGGCGGAGTGCGCCTGGCAGGCAGAAGGCGACCGCAATGGGCTTGGTGAGATCCTCACTTTTCGTGCCTTCCTCAGCTGGGAGCAAGGAGATTTTGCTCTAGCAGCTCGTTTCTCCAGAGAAGCGCTTGCAATCTTACCAGAGAGTGAGTCGCAATGGCGGGGTTCCTGTTTCAGAATCATCGGGGAAGAAGAGATGCTGGCAGGTCGTGTCCGTGAGGCGAGACAGCTCTTCCAGGAAGCGTTGGCCCTCTTTGAAGCTGCCGGGAACAGCTACGGGGCGCGTGCTGCACTGCTCGCGCTGGCAGAGGTATATTGGCTTCAGGGAGCATTGCGCCAGGCTGCCGAGTTGTATCGTGCGGTAAGCTCTACAGCAAGA
>Ga0209027_1000049_pt1 | contig 30550 bp, 25 predicted proteins | sample GraSoi013_1_20cm_3_FD_185821 | JGI IMG/M metagenome (GOLD analysis project Ga0209027, IMG submission 185821) | Grasslands soil microbial communities from the Angelo Coastal Reserve, California, USA - Sample 09_27_2013_1_20cm (SPAdes) (version 2) | ecosystem: Environmental > Terrestrial > Soil >...
GATGTTCCGGTGCATCCCGAGCTCGCGGTCACGAGCATCCATTAATGAGGACTCCTTGATAGCGACGTAGTATCAACCGCGGAGATCGCAGAGTTCGCAGAGGTCTCTTTAGAAAAGAAAACTCTGCGTCCTCCGCGCTCTCTGCGGTTAGTGCAACCTATCGAGACGATGTCGTCATGACCGGCATAGCGCGCCGCTCGAGCACTTCGCCAACGGCGCGATGCGCTTCGGCGAATGCCGTGTCGGTATGCGGACTCGCCCCGGCGTCCGAATTCGCGATCGTGATGCGGCCGAATGGTTGACGCGCGATGACGTTCGGCCTCGCGCTCGTCGACGTGAACACCCACTCCATCGGGTCGTACAGACTGTTGTAGGTGTACGCATAACCGTGCGGCCAGCGGTTCACGGTGATCGCGATGATGTCGCGCGCGGGATCGACACTTTGTCCCGTCAGCGCGATCTCACCGTTAATACGAACCCGTCCTGCAGCAACCAGCACCTCAGCCCCCCGACGCGACGCGACTCCGGCGCGTGCGAGAGCGCGCTGGATGCGCATTGATTCGGCCATCAATCCGCGCGGGGAGGCGACTCTCCGTTGTCGGGGGGCGCCCCGGCGACCGACGTGGGTGTCGCATGGCGCGGAGTCCTCAGCGCGATCGCCAGCTCGTCGGCCCGCGGTAGCTCCTCCAGGTGCCGGAGCGCGAACTGCTCCAGGAACGACGGCGTCGTACCATAGAGAAGTGGACGGCCGAGTCCCTCTCCACGACCGACGATGTCGATAAGTCCGCGCTCGTTCAGCGATTTGAGGATTGCACCGGCACCAACACCACGAATTTCCTCGATCTCCGCGCGTCCGATCGGCTGGCGGTAGGCGATGATCGCCAGCGTCTCGAGGGCGGCAGCCGACAACCTTTGTGGCCGGGCGGCAAGCTGAGCGCGCTCGATGGCTTCAGTGTACTCAGGGCGCGTCAATATCTGCCAGCCGCCGGCGACTTCGACGAGCTCGACGCCGTGACCATCGTTGTCGTAATGCGCGCTTAATTCCGCGAGCGCTTCCTCGAGGGTGACGTCGCCGTCATCGGCATGCGATGCCATCAAGCGAAGCGAATCAACAGAAACGGGAACGGCGCTCGCGAAGAGCGCCGCTTCAAGCAGCTTCGCCAGCGGACTCACGTCTTATCTCAAAGGGGGCGAATGCGCGCGGTTGGCTGAGTCTCAGCTCCCCACGCTTCGCCAGTTCAAGGAGTGCCAGCAGCAACGACAGTACCTCCCACGGCTCCGCTTTCTTGGGCAACACGTCTTTCCACTGTGCCCTGGCACGGATCGCTAGTAACGCGCGCACGATACCGATTGCTCCGTCCACATCGAGCGCGCGTGGAACGACGTCGTGGACGTGCGGACGACGCGCGAGACGCAACACGCGGTCGACAGCAGACAGCAGCTCCGGAAGAGAGATCTTCAACGGACCGGCCACCGGCATAGTGACGTTCTGTTGCATGTAGGCTCTCGCAAATCTCGAGCGGCGACCCTCGCTGCGGCGCTCGAGAACGTCCACCACTTCCCGCACTTGTTGGTACTCCAGCAGTCGGCGCACCAGCTCGGCACGGGGATCCTCCCACACATCCTCGCCTTCGCGGCGGGGCAACAGCATTTGCGCTTTGATGCGCACGAGGCGCGCGGCCATCTCCAGGTAGTCGGCGGCCTCGTCCAGTTTCAGCGACGAGATCCGCGCCAGGAACTGCTCCGCAATGCGCGCAATTGGAATGTCGTAGATGTCTATCTGCTCGTCGCGAATCAGAGTCAGCAGCAGGTCCAGCGGACCCGAGTATTCTGCCAACTCGACGACGAAGACTTCCGAGCCGGCGGAGTCGATTGGGCGCAGGATAGTCCTTTGCCTACTCTCTACATCGTCCATGGGCTGGGCAGGATATAGGGAAACACCGCGCGTGTCGCGAGTTTACTCAGCATGAAAACCGGACCGAACCAGATATTCAGTATCGGCGACCCGAAGCTTATCAGCAGGAACAGTATCAGCAATCCTTGTGCGCCGAGGCGCTGATAGTTGAGCGCCCACGCCGGGGGCAGGATGTACTTGAAGACGTGCGAGCCGTCGAGCGGCGGAATTGGGATAAGATTGAATGCGGCGAGCGCTAGGTTGATCAATACTCCATAAAGAAGCATCGCCTGCAGAATGGCGGCGGTGTCGGCAAGAATCGGGGCGAGCCGTCCGACGAACCCCATCAGAATGATCAGCGGGACGCAGCCCACTGCGATGATGAAGTTCGTCGTCACGCCCGCTAGCGAGACGATGATGTCTCCGCGTTTGAAGTTTCGATAATTCCGCGGCACGACTGGGACGGGCTTGGCGCCGCCGAACGCGATTCCCGTTGTGAAGTAGGTCAGCAGCGGCAACAGGATCGTCATGAACAGATCGATATGCGGCAGCGGATTCCAAGTCAGCCGTCCCAGCGAATAGGCAGTCGAGTCGCCCTGCTTGAGCGCGGCATACCCGTGCGCATACTCGTGCGCCACCATCGAAAAGAGCAGCACCGGCGCAACGAGAATGAATTGCTCAAAAGATTTATCCAATTGTCTTCGAGTTTCGATTTTGCATGAAGTTAGCACGAGTCGACGTTGCATAACACTCGGTGAACAGCGAAAACTGCGCTGGCCGCTGGCGGCTTTCGGCTGGCGCCGGCGCAGTTTCTTGTGAGTCAACTTGATTTCACTCCGAGCTGCGGCGAAATTGGAGAGCTACGTTTCCACCGATTTTTCGGAGAATCTCGTTTTGCCAAATCTCGCTTCAGCGAAAAAGAACATGCGGAAATCGCGCGCGGCTGCTATCCGTAATCGCGCCCAGAAATCCGCATTGCGTACAGCTCTAAAACGGGCCGCTTCCGGCTCCGATGCGGATCGTCGGGAAGCAGTGAAGCAGCTCGATCGCGCGGCCCGAAAGGGACTGATCCACAAGAACGCGGCAGCTCGGCACAAGAGTCAGCTCGCGCGGGCGGGTAAGTAAAGCGCAAACAGGATCGGTAAAAGGAAGGGCGCCGTTTTTCGGCGCCCTTTTTACATCGTTGCCAGCTCTCCCCCACATCGCTCGCAGTACCACTCGGTTGGATAATTTGCCGCCCCGCATTCGGGGCACTTGAGCGTCTTGTGCTGTTCCGATCTTGGGTCGTTGCCACCGCCGCTCTTGGGAACCGACGGCGGTGTCGCCACCGCTGTTGTCGATGGCGGCGAGATCGGCCCTGATCCTGGGCGCAAAACGGGGAATTCGTCGAATGGACTGCGCCCCGGGATCGGCGCGGGTGTCTGTTGACGCGCACCGGCAGGTTGTTCAACTCGAGACGGCGGATTCAGAGTCGGTGGTTCCGGCACCGCCGGACGCTGGATGACGGGTGAGATCGGTGTGCCGGCACTGCCGCGCACTCCATCTTCCGACGGCATGCGTCCCATCGCGATCGCTTCTGCCTGCCGCTCCTTGACGCTGAGCGCGAAAATTCGATTGAGCTCCGTGAGCTGCGAATCGATCGCGTTTTTTTCTTTGACGAGGCGCGTCAGCTCCTTGTCCCACGCGCCACCGATCTCCTTCCACTGCTTGTCGGTGTACTCGCCGACTGCCGCGCGGAGCTCCGCTTCCTGCCGCGCTTCGCGCTGTTGCAATTCCTGGCGAGAGACCTCCTCGAGTCGTGTTGTCAGCGCTTCGATGCTCTCGCGCAGTTCACCCGCACGTTCGGCAAGCTTGCTCGAGACCTCGCGCAGTCGCGCCCGATAGTCGGCCTGAACGCGCTCATAGACAGCTTCGGAGGTGGCCCCGCGCTTCTGGTCGAGCGCGGTCAGCCACTCTTCGTAGCGCTGCCTTTCTTTTAGCAGTCCATTGAGCGCGTCGAGCGAAACCGGCTCTCTGTCAGCCATGATGAACTATCCCCTGACTCGATTCATCTCCGTCCGGCCCTGGACGGGGAGGTACTGATAGACGACCGAGCCCGCCACAATAGTACAGGCCGTGCGGCCAACCAGCGTCATTCCAACGTACGGAGTGTTCCGTCCCTTGGAGAGGAAAGTCGAGGGGTCGACTTTCCAGCGCGCCTTCGCATCGAAGATCGTGATGTCTGCGGTCGCTCCACGCTTGAGACTGCCACCAGCGAGATTGAACAGTCTTGCCGGAGCGCACGACATCCGATTGACGAGATCAGTAAACGTGAGATGTCCCGGCTCAACCAGATTAGTCACTACAACGGCGAGCGCCGTTTCCAGTCCGACGATTCCATTTGGTGCGTCGGCGAACTCACGCTCCTTCTCATCGTAGTGATGCGGTGCGTGATCGGTCGCGACGAGATCGATCGTGCCATCCTTCACCGCCTCGCGTAACGCTTCTATGTCTTCCTCTGTGCGCAGCGGCGGGTTCATCTTCGCGTTGGTGTCATAGCCGCGCACACTCTCTTCGGTCAACGACAGATGATGTGGACACGCTTCCGCGGTGACGGTGATTCCCCGCTCCTTGCCCCAGCGAATGAGCTCGACTGAGCCTTTCGTGCTCATGTGCGCGAGATGAACGTGACCTCCGGTCAGGCGCGCCAGCAGTATGTCGCGAATCACCATGATCTCTTCCGCTTCCGCCGGAATTCCCTTCAGGCCGAGATGTGCGCTGACGATGCCTTCGTTCATCGCGCCGCCCGCGGAGAGCGTTGGCTCCTCGCAGTGATCGATCACCGGAATCTTGAACGTGCGCGCGTACTCGAGCGCTGTGCGCATCAACTGCGCACTGGCGACGGGTTTTCCATCATCGCTGACTGCGATCGCGCCCGCTCCAACCATCTCGCCAAATTCGGCAAGCACCTTCCCTTCCTGGCCGACGGAGATCGCACCAATCGGGTACACCCGAGCCGCCGCGGCGCGCAGCGCCTGGCGCACGATGAATCCGACCGCAGCCTGATTGTCCGTCACCGGATCCGTGTTCGGCATCGCGCAAACCGCGGTGAATCCACCGGCGGCCGCCGCGCGCGCGCCTGTCGCGATTGTCTCGACATCTTCGCGTCCGGGCTCACGTAGATGACAGTGCACATCGATGAATCCGGGCGAGACGATCAGTCCCTCGCAGTCGATGACGTCCGCTTCTTCGGGGCCGTTGATCTGCCCGCCGATGCCGGCCACGTCACCGCCGGTGATCAACAGATCACCCCGCTCATCAAGTTTCTGCGACGGATCGACGAGTCTTCCTCCGCGCAGGAGTAGCGGCTTCATTCGCGATCCTCTCGCCCGCGCGCACTGCCACCCTTGGCAGCTTCAGCGAGCTCCGGCTTTCCGCCGGCGAGTAGATACAACACCGCCATTCTTATTGCCACACCATTGGTGACCTGGTCGAGAATGACGCTGTGCGGCCCATCGGCAACATCGGAATCGATCTCCACGCCGCGATTCATTGGACCCGGGTGGAGAATCAGAATGTCACGATTCGCTCGATCCAGTCGTTCGCGCGAAATACCGAACACGCGGTTGTATTCCCGCGCCGACGGAATGTAGCCCGCCGTCATCCGCTCGAACTGAAGCCGCAGCACGTTGAGCGCTTCCGCCCAGTCGATTGCCTCCTCGATTCGATCGAAGATCTGAACCCCGAATTCGTCGATCGCGTTCGGCAACAAGGATCGTGGACCGCAGACGGCGACTTCAGCGCCGAGTTTGGTCAGACCCCAGATGTTGGACCGAGCTACGCGCGAGTGAAGGATGTCTCCGCAAATGCAGACTCGGCGGCCCTTCAAGTCTCCAAACCGATCACGCAGCGTCAGAATGTCGAGCAAACCCTGAGTGGGATGCTCGTGGGTTCCGTCGCCGGCGTTGATGACATTCGACTCAATGCGGTCCGCGAGAAATTTCGCCGCACCCGACGCCGAGTGCCGGATGACGACCATGTCGATGCGCATCGCTTCGAGGTTGCGCGCCGTATCGACTAGCGTCTCGCCTTTGGAGACACTCGATCCACTCGCGGAGACGTTTACGGTGTCAGCCGAAAGCCGCTTTTCGGCAAACTCGAAGGAGATGCGGGTCCGAGTCGAGTTTTCGAAGAACAGGTTTACGATCGTCGAGCCGCGTAGCGCAGGTACCTTCTTGATCGCCCGCTCGCTGATCTCCTTGAACGGCTCGGCGGTATCGAGAATGAGTCGTATCTGGTCGCCGGTCAGCGACTCCAGCCCGAGTAGGTCTTTGCCGATCGTCTCCGTCACGCCGCGGACTTGGGCACGATTACCACCTCCGTGCGATCATCGAGCTCCGCCACCATCACATCGACTCGTTCATCATCCGTGACTTCCACTTTCTTGCCGACCACGTCGGGCTGAATCGGGAGCTCCCGCCCACCGCGGTCGATCAGTACCGCCAGCGAGATGTTGGCCGGCCGACCGAAGTCAGCGAGCTCATCGAGCGCCGCGCGTACCGTACGGCCGGTGTAAAGAACGTCATCGACGATGATGACGTGCTTGCCATCCAGCTCCCACGGCAGATAGGTCGGACCGACTACCGGCCGCGGGCCGACGGTCTGCAGATCGTCGCGATAAAGCGTAATGTCGAGCGAACCCTGCGGCACAGTGACTCCTTCGCCGCCTTCGATCATCTTCACCAGACGATCAGCGAGCTGCACGCCACGCCGCTGAATTCCAACGATGATCAGATCGTCCGTTCCCTTATTGAGCTCGACGATCTCGACTGCCATTCGCTTCAACGTTCTCTCGACAGCCCTGGCGTCGAGGACCGTCGCGTTTTTCGTAGCCATTGGTGCACAAATATGGCTGGCATCGCCCTTTAATTGAAGACATTCCGCACACCTGGCCCTTAGCTTTCGGTCATGCTCGAGAGATTTCTTCGCTGGCTGGGCGACACAAACCCCAGTGTCGCGGTCACCCGCGCGACAGCCATCGGTATTCCCGTGATCATCGAGAACACCCGCCCGGACATTGACAATGCCAAAGTTCTCGCGCGAATCGAGCGCTGTCTCACGCTTATCCAGCGTTACGTTCCCCACCATTTCCGGCACATGGCGCGGGACTTCAACTTCATAATCTCAAAACGCTTCGCCTGCCGCGGCGCCTATTTCCACAATGAGCGCGCCTGTCTCGTCGAGCTGACCTTCACCGTGAATCCTGAATTCTCCGATGCGGAAGTGGCGGCGACGATTCTTCACGAGGCCATGCACGCGCGACTTCATCAGCTCGGCTTTCCGCTCGAGATGGACGATCGTGCGCGCCAGGAAAGATTTTGCCGCCGCGCGGAGCTCGAGTTTGGCGCGCTTGTACCGGGCGGCGAGAACGTCGTAGCACGTGCCAAGCAAACCATCGAGCTCGCCGACGAAGAGGTGGCACCGGAAATCGATCCGACCCTCGCCGCCGCGCGCATCGCGGCGGTCGATCGCGCTGCCCTCGAGAAGAGAGATTGACGTCCGGTAGCGGCGCTACTTCAGCTCGAGCCGATTTTCCTCTTCGACCATCTTCACCGCTTCGACGTGATCCACTTGATCACCGAGCTTCTCGCGAGCTTCATGAAAGCGTTCCGCTGTCAACGAGATCAACGGCGTCTTGACGCCAAGATCTTCGGCGAGAACCGACGCGATCCCGATATCCTTGTCGAGCAGCGCTAGTCTGAACGTGCGCGGAAATGCGCGGGTCAGTACACGCTGCGGAATCAGATTCTCCGACGTGTTCGATCGGCCGCTCGAAGCGTTGATCACGTCCAACGCGACTTTCGGATCGACCCCCGCTTTCGCCAATAACGACAGACCCTCCGCCGTCGAGATGATGTGCACGGCTAGCAGCGCATTGTTCACTGCCTTCAACGCATCTCCACAACCCACGGGCCCAGCGTGCACGATCTTCTTTCCAAACGCTTCGATCACGGGCCGCACCCGCTCAAACACCGTTTCCTCACCACCCCACATGACCGTCAGCGTCCCAGCCTTTGCGCCCGAAGTACCGCCACTCACCGGTGCGTCGATGAATTCGACGCCTCGTCCGCCCAGCTCCGCGGCGATTGAGCGCGATGTCGGTGGATCGCCGGATGTGCAGTCGACCAAAACCGCGCCCCTGCGCATTGCATTCAGAATCCCCCTCTCGCCGTGTACTACTGCTTCCACCTCCGCTGACGAGGGAAGACAAGTGATGACCACGTCGGCGCCCGTTACCGCTTCGGCTGGCGACGCTGCGGCGCGCGCCTTGTGGTTGCGCGCGAATTCCTCTGCTTTCCAGGCGGTCCTGTTCCACACTGTCAGATCAAAAGGATCGCGCGCCAGATGTGATGCGATTGGCTCACCAATGTCGCCGAGTCCGATAAAAGCAACTTTCATCGAGTTGACAATGCAGTGAGCGAGCGCGAATGCGCGGCAGAGTTGTGGGCGTAAACGAGCGCGGAAATGTCGGCGATTAGTTTGCCTGACCGGGCGCCGTCCGTGATACCCTTCGTTAACACGACGAGCACGTATGGTTGGCGCCCGGGCGGATAGACGATCGCCGCGTCGTGTGACACCGCGGTTATCTCGCCTGTCTTGTGGGCGACACGCACGCCGCTGGGAAGGCCGGCAGGAATCTTCTCGTTGAATTCCTGCGCGAGTAGTATCGCCAACATCTGTCGAGTGGCATCGGCCGGCGCTGCCTTGCCTTCCTGAATCGCGCGCATAATGATCGCCAGGTCCCTTGCCGTCGTTGTGTTGTTCATGCCGCGCTCGAAAGCTTTCCCATCCTCGACTCCCCGCAAAACCTGAATCCGATTGGCACCCAATGCGCGCATCGTACGGGTAACGGCGTCGGCCCCGACCAGCGTGATCAGCGTATTCGTCGCGAAGTTGCTCGAGCGCGTAATCATCAGGCGCAGCAAGGAGTCCACTCGGACGCGCTCGCCGATGCGATTGTAAAGCGTGGAGTCGCTGTCGGAGCCGACGTCGAGCGTAAACCGGGAGCCGTCGGCGAGAGAGGCGAACTGATTGACCATCAGCAGACCCTGGTCCATCCGAAAGGAGCCGCTGTGCGCGCGACGAAACAGTTCGATCATCACTGGCACTTTCATCGTGCTGGCGGCGTGGAAGCTCGAGTCGGGGTTAATGAACAGAGTGTCCGACGAGCCAAGATCCAGGTATGCGATGCCGACCTGCGCACCGGAGTCAGCTGCAACGCGTCGCTCTACCTGCAGCCGCAGTGAATCAGTGCTCTGAAATACCAGGAGCAAAGCTCCGGCAAGCATGAATGACATCGTCCTTCGGTACGATCAGGAGAGACTTGTCGCCGGCGAGCTGCCCGGTGCCACTTCTGCCCAGATACTCTCGTTATGTCGGTCGTCGAGTACGAGCGAGCCAACGACGAAGGTGATCAGCGCGACGACAATGGGAAACGCCAGGCCTGCGTAAATGTTGCCGGTGCGTGCGACAAGGCTGGTGGCAATGATCGGCAAGAAGCCACCGAACCATCCGTTACCAAAGTGATAAGGTAGCGAGAGCGACGTGTACCTGATCTTCGCCGGGAATGCCTCAACCAGAAATGCCGCGATTGGTCCGTACACCATTGTGACAAATACCACCTGCACGAACACCAGCAGTGTCAGCATCACCGCGTTCACCGGACTGGAGTACGCCTTCATCGCGTGGTAAATCGGAACGTAAAGAATCGCTGCGAGAAGATTCCCGACCATCATGATCTTCTTGCGGCCGATCCGATCGGAAAGACTGCCAAAGAACACAAAGAGCGGCGCGCCGAGCGCGAGCGCGATCGCGACGCACACGTAGGACGTGACCAGCGGCACCTTCAGCACTGTCTGTAAGAACAGCAGAGCATAGAACTGGCCGGTGTACCAGACGACCGCCTGCCCTGCCGTCGCTCCGAACAGCACCGCGAAGAAAATCTTCCAGCGGGACCAGGTTCCGAAGCTTTCCTGAATCGGAGCACGCGAAGTCCGTCCCGTTTCTTTCAGCGCCGCAAAAAGCGGTGACTCGCGCAGCCGTACGCGGATGTAGTAGGAAATCGCCAGCAGCAGCAGCGAGAGAATGAACGGTACGCGCCAGCCCCACACCTTGAACGCGTCCTCCCCAACGAGTCCGCGGACAATGAGAATCACTGCCAGTGACAGGAATAGACCAAGCGTCGCTGTCGTTTGGATGAAGCTGGTGTAATAACCGCGTTTCCCATCCGGCGAATGCTCGGCGACGTAAACTGCCGCCCCTCCGTATTCACCACCTAGCGCCAATCCCTGCAGCAATCGCAGCAAGACCAGAATGATTGGGGCACCGATGCCTATCGTAGCGTAGCCGGGCAGGAATCCGATCGCGGCGGTGGATCCGCCCATGATCAGCAGTGTGGCGAGGAATGCGAATTTGCGCCCAATCAAATCGCCGATTCGACCGAAGACAAGCGCGCCAAAAGGCCGCACCGCGAAACCCACGGCGAAGGTGGCGAGGGTCTTCAGGAAAGCCGCGGTTGGATTGCTACCCGGAAAAAACTCCGTCGAAATGATTGCTGCGAGGCTGCCGAAGATGTAGAAGTCGTACCACTCGATCATCGTACCCACCGACGACGCCGTGATCACCTTCCATATGCCGCGAATCTCCGCCTGCCCGTTGCGACTGCCTGTTGCCGACATTGACCCCGGAACTGCAGATGTCATCGTGAGTAGTCCTCCTCGGACTTAGCGAATCCAGCCTCGACGCCGGTACGAATCGGTGGCGAACGTCTCGTAAAGCCAGGAACGGAAACCTCGGAATCGATCTTCCGGAATGCTACTCGGCTCGAGTCCGGAACCTCTCATGGTCGCCGGCACGCAAACAACCTGGAAGCCGACCGCCTCGAAAGTAGCACACGCCCTCCGCGTGTGCAGCGGAGATGTGACCACAGCGATGCGACGCCATCCATGGGTGTCGGCGATGCGTTTCATCCGCAGCGCTTCGGTGCGGGTTGTTGAGATCGAGTCGACAAAAATGGTGGTCGACTGGGCGCTTGAAAGGTCCACCAACCGGGCAAGGTCGGCCGAATCCGAAACCACGTGACCGCCGATGCGAACGCGCTCGCGCGAAACCATTAACGCTCGCGCAAGACCTCGGCGCTGCAGCTCCAAACCACTGAGGAAGCGGTCGAGCTTTTCACTGCGCATCCAGCCCTCGGGAGTTACACCAGCCCCGAGAACCGCGATGGCGCCGACCCGCTGCGGAATTGGATCTCGTCGGATCATCGGGTTTGCCAACCATTCAACCAGCGGGGTGTAATCGACGAGCAGGCAAAGCAGGACGAGGAGGCCCGCTCCAATCCAGAGCACGCCACGCAACCGTGTCGCGCCCATGACGCCGCCAAAGATCGCCGCGCCGATAAAAAAACTCAGCTCGAGGTGTCGGGTGAGTTGCTGGACACCAAGCATGTAGCCGGCGACGCCGCAAAGGACGCCGAGGATCGCTCCGGTTCCAACTTGTCGCGCGATGGTCTGACCGCGGGCGCCGTCCAACACGGCGCAAATCTAAGCCGGCCGAGGACGGCCGGCTGCGTATCAGCTACTTCTTTGGCGTCGTTCGCTGGTTTTTCTGAGCAGCGTTGATTCGGTCAGCCGCGGTCTTGAGCGCGTCTTCAATTGCGACAGACTGTTCAGCAATAACCTGTGCCGCCGTCGTCACGAAGCCGGAAGCGACGTTCATCGCGGCCGTCTTGATCTCGGGATCTGAGGTAATCTGCTTGGCCAGAGCCTGGACCGCGGCGGAAAGCTCGTCGAGCGACTTCTGCAGCTCCGGTGAGGGCTTGAAAACCACCGAATCTGTGGTCTTCGTCGAGGGCTTCGTTGGATTACTGGGTATTGGCTGCTGGGAACGCGCAGCCGAGGCTGCGGCCAGGCCAATCACCAGCACAAAAAGCAGGGCAATCCGTCTCATTTTCAGGATGTTAGTAAGTTCAGGAACCCGCGCTGACCGGAAACTACCCCACAATAACTGGAAAGGTCGCGCCAGGAAATAAAAGAATGAGCCCGGAAGCCAAAGGTGGAGGCGAAAAGCCCTCCTACGCTGATGATCTGCGCCGTGCCGTTGAGGATGTTGCTCCGAGGCTGTTGGGGATGAGCGAGGAGCAGGCGAAACGACGTCCGCGACCGGAAAAGTGGTCGCCGGCCGAAATCATCGGCCATTTGATCGATTCTGCTTCCAATAACCATCAGCGTTTCGTACGCGCGCAATTTCAGGACGACCTTGTCTTTCCAGGATACGATCAGGATGCGTGGGTGGTGTTCCAAGCGTACCGGGACGCGCAATGGAGTGACCTCGTCACACTATGGAAGAATTTCAATTTTCACATCGCGCGCGTGATGGAAAACACACCTGAATCCATCCGAAATTCACGCCGCAAAACACATAATCTCGATAAACTGGCGTGGCGTCCGGTGCCAGCAGACCAACCGGCAACGCTCGACTATTTCATGAACGACTACGTCGACCACCTCAAACATCATCTCGGTCAGATTTTCCCCGACTAATTCACCCAGTCGGCGATGAAGATATTGGTCTCGTGAGGATTGGCGTCGTGTCGGTTCGAGGCCCAGACGAGTTTCTTGCCGTCGGGACTGAACATCGGAAAGCCATCAAACGTCGGTGCAGTCGTCACTTGCTCGATGCCAGACCCGTCCGGGTTGATCAGAAAGAGATCGAAATTCCCCAGCTTTGGATCGGTGTGATGATTCGATGAGAAGATGACCTTCTTGCCATCGGGGGTCCACGAAGGACCAAAGCTGGCAGCCCCGAGGTGCGTTATTTGACGCTGATCGCTGCCGTCCGCGTTCATGATCCAGAGATCCATCTTGTTCGGACGCACCAGACGCTGCGCCAATAGGTCCTTGTACGTCGCGATCGCATCAGGAGTCTCCGGATGGTTTGCGCGATACACGATCCGTTTTCCATCCGGCGACCACCAGGGACCCCCGTCGTAGCCTAGTTGATGAGTGAGCTGCCGAACGTCCGTCCCGTCTACACTCATAACGTAGATGTCGAGATCGCCATCCTTGAGCGAAGTGAAAACGATCTTCTTCCCGTCCGGCGAAAGAACTCCCTCCGCCGTGTAGAGTCCGAAATTGGTCAGGCGATGCGCACCCGACCCATCCGCACGAGCGGTGTAAATGTCGAATGGATCGAGACGCCACACGTAGCCTTTCGAAGGATCCGGGCGCGGTGGACAATTCTTCTCCGTCGCTTCACTGGACGCGTAGAAGATCCGGCGATCACCGTTCAGGAAGTAACCACAAGTGGTCTTGCCGCGGCCGCTTGAAACCCGACGGACGTGAGACCCGTCGGTGCGCATCACATACTGCTGATCGCAGGTTCTGCCATCTCGGGTGCTCTGGAAAATCAGCCGACGACCATCGTGGCTGAAGTAGGCCTCGGCGTTCTCGCCGCCATCGGTTAACTGCCGAAGGTTGCGAAGATGACTTTCCCCCGGTTCCGACTCCCTTGGTATCGGTCTGGACAACGTCTGGGCGCCGAGTGACACGGCGACGAGCGCAAGCGCGACAGGAGAAATTTTCAAATTTCTAGACGTCGTATTTACGAAAGCCTGACAGTCCGTTCGAATCCGCAACATATGATGAGCGCGGAAGATAGCACCCCTAAGTACTTCCAACCATTTTGTGCTTGATGGAGTCTAAGTCTCGAACGCCGGCCGCTCTGGTGCCGCTGGCCCGCGCAGCAAACCTGTAGGAGCCGATATGCCCGTTCGTCCATCCGTGGTGGGCTTCGGAGCAGCGCTGCTGGCCTGCTCTGTCCTGCCGAGGTTTCTATCCGCCCAAGCCACAACCCGCTCTCAGAACGATCCGCGGCCTGTTGCGCACGCGGCGGTAAGACAAGGTGAGATAACAATAGACGGTCGTGTCGATGAAGCAGCCTGGGCGGCGGCCACGCCGATCACGGACTTTTCGCAGTCGTCGCCTGACGAAGGCAAACCGGCGAGTCAACGCACCGAAATTCGCATACTATACGATGCGAGCGCGCTGTATATCGGCGCCCGCATGTACGACTCGCTCGGCGCGAAGGGCGTTCGATCCGCGTTGGCGCGTCGCGACCAGCTGATGCAGGGCGGGAATAATCTCACCACCGATCGCATCGCCTTCGTTTTCGACACCTTCCGCGACAAAAACAGCCGAAACTGGTTCGAGCTCAATCCCGATGGAGTGAAAGGCGATCACCAGAACGGCGATGCATCGTTCGACCCGGTCTGGGACGGCGCGGCAAAGATCGATTCGCTTGGCTGGACGGCGGAGTTCAGAATCCCCTTCTCTCAGCTCAAGTTCTCGCGAGCGACTGACCAGATTTGGGGAATGCAGATCTGGCGCGAGGTAAATCGCCGCAATGAGAACGACATGTGGGCATTCTGGCGCAACAACGAGTACGGCGGCCCAGCGTATTTCGGCACTCTCGAAGGAATCCAGGTCGCTTCCAGGCCGCGACAAATGGAAATCGTGCCCTACGTCACGACCCGCAGCAAGCTGGAGCGCGCCCGCACTGGTGATCCATATCACTCGACCAACGAAATGCTCTATCGAGCCGGCGGTGATCTAAAGCTGAATCTGACGTCGAACCTGACCCTCGACGCCACCGTCAATCCCGACTTCGGTCAGGTCGAAGTCGATCCCGCAGTCGTCAATCTTTCCGTATTCGAAACGACCTTCAGCGAGAAGCGTCCGTTTTTTGTTTCGAACTCAGGCTATTTCTCGACGGGCGGCTTCAGCTGTTACTTCTGTAGCAACGTATCCAACCTGTCCTTGGTTTACACCCGCCGTATCGGGCGGTCGCCACAGCTTTCAGGACTCGTGGCAAACGAGTCCGACTTCATGGACGCAGCAGATGCCACCACCATCCTGGGTGCTGGAAAGATCACGGGGCGGACTGCCCGCGGCTTGAGCGTGGGTTTGATGGATGCGCTTACAGCCAGGGAGAAGGCGACGTTCCGGCCGGTCGGAAGCACGACTGACGAAACGCAGGAGGTCGAGCCCCTGACCAACTATTTTGTTGGCCGCTTGCGCCAGGATTTCAACGGAGGTAACACGCGGATCGGGACCATCACTACAATGGTCAACCGGTCCCTAACCAACCCGGATGAAGTAGCGCGGCTACGATCAAACGCTCAAGCCGGCGGTCTCGATCTGGACCATCACTGGGCGAACCGAATGTACGCGTTCAACATTCAGACCGCGCTCAGTCACATTGGCGGCGACACCGCGGCAATTCGCCGAGCCCAGTTCTCCAGCGCACGCTACTATCAGCGTCCGGGACGAACTGCAACGACCGACGGTCTCTTCTCGACGACTCTCGATCCGACTCGCCGAAACCTTTATGGATACGGTTTTTACGCGCGGCTGGCGAAGGAAACGGGCAACTGGCTGTGGGAGGCAACACAAAACTGGAGGAGTCCCGGGTTCGAGGTGGGTGACCTCGGCGTCCTAAATCGCGCTGACTACAAGTTCATGCTGTTCAACGTCTTTCGGCAGTGGACGACGCCGGGCTCGTGGTACCGGAACGTCTTCACCATATGGGGGGCCCAGCAGCAGCACAACTTCGACGGCGATCGCAACGACGGCGACTACCACGCGTGGGGCCAGGTGACGTTCAAGAACTACATGAACTGGGACGGCTTCGTCATGGTTCGTCCTAGCTACTACGATGAGCGGCTGACACGCGGCGGCCCGACCGTCATCCATTACGGTTACAACCTTTACTCGACCGACTTCGGAACCGATTCGCGCAAACGGATCGTTGGGAACTTTACGGTGCAGGTCAGCAGGCCGCGTGACAACAGCGAGGGTGGAAGGGTGTTTTATGCCCCCGGCGTAACTCTCAAGCCGTCGTCGAGGTTGTTGGTGAGTCTCTCGCCGTCACTCGACATGGATAAAACGTCGCAACAGTACGTGACGGCGGTCACGGACCCGACGGTTCCCGCAGGCTTCGCGGGAAGTCGCTACGTGTTTGGCAGACTTGAGCAGAAAACGCTGTCGATGGACACGCGCGTGAACATGACGTTCACTCCGAACCTCACGCTGGAGATGTTTGCGCAGCCTTTCCTTGCCAGTGGCAAGTACTCGACCTTCAAGGAATTCAGCGAGGTGAAGTCGAAAAACATGAGCTTCTACGGCCGGGACAACGGCAGCACCATCGTCGCCAACACCGACCCCCAGACCGGTTCGCTAACCGGCTACACCGTCGATCCCGATGGATCGGGTGCTGCGGCTCCGTTCACCTTCGACAACCCGAACTTCAACCTCAGATCGCTACGCGGGACAGGGGTACTGCGGTGGGAATACCGGCCGGGTTCAACGCTCTACTTCGTATGGACTCAGGAGCGGAACGGGTTCGACCAGTTCGGTGACTTCAATTTCAGCAGGGACAGGTCGGCGCTCTTCCGGGATCGTCCGACGAATATCTTCCAGATCAAGGGGACGTACTGGATTGGACGATAGACCTACAGGGCGCTGGCTGCTGGCGGCCTTCAGCTAGCGGCCGGCGGCAGGCCGATAGCCGCCAGCCGCGAGCCGAGTTTCTTACTCCGGAGTTGCTGCCCCTCGCCCGCTGGGAGCGGACACGCTCTTAGTAAGAGAGCTTCTTGCCGCAGCAGTTTTGCCGGTCGGCTTCCTTCGCACTGTCCGGCGCGAGCGACCCTTGTAAACACCGCGCACCCATATGGCCTTGGTTCCTCGAACATCGATGTGTGCGAAAGGGCCGCTACGGCCCGAGTAAGCATACAGCCCGGTGCCGCCGACCAATTCGGGATAGCGCGCCTCAACTCTCTCGACTGCGTCGAGAATCATTTTCACGTCGGCGAAGTTGACTCTGCCGTCGCCGTTGAGGTCAGACATCTTGCCGTTGCCCTGCTGGTCGATAAAGACGTCAGCAGCATCGCCGAACTGGTGACGGCTGTCGCGAGCGCTTCCCTCGCCGCGAACCGCAAAATTATGAGCTGGAGTACGGAACCCTGAGCGGATCCTCATCCCCTCAGCGTCGACGCCGTGTTCGTTGAGGTCCTCGATTACCAGCTCGAGCTTGTCCAGAAGCGGCTCACGCAAAACAACGTACTTCGGCCAGACATCTTTCTGGTCGTGGGAAAGGAAATCGCGGAGCCGGAAATGCTCGGAGACGCGGGTGTCCTCGTTCTCCGGAGTAACTTCGATGAAGCCGTCGGGATTCTTGTAAGCCTCGGACCTTAGTCGCCCCTTTTCCTGCGGCCAATAGCCGAGGCGGTAACCGTTGAGCCAGGCGCGGACTTTTTGTCCGAAAGAGCGCATGGTGAATACGGTTTCTGCCGAGGCAGTCGGAGCCTCAACTGACGCGATCGCGACGGAAGCGCCGGGGGCAGAGGCCATTGATATCCAGTCGTCCGGCATGACGAACCGGGCGAAGACCTTTCCGCTTAATCCGGTACCGTGATCGCTGGCCGGCGTCATGAGGGGTTTTTTGTCGCCTGCGAGCGGAAGGCTGTCCGGGGTAAAGCTGCCGGCGCTCATGGAGGCGGCCAAGGAATCGCCATGGTTCGCGACAGCATTCGAGCTTGCCCGATTACGCACGAAGATCTGCGCGTTCGCCGGGAGGGGGGCGACGATGCCAAGAAGAATGGTCAGGATCGCAAGGGCAAAGCTGAATCTGGAACGAATTGATTCCACTAACTGGCTCCTCTTCGGTAGCTCGACTGGCATAGCGACCGTAGTGTCGCAGTAGCCTCGGGGCTTTGCGTCACCGCTTTTCAGCGGTTTTGCCGGTTTTCGGAGGCGCCCGCAAGCTCAGCTGGGCGCGAACAATAAAATGACTGCTGCGACGCCCAGTTTGTAACTGCAGAGCTTGACTGCCGCTCACATATTACTGCACGTGCTCCGGCTAACTCTATGGGGCACCGGGATATCACGGCCTAGCAATAATGTTTTGCTTCACCGCGTGGCGACGTGTGTTTCGCGCGTCGCGGTTTTCGCTTTCGGGCGTTGAACGGCTCCGAAAAACGTATGTCGCGGAGACCTATTTGTTGTTCGCGGAGCGCGAAGACGCGGTCTTCGCCAACGGGTCACGCGGCGGACCGACTTGGACGAGGTACTCACCAGTCACATCGGTTCCGTGAACGGCACCCTTGAGCGTCTGCTCCCCAGTCTTCGAGCCAAGCTTCCAGCTCAGTGCGGCTCTGCCCTTCGCATCGCTAACCGCGCGACTCGGGGTGACGACACCCGACTTCACCGAGAAATTGACCCGCGCGTCGGGCACCGGGTTTCCGTAGATGTCGGTGACTAAAGCGTAGAGCCGCTTCACTTTACCGCTCTCCCGCTGTTTGCGGTCGGCCGGGACATCGTCGAACGCGAGGTTCGCTGCCGCCGCCGGTGTCGCCTTCGCCGTCACCTTGACCAGCTTCTTTATTCCCTCTACGTGAATCGCCAAGGAATAATCGCCAGACGAGTGACCAAGCACCCAGTTGGTCCTCGCAACTCCGGTCGAGTCGGTGGTGAGCGATGTATCTGCGACTTCACCACCGGAAGCCGAAAGACTCACGATCGCGCCGTTAACTCCGCTCCCGTTTTCGTCAGCGACACGAAAGACCAGGGGCTTGGCCAGTTTTGAGCCCGCCGCAGCCTTTTGATTGTCACCCGAGACCACAACGAGCGCGGCGGGAGCACCTGCCAAGGCAGTTGCAGTGATAGTCACCGGCGCAATGCCCAGTCCCGCGCCCAGCCCGATCTGCGCCCGTAGTCGCTGTGTGCCGGTCTTTCTGGCCAGGGTCCACCGAATGGTGGCGACGCCAAGCGAATCGGTACGGGTCGAAGCGTCGCTGATCACGCCCCCGTCGAGTGCCGCCCAACGAATGGGAACATCGGGGAGCACGCGTCCTGCCGAATCGGTCACCCTAATCGCGACAGAATCAGGAAGCTGGTCTCCGGCTCGAGCGGTCATCTTCTCGACCAACGGCGCGACCCGCGTGTTGCTGGCGACTGGGTCGGCCTCGGCAACAATCGGCAGTGCGCTATCTACATTTTCGACGGAGGCGAAAAGAGTCTGGCGACCGGGATCGTTGCCCAGTGTCCACGCCGCACGAGCGCGGCCGTCGGCGTCAGTTATTGCGGTGGCCGGATCGACTGAACCCTCACCGTCACCCACCTTGAAACTGACCCGCTTACCCGACGCCGGTCCGCCGTGACGGTTGGTCGCTCTTACAACGATTGCCTGCGGAAGCTGGCGACCGGCGAGCGTCCGCTGATTCGTCCCCGCCACCAGCGCAATCGCTGACGCGGGCGTTACAACTGACACGCCGGCTTTCCCGACGACGCCTTCGACCTTCGCCACGATCGTCGAACGGCCCGCCGATTTACCTGTTAAGAGACCGGCGCTATCGAGCGAAGCGACCGAGTTGTCGTCGATATGCCAAATGGTCTGAAGATCGTTGATCGGATGGCCACGCGAGTCGAGGGCGCGCGCTCTGAGCTGCAAATCGGTGCCTTCCGGCAACACGAGCAGGCTATCGCTCGTTGCACGGCCAACTTCGACGCTGGCAACAGTTTGGCGTACGACGACCGTCGAATGAGTCACGAGCTTACCGACCACTACGCTCACCATCGTCCGACCAGGACCGCGGGCGATCACCGAGCCGTCTTGGAGCACCACCGCGATGCTGGAGTCTCCGGTCGTCCAGGTCGGCCGAGCGCCTACCAGAATGCTGCCGTTCTTGTCGGTGACAGTGGCAGCATAGTGAATCGTGTCGCCAAGTGCCGTCGCTGTATCGATTGCCGGGCGCAAGCCCACCCAAGCCGCGCCGATGTTCCCGATCGATTGATGTGACTCCGCCTGGCCTATTACTCCATAGGAGTAAAGGGCGGTAAAAATGGAAACGAGCGCGGCGCCCGACGACGCGGTGACTGCGACCAGCTTCGCGGTGTGTTTGACCCACGCGGTGCGTGCTTTTGCGATTGTGAGCGGAGTCTCGGCCATCGTCTATTAGGACGTGAAACGGCAGAGCTAAGTCACGATTTTATTGCAGCTTTCCGAGCGTTTGGGAGGGTTATCGACCGCTCGTCGTTAACCGAGGGTTAATTAAGGACTTAGGTGAGAGGGGTTAAACCAGTGTGCGGAGGACGGACGGGGTGGGATTCGAACCCACGGTACGCTATTAACGTACACACACTTTCCAGGCGTGCGCCTTAAACCACTCGGCCACCCGTCCAATTCAGTCCGCTTCGACTACAGCTCTGAACCCTGTATAGTCATACGCCTTCGCGCACTGCGGACTCTGAGCGGACAGGGAGAGATTCGAACTCTCGATACCGGGTTCACCGGTATGCCGGTTTTCGAGACCGGTGCCTTCAACCACTCGGCCACCTGTCCTGCAAGCCCACCAAGTTATTCGAAAAACCGATCGATTCAACCCGATCAGCGCGTCGGAATTCGCAAGTGCACAGCGCTGATGATTGTGCTCGACGGCTCGCGGCTCGGCGTGAGGTAAGGGCTGTCGACGTTTGAAACTTCCAAACGCACCACGTCGCCTTGGTGCACCAGCCAGTGGTTACCGTAGGTGGGTATAACGATTTGCCTGGGACCAATATTGACGCTTCCGCCAGAGTCGAGTGTAACAGTTCCGCGAGTGACAAGGCGCTCGATGCCACCTCGAACGTCGATGAGTCGAACATTTAGTTGAACGCGATGTCCGACAACTACGGCGTCCAATGTGACCGTCGGCTGGCCAACAATCCGCAAGTCAGAGGCTGCCGTGAACGAGAAGCTGGACAGGCTGCAAGCGCCAACATCCGAGGGCGGAGGCGTGGTAGCGTACGGCTGGAGCTCGCCGTCGGCGATCCCAACGAACGGATCCCAGAACACCCCGCTTGCGATGCACGTGGCAGGGTTGACAAGAGGTGTGGGAGTACCTGCCCAATCCTGGCTATAGACACTGGTCGATAGCGACGACCAATCGCGTACACGGAGGACATGTGCAGCCTTGAATGGTTCATCAGTTCGGGACGCGTAAATGTAGCGGGTAGGCGCGGTGCCCTCCCCTTTCAGGTAGTAAGCCAGCCATGGTTCAATAAGGCCAAGGACGTAGTCCACCTCTGCGGGCTGATTGCGAGCGCGCGGATGCCCAAGATCACCGAAGTAGGAAGTAATTGGATAGTCAGGAGCGATCGTTTGGAGGGCGAGCAGCATTCGCTTGGCTTCCGGAAGCGGAAAGAGATCGTCGGTGAAACCTTGAACCTGAAAAACTGGAACGCGTGACCCCGCGACTACGCTTTGCCAGAAACGCTGCTGCCACCAGATCGATCGACCTAGCGCTAATCCGTCAGTGATGGACGTCCAAGTCGGATCAGCGGAGTTAGGCTCAGTTGCGTTGATGTACGCGTGCCATGAAATGAGGTAATCTGGGTAATTCGGATATGGGCGGTCCGCATTCGTTCGAACTCCCGATGCGTAGAGTCCGTTCACGTAACTGAGCTTCAACGCGCCCAGTCCGGCGAGAGAATTGTTTGGCCTGCCGTTCGGCAGGAGCGAGTAGACCAAATCACTCCATGGTGCGATCGGTATCACAGCTTTGATCTGTACGTTGTTCCCATTGGGGGTGGGGAAAGTCGGCTGGACGAGAGCAAGCCAAGAATGCCCGCCACCATACGAAGCGCCAGCGACGGCGACGTTCGGTTCAAGGCCAAAAGTGGGTTCGTCCACTACCTGACCGATCATGCTGCGTAGGTCACCAATCTCCGCACTGAGGTCGGCGAGATTTACCTGACCCCACGAGTCGCCAAAACCACGTGTTGAATAACGGAGGATGGCGTAACCATCACCCCGCAAACGTGCGGCGATGTCGCCCGAGCTATTCTTGCTGCCCCCATAACCGTGGATCAGCGCGACCAGCGGAAATGGGCCTCCTCCCGGTGGAATGTCGAGACGCGTATCGAGTAGAGTGCCGTCTACATCGCTTCGCAGGTATCCGTTGCATATGCGCCCGCCGTCGCCCACAGCGCTGCAGCCGAGTCCAGTCGTGCCGGTCCCGGTGAACAGACCCACGCTATAGGTATCAGAGCCATTGGGAAACGACGTGGGAGGGCCATCATCGTTCGTGGCGGTGATAGATACGTTGTGTTGAACTGGTGGCCGCGGACCAATCCGATCAGCCTGGCAAGAGACGACAAACGAGACAAGAAGGAAAGCAGACCAGCGCATACGGCACTCGTGAAAGGTGTCGCCAGCGTCTACTGCAAAGTTCGGCCCTCGAAGACCAAGTGTTTGCGTTTTGGTCAGGCGCGAGTACGCTGAGACTCAAAGAATTCTTCAATCACCCGCGCGCATTCTTCCGCAAGAATTCCGGAGCGCACTTCGGGTCGATGGTTCAGCCGTGGGTGCCTGAGAAGATCGCCCACCGAGCCGGCCATGCCGGCCTTTTCGTCCCACGCGCCAAACACTACACGCTGAAGACGAGCGAGCACTATTGCGCCGGCGCACATCGCGCAAGGTTCGACGGTGACATAAAGCGTGCATTCGTCGAGGCGCCAGCAATCGAGCCTCGCCGACGCTTCGCGAATGGCGAGCACCTCGGCGTGTGCTGTCGGATCCTGGTCCCTCAAGGTCCGATTCGCCGCGGCAGCGATTATGGACCCTTCTCGCACCACGACTGCGGCGATGGGCACCTCATTCCGGCGTGCCGCCTCGCGCGCGAGGTCGAGTGCGTTGCGAATGTACTGCTCGTCGCGGGCGAGCGGCGATCCACCGAATGTTGACCCGGTAGAAAGTTTATCTGCCCGCAACTGCAGGCTCGGTCGCTTTACGGAAGGTTAGCTCGCCACGTGGGTCGCGGTCGACGACGATGTGATCGCCCTCGGCGAAGCGTCCTTCCAGAACCGCCAGCGCGAGCGGGTTTTGCAGCAACCGCTGGATTGCGCGCTTGAGCGGACGAGCACCAAACGCGGGATCGTATCCCTCGGTGGCGAGAACTTCTCGCGCCTGTGGAGTGAGCTCAAAGGTCAGCTTGCGATCAGCGAGCAGCTGCTCCAGACGCTTCAGCTGCAGATCGATGATGTGCTCAATATGCTCCTTGCCGAGCGCGTGGAAGATGATGATGTCGTCGATGCGATTCAGGAACTCGGGGCGGAAATGCTGCCGTAGCGCGCTCATCACCTGCGCTTCGATAACGGCCTCATCTTCACCGGTATGCTCGAGTATGTAGCTGCTGCCGATGTTCGACGTCATGATGATAACTGTGTTTCTGAAATCCACGGTTCTTCCCTGAGAATCCGTCAAGCGTCCGTCGTCGAGAATCTGCAGCAGGATGTTGAAGACATCGGGGTGTGCCTTCTCGATCTCGTCGAACAGGACCACAGAGTAGGGTCGCCGACGGATCGCTTCAGTGAGCTGTCCACCCTCCTCAAAGCCGACGTAGCCCGGCGGCGCGCCGATCAATCGCGCGACCGCGTGCTTTTCCATGTACTCCGACATGTCGATGCGAACCATCGCGTGCTCGTTGTCGAACAGGAATTCGGCAAGAGCGCGGGCTGTCTCGGTTTTTCCAACTCCTGTCGGTCCGAGGAAAATGAATGAGCCGATCGGACGGTTGGGATCCTGGAGACCGGCACGAGAGCGGCGAACTGCGTTCGCCACCGCTTGTACTGCTTCTTCCTGGCCGATGACGCGCTGCGCCAATTCACGCTCCAGCTTCGTCAGTCGCTCGCGTTCGCCTTCCATCATCTTCGCTACCGGAATACCCGTCCAGCGTGACACGATTTCGGCGACATCTTCTGCCGTCACTTCCTCCTTCAGGAAGCGCGCACCGCCGCCCTGCTTGCTCGCCAGTTTGTTCTCGGCATCGGTCATCTGGCGTTCGAGCTGCGGTATCTGACCATAAGTGATCTCGGCGGCTTTCTGCAGATCGCCGGCGCGGGTTGCACGCTCGGCTTCAATGCGCGCCTGCTCGATTTGCTGTTTGGTTTTTCCAACGGCGCCGAGCGTTTCTTTCTCCTGTTGCCACTGCGCCTTCATGCCCGCTGATTTCTCACGCAGCTCGGCGAGCTCACGCTCGAGCGCGCCCAGTCGCTCGCGCGAAGCCTTGTCCTTTTCTTTTTGCAGAGCCTGTCGCTCGATCTCCAGCTGAGTAATGCGACGCTCGACTTCGTCGATTTCCTGCGGCATCGAATCGATCTCGATGCGCAGACGGGACGCGGCTTCATCGACGAGATCGATTGCTTTGTCAGGCAGGAAACGATCGCCGATGTATCTGTTGGAAAGCGTCGCCGCGGCAACGATGGCGCCGTCGGTTATACGCACTCCGTGATGTGATTCGTAGCGCTCCTTGAGGCCGCGCAGAATCGCGATCGTGCTTTCGACGCTCGGCTCGCCGACATACACCGGTTGGAAGCGCCGCTCGAGCGCCGCGTCTTTCTCGATGTTCTTGCGATACTCATCGAGGGTCGTCGCACCGACGACACGCAGCTCGCCCCGAGCGAGCATCGGCTTGAGCATATTACCGGCATCCATTGAGCCTTCCGCTTTGCCGGCGCCGACGATGGTGTGCAGCTCGTCGATGAAGGTGATGAACTGACCCTGCCCTTCAGTGATTTCTTTGAGCACTGCCTTCAGACGCTCCTCGAACTCACCGCGGAATTTGGCGCCAGCGATGAGCGCTCCAAGATCGAGTGCCACGAGGCGCTTGTTCTTGAGCCCTTCCGGGACATCGCCGTTGGCGATTCGCTGGGCGAGTCCTTCGGCGATGGCCGTCTTGCCGACACCCGGCTCGCCGATGAGAACCGGATTGTTCTTTGTGCGACGCGAGAGCACCTGCACTACACGGCGGATCTCTTCGTCGCGTCCGATGACGGGATCGAGTTTGCCTTTGCGAGCGGCTTCGGTGAGATCGCGCGTGTAACGCTGCAGCGCCTGATACTGGTTCTCTGGTGTCTGATCGGTAACGCGATGTGTTCCACGCACCTGCTCCAAGGCCTCCAGCAACGCCTTGTGATCCGCACCCACGTTGCGCAGGAGGTTCCTGCTTTCAGTTCCCTTGACGTCGGACAGTGCGAGCAGGAAGTGCTCGGTCGAAACGAACTCATCTCCAAGGTCTCGCGCGTCGGCCTCAGCCTTGTCGAAAACCTGATTGATCTCGCGAGACAGAGTTGGCTGTGCGTTCGACTGTTTCGGATAACGCGCTGTCTCTCGTCCGACCACCTCACGCAACTGGGCAACGCTGACGCCGAGTTTTTGCAGGACGGGCACGACGATGCCCTCGTCCTGGTCGAGCAACGCCGTCAGCAAGTGGAGATCGTAGACGAGCGGGTTGCCCGCGCGGCGCGCGAGATCGACCGCGGCGTTGAGCGCTTCAGTTGCTTTTACGGTGAGTCTGTCTGGATTGATCATTTTGATGTTCGGAATATGCCGCACCCGGCGCTTACGCGTGCAACGCAGGTGCCGCATAAAATCCGCCAAGTTGGCGCATCGAATACCGGAAAAAGAAACGCGCCCCGGCATTTCTGCCAGAGCGCGCATGCTTTAGTGGCCGACTACGGCTTCCGCACGATCATTTTCTTGACGAGCACCTTCCCATCGACTTCAAGACGGAACAGGTAAATTCCGGAAGCAACATCGTCTCCAGTTTGATACTTCCCATCCCAGTACGCGAGATACGAACCGCAAGTCAAAAGCTGGCTCTCAAGCGGCTCGCCACCAGCTGCGTTCCCAACGCCACCCTGCAAAACCGGCACAGCGATTTGCTGAGCCAGCAGGTTGTACACTTTGAGTGTGACGCGGTGCTGACGACCCGGATCAGCGCATCCCTGCGCATCTCCGACTACAAACTCGATGTGGGTGTCTTGAGTGACCGGATTTGGGTAATTCTGCTTCAACTGCAACCCGGCGCCTTGTCCTCCGGGGGTTTGGGTCTGAACACCCTGTGCCGCCGAACGACTTGGCATGAACGCGCCGATTACGAGCACCAGGAACAGGGCCCGACACAGCTGCTTCATGTTGTCTCCAAATGCTGACGAAAAAGGGTCTCTAGACGCTAACTCCTACCAAGGTGGACATGTGTTCTCTGGCGCGAACTTACGAGCGCGTTGATGAGGTGTCAAGCATGATACCAGTTATGTCCTTTAATACCCGCCCTTCACCCCGCCGTTCGGTGATTCCGCGACGATCGCAAAACTCGAGGAATGGGATCAGGAATTTCCGGGATGATCCCAATACATCCCGAAGTTGAGCAGGCGCATATACCTGTCCCGGCTTGAGACTCTCCCTCAGTTGAGAGATCATGATTTCCAACGCACTTCGGTCGTAATAGCGATCCCGCTCCACCTGAACGATTCGCCCCTGCCGCTCCAACATCCGAAGCAAAGCAGGCACCGAGCTACCGTAGCGCGAGACAAGTTCTCCCACGCTCGGCGGCTCATGTTCGGCAGCGCAAATATCATGCGCCAGGTGGTCGGTCGCTTCCAAATCCCGCGGCGTCGGTGAAGGTGTCCAGCCGACACGTCGCAGTAGTGGACCCACCGTCTCTATTTCTTTCGCCTGCTCGAGATCGGAGATAGCCACGTCTGCCAGCTCTTCGTTGACGCGCAGATTCTCCCGCACCGTGCGAGCGGGAATGCCGACGGCGAGGGGAGATTTGATCTCGAATTCAGCGACGATTCTTCTAACGCTTGCCATTACTTGTTCGACAATCGCAGGGACAAAAAGGTTGTGTCTCGCGATGTAAACCGCGCTGGCAGAAATGACCTCTTCAACATCGGCAGGCTCGCATCCGACACGAATTGGAATTTCGGATTTCGGCAGACCATTTGTTGCCTGCGCCTCGAGTATGTATCTGAGCCGCATCGATGCGTCGCTGCATAGCGCTGTCAGCTTGTCGCCCCACGCTCCGGGCAGACGACGCCGACGCGCGTTCGGATCGACTACAACACCACCACCAATGGTGCGCAGCGGCGCCGGCAAGCGTAGAACAAACCGATCACCGCCGCGAAGAACCAGCGGCGCGTCGGTGATTATGCGTGCGAGCGCATCGCCGGTGCTTCGCTGGAGGCCGCCGCGTGTAAGCTGCGCGCCAACTTCGGTCGCTCCGGCATGGAGTCGTAACCGTGTACGCGGCGCAAGTGCATCGACCGACGAACGATCGATGTTCACCACCGCCTCGAACACCGTCGTGGGAATCCATCGCTCGTCGCGCACGATCACTGAACCGCGCCGGGCTTCGGTGATGTCCACTCCCGCCAAAGCGAGCGCAGCGCGCGACCCAGCTTCGATGCGAGCGGTCGCTCGTCCATGCTGCTCAAGTCTCCGTACACGCACACGCTTCCCCGCAGGCAAAACGATAGCTGGGCTCTCGACGTCGAGCTCGCCACTCCAGACCGTGCCTGTCACGACAGTGCCGGTGCCCTTTATGCTGAAACAGCGATCGACAGGCAATCTGAAAACATCTCCTGCACGTCGCTCGGCGCGGTTGGCGAGGAGTCGCGCAAGGGCGGTGCGCACTTCACCAATGCCATCCCCGGTGCGCGCTGAGCATGTCATCACTGTTGGATGCGGCAACCGCTTTTGCACGAACAGCCGACCAACATCCTGCTGAACCATGCCGATCCATTCCGAGTCGACCAGGTCAGACTTGGTCAAAGCAACGGCAATCTGAGGAATATCGAGCAGCTGCAGAATCGAGAGGTGCTCTACGGTTTGCGGCATCACGCCTTCGTCAGCCGCGACGACGAGCAGGCCGAGGTCAACGCCACTTGCGCCGACCACCATGCTCCGCACGAAATCCTCGTGACCTGGTACATCGATTACGCCGACGGTGCCAAACCCTTGAAGCTCGAGTGCCGCAAAACCCAAATCAATTGTGATCCCGCGCCGTTTCTCTTCCGGCAGACGGTCCGTGTCGGTGCCGGTAAGCGCTTTGACCAGCGCGGTTTTGCCGTGATCGATGTGACCGGCTGTTCCGATGATCACGCCGCGCTCCAGCGATCGTGCTCCCAAACCGCGAATGCACGCAGCGGACGATCGTCGCCAACGTGAGCGCCGATGAACTCGCGCAGCAGACGTTGGTGAGAGCGTCCCTCGTTTTCGGCCAGGTGACTGGCACCGTGATCGACATCCGCCAGCGCGGGACTCGGTACGTCGTCGAGCCAGGTCCTGATGATTTTCCGCGCAGTGGCTGGGATCCGCCGCCCCACCGGAGCTAGCCGGCTGCACGACGGACAAACGATCCCTCCGGCGGCATGGGAGAAAGCGGCGTCATCAGCATCGCGCAACGGAGTGTGGCAGAGCGCGCAGCTTGTCAGCTCGGGACTGAAGCCGAGCACGGAGATTATTCGCCAACACCCGGCGAGTCCGTCTTCTACGGTCGTCGCTGGCGAGGATTGTGAGAGTCGATCGAGGCTGTCAGCAACCGTATCGTAAAGAAGCGGATTCCCCTCCTCTCCCGTGAAACGCAGCGCCAGCTCCGTGATGACCGAGGCGGCTGTAAATCGCCCGATGTCAAAAGCGAGCTCGCTACGCGAGCGCGTCAGCTCGAATGACGAGAGGTTATGCAGCTCGCGGTTCGGCTTTACGTACAGTTGCGCCGTACCTTCGGCGAACAGATCGAGCGCCGAGCCGTAACGTGCCCGCGATTTACGGGCGCCGCGCGCGAGGACGGATTGTACGCCAGCATCCCGCGTCAGCAGCCGAATAATTCTTGAGCTTTCCAGATAGTCGAACGCGTGTAGAACGATCGCGTCGGTTGTCAGCAGCGACATGCCGAGAATCTAACACGCGGTTCTGACCGTCCCCATATCAGAACGTGAGACTTGCCCTGCCGCCAACGAGAATCGTTCTTCCGGCGGCGCCGAAGTGCAAGACCTCTTCATAACGCTTGCCGAATAGGTTCTCCACGCGCGCAGTCAACGTCAGATGCGGAACGCGTTTGAGGAGTGGAATCTCTCCTGAGACGTCGACCTTGGTATATGCGGGCTGCGATACGCGCGGCGACGGGAACTGCGAAAAATCGAGGTCCGGGCGTTGGCCGACGTAGGTCACCGCCGTGCCCAGGTTGAATCCACCGGCTTCTACATAAGAAACGCCGACCGAGCCCGAGTGACTGGGCCGTCGCAGCAGCGCATCACCAGCGCGAACGTCACCCTGGTAATTCGAATCGACGGCATCTACTCGAGGATTCACGATTGTATAGCTTGCGTTTGCCCTCCAACGAGCCGCGACTGTCGCCTGTACTTCTGCTTCATACCCGTTTGAGGCCGCGACGTTGAGATTCGCGAAGCTGCCCTTGTAATCCGGCGGACCGCCGTTCACGTACTGGATCAGATCGGCAAACCGCTGCTTGAAGTAGCTGGTGCTGACGCGCACAGCGTCGCCTGCTAGCGAGGCCACTAAGCCAACTTCGGCGGAGCGAATCCTTTCCGGTTTTAGGTTCGGACTGCCCACGGTGTACAACGTCGGGCGCAACTCGTTGAACGCGGGTGCGTTAAAGGCGTTGCTCAGCGACGCACGTAAGCGCAGGCCATGAACGACTTCGATATTCCCGCCGATTCGATAAGTCGCGAATCTGGCGTAGTCAGAATTGTCGTCGATGCGGCCGCTCAAAGTGTACGACACTCGGTCCACCGGATTACCCAGCATCTCTGCGTAGTAGCCGACGTTGTGACGTGTGGCGTCAAACGCGTCGGTCTGAGTCGTGGGAGCGCCCACCGCACCGGAGCCCGTAATGTTGTTCTCGTGCTCCTGCTCGTAAACACCGCCGACTGTTAGCGCGACGTTGGTTGGCAGGAAGAAGGCGAACCGACTTTCGACGTTGCGACGGTATCCGCGTGAACGGGCCGCCGAGTGCTCCGGCGTCGACGAGCCAAATGGAAGAGCGATGTCTTCGCTCAAGTCGTAGACGTCGTTCGTGCCTGCGAGCAGTCGTGCCTGGACACGCGCGCTGAGATTCCGCGACGCGTCGAGTCCGACAGTCAATCGATGCTGCACCCGATAAGAATTCGTATCGACCGGCTGTCCCATGAAATCCGTTGGGTAATGAAACTCGGCGGTAGTGTATCGCGCGGAGATTCTCGCCTCGCCAACGTCTCTGCGGCCCAGACCGAATGAGCTGCTGAGAGTGCCGTTGTGGTACTCGTTGTTGAATGGAAGGATTCCGTCGGTCGAATGCTCTCCGGCGCCGAACGAATAGTTCACGCGGTCTGTCGCGCCGCGCGTCTCCAGGTCCCCATCCAGCGTTCCATAGGTGCCGGCTCGCGCGGAGATCGACGCAGCAGGGCGGGTCGCGCCACGCCGCGTGAAGATCTGTACGACACCGCTCACCGCGTCCGCGCCATAGAGCACGCTCGCCGGCCCGCGCACAATCTCAATGCGATCGATGTTGTCCGTCGTGAGATGGCTGAAGTCGAAAAAGCCGCCAGCAGAGTTAACCGGGACGCCGTCGATCAGAACTTTCGTGTAGCGGCTCTCCCCCCCCCGAAGGAAGAGAGAGGTCACCGACCCGGAAGACCCACTCTGGACCAGCTGCGCGCCGGGCACCTCGCGCAAGGCGTCTGACACGCGCACCACGCCGCGCGAGCGCAGATCGTTTCCTGAAAGAACGGTGACGGACTGCGA
>Ga0209027_1000053_pt1 | contig 29757 bp, 24 predicted proteins | sample GraSoi013_1_20cm_3_FD_185821 | JGI IMG/M metagenome (GOLD analysis project Ga0209027, IMG submission 185821) | Grasslands soil microbial communities from the Angelo Coastal Reserve, California, USA - Sample 09_27_2013_1_20cm (SPAdes) (version 2) | ecosystem: Environmental > Terrestrial > Soil >...
ATGCAGTGGATGCTCTCTCATTCTAGTCCACTCATTATCGGTTAATGCTGCTGGTTTGCGTAGGATTGAATCTGGCACTCCTATCTTCCCTATGTCATGAAGGAGCGCTCCGAATTCCAGCGAAGTCATCTGCGCTTTGCTTAGGCCGACTTCGTGTCCCAGTCGCAGGCTGAAGCTAACGACGCGATACGAGTGGCCGTGAGTCTCTGCATCGCGCGCTTCGAGCGCTGCTGTGAGAGCCTGCAAAGTTGCGCGATACGCATCCTGCAAAGAGTTTAATGCTTCATCCAGTTCAGCCGTGCGTCGCTCGACCAACTCTTCCAGTTGGCTCTCGTAGCGCCGCTTCGCGCAACGCAGGTTGTAATGATCGTGCGCGCGCCTGACAGCCGCTTCGACCTGTCTCAGATCGAAAGGCTTCATTATGTAATCGAACGCGCCTACACGCAGCGCTTCAATGGCGCTCTCAATTGTCTGCATGCCGCTTATCATGACGACGACTGTGTCCGGCAATATTCGCTCGACCATAGGAATCATCTCCAGCCCGCTCATGCCGCTCATGGAGATGTCGCTGATGATTAAGTCGAAATGCTCCAGACGAAGACGAGAGAGAGCCTCTTCGGCTGAACAGGCCGACTCGCATTCATACTCTGCACAGAGCAGATCGCAGAGAACAGTTCTAATCTCCGGCTCGTCATCCACTATGAGGATGCGCGCACCGTTAGCCGTTTTTTCAGATTGAATTTGAGATTCGCTCATTTAACTCCTCAGGCTACAAGATGGCCAATCAGAATTTGAAAACTATCTTTCCAGTGCAGCCCTGGTGCTTGATCGAAGCGTGAGTGGAAATCTTCTGGGCGGACAGGTGAGACATGCGCCACCTACGAAGGGAGGCCATAAATATTCTACATTTTCGAGGCGCCTGTGGCAAACATCTTTTTGCACTGCCTGTAAATTGGCTAAAGAGTGAGGTTTAAGGGCTAGGTCGCTCATAGTTGACTGAGACCTGCGAGTGCCCGTATGATGTTTTTCATTCTTCGCGCCGGAGTGATGAAATTGGTATACATAGCAGACTCAAAATCTGCCGTCCGCAAGGGCATGGGGGTTCGACTCCCCCCTCCGGCATAAATAATACTGTTGCCTGCAAGGGCGTGTGAGTTCAAGTCCCTCCTCCGGCATTCAATTTCGTTCATTCCTTCCTGTAAATGTATCAACTTGTGAGTGGCAATTTGGACATAGAAGCCTAAGACTTGAAGCGCTCTTCCACATCCCGCTCTTTATCGCATTCACATAGTCGGCTAAGGCTATCGCTGAGCCGCAGCCCGCAGCATTTGGTACGTCGTTCGGGATAGCGTCCATATTCCAGATGAAGCCGCCGCTCGAGACAGGCATCTCCTGAGAAAGACGAAATAAGGGAGAGAGGCAAGAAATCAGAATCGAGGCGGAAAGTCTAAAACATAAACGTGAGAAGTTGCGCCCCTTTATAGCATGACTTAACCTGCTCTGTCTCGAAGATGCAATACAGAAAAGGCCATCTTGAATAGTCAGCAACCACACAACCCATCACACCTGACCCCCGATCCTGTACCGCATGAGGCAGCGCCGACGCCTCGCCTGGATCAGAAGAGCGCGAAGCAGAGTGGCGCGCTCATTAGCAGCTTCGCTATTGACCTCACACCGCTCAAAGTCTCAAGAGACTTTCGTCTACTCTTCATAGGCCAGTCAATTTCATTCTTCGGTTCCATGATGAGCTTCGTGGTGCTCCCCTGGCAGATGTACCAATTGACGAAATCCACTCTGGCCGTCGGTCTGCTAGGCGTTACTGAATTCATACCCGTCTTGTTCATGGCTTTCATCGGTGGCGCACTCGCCGACTATATTGACCGGCGACGGGTGGTGCGCCTCACAGAAACATTGCTGGCCGTCGGTAGCGCAGCGCTAATCGTCAATTCTCAGCTAGCGCAGCCTCGTGCCTGGATGCTGTTCGTATGCGCCGCCTCGTTCGCTGCTCTCAATGGTTTGCAGCGCCCTTCGCTCGAAGCTCTAGTGCCGCGCCTTATGCCGCCAGAGCTATTACCGGCAGCCTATGCTCTTAAATCATTGAGCGGAAATATAGGCTACGTCGCGGGGCCTGCGCTTGGCGGATTGCTGGCCGTAAAGTTTGGGCCAGCGCTTGCTTATTCGATAGACCTTACGACCTTCATCATCTCTCTCATCGTGCTCTGGATGATGACGGCTGTACCGCCGCCACCCCTTGCTGAACGACCGAGCCTGCGCTCCATCGTCGAAGGGCTGCGTTATGCGAAGAGTCGCCCTGAGTTGATGGGAACATATCTGGTGGACATCAACGCTATGTTCTTCGGAATGCCTATGGCTCTGTTTCCTGCCATTGCAGAAAGTTTCGGCGGCGCGTCAGTTGGACTGCTCTATTCTGCTCCGGCGGTCGGTTCGCTTCTTGCAACTCTGACATCGGGCTGGACTGCGCGAGTTCATCGTCACGGCTTGGGCGTAGTGATTGCCGCTGCTGTGTGGGGATTGGCTATAATCTGTTTTGGATTCGCCAATCACCTTTGGCTTGCGCTTCTTTGTCTTGCACTGGCGGGCGCATCCGACATGGTGAGTGGGTTGTTCCGCATGACGATCTGGAATCAAACTATTCCTGATTATCTGCGTGGGCGTCTGGCTGGCATTGAGATGGTGAGCTACACGACAGGCCCGCTGTTGGGCAACGCGGAATCAGGCGTGGTCGCCAGACTCTTTGGCATACGCACATCAATCCTATCCGGCGGGATTCTCTGCGTCGTTGGCACTGGATTGCTGGCTATGATCTTGCCTGCGTTTCTGCACTACGATGGACGTGACGGGCTGGCGCGTAAACAGCAGGAAGAGGAAGCTCGGCTCGCAGCATCATGACGGATCATCTAAGAATCGTACGTGAGCTGTCGCATTAACTAAAAAGAGATGACGCTTTCTCATGTAGGAACTAAGATATGCCACTGGACTGAGAGTATTTTATTCACTCATGTTACGCAGTTGAAGTGTTAGAAAGAAAGCGCTCAATGAGTCTGCGTAAGCAGACGGACAGAGTAAAGCCCCTGACGAAGCGAAAGCGGAGTCTGGGGTAAACTTAAGAAGATTGTTAGAGTCTGCGTGAGCAGACGGCAGAGGCGCGAGATGAAAGATATTTATAGAGAGTAAACATCTGTCGTCTGCTTAAGCAGACTCTATTCGCTATGTGATGAATAACCCCAGACTCCGCTCTCGCTTCGTCAGGGGCTACACTATTGCTGCCTGCTTGCGCAGGCTCATTCGGGCAGATTCGATAAAGTTACTGATGCGTAACATCAGTTATGCACTTATGCTCTAATAAAGGTGGCTAGGGAGACTTGGATCGCTTGAGATAGAACAAGAGCGCGGATATGGCAACGGCTAAAGACGAGAACAGGCCGAGCCATAACCATCCTGTGACGCGCGCTCCTATGATGCCTGATGCTCGTTCCGCATCCTCGCGCTCGCGGTTCATCAGATAAGCTGTGAGAATGGCGCTCACAATACCAAGAAGCGCGAAAGCTGTAGGCTGCTTCTTCCATGCGCGCGTGAGACCTGCAAAGATAAGTAGAAACATTAAGAGCGGAATAAGCCACAACGCTCTGTCACCACCGCGCGCCAGATCAAGACCGCTTGCTGAATCTCTAAGGCCGCCGCAGCTTATTTGCACCCAGGGCATGAAGAAGCAGACCAGGACAAAGACCGCCGCGCTTAAAGTCACTTGCCTTGCTCTTTCCATTCAAGCTGCTCCTTCCTCATTATTACCCGCTTCTACTTCAGTGCCGCGAATGAACTCCTGTATGTAAGGGTCTTCCGCTTTGACCAACTCTTCTTCCGTGCCATCGAAGATTACACGCCCGTCGCGCAGCATCAGTATGCTTGTGTTGGTCAGACACAATCGGTCGCCCTCTTCTTTCACAGTCACGTCACCCTTTTCGCCCACAACCGCGTAGGCTGTCGTCACATACTTGACCACGTCCATTTCGTGTGTGACGAGAATCGAGGATACGTCTTCCAGATCGCGCAGCTTAACAACAAGCTCGCAGATTGTGGCTGCGGTCGGCGGGTCAAGCGAGGCTGTTGGTTCATCGAAAAGGACAATCTTCGGATCGCCGACCAGCGCGCGTGCTATGCTCACACGCTTCTGCATCCCGCCCGATAGTTCGTTCGGCAACTTGTCCATCTCTTTTTCAAGGCCAACAAAGCGTAGCAGGAGCCGCACCTCTCTCTTAACATCATCTTCCGGCAAGCCCTGTTCGTGCAGACGGTAGGCTACGTTGTCATAGACCGGGAGAGAATCGAAGAGCGCGCCTTCTTGAAAGACCATGCCTATCTTATCGCGCACGTGCTGCATATCAGTCTCATCCATCTCTGTTATCTCTTCGCCGTCAATGAAAATCTGTCCCTTGTCTGGTTTGAGCAGTCCTAGAATGAGTTTCAAGATTGTGGACTTGCCTCCGCCGGAACCGCTCAGGACTATTTTGATCTCGCCTCTGGCAACTTTGAAACTAATGTCATACAGAACTTTCTTCTCTTCATAAGCGAAATGTACGTTGCGAAACTCTACGGCTGGAACAAGACGCTTCTTCGTTGCGTCTTCAACAGATGTTGATTTGAAAGCTTCGCTCAATGACTGCTCCCATTAAGGCAAGGGCAAAGACAGGAAGTCCCGATGACATATTTAGGGGATTTTGTAGAAATTATACTCGGTGAAAAAATGGCTGTCTATACGTTCGCGTACGTTAAGCTGAAGTAAGTCTAGGGCATTCAAGCGCTCTCTCTACAATTATGACAGTCTGTAGAGATTGCCGATACTATCCACTGGCGATTACTATGTACGGACGCGGAGGGATTATTTCAAATGAGCGAAACTAATAGCGGCGGGAGAGAGTTTGCCGACCGAACAGTCCCGGTCATTTTACAGATCAATGGCATCAAGCATGAGCTTCAGCTTGAGCCGCGCGTTTCTCTGCTCGACGCGCTGCGCGAATACGTCGGGCTGACGGGCACGAAAAAGGGCTGCAATCAGGGCGCATGCGGCGCGTGTACTGTGCTCGTTGACAACGAGCGCATCAACTCATGTTTCGCCCTCGCCGTGCAGTATCAAGACAGAGAGATTACGACCATTGAAGGCGTAGCCCATAGCGATCAATTGCACGCGCTGCAAGCAGCGTTCATAGAGTGCGACGGTTTCCAGTGCGGCTATTGCACGCCCGGACAAATCTGTTCGGCCATAGCCATGTTCGAAGAATTCAAACAAGGTGCGCCGAGCGCTGTGACGGAGCATCTGGCCGAAACTGAAATCGAATTCTCTGAGGCAGAGATAAAGGAGCGCATGAGCGGCAACCTGTGTCGCTGCGGCGCGTATGTAGGCATCGTTGAAGCCATACGCGAGGCGTTTGACAAGGAGGCGGCGCGATGAAAAATTTTGCTTACGCACGCGCTCAGGATGCCGACACGGCTGTGCAACTCATCACGCAAAACCAGAACGCAAAGTTCTTGAGCGGCGGGACGAATCTAGTTGACTTGATGCGCGAAAACATAGAGCAGCCGGATCATCTCATTGATGTGACAGGTTTGCCGCTCGCGCAGGTCGAAGAACTTCCCGGCGGTGGAGTGAGCATAGGCGCGCTCGTTCGTAATAGCCATCTCGCCGCAAATCAAATCATACGCGAGCGCTATCCGGTTTTGTCGCAAGCGATTTTGATGGGAGCGTCCGCGCAGATTCGCAATATGGCGACGACGGGCGGCAACCTCATGCAACGCACGCGTTGTTACTACTTCTACGACACAGATGCGCGCTGCAACAAACGCGAACCCGGCACAGGTTGCGACGCGCTCGAAGGCTTCAATCGCATACACGCAATCCTGGGCGCGTCGGATGACTGTATAGCCACGCATCCTTCGGACATGTGCGTCGCGCTCGCCGCGCTAGACGCTACAGTTCATGTGACGGGAACGGGCGTAGAGAGAACGATTCCCATTGTTGAGTTTCACCGTCTGCCTGAAGACACTCCGCAGATAGACACGAATTTACAGCCAGACGAATTGATTACTTCGGTCGAGTTGCCCGCGCTTCCCTTCGCGCGAAATTCTATGTATCGCAAAGTGCGCGACCGCGCTTCTTACGCTTTCGCGCTTGTGTCTGTTGCCGCCGCGCTCGAAGTCGAAGACGGAACGATTAAGAATGTGCGTCTGGCTCTGGGAGGCGTGGCGCACAAACCCTGGCGCGCAACTGAAGCTGAGAAAGTTCTCACGGGCGCGAAAGCCGATGAAGAGATATTCAAACGTGCGGCGGCTGAAGAACTCAAAGCGGCGCGCGGTTACAAACACAATTCATTCAAGATTGAACTCGCCGAGCGCACGATTGTGAGCGTGCTGAAAACTCTGGCGAGTGAAGGAGGCGCTAGATGAGCGCAAGGATTGTCAAACCGGGTGCTATTGGTCAACCCTTCAGCCGCGTTGATGGGCGTTTGAAGGTCACTGGCAAGGCTACGTTCGCAGCCGAGTACAAAGTTGAAAACGTTGCTCACGGCGCTCTGGTCTTCAGCCAGATTGCCAGAGGGAAAATCAAGAACATTGAAACGAGCGCCGCACGCAATGCGCCGGGCGTAATCCTAGTTCTCACGCACGAGAACGCGCCCGAGATGAAGAAGACACCTGTGTTCGGTTCGGACAGCGAAGAGATGGGCGCGGCATCTTCTAGCATTTTATATCTGAACACAGACGAGGTTTACTTTAACGGTCAACCCGTCGCCGTCGTCGTTGCCGAAACTCTTGAGCAAGCCGAACACGCCGCGACGCTCGTCGCAGTTGAATATGAAGAGAAGCAGGCGAAGCTCATCCTGCAAGCGGAAAAACCAGATGCTGTTTTGCCTGAGCACATACCCGGAGAACCATCAGACCTCAAACAGGGCGATGCGGAAGGAGCTTTGGCCGAAGCGCTGTATAAAGTTGATAACATCTACACAACGCCGCCGTTTAATCACAACGCGATTGAGTTGCACGCGACTCTGGCCGAATGGTCTGAAGACGAAAAGAGCCTGACCGTTTACGACTCGACTCAATACGTCATAGGCGTTCAGGAGATGCTCGCCAAAAAGTTTTCGCTCCGTAAAGAGAATGTCCGCGTGATCGGTTCTTTTGTCGGCGGCGGCTTCGGTGGCAAAGGCAACGCTTGGGCGCACGTTTCGCTCACAGTCGCGGCGGCGAAAGTTGTGAAGCGTCCGGTCAAACTCGTGCTCTCACGCGAGGGCGTGCACCTTTCTGTAGGCGGGCGCACGCCGACTGAACAACGAGTTGCGCTCGCCGCAAACGACGTGGGCAAACTTACTGCTCTCATCCATACAGGATTCACGCAAACCACCGAGCACAATAATTTCGCAGAGCAATTTACTTTTCCGGCGCGACATCTTTACAAGTCAGAGAACATCTGGCTCCGTCAGGAGATGGTTCATCTGGACATTGTGCCCAACACTTTCATGCGTGCGCCCGGCGAATCGCCCGGCACTTTCGCGCTCGAATCGGCTATAGACGAACTGGCGCACGAGATGGGCATTGACCCGATTGAACTACGTGCGCGCAACGAACCCGACAGAGACCCTGTGAAAGATTTGCCGTTCTCGATGCGTAACATCAAGGAGGCTTACCGCGTCGGCGCTGAGATGTTTGGCTGGTCGAAACGCCATGCCGCGCCGCGCACTATGCGCGACGGACGTTTTCTCATAGGCTGCGGCGTCGCCACTGCGTTTTATCCGGCATATCAATTCCCTGCTGCGGCTAGAGTAGAGATTCATGCGGACGGCACTGCGATAGCGCAAAGTGCTATGCACGAGATGGGCATGGGAAGCGCTACGGCGCAGGCGCAAAACCTGGCCGACGAGTTGGGTTTATCTTTCGAGCAGGTGCGCTTCGAATATGGCGACTCTAATTTCCCGTATGCGCCGGTGGCTGGAGGCTCAAATTCGACTATCAGCGTCGGCGCGGCAGTGAAAGCTGCGTGCGACGATGCGAAGAAAAAGATTCACGGACTCGTAGGCGAAGACGACGCTTCACCGCTCAAAGGCACGCGCTTCGATGAAGTCGAATTCCGCGAGGGCGGTATTTATCGCCGTGACGACGCGACGAAAGGTGAAACTTTCCACGCGATTCTACGGCGTTTCGAGGAGGATAAAATCGAAGGTGAAGGTGAAGCTGCGCCGGGCGCTGAGTCGGAGAAATATTCTATGGGTTCATACGGCGCGCTGTTTTGCGAAGTGCGCGTTGACGAAGAGACGGGCGAAGTGCGCGTCTCGCGTTTCTTGGGCGTCTACGACTGCGGCAAAATCATCAACCCGAAGACCGCGTCCAGCCAGTGGCGCGGCGGCATCACTATGGGGATAGGCATGGCTTTGACGGAAGAAGCGCTCTTCGATGTGCGCAAAGGTCGTATAGTAAATCCGTCGCTCGCCGAATATCACTTGCCTGTCAACTTGGATGTACCGAATATCGAAATACATTTTCTGGATATTCCAGACCCTTTAACACCTATGGGCGCGCATGGCGTAGGCGAAATCGGCATCACTGGCGTGGCTGCGGCAGTTGCCAACGCGGTCTTCAATGCGACCGGCAAACGCATACGCGATCTGCCAATCACATTGGATAAGCTTCTGTGAATCTGTAAGACAGGCTCATCATTACGGCTTCATTGAAGACCCGGATTTACGAAGTCTTGTGGCTGTCACCCGGCGAGCCACAGCGCCAGGTTGCGCACGTATGTCTTCACGTCTTCCAGTCTCTCAGGCTCTCGTTTGATCTGGTCGCCGGGCGGCTCTGCCACAAAGCTCGGACAACCCGTTGAAGTATCCCAGTTGTAATCTACGAAGTGATGAAAGCTAGACTCTGCGACGGCACGGCCAAGCGTGTTGCTATGCCTGTCATCCGCCCTCTCGAATGCGACCATCAGGTTGAACGGGCGATGCGTTACCTGACTTATGCCGCGCGCGATTACGCGGGCGTGCCTCTCGCCTTCGGGCACACCGACTCCGCCTTCGTGCGGGTGCGCTGGGAAATACTCAATCACGCCTGAAGACGTTTGAGGGTTGCGCAGAAGTTCGTGAATCGGCTCTATGGGTGTGACCCGTTGATAGTCGCCGTTACTGCCTGAATGATAGTTAGGCCACGAGATAGTTTTAGTGTCCTGATCGTCGCGCTCGTGTCTTGATTCGTCCGGGTCTTGCTGCTTGGAGTGAAAGAAGTGTGCGCGCCCCACGCCGCCCAGCGTGCAAAGCGATGAACCCAAATCTTGATGATCGCGTGTAGCTAGAATCCCGCCGCCTCTTTGCCTGAAGCGCGTGATGCCCTGACAGTCTGCCAGACTTAGCCCGTCGCCTGTGTCAACGGCGAAGAGCCAGAGTTCGTCAAAGTCTGTGGCGTCGAGTCGGCTCAAAACTTCGTCATTGCCAACAGCATTCACTTCACGGTTGCGCGCCGTAACTTCGCAGAGGATACGTCCCTCGTCGTCTGTGAGCGATGCCAGGTGTTCGCGCAGCAACGTAAATCTATTTATGTTCCAGTCGTCCTCAATCGCCGGAATAGTAGTCTGCAACAGTATGCGAATTGGTTTGCTCATAATCTCTCAACGCCGAAGATGCAACGATCAATCAGTACCACCCTCGCGTTTGCGTCGAAGCAACGCGTCAAGGCTCCAGTATTGCCTTCTTCGTCCGAAAAGAAGTTAGTGTAGACGATTCGCTTCGGAGGGACAATTCCGCAATCTGTTTGGTAGAGGGTCATTTTCACTACTGAACAAAATATCCATTAGCAAACACTCAACTCTTAGCGAGCTTAAGCATTTCCCTTTGCGCCTTTGCGAGAAACTGTAATTCTCTCTAAGCTCAAGATTGATGTGAGTTGAGGGTTCTCGCAAAGGCGCAAAGAAAAGAGCAAAGACCGCAAAGAGGTTTTCAATTGCTCTCCTAATGAAAATGACCTACTACTATCTGTTTTGCGCGCTCCGGTGCTAGTAGCGCACTCGTACACGAATGTAGGAGCCGTTCGCGTCACCGCTCAGCGCTGGATGGCCGGAATGATCTCTTGAGGCACGATCTGGTTGCGGAATCGGCTCCAGATTCCGCCCTGTCCATAGTTGCCTGCGGTGAAGACAATCGTAAGATCAAGTTCTGGAATCACTATCAGGAGTTGGCCGCCATTGCCGCTCGCCGCGTACTCTCGATAGGTGCGCTCACCCACGCGAAGCTGTGATAGATGCCAGGCGTAGCCGTCATCCGCCTCGCCGTAAAATTCCGGGAACTGGTTAGGACTGAGACCAGTGGTCGCTGGCGAAATGTGCACGTATGGCGCAGTCGAACGTGTCACCCAAGACGAGTCAACCAGCCGTTGTCCATGCCAGACGCCGCCGTCCAGATAGGCCTGACCGACCTTAAGTAAATCCCTTGGCCGCAGGAAAGCGCCGCCGCCAAGATAGCCTTCCCCTGTCGGCATCAGATTCCAGTAGTAGGGACCGAACTGTAGGGGGCGCGCGACCGTGCGCTCGAACAGTCCGGGCAGCCATGTGTTGGTCGCTGTCGTGAGCACAGCACCCACTAGATTCATTCCCGCAGAGCAATAGGCGTAGCGACTTCCGGGGTCGTGCGCCATAGGCAGGTCAAGCGTGTGCTTCCACCAATTGGGCTGTGTGCGTTGCATCTGCATAGTGCCTTCGTTCCCTGGCGAGGCATTGTCGTTGTCGTCGCAGGCTAGGCCCGAAGTGTGGGTCATTAGATGGGCCACGGTGATCTGCGATTTTCTCGTGTCAGGGTTTGCGAATGGCCCCATGCCGGAGAGCAGACCGTAGACAGGTGTTTCTGGCGCGAGGTGCGCGCCTCGCATCATCGCCGCGCCCAGCATGACTGAAGCGAACGTCTTTCCGGCAGAGCGCAAGTCGTGCGGCGTGTCACGATTGAAGCCGAAGAAATATTCTTCAAGCACCAGCTTGCCGCGATGGGCTATCAGAATGGAGTGTATGAGGGCTGGACGGCGTACGGACGGATCTGCGTCAATCAACCTCTGCACCAGGCGTGCGAGCGCGACCTCGTCCATGCCTACATCGCGTGCGCGTGCAGTTGCCCAGCCGTCCTCTGTGGCCGGAGGCTTGCGGTAGACATAGGCTGGTTCGCCCGGCGGGCGTGGAAAGAAAGCTGCGGCCTGCGATGGCGTGCGGCGCATCAAGTCAATGACGCGACCCAAGACAGGCCATAAGATGCGTAGTCGTTCCGGCGTGCCTATGAGCGACGCGTTTAGGCGTATCTCAGACTCTGCGGGATTGGGTCGTGCGCTGAACCGCACTGAGTCGCCCTCTAGGCTAACGCGGAATTGCGCTGAACCTCCGTTCGAGTTCTGTTCTGGATTGCGGAACGCGCCGACGAGTGCTCCTTGTGCATCGCGGAAGATACGCAGGTAGAGTGTGAAATGATCCTCCAGCGGTCGCACCGTGCCGCGCCATACGCCCTGCCCCGCACGTCGCAGTACGAGCGGCGAAGCGAAAGGCTGACCCATACCGCCGGGATCGTGTGAGTCCTGTGTCGTCCCTGCCGGTTGCAGCCAGAAGCCCGTTATCGCACGCCCGTTGTCGGTCAGCACGCCCCGAAACTCGCCAAGATTTCTGGAGAAAGTGAAGTGGACGCTATCCCCTGTCACATGGAATTGCGACTGCACGTTTGAGAGAATCGCACGCCAACTCGAACCAGCGCGCTCAACTGTGAGTTCGCCGTGCAGACCCGTATTGAATGTCGTCTCGCTCGCCCAGATGCCTATGAGCGGATCAGCTTCCGCAGGCGATTGCCCACGTAAACTAGAGAGAGCCAGAATAAGAACGAGGCACACCGCAAGTGTAAGACGCTGAGCACTAATCATCGCCTAAGACCCTTCCTTGGATTCGCGAGCTTTGAGCCAGGAGGCGATCGGCTCGTACCCTGTCTGAAGATTTATACGAAGCGCGGCGCACGCGGCTTTGAGGTCTCGTCGCCTAAGCGCTGCCATGATGGATCTGTGAGTGGCGCATGCGAGCGAAACATTCCTGCGCTCGCGCATAAGCGCAATCTCGTAGCGGCGCGTGCGCCGAATGAACTGCTTGATCAGATCAACCAACACCTTGTTGGGGCAGTCGGCGATGAGTTCAAGGTGCCAGTCGTCATCCAGAGCGATGACTGTATCCGCGTCGCGCGCTCGCTCGATCTCATCGTTGATAACACGCAGGCGCTTCATACGATCGCGCGACAGAAGTCCGGCAAGACGCAACGCCTCCGGCTCAAGCAGTGGCCGAATAGGATAAATCTGCTCGAACTCCTCTAGCGTCAGCGCTCGCACGAAGTAACCAATTCGTGGAACGCCCTTAAGCGCTCCCTCATGAGCGAGTCGAGCGAGCGCTTCTCGCAACGGTGTACGGCTCACGCCTAGCTGTTGCGAAAGATGCACTTCGTTGATGCGCTCACCGGCTGAGAGGCGACCGTCAACGATCATGTTCCGCAGTTCAATGACCACAGAGTCGCTTATGTTGTCGCGTACGAGCGCAAGGGCTATCTTTTGCATACTGTATACAGTACACAATTGTAAGGCCTAGCGCAACCGACCGATGAATTCCACAGTACCTTAACCGCCATTTTCTAAAATGAGTTGAAGGTTACATCGAGCGTGACCGCGCTTCATGGTCTCAGCCGATTTGCACAGTGAGCATGGAGATTGAGCCGCCGTCGAATCCTTCTACGGGAAATGTAACTGGCTCGCCCTTTCCTTGCAGGGCGATTATGTAGAGTAGTGGCAGGTAGTGGTCTGGCGTTGGCGCGCAGAGCAGCGCGTCGCGGCCTAACGTTTCGTAGTTGATTAGCGGTTCATGATCGCTCGACAAGAGAAGTTCGCGCGCGCGTTTCTCGAATCGAACAGCCCAGTCGAATGGCTCCACGTTGTGACGACCCCAGGCGTAGGCGTGAAGATTGTGCACTAGGTTGCCGCTTCCAACTATGAGTACGCCCTCACTGCGCAAAGGTGCAAGTCGTTTTCCAACTTCGTAATGAAATGCTGCGGGCTGCGTTTCGTCTATGCTGAGCTGCACCACTGGAACATCCGCATCAGGGAAGACGTGACAGAGCACTGACCATGTTCCGTGATCCAGACCCCAATGATTGTCTAAACCTACAGGCATCGGAGCGAGAAGATCGCATACGTGGCTTGCAAGTTCAGGCGAGCCGGGCGCTGTATACTCAACCTCGTACAGTTTGTGCGGAAAGCCGCCGAAGTCATGAATGGTTCGCGGCGAAGAGTTAGCCGTGACCGCAGTGCCCGGAAGATACCAGTGAGCGGACACGCATAGCACAGCACGCGGGCGCGGAATGTCTTCACCTATTTTGGCCCAACCTTCTGTGTAGCCGTTCGTGAGCAGCGCATTCATAGGATTGCCGTGCCCGAAGAAAACCGCAGGCATCATTGTCGTCATCGCCATACTCACCTCAGAGGTTAATTTAAAACGCGATTCAAAACCCGCTTAGCGAGCTTAAGTTTTTATCTTTGCGCCTTTGCGAGAAACAGCAATTCACATGAACCTTGAAGTGCCAAGATAATTGAGGGTTCACGCAAAGGCGCAAAGTGAAATGCTTAAGCTCGCTAAGAGTTGAACTGCTTCTACCAGGTTTTGAAATGGCCTCTTAACATTTGCGAGCGGTGACTGCCGCTTAATCCTGAAATTGAGCCGCAGCCTCTTTCATTTCATCATCCTGCCTGTGATTCTCTTCCGGCAAACTCCAGGTCTCGCCCGGCTCGCGCACAGCCACGCGCCAGTCTTCATCTCCCGCAGCAGCAAGCAGACGCGCAACCGGCTCGCCCGCAGGCTCTCGACTCAGGCGAAACGTGGAGTGATGCATGGGCAGAAGGTAACGCGCGCCCATCTCGCGGCGCATAGCCCAAGACTGTTCGGGGTTTGCGTGCGCGTAAATCCAGGGGTCGTACGCGCCTATGGGAAGGATGGCAAGATCAACCTGGATGCGGTCGCGCAATTTCGAGAACGCGCGCGTGTACGCAGTGTCGCCGCCAAAGACCACTGCGCGCCCCTGCTTTGTAATCAGAAATCCGCCGTAGCCTCTGTGTCTGTCCGTTAAGGTGCGCGCGCCCCAATGGTTGACTTCAATCGCTTCTACGCGCGCGCCGTTTACTTCGACCGACTCGCCCCACTCAAGCTCAGCTCTGCGTCGAAAGCGCTTCACCAAATCTAGATTATCCTTCTGAACGACGGCGTGCGTCTCGCGCGGCAGACGCCGCAGCGTGCCAAGGTCGCAATGATCCATATGCGAGTGCGAGACTAGAACCGCGTCTAGCGGCGGCAACTCTTTTATGTAGAGCGCTGGCTGGACTATGCGGCGTGGGCCGATTGTTATTCCGGCAATGTTCACGCCAATGTGTGCACGCAAAGCCGGGTCTGTCAGAAGCCAAGTGCCGTAGAAATTCATTAGCACCGTAGCATGACCAAGCCATGCGACCGTTAGCTGGTCGTCGCTCCAACTAGCTGGCTCAGGTTTATGCGGAGCCGAAGCGATGGGCGTGCGCGAATCCGTTACTTTTTGTGAAAGAAAGCGGCGCGCATGCTGTCGTGCAAAACGCGCATAAGCTTTAAAATCCCCCGTCTTGATCTTCATGCCTGTTTAGATGCTCAAAACTTTTTCAGCGGTGCACGCTAAATTCTAACAAAAGTTGCGACATTGGGAGAGCGGAAGAAGGGACGCGGAGACGCGGCGAAAGAAAAAGAGTGATGTAAGAAGCGTATCCTCTTCTCTCCGCGTCGCCTCGGTCCCCGCGTCTCCGCGTCTCTCTTCTTTAGTTCGATATGATATTATCTCCGCCGCTTTCACTCCCTATCTCAGAACCTTGAACGGAGGTCATAGTATGCGCCCGGCAATTTGCCTTCTTCTATTGCTCTCCATCGCAGTTCCCTTCTACACAATCGTCTCGCGCGCTCAAAGAAGACCGTCGGGCGTTGCGTCCGCTACGAAAGCACTGCACGCGCTCTTCGATGAAGAGTGGGACTATGAGATGCGCGAGTACCCGGAGCGCGCGAGTGCCTTGGGCGACAGGCGATTCAACGACCGTTGGACTGATTTGAGTATAGCCGCGATCAACCGCCGCCATGAACACACCACAGCAACGCTCGCCCGACTGAAAGCTATTAATCGTGCGCAACTATCTGAGCAGGATCAGATCAACTACGACCTGTTCAAAAAAAACCTGGAAGACGACATTGAAGAGCACGAGTTCCATCTTTATCTTCTTCCTCTGAACCAGCGCGGCGGCATACAGACAGAAAACGAGCTTGGAGACCAACTGCGCTTCACTACTGTTAAAGATTACGAAGACTGGATAGCGCGCCTGCGTTCGTTCCCCGCGTACATGGAGCAGACAATGGCGCTCATGCGCGAAGGCATGCGTGAACACATGATGTGGCCCAAAGTGGTGATGAAGCGCGTGCCCGCGCAGATAGAGAAGCAGATTGTCCAGAGCGCCGAAGACAGTCTCTTCTACAGACCTTTCAAGAAGTTCCCGCAGGACATTTCTGCCGAGATGCGCGAGCGGCTCACGCGCGATGCGCGTGAGGCAATCTCTTCGGGCGTCGTTCCTTCTTTCAAAAAGCTACATGAATTCTATACGAACGAATACCTGCCAGCCTCGTTCGATCAGGTGGGCGTATGGCAGATGCCGCGCGGGCAGGAGATGTACGCATTCCTCGCGCGCGAATTTACTACGACTGACATGACGCCCCAACAGATTCATGATTTGGGACTGAGCGAAGTGCGTCGCATACGCGCAGAGATGCAGGCCATCATGGATCAACTTCATTTCAGAGGCAGCCTGCAAGATTTTTTTAAATTCCTTCGCACGGACTCGCGCTTCTACTACAAAACTCCTGAAGAGCTTTTCGAGGCTTATCAGGCTATGGCGAAGCGCATTGACCCTAACCTGATAAAAATCTTCAAGACTCTGCCGCGCATGCCCTACGGTGTGGAACCTATCCCTGCCGCGATTGCGCCCGATACTACGACTGCTTATTATCGTCGTCCTGCGGCGGACGGTTCGCGCGCGGGCACTTACTTCGTCAACCTTTACAGGCCTGAGACCAGACCCACATACGAGATGATGGCGCTCTCGCTGCACGAGTCTGTGCCCGGTCATCACCTTCAGATTTCGCTAGCTATGGAGCAAGGCGAGATTCCGAATTTCAGGCGCTACGGTGGCTACACAGCTTTCGTAGAAGGCTGGGGGCTTTACGCCGAATCGCTCGGCGACGACATGGGACTCTACGATGACCCTTATTCAAAGTTCGGACAACTGACCTACGAGATGTGGCGCGCCGTGCGATTGGTGGTTGACACAGGCATGCACTATTTTCACTGGGACAGGCAGCGCGCCATCAACTTCTTTCTAGAAAACGCTGCCAAGCAGGAGTTGGACGTAGTCAACGAAATTGACCGCTACATAACTATGCCTGGACAGGCGCTCGCATACAAAATCGGCCAACTGAAATTCAGAGAGCTGCGCGAGCGTGCGCGGCGCGAACTCGGCGCAGAGTTCGACGTGCGCGAGTACCATGATGTTGCGCTGCGTTCGGGCGCAGTGCCCCTGGATGTGCTGGAAAGACAGGTCAACGATTGGATTGCAGAGAGAAAAAGAAAGAGGGTACAGCACGCCTCAACTCGCTAATGTCTACGACAAGTCTATTAACCTCAAAGGTCTGGAAGGCGAGGCTCGATTGATTGAGAAGATAGCATGGCTGCCTGACCTGATTTATACGGGCGGACGTTTCGAGCGCGGCCTTGCTCTGATTTGTGATGAACAGGGGCGCATCGCACAGTTCGCGCGTGAGACCGATGACATTGGCCATGTGATTCGTTTGAAGAATCGTGCGATGCTGCCCGGTCTTGTTAATGCGCATTCGCATGCCTTTCAGCGAGTCATACGCGGTCGCACGGAATACCGCACACAAAATAGCGAAAACTCTTTCTGGACCTGGCGCGAGATGATGTACGCGGCGGCTGCGCGGCTCGCGCCCGAAGACGTTTACGATTCATCGCGCATGGCTTTCCTTGAGATGGCTTTGAGCGGTATCACTTCGGTCGGAGAGTTTCACTACCTTCATCACGCGCCTTCTGGTGCGCCTTACTACGACCCGAATCTGTTGAGCAAAGAAGTAGTGCGCGCGGCGCGCGATGTTGGCTTACGCATTGCGTTGCTGCGCGTGGCCTATGCGCGCGCGGGTTTCCGCCTTGAATTGGACGAAAGACAGAAGCGTTTTATAGAAAGCGAGCCGGAGAGTTTTCTTCGCAACGTCGAAAGATTAAGAGAGGAGATCAAAGAGAGCGAACAGCAGACGGCGTGGGTCGGTGTTGCGCCGCATAGCATTCGCGCTGTTCCGCTCAGTTACCTGCGCGAAGTGATTCGCCATGCCGCGCGCGAAAATCTTCCCGTTCACATGCACATCGCGGAGCAGCCCGCAGAAGTTTCCGCTTGCATGGAAGAGCACGGTCTAGCGCCCGTCGCGCTCCTAGATTCGGAAGGTCTTCTCAATGATAACTTCACAGCCGTTCATGCTATTCATATTAGTAAGGAAGAGGCGCGTATGTTGGCCCAATCGAACTCGTCGGTCTGCGCGTGCCCTACTACGGAGCGCAACCTGGGCGATGGCATTTTTCCGGCAGATTTATTCTTCGCTGAAAATGCTCGTGTTGCGCTCGGCACGGACAGCCACGCGCAGATTGATCTTCTTGAGGATGCGCGCGAGCTTGAATATCACTTGCGACTGAAGAAGCTGGAGAGAAATGTGCTGGCTGAAGTGGGTGAAGATGAAAATTCCTCTCGTCGCTCTGCTCTCGCCGCAAAACTTTTCGAGTGTGCGAGCGCTCGCGGCGCTGAGAGCATAGGCGCGTGGGCTTGCGGCGGCCTTGAGCCTGACCGCATGGCAGACTTTTTCACAGTTGACCTGGACGATCCGTCAATCGCAGGCGCAGCGATTGATGATCTGCTTCCAGCAATAGTCTTCTCCCTAGCTCGAACAGCCGTGCGCGAAGTCGTTCGTGGCGGTAAACTGATCGTAGAGGATGGACATCATCGTGCACAGTCTGAAATCATCCAAAAGTTTGCGGCGCTTCAGCGCAAGCTATGGGGTTAAAGATGAGCGTTACAAGAGAGGCGCACCAAATCAACTCAACTGAAAATTCTTTACAGGAAACTTTGGCACAACTCGTAGCCTTCGATTCCGTATCATCGCGCTCGAATACAGAGATCATCAACTATCTTGCCGAACGCACAGAAGGCTACGGGCTAATCGTCAAACGTTTCTCTTACGCGGACGAGAACGGAGTTGAGAAAGAGAATCTGATTGCGATAGCTGGCGCGGATTCAAGCGATTCCGTTGAAGTTGAACTTGCGCTCGTGGGGCACACGGACACAGTACCTTATGACCTTGCGTGGAATGATGCTTTGCGTTTGAGCGAACGAGATGGGAAACTTTTCGGGCGCGGCGCGTGCGACACGAAAGCTTTTATCGCGGCATCGCTCGCGGCAATGGTCGCGGTTGATCTCAAAGATTTGCGTCGCCCGCTCGCGCTCATTTTCACTGCCGACGAAGAGATTGGATGTATCGGCGCGAAACATCTGGCTGATGCGCGCGCCATACGTCCCAGATACAGCATCGTGGGCGAGCCTACCTGTTTGCAGCCAATTCGCGCGGGGAAAGGTTACTGTCTGGCCGAAATCACTGTGCGCGGGCGCGAAGGCCATAGCGCATACCCGCAACTGGGCGCGTCCGCAATCTTTCGCGCCGCACGCCTTGTTAATCGAATAGAAAGAAGCGCGGACGAGTTGAAGCGTGACGAACGCGCCGGATTCGACCCGCCTTATACAACCCTGAACGTAGGCATCATCAAAGGTGGGAAAGCTAAGAACATCATCGCTGGCGAATGTACGTTCACGCTCGAATGGCGACCTGTGCCGGGACAAAACTCAAAGCGCGTGCTCGACATGGTCAACGCTGCAATCGAAGAGGAACGAAAGAGCGATGATGATTTCGACGCCGAAGTTAGACAAGCGCGTCTACAGGCGGCCATGGAGACACCGGAAGACTCGCCGCTCGTCACCTTTCTTGAAGAAGAGACAGGGCGAGCGGCTGGCACTATAGCCTTCGCCACGGAAGCGCCGCAGATGGCTGAACTCGGAGCGCAATCGGTCGTCTTCGGCCCCGGCGACATTCGCGTAGCACATCGCACGGGCGAGTTCGTCTCAAAGGAAGAACTTCAAAGCGCCTCACGCATACTCACGCGCGCCGTAGAGCATTTCTGCATGTGAGCGAAATCCGAACGCGCCGTTTCGTCCTAGTTGAGCCATTTTCGCTGGCATCTATTTTATTTGCGGCGAACAACCGCTCGCCTATTGAATAGCATCTAGCAAAGTCGTGTCCTGATCTTACTCTGAAAGTGAACTCTTGATTTCAGTCATGAAATATCGCTCGCTTGGCCTACTTCTTCTGACATTCCTCTTAACTGTTCCCGCTTTAACGCAGACTCAATCTCTCAGCACACCACTGACCAATCAGGAATTGGTGCAGCTCGTCTATCAGCTTCCAGCGCATCCCGAAAGAAAGGAAGCTCTGATTGATGAAATAAGAAGGCGCGGCATAGGCTTTCCGCTAACGGACGGACTGCGCGCGCTCGTGGCTAGCAAGAGCGGCAACGATGCGAGTTTGCGTCGAGCGTTAGAAGAGGCTGAGCGGCGCAGGCTCAATCCTGTGGTGTCGTCGCTGCCACCGGAATCTGAAGGCGAAGAGCTTATTTCAAAGACGCGCAACGTGACGCTGGCCGCAGCCGGAGCCATGCCAGACTTCATAGTCAAGCAGATCATCACAAGGTCTGTTGCGCTGGGTAATTCGCAGAACTGGGCCGTTAGCGATCACCTGACCGTAGCCGTGAGCTACAGAGCGAACGCTGGCGAAGAGTATCGCGTTCTTTCTGTGAACGGAATGCCGAGCACTGAGATGAGCGGAAGCCAGTCCTACGAGCAGTTGGGCGGTACGACCTCAACAGGCGAATACGTCTCGATGCTGGCAGATCTGTTTGATCCGGCGAGCCGTACTACTTTCAAGATGGTGGACACGGACGTGCTACGCGGTCGCCGCACAATCGTTTACGAGTATGAGATTCAGAAACAGTTCTCGAAACAGATGATTAAGGCAAGTGGCTTTGGTGATAACCAGATCATAACAGGCTATCGTGGGCGTGTCTGGATTGACCGCGAACTCTACAGAGTCTTGCGGCTTGAAGACGTTGCGACCGACATCCCTTCGGACTTTCCTGTGAGCGCCGCTAGCAGCATGGTTGATTATGACTGGGTGACGATTAACGAGCACCAGTACCTTCTGCCTTCGCGCGCAGAGATTACCTTAGCGGCTCGCGCCAATAACCGGCAGCTTCAGACTCGCAACGAGATTCGCTTTCGTGGTTACCAGAAGTTTGGCTCCGACGTTCGAATCATAGAGGACGTGCCAGACGATGACGAGCCGCCAGCGCAACAAACAAACCAACCTGCACAGCCAGCTTCTTCACCTCAGCGCGCTACGCCGCAAGCGCCGCCTGTGCCTAAGCCTTCTCCCACGCCTTAAATGAATGCGCGCGCGTACTCCTCGCCCGGAATATTGCTTTTCGCAGTGCAAAAGGGTTAAGCTGCGCAGACGGTGAGCGCCTCATCGTCCGGGTCTATTCCGGTTTGCGGATTGTCCGGCGGCTCCTACGCCTACACTCGGACTTGGCCACTCGTGAGGCCAGCCACGACAGCCGAAAGATGAGTTCGAGTTAAGCCGTAAATTTTAGAACAGCACTTCGATCAACAGATCGAGCGCGGCACTTGTTACCGTATCAAATGATGTAGAGCCATCGGTCGTGCCAGCCGTGTTATAGGCAGTCGCTACTACCTGAATCGGGTCCGGCGACGGCGGCGGTTGGGTAGCGCCTGGAGTCCCCATTTCGCCTGCCATAGCAGAAAGTGACGGAGTCAAGACCAAAAGTGTTGCGGCACAGAGTTGCTGAATTCGTTTCATGGTTTCCCCTTAGAAATGGAAATGTTTGATCGTCGCAGGAACCAACGACAGGTCTTGGGCGCGTGCATCATAACACCACCGGGCTTAAAAGCTTTCATCCTTGCAAAAAATTTGCAGTCTATCGAAAGGTAAACCCTCATATGAACTTAGCCGAATTATTGCTTAATCAGATAGACGATCCTGCGCTCTCCCGGCTTGAGCGAGCGCAACTGCGCTGCGAACTGGCGCGCGAGATGGAGAGAGACGGTGATTTCGAGGCGGCTCGTGAGTCTATGGGCGAATTGTGGCAGCGTGTGGGAGAGCGCCCCTGCCTTGATGAGCTTGACGAAGTGACGCGCGGGCTAGTGCTTCTGCGCGCAGGCTCGCTCACAGGGTGGATAGGCGTTGCGCGTCAGCTTAAGGGCGCGCAGGAGATTGCGAAGGATTTAATCACCGAAAGCATCAGCATTTTCAAGAAGCTTGCGGAAACAGACAAGATGGCCGAAGCGCGCATTGACCTGGCGCTCTGCTACTGGCGTGAAGGCGCGTTTGACGAAGCGCGTGTTCACTTACGCGATCTTCTTAAACTTGACGATTTGCAGGGCGAGCAGAGGGCACGCGCTCTGCTCAACAGCGCCGAAGTCGAACGCGCGGCCATGCGTCATCACGAAGCTCTTGCGATTCTGACAGAGGCAGTCCCGTTGTTTGAAGCGAGCGCAGACTCCGCGCTCAAGGGTAAATTCCATAACACGCGCGCTCTAGTGTTGAGGAATCTGGGCGAAGCAGAACATCGTCAAGATTATATTGATCGCGCGCTAGAAGAATACACAGCAGCGAGTTTCTATCTGGAGAAGGCCGGGCACAAACGATTTCGCGCCCGCGTTGAGAATAACTTAGGGTTTCTGTTCTTCACGCTGAACAGGTTTTCAGAGGCACACACACATTTGGACTGCGCCCGCAGATTGTTCTCAAGTCTCAAAGAGAGTGGCAGCGTAGCGCAAGTGGATGATACGCGCGCTCAAGTATTTCTTGAACAGAAATGCTATTCGGATGCGGAAAAGATAGCACGCTCTGCGGTGCGCGCGTTGGAGCAAGGCGACGAGCAAGCGCCATTGGCCGAAGCTTTGACGACGTTAGGAGCCGCACTGGCGCGTCTGGGGCAGGTTGAAGCGGCGAAGCGCGCGCTTGAGCGTGCGGTGCAAACTGCGCAGCAGGCTGGTGACCGCGAGCGCGCTTGTATTGCTGCCATAGTGATGACCGAAGAACTCGGCGAGCATCTTTCTCGCGGCGAGACGATGGCGCTTTACCTGCGCGCCGACGAGATGTTTGCAGATTTGCAGCATCCGAAGATTTTAGGGCGCTTGCGCAAAACCGCGCGCAGACTCTTGGACAAAGAGTGCGCGCCGTTATCTCAAGCAAAACTTTCCGGCTTCGTTTATGTGACCGAAGAGATCTCTTCGCTGCTCAATCGCGCGCATCGTCTAGCCCAGACCAACCATAGCGTTCTCATCACGGGCGAGCCGGGCACTGGCAAAGAGGTGCTGGCTCGCCTCATTCACGAGTGGAGCGGGCGCGCAGGAAAACTAGTAGCAATCAACTGCGCCTCTACCACCGAGATGCCATTCGATTCCATGCTCTTCGGCCACAGGCGTGGAAGCTTTGCGGGCGCGGGCGAAGATCAGCAGGGCGCAGCGCACAAAGCCGACGGCGGCACGCTGTTTCTGGACGAAATCGCAGGGTTGAGTTTGAGCAGCCAGACCAAACTGTTGCGCCTGATAGAGCACGGCGAGATTCACACTATAGGTGAACCCTTACCGGAGCGCGCAGACGTGCGCGTCGTCGCCACTACGAGCCGCGATCTCAAACAGGAAGTCGCACGCGAGAGCTTTCTTGCCGAACTCCTCTATCGCTTACAAACTTTCAATCTGGAAATCCCGCCTCTCAGAGTGCGCGCGGCAGATATTGAAGCCCTGACCGAGCACTTCGTCAAAGAAGCTTCGTACGAACATGGCAAGCGCGTCGAGTTTACGCCCGAAGCTATGGAGGCGATTAAGCGAATGCCGCTCAGAGGTAATGCGCGCGAGTTGCGCTCCGTTGTAGGGCACGCAGTGCTGAATGCGGAAGAGGGAGCGCGCGTCACGGCTGAAGAGATTGAACTGATTGCACTGCGCGCTTCGACTGAACAGGGGAGCGTGTGGGAAGATTTTTCGCTCAAGGAAGAGGTGCTACGCCTAGAAGAGCGCTACATAGAGTTGGCGCTCAAGGAGACAAAGGGGCGCGTGTCTCACGCCGCAAAGCTTCTGGGGTTCAAGCATCACGAATCGCTCAGTTCGCTGATTGCCACAAAGCACCCGCATCTGGCTCAAGCCCGAATGCCGCGAACGCCTCGCAAGCGTAGCATCATAAGAAAAGAGTTCCAGAAGACAAAGGGATCGCCTTCCGATAGCGGTTCAATTTGAGATTGGTTCTATTCAATCAGGCGCGATTAGAGAGTTCACCACCACAGGGCGCAAAGATATTCGTAGAAGAAAGATTTAATTTGAAATTTCAGATTTGAGATTTCAGATATACTCAACCTTCTTCCAATCTCTTTACGCCTTGCGGTGGTGAACTCTTCTTCAATCATTTCCAAACTCCAATCCGACTTTTACCAGCAAGTATCCAGCCTTGTGCTGACGCATCTTGATGAGTCATCATAAGCTTAAGAGGTTTACTATCATGGCAAATCCGTCCAGGCGTCTGCCCGAAAACGTCGCAGGCGATTTTTACGTTGACGACTCGTGCATTGATTGCGACGCCTGCCGCCAGATCGCGCCCGAAACGTTCCGCGATCACGGCGACCAATCGAGCGTCTATCATCAACCGGAGACTTCAATGGAAATTCACAGCGCCTTGATGTCATTGATCGCGTGTCCCACTGCAAGCATTGGCACCATAGAACATCACGATGTGCGCGCGGCCATTGATGCCTTTCCCCAGAAAATTGTAGAGAACATTTACTTCTGCGGCTTCACTTCGGAATCTAGCTTCGGCGCGTGGAGTTATCTTGTTGTCAGGCCGGAACGCGAAGGCGGAAACGTTCTGGTTGACAGCCCGCGTTTTGCCAGCCAGCTAGTACGGCGCATTGATGCTATGGGCGGCGTGCGCACCCTCTTTCTAACACACCGCGATGACATAGCAGACCACGAAAAGTTCGCAAAGAGATTCAGCGCACAGCGCGTCATGCACGCTGATGACGGAGCAAGGCGATGGGGCATGGAGCAGGTCATAGAAGGCCAGACGGCTCTTGCGATTGATAATGATCTGACTATTATTCCTGTGCCCGGCCACACGCGCGGCCACATGGTCTTGCTCTATAAAAACAGATTTCTTTTTACGGGAGATCATCTGGCATGGTCGCCCGTGCGTGAAACTTTAACGGCTTTCCGAACTGCCTGCTGGTATTCATGGACTGAGCAAACGCGGTCAATGACAAAACTGCTCGATTACAATTTCGAGTGGGTGCTGCCCGGTCACGGTCGCATTCACCACGCGAGCGCACCCAAGATGCATGAATCTTTGGAGCGTTGCGTTGAATGGATGAAAGCAACAAAATAAGGTAAAAGGAAAAAGGTAAAAGGAAAAAGGAAGGCTGAAACCACATTTAATTAAAAGATTGGCTTCCGCCACACTTTTGACTTTTTACTTTTACCTTTTGCCTTTCCTTTGCCTTTTACCTTTTTACTTTTACCTTATTTTGCTGTTAAAGGACGAAAAGCTTAATGGACAATAACCAAAAGATACTGATTGGCTGCGGCGGCGCTGGCTGCCTGGGTCTTCTCTTTCTATGCGTCGCTGCTGGCGCTTTCTACTACTACTATGCCAGATCGCCTCTAGCCACTTCTGGCAATAGCAACACTTCTACCTACAACTCTTCAAACGGCTCACGCTCGAACTCGAACACGGCGGCGACCACCTCAACCATGTCCGAAGACGATAAGCACAAGCTCTTTCAGGCGGCGGGCGTCACAGGGGATGGCGAGCTTATCACGCGCGTTTTGAAGAAGCTCGGCTTTATGCGTGCCGACGGCACGACTACACCTGAATACGCGACTTTCATCAACACGCACGGCAACTGGGCTACGCACAACATTGCGTTCATCAACCAGTATCGCACGCCCGAACGCGCCAGGCAGTACGTCATGGATCACATCAACGATTAATCGAAAGAGCAGATTCGACACGCAATCGGCGCGCGTGCTATAAAAGCAGTGACGAGTGACAAGTGGCAAGTGACGAGCAAGAATCATTTTTAATTTTTCATTTGCAGTAATAAGAGAAGCAATTAACTTCTTTCTGTAAACTGAAAACAATTTAAATGAAAGATTAAAAATTCTCTCTTGCTTATCACTTGTGACTCGGTCACTCGTCACTGCTTTTATGAATTCTGACCACATCAGAAATTTTTCAATCATTGCTCACATAGATCACGGCAAATCCACGCTTGCCGACAGGTTGCTTGAGCTGACGGGCGCGCTCTCTGAGCGTGAGATGTCGGATCAAGTCCTGGACGACATGGACTTGGAGCGAGAGCGCGGCATCACCATCAAGGCTCACGCAGTCCGTCTGGATTACAAGGCGCGCGATGGGCAGAAGTATGTTCTGAACTTGATTGATACGCCCGGCCATGTTGATTTCTCTTACGAAGTCTCGCGCTCGCTCTCTGCTTGTGAAGGTGCACTGCTCGTTGTTGATGCATCGCAGGGTGTAGAGGCACAGACGCTCGCCAACACTTATCTAGCCATCGAGAACAATCTTGAATTGATTCCAGTCATAAACAAGATTGACCTGCCGGGCGCAGAGCCTGAGCGTGCTATGGAGCAGATAGAGCATGTCATAGGCTTAGGCACGCACAATGCGATTTTGACGAGCGCGAAAACGGGCGAGGGCGTTGACGAAGTTTTAGAAGCTATAGTGCGCGATGTGCCGCAACCAAAGGGCAACCCGGATGCGCCGCTCAAGGCTCTTATCTTCGATTCATGGTACGACCCATATCGCGGCGTGATAGTTCTTTTCCGTGTGATTGACGGCTCCATTCGTCCGGGCATGAAGATTCGCTTCTTCAACGCCGGGCGCGACTATCAGGTGGAAGCGCTCGGCGTGAATCGTCCGCGTCCGACTCCGATTGATCATCTGGGCGTTGGCGAAGTAGGTTTCCTCACAGCTTCAATCAAAGAGGTCGCGGACGTTCAGATAGGCGACACAATCACAGAGAGCCAGCGTCGGACGAAAGAACCTTTCCCGGGCTTTCAAGAGATCAAGCCTATGGTCTTCGCAGGGCTTTATCCTGTGGACACGAACCGGTATGAAGAGTTGCGTGACGCGCTCGAAAAATTACGTTTGAACGACGCTTCATTTTTCTACGAGCCTGAATCCAGCGTTGCGCTGGGCTTCGGCTTTCGCTGCGGTTTTTTGGGGCTTCTGCACATGGAGATAGTTCAGGAGAGATTGGAGCGCGAGTTCAATCTTGAGTTGATTACGACTGCGCCGGGCGTGCGCTATCGCGTGACGACTACGGACGCAGTTCTCATTAAAGTTGATTCGCCGTCGAAGATGCCCGACCCTGTGCGCATAGCTAAAATTGAAGAGCCTGTGATTGAAGCAACGATTCTAACTCCCAACGATTTTCTGGGCGGCATCCTCCCGCTATTGGAAGAGAAACGCGGCGTGCAGAAAAAGTTCGAGTACATAGGCGAGAAGCGAGTGATGCTCACATATGAACTGCCGCTCAATGAAATCGTTCTTGATTTCTACGACCGGCTGAAATCCGTCTCGCGCGGCTACGCTTCGCTCGACTATCATTTCGCTGGCTACTGGCAGAGCGATCTCGTGAAGCTGGACATACTGGTTTCCGGCGAACCTGTTGATGCTCTTTCAATCATCCTGCACCGCGCAAACGCGCCGCAGCGAGGTCGAGCGCTCGCCGAAAAGATGAAGCAGCTAATCCCGCGCCAGCTTTTTGAAGTTCCCATTCAAGCCGCCATAGGCAACAAAGTCATCGCGCGCGAAACCGTCAAAGCACTTGGCAAAAACGTTCTGGCGAAATGCTACGGCGGCGACATCACGCGCAAGCGCAAGCTTCTGGAGAAACAGAAAGAGGGCAAGAAGCGCATGAAGAAGGTTGGCCGCGTGGAGATTCCGCAGGAAGCTTTCTTGGCTGTGCTGAAAGTGAACGAGTAGAATTGCAAAGGAACGAGCTATGTCAGTAACGATAGAATTGCCGGAAGAGATAGAGCAGCAACTTAAAACGGAGTGGAGCAATCTGCCGCGCCGCGCGTTAGAAGTTTTGGCACTCGAAGGCTATCGCTCAGGCGCGCTCACGCTGGAGCAGTTGCGCCGAATGCTTGGGTTTCAGACGCGTATGGAAGCGGATGCTTTTTTGAAGCAGCACGGTGTTTATCTGGAATATTCCGTCGAAAATTTGGAGCGAGATCGTGAGACGCTTGAACGGATATTGGCGAAATGATCGTCATTTCAGATACCACACCGCTCAACTATCTGGTCTTGATTGGGCAGCAGGGATTACTGGCTCGGCTCTTCGGGCACGTTATTATTCCGCGTGCGGTCTGGACAGAATTGCAAGCCGATTGAAATAAATGAACACCAGACCTGAATCACACGATAAGGTGGAGATTGACGAAATCGTAACCGCTCAGGCCAATGATGATTCTGCGTGGGAGAAGCCCGTTCGCGTGCGTAGGTCTAAGACTGTTAATGTCGAGTTGCCGTCTGAGCTTGCTGCTCGCGCGGCCTTTTTCGCTCGCCTGCATCGCGGAATGAGCGTTGAAGATTGGGTGGCGCGAGTTATTGAAGAGCGAATCGAATTGGAAGAAGCGGCCTTTGCTGAACTCAAGCGCGAACTCGCTGCGAAATAAATAGTCTGAGGAGAAGTTTGATGAAGCGTTTCCTCCTTGTCTTGTTCTTCTTATCAAGTTCACTTCCCATCCTAGCGCAGCATCGTCACCAGATGCCTGCGAATCCTAAGCCTGTCGCGTTGATGACGGGCATTGGCGAGAACCATCATCGGGTCTCGACGCAGAACGCGGAGGCGCAGAAGTTTTTCGATCAGGGCTTGCTGCTGGTCTATGCGTTCAATCATGACGAAGCTGTTCGGTCTTTTAAGCGCGCGGCGGAGCTTGATCCGAATCTGGCTATGGCTTACTGGGGCGTGGCGCTGGCGCTTGGGCCGAACATCAATCTGGATGTTGACCCGGATAGAGAAAAGGCGGCTTACGAGGCGGAAGCTGCGGCGCTTGCGCTTCGGTCGCACGCTTCGGATGAAGAGCGTGCTTATATAGAAGCTCTGGCGAAAAGATATTCGATTGCGCCGCAGGCTGATCTTAAAAGATTGGCTGTTGATTATAAGAATGCTATGAGTGCGCTCGTGCGCCGTTACCCGGATGATCTGGATGCGGCGACGCTTTATGCTGAGAGCGCTATGGATTTGCGTCCGTGGAAACTGTGGAATCAGGATGGCTCTCCGGCTGAAGGAACTGAAGAGATTGTCTCTGTTCTGGAGTCCGTTCTTAAACGCAATCCGAATCACGTCGGAGCGAATCATTACTACATTCACGCCGTAGAAGCTTCGCCTCATCCCGAGAGGGGCTTGACTAGCGCGGACACTTTGCGTAGAGACATCTTGGCTGCAGGGCATCTGGTTCACATGCCCGGCCACATATACATGCGCGTTGGCGATTACGCGGCTGTCGTTGATGTGAACGAGCATGCCGCTGCGGTTGACCGCGCTTATCTTCAGACGACTGGCGTGCAGGGCTTTTACGGCGCGGGCTACTACAGCCACAATCTACATTTTCTGGCCGTAGCCTACAGCATGATGGGAGATTACAGGGACGCGCGGCGCGCTATTGACCAACTGGATGCGAACGTCGCGCCTTACGTCAGAAATATTCCGCCGCTGGAAGGCTTTCTTATAAACAAGCCTATGGTGCTCGTTCGCTTTCGCCGTTGGGATGAAATCTTGAGAGCGCCTGCGACTTATCCCACCAGGACGCCTATGACGAACGCAATGTGGCACTGGGCGCGCGGGATGGCTCTGGCCTCTACTGGACAAATTGAGAGAGCCAGAGTCGAATTAAGATTGCAGCGCGGCGCAGTAAAGCGTCTGCCCGCAGACGCACAGGCTGGATTGAACAAAGCGTCAGACATCTTCGCAATAGCTGAGAACGTACTTAACGCGCGTATTGCGAGCGCACGGCATGACTATCAGATGGCCGCGCGCTTCTTGCAAAAGGCTGTGCAGATGGAAGACGCTCTTGCTTACGACGAGCCGCCCCCCTGGTATCTGCCTTCACGCGAGTCTCTGGGCGCAGTGCTGATGCTCGGCGGGCGTTACAGTGAAGCCGAAAAAGTTTTCCGAGATGATCTAGCCAGAAACCCGCACAACGGTCGTTCCCTCTTCGGCTTAATGCAAAGCCTAAAGGCGCAGAACAAACAGGACGAGGCGCGGGCGTTTGAAACGGAATTCAACAATGCATGGAAGCGCGCCGACACGCAGCTTAAGATTGAAGAAATGTGAAGCGATTTTGGATTTTAGATTTTGGATTTTGGATTGAGCCTTTCGGGAAAGTTGAATG
>Ga0209027_1000054_pt1 | contig 29743 bp, 30 predicted proteins | sample GraSoi013_1_20cm_3_FD_185821 | JGI IMG/M metagenome (GOLD analysis project Ga0209027, IMG submission 185821) | Grasslands soil microbial communities from the Angelo Coastal Reserve, California, USA - Sample 09_27_2013_1_20cm (SPAdes) (version 2) | ecosystem: Environmental > Terrestrial > Soil >...
GTGAGCGCGCGCCCGGCGCACGGGCCTGCCACGCAATAGCCGCTACTCTTCTCGAACAGCGCGCCGTGCGAGGAGCACAGGATGAGCGCGCCGTCGCAGGTGAGGAACCGGTCCGGCAGCAAATTCAGAGGATGGCCGGCGTGGGGACAGCGGTTCACGTAGCCGCGCACCGCATCCCCCACCCGCACCACAAAGCCCCTGAGCGGCCAGTCGCCGGCGCCGATGACGAAGGCACGTGCGCCCTGGCGCTCGAGCTCCGTGAGGCGGCACACGACCCTCGCCAGGTCGAATGTCTGTGCGCCTTGCATGCCATCGCCCGTGCTCACGACCGTTCTTCCGAGCGCAGCCGGTCCAGCGCATCGATCTTGCGCCGCGTCAGATACACCATCGCCAACCCGGGCAGGGCGAGGACGAAACTCATCACGTAGTAGACATACCAGCCGCCGTGGTCGGCAATCCAGCCGGCCGGGTACCCGAGACTGTAGCGCGGCAGCAGTGCGAGTGCCGACAGCAGGGCGTACTGAAATGCGCTGTAGCGCACATCGCACAGCGCCATGATGAGGGCGACCAGTGCGATGCCGCCCATCGCGCCGGCGACGTGCTCGAGCACCACGGCGAGGACCATGAGGGCATAGCTCTTCCCGGCGAGCGCCAGCAGGCAGTAAAGCAGGTTGGTGAGCGCCTGCAGCACGCCGAAGGTGAGCATCGAGCGCAGCAGTCCGAGCTTCACCATGAGAATGCCGCCCAGCACCGAGCCGACGAGCGTGCTGGCCGTGAACAGTGCTTTCACGATGAGCGCGATTTCGGTCTTCGAGAACCCGACGTCCATCATGAACGGCGTGAACAGCTTGTTGGCAAAGGCATCGCCCACCTTGAACAGCAGCACCACCATGATCAGCGTCGCCGCGCTCGGCGTGCTCAGCAGTTCCTCGAGCGGCATCACCACCGATTCGCGCAGCGAGCGCGGCCGGTGAGCGTAGGCGGGCTCCGGAGCCAGCGCCGTCGCCAGGCCGAACGCCAGCATGAGGGCGGCGAGAACCAGGAACGCCAGCCGCCAGCCGAAGTGATCGGCGATGATGAGCGCCACGCCGGACGCGATCCATGCCGCGCTGCGGTAGCCCAGGTTGTGGGCCGCCGCGGCGAGTCCCCGCTCGCTCGGCAGCGACACATCCGTGCGCCACGCGTCGTAAGCGATGTCCTGGGTCGCCGAGAAGAAGACGATCGCCACGGCGCAGGCGGTGATCGGCGCCAGCGCCAGCGCGGGGTTCTGCAGCGCAAACAGTGCGGTGGTGGCCCCGAGCGCGGCCTGCATGGCCAGTATCCAGCCGCGGCGCCGCCCGAGCAGCGGCAGCGGGTAGCGATCGATGAACGGCGCCCACAGGAATTTCAACAGATACGGCAGCGCCACGTACGACATCACCCCGATGGTGATGTTGGTCGCTCCGGCGTCCTTCAGCCAGGCCTGCAGCGCGCTCTCGGTGATCTGGTTCGGAAAGCCGGAAGCGGCCCCGAGGAACAGGATCGCGAGCATCTTGGGGCTCGCGAGCACCTCGCGCAGCCGCGGCTCCCCGGTGGCGCGCGGCGCGCTCAAAGAGCGTAGTCCATGACGAGCGGCGCGTGATCCGAGAAGCGCCGCTCCTTGTATATCGAGGCGGCGCGCGCCTTGCCGGCGAGCGAGCCGCTCACCACCTGGTAGTCGATGCGCCAGCCGACGTTGTTGGCGCGCGCCCGCCCACGGTTCGACCACCAGGTATACAGCTCCGGCTCGGGGCGCACCTCGCGGAACGCGTCCACGTACCCGCCCCGGCCGAACAAATGGTCCATCCAGGCGCGCTCCTCGGGCAGGAACCCGGAGTTCTTCTGGTTCGACTTCCAGTTCTTCAGATCGATGGCGCGGTGCGCGATGTTCCAGTCGCCGCCCAGGATGTAGTGGCGGCGCCGCCGGCGCAGGCGTGCGAGGTGCGGCGCGAAGGCCTCGAGAAAGCGGAATTTCGCGGCCTGCCGCTGCGGGCCCGCGGAGCCCGAGGGCAGGTAGAGCGATACCACCGAGAGGTCCCCGAACTGCCCTTCCAGGTAGCGTCCTTCGCGGTCGAACTCGGCGACGCCGAAGCCGCGCACCACCCGCCGCGGGGTGTGGCGCGTATAGAGCGCAACGCCGGCGTAACCCTTGCGCTCGGCGTCGCAGAAGAAGCTGTGATAGCCGGGCAGCGTCACGGCATGGCCTGCGAGCTGGGGCTCCTGGCTGCGGGTCTCCTGCAGGCAGACGAAGTCCGCGTCCTGGCGGCGCAGCCAGCGGAACAGGCCCTTCGCCGCGGCGGAGCGGATTCCGCAGACATTGACGGTGATGACGCGCATGAGGCAATCATAGGGCATGCGCCAATACCAGCTCACGTTCATCGACCTGGCTCTGAAGCGCGATGCGCTGCGCTTCGGGACCTTCGCACTCAAGTCCGGGCGCGAGAGCCCGTACTTCTTCAACGCCGGCCTGTTCAGCGACGGGGAGGCGCTCGCGACACTCGGGGCGTGTTATGCCGCGGCCATCGTCCACTCCGGGATCCGCTTCGACATGGTCTTCGGCCCGGCCTACAAGGGCATTGCGCTGGCGGTCGCGACGGTGATGGCGCTGTCCGGCGAGCACGGCCGCAGCGTCCCCTGCGCCTTCAACCGCAAGGAAGCCAAGGAGCACGGCGAGGGCGGTAACGTCGTCGGGGCGCCGCTCGAGGGGCGCGTGCTGGTCGTGGACGATGTGATTACCGCGGGCACCGCGGTGCGCGAATCGCTCGAGATCATTCGCGCCGCGGGCGCGCAGCCGGCAGGCGTGGCGCTGGCGCTCGACCGCCAGGAACGCGGGCGGGGCGTCGCGAGCGCCGTGCAGGAGCTGGAGCAGCAGCAGGGCCTTCAGTGTGTGAGCATCGTCACACTCACCGAGCTCATCGAGGCCCTGTCGCGGCCGCCGGACGGACCCGCGCGCATTTCCGCCGAGCAGCTCACGGCCCTGCGCGCCTATCAGCAGCGCTACGGCGCCGCCTGACTTGCCAGCCGCGCATCGGGCGCGGGAATATACTCGCATGTCCTCCCACGCCCCGCGCCCCCGCTCTGGCTGGCTGCTCGCCGCTACGGCGCTCGCGTGTGCCGGCACGTGCGCGGCCGCTCCCAGCCCCTCCTCTCCCAAGCAGGGCGTCGCCTACCGCTGGGTCGATGAGCAGGGCGTGGTGCACTACGGTGACCACATTCCGCCGCAGTACGCCTCCAAGGAACGCGCCGTCCTCAACAGTCAGGGCGTGGAGGTCGGGCGCCTCGAGGCGCAGAAGTCTCCGGAGCAGGCCACCACGGAGGCGCGCGCGCGCGAGGCGCAGATGAGGCAGCGCCAGCATGACGCCTTCCTGATCACCACCTACACCTCGGTCAAGGATATCGAGGCGCTGCGGGACTTGCGGCTGGACCAGCTCCGAGGTCAGCGCGCCGCGGCCGAGCAGTACACGGAGAGTCTGCGCACGCGCCTCGCCACCCTGCAGACGCGGGCGCTGAACTTCCAGCCCTACAGCGCACGCCCCGACGCGCGGCGCATGCCGGATGATCTGGCGGAGAATCTGGTGCGCACCGTGAATGAGCTGCACGCGCAGGACCACGAGCTCGCCGTCAAGACCCAGGAAGAAACGACGCTGCGCGCGCAGTTCCAGACCGACATCGAGCGCTACCGGGCGCTGCACACCATCCACTCGCAGTAGGCTCCGCCGGCGGGCGCTACACACCATCCACTCGCAGGAGGGTCCGGTGGGCGCTCCTACAACGGGCTCCAGGTGAGGGCGAGCGACAGCAGATCCGGGTCGCCGCTGCTCGAGTGCATGCGCTCGTACTCGGCTCGCACCGCCAGCGACGCGAGCTTCACCTGCACGCCCGCGCCGTAGGCGAAGTTCGTGTCGCTGCTGCTGGCGGAGTACGGAGGAATGAAGATCGGAATGAGGCAAGGCACACCGATCGGACAGGTCGCCTGCGCACTGGCATTCACGCTGGACTTCAATCTGGCCGCACCGGCCTTGGCAAAGACATCCAGATACGGCAGCGGAATGGGCAGGTAGCCCATGGCAAACAGCGCCGCCGCTTTCGGATGGGCGGTGAGCGTCGCGTTGAGCCCGCCACTCGTGACCGTCGCGGGGATGCTGGCGGAGCCTGTGGCGCCGCCGAAGTCGAGGTACTCCGCTTCGGCGCCAATGATGGAAAGAGGCCGAATGCCCACGATCGCCTTCCAGCCGGTCTTGGTGCCCTGGGTGCTGAGGGCTCCGGAAAAGATCGGGGAAAGGGCGCCGGCGTCGAGCTCGCTGCGAACGTGCGCTTGACCGACGCCCGCGCCGATGTAGAACCCCAGGGGGTCGGCGGCGTACGCTGAGCCACACGCCGCGCCCATGAGCATTCCGAGAACTGCGTACCCTGCCCTGCGGGTGTGCGTCATAAAACCCTCTCTGACCCTGAAACCCTCCTGACCCCGCTCAAACGTCGAGCCGGGGCGGGTCGTTGACCGAAGGCTCCGGCGCGTTCAGTGCTGGCCGGAGTGACCGAAGCCGCCCGCCCCGCGTGCGGACGCGGCGAAGTCCGCCACGACCTCCAGCTCCACCTGCACCACCGGCACCACGACCAGTTGCGCAATGCGCTCGCCGGGCCGGATGGTGAACGGCTGCGCGCCGCGGTTCCAGCACGACACCATCAGCTGCCCCTGGTAGTCCGAGTCGATCAGGCCGACCAGATTGCCGAGCACGATGCCGTGCTTATGACCCAGGCCCGATCGCGGCAGGATGAGAGCTGCCAGTGACGGATCGTCCACGTGGATCGCGATCCCGGTGGGGATCAGCTCGGCCCGGCCGGCCTCGAGCACCAGGGGGGCGGCGAGACAGGCGCGCAGATCGAGGCCGGCAGAGCCGCCCGTGGCGTAGGCCGGGAGCGGGAATTCCGTGCCCATGCGCGCATCCAGGATGCGCACCTTGAGCGCGCGGCGCGCGGCAGAGCGGCTGCTCAAGCGCGCGCCGTACCGCGCGTGCGGGCGCCGGCGCGCGCCGCGAGATCTTCGGCGATCAGGCCGACGAGTCCACGGGCGAGCGTGAGCTTGCCGGCCCGGCCGAGCTCGTGGCGCCCGTTGCGCGACAACACGATCAGCTGGTTGTCCTCGCAGTCGAAGGCCTTGTCGTGGCCGACTTCGTTGGCCGCGATCATGTCCAGATTCTTCTTCATGAGCTTGGTGCGCGCGTTCTGCTCCACCGCTTCGGTCTCGGCGGCGAACCCGACCACGAACGGCCGCTCGGCCCGGGCCGCCACGGTGGCGAGCACGTCCGTGGTGCGCTGCATCGCCAGCTCCATGGTTTCGCCGGTCTTCTTGATCTTCTGTTCGGCGGCGCGCGCCGGCCGGTAGTCCGCGACCGCGGCGGTGGAGATGAAGATGTCGGTTCCGGGCAGCTCGGTGAGCACCGCGGCCAGCATGTCGGCGGCGCTCTCGACATCCACGCGCCGCACGCCGGCGGGTGTCGCCAGGCTCACGGGCCCCGCGACCAGCACCACCGCAGCGCCCGCCTCGCGCGCCGCCTGCGCGACCGCGAAGCCCATCTTGCCGGAGCTGCGGTTGCTGATGAAACGCACCGGGTCGATGCGCTCGCGTGTGGGGCCGGCCGTGATGAGTACGCGCCTGCCGGCGAGCGCACCGCTCCCGCAGAACAGCGCGCCCACGCGCTCGGCGAGCTCGAGCGGCTCGAGCATGCGGCCTTCGCCGATCTCCCCGCACGCCTGATCGCCTTGCGCCGGCCCGAAGACCTGCACGCCGCGCTGCGTGAGCGTGCCGATGTTGGCGCGCGTGGCGGGGTTGGCCCACATGATGTGGTTCATGGCCGGCGCCACCGCGATCGGCGCCTCGGTCGCCAGACACAGCGTCGCCAGCAGGTCATCCGCCTGCCCGCTGGCGAGGCGGGCGAGAAAATCGGCGCTCGCCGGTGCGATCAGCACCGCGTGCGCCCAGCGCGCGAGCTCGATGTGGCCCATGGCGGCCTCCGCGGCCGCATCCCACAGATCGCTGCGCACGGTGCGTCCCGAGACCGCCTGGAAGGTGGTCGGTGTCACGAACTCGCGCGCGCCGGCGGTCATGACCACCTGCACTTCCGCGCCGCGCTCGCGCAGGCGCCGCACCAGGTCCGGACTCTTGTAGGCGGCGATGCCGCCGGTGACGCCAAGAAGAATGCGTTTGCCTTGCATGGGAAATCCGCCTCGCCGCGGAGGCAATTATCGCACCGCGCCTGCCGCAACGCGCACCCCAATGCGCGAATAGTGGGCAATTGCGCCACTTCGGGTGCTTTCTCCCCCTCCCGCCCGGTGGCGGCGGCTCCTTAGACTGGCAACCCACGGTCGTTAGAACTGAAGGTAATGAGCATCCGGCACTGGCCCGGCGGGGAGCGGCCGAGGGAGAAGCTGCTCGAGCGCGGCGCGCACGCGCTCTCGGATGCCGAGCTCGTCGCCCTGCTGCTCGGCTCCGGAACCCCGGGGCGTAGCGCGGTCGAGCTGGCGCGCGGCCTGATCGCGGACTTCGGCTCGTTGCGCGAGCTGCTGAACTCGGAAGCGCAGCGCTGCCTCGCACAGGCGGGCATCGGGCCGGCGCGCTACGCGATCCTCAAAGCGGCGGTGGAGCTGGCACGGCGGCATTTTCGCGAGGCGCTGCGCGTGGGACCCACGCTCGCGGCCCCCGAGGCGACGCGTACCTTCCTCCTGGCGCAGCTGCGTGACCGGCCGTACGAGGTCTTCTGCTGCCTGTATCTCGACAACCGGCACCGGCTCATCGCCTTCGAGGAGTTGTTTCGCGGCACCATCGACCGCGCCGGAGTGCATCCCCGGGAGGTGCTGCGCCAGACGCTGCTGCACAATGCGGCCGCGGTCATCTTCGCGCACAACCACCCCTCCGGAGTGCTCGAGCCGAGCCAGGCGGACGAGCTCATCACGCGGCGGCTGAAGGAGGCCCTCGGCCTGGTGGATATCCGCGTGCTCGATCACTTCATCATCGGCGACGGACTGTGCTTCTCCTTCTCGGAACACGGGCTCATATGACTGCGCCCTGCCTCGTGAGCAGGCGGACCAACCGGCATGCCGCGGGCCAAGGTCGGCGGGCGGCTGGAACGCCGCCCGCCCGCGCTGTGCCTTACTTCAGCAGTGCTTCCTGCTCGGTCCGTGAGCCGAGCACTGTGCGGATCTTGGCGCGATCCGCTTCGGACTGATTAGCTTTGTCGACAGACCCCTCGATCTGGGCGCTGACTGCGTCGGCCTTGCTCCCGAGGCCGTCGAGCGCGGCCCAGTTCTTGTATTCGGTGACCAGGAGGACGTCCGGGTCGTTCGGTCCGCGCGCTTCAACGACTATGACGCGGTAACCGGTGATGAGCCCTGCCTTCTTGGACGCCTCCTGCTCCTTCTTGTAGGTCGTCGCGAGCCAGTGCATGTAATCGTCGAAATGGCCATCGACAGTGCGGATCGAGGCGACATTGATGACCGGTCCGTCCTTATAGTCGCGGCCGTCGGCAAGGGCTATGGTGGCAAGACCGGTGAGCGACAGTAGAGCGCCGCCGGCGCAGAGAACGCGTGTCATGAACGTCATGAGGTCTCTCCCAAGGTGATTGCAATTGTTGGTGTTATACCGCGAGCCGGGGAAGCAGCTTCTGCCGGCGTCGTGCGCGCGAGAGCGTACGCTCCTCATTCGCCACCCGCAAACCGGCCGACTTGTGATCGCGCCGCCGGGCTGGTATAAAGCCCGGCCCGGGAAGCGATGGGGCCGCTCATCGATTCCAAGTCACTGAAATCTCTCAAGGTAATCGTATGTCCCGCGTTTGCGAGGTCACCGGCAAGAAGCCGGCCGTGGGGAACCGAGTCTCCCACGCCAACAACAAGAAGCGCCGGCGGTTTCTGCCCAACCTGCACACGCAGCGCTTCTGGGTCGAGACGCAGAAGCGCTGGGTGAGCCTGCGGCTGACCACCAGCGGCATGCGCACCGTCGAGAAGCGCGGCATCGACAAGGTCCTCGCCGAGCTGCGCGCCCGGGGCCACAAGCTCTAGGCGGCACAGGAGCCACCATGCGCGAGAAGATCAAGCTGCTGTCCTCGGCCGGAACCGGCCACTTCTACGTGACCACCAAGAACAAGCGCCTGCACCCGGACAAGCTCGAAGTGCGCAAGTTCGACCCCATGGCGCGCAAGCACGTCGCCTACAAAGAGTCGAAGATCAAGTAACGGTGCGCTCTCACCAAGCGCTTGCCCGAACTGCCTGAAGTCGAAACGACGCGCCGGGGCCTGAGGCCCTACGCGCTGCGGCGCCGCATCGTGGCGCTCGAGGTCTACGAGCCGCGGCTGCGCTGGCCGGTGCCGCGCGATCTGCCGCGAAAGGTGGCCGGCCAGCGCATCGTGGGCACCGGACGGCGCGCCAAGTACCTGCTGCTCGAGCTCGAGTCGGGCACCCTGCTGTTGCACCTGGGGATGTCCGGCAATCTGCGCGTCGTGCCGGCGCAGGCGCCGCGGGTGGGTCACGACCATTTCGACCTGGTGCTCGATTCGGGGCTCGCGCTGCGCTTCAACGACCCGCGCCGCTTCGGCAGCCTGCTGTACACCCGCGGCGACCCGCGGCGGCACCCGCTGCTCGCCGCTCTCGCGCCCGAGCCGTTGACCGCCGCCTTCGACGCGGATTACCTGTGGCGCACGACCCGGCACCGCCGCGTGGCCATCAAGCAGCTGCTGATGAACAGCCGCCTGGTGGTCGGCGTGGGCAATATCTACGCGAGCGAGGCGCTGTTCCGCGCGCGCATCCGGCCGCAGCGCCGCGCCAGGACCCTGTCGCGCGCGGACGCCGCGCGGCTGGTGCGCGGGGTGCGTGCCGTGCTCTCGCAGGCGATCCGCGCCGGCGGCACGACGCTGCGCGACTACCTGGGCGCGGATGGCGCGCCGGGCTACTTCCGCCAGCGGCTCTATGTGTATGAGCGCCAAGGCAAGCCCTGCCGCCGCTGCGGCACCGCGGTGCGCGCGGTGACCCAGGGGCAACGCTCCACGTACTATTGTCCGTCGTGCCAGAAGTGACCCGCGTGAACGAGGAGATTCTCGCGCAGCTGTCCAGGGCGGATGCCGTGCTCGGGGGTCTGATCCGCGCCGTGGGGCCGTGCAAGCTCGCCGCGCCGCAGGATTGCCACCCCTTCCAGGTACTCGCACAGGCGATCGCTCACCAGCAGCTGAACGGCACCGCCGCCAACACCATTCTGAAGCGCCTCGTCGACTCCTGCGGGCGGGGCACGTTTCCAACACCGCATCAGGTGCTGGAGGCCCCGGTGGAGAGCCTGCGCGCCGCCGGCTTCTCCTTCGCCAAGGTCGCCGCGCTCAAGGATCTCGCCGCGAAGACCCTCGCCGCGGTGGTCCCCGATGGAGCGGCGCTCATGCAGCTGTCCGACGAGCAGATCATTGCGCGCCTCACGCAGGTGCGTGGCGTCGGCCGCTGGACGGTGGAAATGCTGCTGATGTTCCAGCTCGGGCGCCCGGATGTACTGCCGGTCGATGACTTCGGGGTGCGCGCCGGGTTTCGCGCCGCTTATGGCCTCACCCGCATGCCGCACGCCAAGGCGCTCGCCGCCTGGGGCGAGCGCTGGAAACCGTTCAGGACCACCGCCGCCTGGTATCTGTGGCGGGCGCTGGAGCTGAAGCGCGCCGGCACCCTGCCGGCGCCCGCGGAGCGAATCCGCCTGCCGCGCGTGAAGAAGCCGCGCCGCGCCGCGCGGCGCGGGGCGGCCGGACTCAAGCGCGGCAAGCCTCGTGCGCGGACGGCGGTGCGCGCACGCAAGGTGCGAGCGGGTCGCGCCGCGCCTGGAGCGGCGCGCGCTACCGGCGCCGCGCCACGCGGTCGGGGCGGTGGGAAAACCGGGAAAGCCAGGAAGGTCAGGAAAAAAGGATAGCGGCGCGGGTGTAGGTGATGTGCAGCAGCAGCTGATCCTCCCGCGCCTGCATGTTCGCGGGACGTTCCCCGCCCTCCAGGTCATAGCACACGGTGAGCTCATCGCCGCGCAACTCGTAGATCGCGCGCATCGTGTGTCCGGCGTGCGGGCCGCTGCCTCCGACGATATCCATGGTCGCCGGCGTCAGCTCCTCGTTCACCAGATAGCGGCCACCGTCGACCACGTGGTTGCTGCGATCGATGATGCTGTAGCCGCCCGCCTCGAGCAGCAGATAACGCACCCGCAGCTCATCCACGGCCAGGCGGCTGCCGGCGACACTCGCCGCGATCGGGACCCAGGCACCCTCGAGTGGACCCCGTGGGGCGTGATCGGTGGAGGCGAGCGTGGCGGCGCTGCTCATGTACGCCGCTGCTTCTTCAGCTCGGCCTCCACGATCGGATGGACGAACTGACTCACGTCCCCGCCCAGCACGGCGATCTCGCGCACCAGGGTCGAGGAGATGAAGGTGAAGTGCTCCTGCGGCGTGAGGAACACGGTCTCGAAGTTGCGGTCGAGGGCACGCGACATGTTGGCGAGCTGAAACTCGAACTCGAAATCCGACACCGCCCGCAAGCCGCGCACGATCACGGTGCCGTGATGCTGGCGCGCAAAATCGACCGTGAGTCCCGAGTAGCCCAGCACCTGCACGTTCGTGAGGTCGCTCAGCACGCGGCGCGCCAGCTCGACGCGCGTATCCAGCGGGAACATCGGTGTCTTGTGGGTGTTGGCCGCGATCGCGACGATCACCTGGTCGAAAATGCCGGCCGCGCGCCGCACCAGGTCGTGGTGGCCGTTGGTGATGGGATCGAAGGTGCCCGGATAGACGGCATTGCGTTTCATTTGGTGTCGGCTGCCACAGGCGCAGTGTGCGCGAACAGATGATAACCGACCTCGCCGGCCTGCTTCGCCTTGAGCGCCCGCCAGGCCGCGGGCAGCGGCGGGAGGCCCTCGCGGGCCGCGCATTCCACATAAATCAGCGCCCCGGCGCCGAGCCAGTGGCGCTCCTCGAGCATGCGCGCCGCCTCGCCCAGCAGCCCGGAGGCGAACGGCGGATCCAGAAACACCAGGTCGAAGGTGCGCTCCTCGCCGGCGAGGTAGCGCAGAGCGTCGGCGTGCGCCACGCGGGCATCCCCGGCGTGCCATTCGGCGAGCCGCGCGCGCAGCTCGCGCACGGCCGCCTCATCCTGCTCGACGAAGGTCACATGGGATGCGCCGCGCGAGAGCGCCTCGAGCCCGAGCGCCCCGCTGCCGGCGAACAGGTCCAGCGCACGCGCTCCGGGCGTGCGCGCCCCCAGCCAGTTGAAGAGCGTCTCGCGCACACGGTCGGGGGTCGGACGGATGGCGGCGGATGCCGGGAAGCGTAACTTTCTGCCGCGCCACGTTCCCCCGATGATGCGCAGAACGCGCGCCCGGCCGGCGCGTCTCACAGGGACGGCTGCGCGGCTGCCTGACTTGCCAGCGGACATCGCCGCACCTTGCCACTGTTCTTGCCGTAAGCGTACTCTAGCTCCGCGCGGTTAGGAGCTCGAGGGATATGAAGAGACTCATCGCCGCCGGCATGGTTTGGGTTGCGCTGCTCGCGGGCGCTTGTTCGGGCGGCGGTTACGGCAGCGTCGGCGCGCAGAACCTCACCGGCTTCAACGGCAACCCGGGAGGCTCGACGCCGCTCACGCAGCCCTCCAGCAACACGGCGCTGTTTCACCCCGCGGCGGGAGTGCTGCCGTACCCGACCGACCTGTATTTTGCCGGCTCGACCGATGGCACGCTGAACATCCAGCCCGCGAACGCGCTCATGCCCAGCCAGGCGGCGGTGAATGCGCTCGATGGCTTCTCGACCACGGCGGTGATCCGTGAGCGCTTCGGCGGCGCGCTGAACCCGGCCTCCTTCACCGCGGCCTCGATCATCATCGTCCCGGTGAGCACCGACAACCTGACCAAGGCCACCACCGCAGTTCTCGCAGCCCCGCTCACTCTGGGCACGGACTTCTCCGCCGGACTCGGGCAGGAGGCGCTGGTTGGAAACACGATTCTCGAGATCAAGCCGCTGCACCCGCTCCTGCCGAGCACCTGCCTGAGCGGCGGCGTGTTTCTCGGTCCGAATTGCGCCACCGGCACCGGTTACCTGGTGTTCCTGATGGATGGCATCACCGATTCTTCCGGGAACCATGCGGTACCGGACACCGATTACGCCAGCATCAAGGCGGCGCTACCCAGCTGCGCCGCGATCAGCGATGCGACCCTGCACGGCATCTGCCAGCTGACCGGCGCGCACATGCTGATCGCACAGGGGCTGGGGCTGAACCCGGCGCATATCGTGCTGTCCTTCAGCTTCACCACCGAATCCACGGTCGATACGCTGGCGCTGATCTCCGCCACCGCCACCGCGCAGACGATCACGGTGCATCCCACCGGGCTGACGACCGCCGCCGTCCCGGGCCGCGGTTTGAAGGGCCACGCCGACCTGTACGTGGGCGTGCTGAATGTCCCGTATTACTCGAGCAAGACTGCCCCGCTCACCGAATACTGGCACGCGCCGCCGTCTCCCCTGGATGCCACCAGCACTTTCGTCACGCGCTTCAACCCGCTGCCGGTGCCGACCATGACCGTGCAGATCCCGGTGCTGGCGAGCGTGCCGAATGCCGCGTCCGCGTTCGGCGCGGTGAGTCCAACCGCCGGCTGGCCGCTGCTCATCTTCCAGCACGGCCTCACCGGCAACCGCGAGGACATGTTCGCCGTGGCGGATTCCTTTGCCGATGCCGGCTTCGTGGTGGTGGCGGTCGATCTGCCGCTGCACGGCATCACCAGGCAGTCCGATCCCCTGTACGCCACCGGCGCCAATCCGCTGTACGCCGGCCTCGGGCTGCCCGCGAGCGGCTCCATCGAGCGCACCTTCGATCTGAGCACTGTCCCGGGCGTGATCGACCCCTCGGGTTCGCACTTCATCAACCTGACGAGCCTGCTGACCGAGCGCGACAACCTGCGCGAGGCTGCAGCGGATCTGATCACGCTCGCGCGCTCGCTGCCGCACCTGAGCCTGGGGGCTGCCGGCAGCGTCAATCCCCTCTCCATTCATTACCTCGGGCACTCGCTCGGCGGCATCGTGGGCGCCACGCTCATGGGCGTGCTTCGCCCGGCAGAGGTCGGCACGGCGACGCTCGCCAATCCAGGCGGCGAGCTCGCGCAGCTGCTGCGCGACTCGCCCACGTACGCGCCCCTGATCGACGCCGGGCTGGCCGCCCAGGGGCTGTTGCCGGGCACCACGCCCTATGAGCAGTTCTTCCGCGATGCGCAGACCGTGGTCGATGCCGGCGACCCGATCAACTTCATTGCGCTCGCAGCGGGCAACCACCCGATTCATCTCATCCAGGTGGTGGGCAGCACGCCGCCGCCGCCGGCGCTGGTGTGTCTCGCACAACCCACGCCGCCGGGATGCCCCGACCAGGTGGTGCCGAATTCCGCCACGCAGCGCCTGATGCTCGCAGGCGGGCTCACCCAGGTGCACCCTCCGGGCGCGGCGGGCACCACTGCCCTGCATGTCTACGTGAACTTCACCGCCGGAGTGCACGGCTCCATTTTGGATCCGACCTCGAGTCCGGCGGCGACCACCGAGATGCAGACCGAGGCCATCTTCTTCGCGGCTACCTCCGGCATACAGCTGCCGGTTTCCGCGCTGGCGCCCGTCCAGTAGACGCGAACGGCGGCTGATCGCAGCGCGGGGCGCCCGTTCGGCCCCCCGCGCGCGTTGCCCGCTACAATGCCCGCTTCATGCCCAGAGGCGCACCCGAGCAGGCTGCAGCGAGCGCCGACGAGCGTCCCGGCTTCGTCGCCCGATTGCGCGCGCGCCTGAACCGCGGCGCCTCCTGGCTCACGTCCGATCTCAGCGACCTCTTCAAGGGGCGTGACATCGACGCCGCGATCCTCGAGGAGCTCGAGACGCGCCTGATCACCGCGGACGTGGGAGTGGAGGCGACCGGGCGCATCCTCACCGCACTGCGCGCGCGCGTCGCGCGCCGGGAGCTCACGGATGTGGGCGCGCTGATCGGCGCGTTGCGAGAGTGCGTGGTGGAGATTCTCGCGCCCGGGGCACAACCGCTGGTGATCGACGCGGCGCACCGGCCGTTCGTGATCCTGGTGGTGGGCGTGAACGGCTCGGGCAAGACCACCACCATCGGCAAGCTCGCGCGGCGCTGCGCCGCCGAGGGGCGCAGTGTGCTGCTCGCCGCCGCGGATACCTTTCGCGCCGCCGCGATCGAGCAGCTCGAGGTGTGGGCGCAGCGCTCGGGCGCTGAATTCGCGGCGCAGCGGCCGGGCGCGGACCCGGGAGCGGTGGTATTCGACGCTCTGCAGGCCGCGCGCGCGCGCGGCATCGACGTGATGCTGGCGGACACGGCCGGGCGCCTGCACAGCCAGTCGCACCTGATGGAGGAGCTGAAAAAGGTGCGGCGCGTGATCCAGCGCGTCGACCCGAGCGCTCCCCACGAGGTGCTGCTGGTGCTCGATGCCAATCAGGGGCAGAACGCGCTCGCCCAGGCGCAGCAGTTCAGTGAGGCGGTGGGCGTGACGGGACTGGTGCTGACCAAGCTCGACGGCACCGCCCGGGGCGGCATCGTGATCGCCATCGCGCAGCAGCTGCGGATACCGATTCGTTTCATCGGCGTCGGCGAGAGTCTCGAGGACTTCGGGGAGTTTGATCCCGCCGCCTTTGCCGCGGCGCTCCTGGAAGGACCGCAGGCGGGCTGCGCCGCCGCCGGCCAGACGGGCGCGGCATGATCACTTTCGAACGGGTGAGCAAACGCTACCCCAACGGTCGCGAGGCCCTCACCAACGTCAGCTTCAACATCCACAACGGCGAGATGGTGTTTCTCACCGGCCGCTCCGGCGCCGGCAAGAGCACGGTGCTGAAGCTCATCGCACTGCTCGAGCGCCCGACGCGTGGCAACGTGGTGGTGCACGGCCGCAATACCCGCACCCTCAAGACGCGGCACATCGCGGCGTTCCGGCGCCGCATCGGCGTGGTGTTCCAGGACCACCGGCTGCTCGCCGACCGGCCGGTGTTCGACAACGTCGCGCTGCCGCTGGCCGTGGCCGCAACGCCGCTGAAGGAAATCGACAAACGCGTACGCGCGGCTCTTGACCAGGTGGGCCTGCTCGGCAGGGAGCGCTCGCTGCCGCTCGAACTGTCGGTCGGGGAGCAGCAGCGCGTCGGCATCGCGCGCGCGGTGGTCAGCAAGCCCCCGCTGCTCATCGCCGATGAGCCCACCGGCAACCTCGACCCGGACCTGTCGCTCGAGGTCATGCGCCTCTTCAGGCGCTTCCAGGACGTCGGCGTGACGGTGGTGGTCGCCACCCATGATCTGCACCTGGTGCGCGAGTTCGGTCAGCGGGTGATCGTGCTCGAGAACGGCCAGGTGCAAGGCGGCGACGGGCCCGACACGCTGCCCTCCGTGGTGGCCAGGCGATGAGCCTCGCAGTGGCCGGCGCCCGGCATCTGCAGGCGCTGCTCGGCTCTCTCGGCAGGCTCGCGCGCAGCCCGCTGTCGACGATACTCACGCTGCTGGTGATCGCGCTCGCGCTCGCGCTGCCCACCAGCCTGCGGCTGCTCGTCACCAATGCGCAGCTCGCCACCGGCAACTTCGCCAACGCCGTCGACGTGTCGGTGTATCTGAAGACCGACGTGCCGCTCGCCAAGGCGCAGCAGCTGGCGCAGGCCGCCGGGCAGCGCGCCGACGTGGCCGCGGTGACGGTGATCGCGGCGGACAAGGGACTGGAGGACTTCCGCACCTACTCGGGATTCGGTGAGGCGCTGCAGGCGCTCAAGGAGAATCCGCTGCCGCACGTGCTGCACGTGCGCCCCAGGGCCGAGGATGTTTCCGCCGCAGCGCTCGAGTCGCTGCGCCGTTACTTGAGCGCCTGGCCCGAGGTGGATCTGGTGCAGGTCGACTCAGAATGGGTCATGCGCTTCAACGCCATTCTCGAGGTGATGCGGCAGCTGCTGCTGATCGCCGCGGCGCTGCTCGGACTGGGAGTGCTCGCGGTCATCGGCAACACCATCCGTCTCGAGATCCAGGGGCGCCGCGCGGAAATCGAAGTCACCAAACTCGTGGGCGGATCCAACTCCTACGTGCGCCGGCCGTTCCTGTACACCGGCGTGCTCTACGGAGTCGGCGGCGCGTTGCTCGCGTGGGGGATCGTCGCGATCGCCGTCGCGGTACTCGGGGACTCGGTGGCGACGCTCGCCAGGCTCTACGGCAGCCGCTACGTGCTGCGCGGCCCGTCGCGCGATGACATCGGGATTCTGCTCGGCGCCGGGGCGGTGCTCGGATGGCTGGGCGCGTGGATCTCGGCGGCGCGGCACCTGCGCAGCATCGAGCCGCGCGCCTAGCAAAGCTGGGGGGCGGGCGCTGCGGTCAGGTGGTCGCCGGCACGCCCTGGAGGAGTGTCGCTTCCATCCACTTGCGCACCCGGCGTGCGTCCGCCACCCGCGTGTGCTTGCCGAAGGAATGCAGCAGCACGATCACCACGGTGCGGTCCTCGATCACCGTTTGCATCACCAGGCAGCGGCCCGCCCGCGAGATGTAGCCGGTCTTCTGCACTTCGATCTTCCAGTCCGGCCGGCTCACCAGCGAGTCGGTGTTCCCGAAGCGCATCATGCGCCGGCCGACCCGTACCTCGAAGCGCCTGTCGGTGGAGTATTCACGAATCTGGGGAACCTTGGCCGCGGCCATCACCAGCTTGGACAGATCCTCGGGGCTGGCGACGTTCTCGTCCGACAGCCCGGTCGGCTCCACGAAGTGCGCGCTCGTCATGCCGAGCTCGCGGGCCTTGTCGTTCATGGCGCTCACGCAGGCGGGCAGCCCGCCCGGATAGTTGCGACCGAGGGCGTGCGCGGCGCGGTTTTCGGAAGACATCAACGCCAGATGCAGCAGCTCGGCGCGCGAGAGCGCGGTTCCCGGAGCGAGGCGCGAGCCGCGGCGCGAACCGCGGTCCTCGGCGGTGATCTCGAGCTGCTCATCGAGGGGCTGCGCGGCCTCCAGGACCACCAGCGCCGTCATGAGCTTGGTGATCGAGGCGATGGGCAGGGCGATGTCCGAGTGGCGCGAATACAGCACCGAGGAGTGCGTCGCGTCCAGAACCAGAGCGGCGCTCGAGCGCAGCGCGGGCGCTGCCGGCGAGGCACGCCCGGCGTACTTCAGGTGCACCGGTACGGCGGTGCCGCCGGATATGGCGGCGTGCGAGGCTGCAGCGCCGAGCAGCAGGCCGGCGAATGCCGTGGTCCGCAAACCGAAGTGGTTCATCAACGCCGTACCCCCCAATGCCCTTGATTTCGAGTCTGTATCAGACCATTCCTTATGTCACGCATGCGTGACGGATTCTTGGGTTCTGCGAGCCGGATCAACCGGGTAGTATCTTCCCTCATGTCATAACCCGGCTCGTGTGGTCATAACCCCACAGGCGCGTGACGCACTGCCCCTTGCACCGCGCCGCTAGCGCGGCCACAGCCACCCGAAGGTCCCCGCCGTCAGCAGGCCGTAAATCAGGCCGTCGAGCCACCCCTTCAGCGTCAGACTCCAGGAGCGCCGGTACCAGATCGACAGCTCACATAGCGCGAGCGAATAGGCGATGAACGCGGTCGCGCCCACGATCTGGAACACGCGTATGTAGGGCGTGCCGGCGGGCAACGTCCGGCTGGCGATGTAGGCCGCGAAAATACCGACCACGATCAGGAACACGAACCACTGCGCGAGCGGTCGGCCCATGGAAATCGGGCCGTTGGGCATCACGGTCATCAGCGCCACCGGACCCTGCCTCATCTTTTCCTTGAACTCGGGCGAGCGCATCTCCTGCATGCCGGCGGCGCGCGGGATGAAATAGTCGCCCGGCGCGATGGCGAACGGCCGCAGGGCATTGAGCAGCTCCGCCTCCCGGGGCACTTTGGGGAAGTCATTCTTGTGCCAGAGCGGTGTCATGTGGATCACCGAGCTCGCCACAAACACCAGCACCGTCGAGATCAGGATCGGCAGCCACAGCGACACCAGACTGACCATTGGAGACTCCCTCTATTTCTTACTTATGTCTTGAACTTTAACCAAAGGCGCCCGCCTGACCAAATGGCCGCCGCCTCGCCCGGTCCCTCCTCGCCCGTCCGTCACCCTGGGTCCCCGTCGACTCGACGCTCAGGCAGCGGCGAAGCTCGGCGCGCCTGGGCGACCCCCCCATCGGGCCCGCGCGGACCCCTCGGAAGGGGCATTTCGCCACGCCGGGCGTGAGCGCAAGCTGCTGTTTGACAAACGTAAAATACAGCTCCCCCGGGAACTCCCGAGGACGTTTAGCACTCTAACGAGGTGACTGCTAGAATGGCCATCCAAACCACGGGAGATCTCATGTCAGGTACCTCACTGGTTACCCGCATCGGCGATCAGGCCTTGACCGGTCCGCTGGGGAGTCTCGACGCTTACCTCGAGCGGGTGAGCCGTATCCCCGTGCTCTCGCGTGATGAGGAGCGCGCGCTCGCCGAGCGCTTCCGCACAGCCGGTGACCTCGCGGCCGCGCGGCAGCTGGTGCTGTCGCACCTGAGGTTCGTGGTGCACATCGCGCGCGGCTACAGCGGCTACGGACTGCCGGTGGGCGATCTCATCCAGGAGGGCAACGTCGGCCTCATGAAGGCCGTCAAGCGCTTCGACCCGAGCCTCAACGTACGGCTGGTGTCGTTCGCGGTGCACTGGATTCGCGCCGAGATCCACGAGTACGTGCTGCGCAACTGGCGGCTGGTGAAGATCGCCACCACCAAGGCGCAGCGCAAGCTGTTCTTCAATCTGCGCCGCCTGAAGAAGAACCTCGCCTGGCTGTCGGCGGAGGAAACGGCCGCCGTGGCGCGTGACCTGGGTGTGTCCGTCGCCGAGGTCAGCGAGATGGAAAAGCGGCTCGCGGCGCGCGACCTGTCGTTCGATCCGGCGCCGGACGCCGAGGACGAGGAAGTCTACAGCCCGGCGGCCTACCTGCCCGCCCCCGATGCCGATCCCGCCGGGCAGGTGGAAGATGCGGAAAGCGCCGAGGACTCCACGGATCGCCTGCACGGCGCGCTGAGACGCCTCGATGAGCGCAGCCGCGACATCGTGCAGCAGCGCTGGATGTCCGAAGACAAGGCCACCCTGCACCAGCTCGCCGACAAGTACGGCGTATCCGCCGAGCGCATCCGCCAGATCGAGTCGAGCGCGCTCGGCAAGCTTCGCACACTTGTGGCCGCCTGAAGCCCTGCTGGCCGCGGCTTATCGCCGCTTCAGCCTCCCGTACTAAGGCGCGGCCGGCTCCGCCGCCGCCCTCACCGCCGCAGCCACCTGCTCGTGAAGAGCCTTGTCGAGCGGGTCGGGGACCAGCTCGTCCCCGCGCGCGAGGGCCGCGATGGTATCGGCGGCGGCCATCAGCATCGCGTCCGAGAAGCGCCGCGCGCGCGCCTCGAGCGCGCCTTTGAACAGTCCCGGGAAGGCCAGCAGGTTGTTGATGCCCTTGCCGTCGGCGGCGAAGGCGGCGCCCTGCTCGTGCGCCACCAGCGGCTCGATCTCCGGATCCGGGTTCGACAGGGCGAGAATCACCTGGCCCTTCCTGACCCACTGCGGCCTGATCAGGCCCTTGACGCCGGTCGTGGCGATCACGATGTCCGCGCGCTGCATGAGCGACTCGAGCGTCACGCCCTCCCCGCCCGAGGCGATGAGCCGCGCGACGGCCTGCGGATTGCGGTCGGTCCCGAGCACGCGCTGCACCCCATAAGCGCGCAGCAGGCGCACGATGCCGCTGCCGGCGGCGCCGAGGCCGATCTGCCCGACGGTGCTGTGGCAGAGGTTGACATCCGAGCGGCGTGCCGCGTTGATGAGCGCGGCCAGCGTCACCACTGCGGTGCCATGCTGGTCGTCGTGCAGCACCGGCTTCTGCAGGCGCGCCTGCAGAAGCTGCTCGATCTCGAAACACTCGGGAGCGGCGAAGTCCTCGAGCTGGATGGCGCCGAAGGAAGTCGCGATCCCCGCGACGATGTCCGCCACGCGCGCCGGCTGCGTCTCCTCGATGAGGATCGGCACGCCGTTGATGCCGACCAGGTCCGCGAACAGCGCCGCCTTGCCCTCCATGACCGGGAGCCCGGCGAGCGCACCGATGTTGCCCAGTCCGAGGACCGCCGTGCCGTTGGTGACGATGGCGACCGTGCGGCCGAGGGCGGTGAAATCCAGCGCCGCCTGCGCATCCTTCTGGATGGCCAGGCACACGCGCGCCACACCCGGGGTGTAGACATCGCGCAGCACCTGCCGGGTGTTGATCGGCAGGCTCGCCACGGTGCGGATCTTGCCGCCGCGGTGGCGATTGAACACCCGGTCCGACTTGCCGACGAAGCGCGCGGTCGGCAGTTGCCCGATGCGCTCATACAGCGAGCGGTCCGCCTCCTCGTCCATCTCGAGCGTGATCTCCCAGAGCGTACGGCCCTGGTCGCGTCGCAGCGTGGTCAGGTGCTCGATGGCCAGCCCCGCATCCGCGATCACCTGCAGCACCTTGACGAGGCTGCCGGGCTGGTGGACGGTCTCGACCATGAGAATTTCCGGGATCTTCATATGGCAAGCCTGCGCCAACCTCCAGCGTGATTCCACCTGCGGCAGGTGCGGATGTCACCTGCCTGCGATACCCGCTATCATGCGCGCCCCTTCACCGGGGGAGCCCCCTTGCAGGAGAGCACCGTGGCCAAAGCCGCCGGTTCCACCAACGCTGCCGCCGGCAACGCGGCACGCGAGGCGATCGACCCGCTGGATCTGTACGCAGTCCGCGCCGCGCTCTCGGACGAGGAGCGCCTGGTGCAGGAATCGGTCGCGCGGCTCATCGATGCCGAGGTGCTGCCGCTCATCCAGCGCTGCTTCGAGGAGCACCGCTTTCCGCAGGAGCTGATTCCGAAGCTCGCCTCGCTCGGGCTCCTCGGCTCCTCACTCACCGGTTACGGCTGCGCGGGACTGAACGCGATCTGCTACGGCCTCATCTGCCAGGAGCTCGAGCGCGGGGATTCCGGCATCCGCAGCTTCGTCTCGGTGCAGTCCTCGCTGTGCATGTACCCGATCTGGGCCTTCGGCTCCGAGGAGCAGAAGAACCGGTACCTGCCCGCCATGGCGCGCGGGGAGCTCATCGGCTGCTTCGGTCTCACCGAACCGCACGGCGGATCCGATCCCGCCAACATGAAGACCCACGCCAAGAAGCGCGGCGGCGACTGGGTGCTGAACGGCTCGAAGATGTGGATCACCAACGGCTCGCTGGCCGATGTGGCGGTGGTGTGGGCCATGACCCCGGAAGGGATCCGCGGCTTTCTCATCGACAAAGGCACGCCCGGCTTCTCCGCCCCCGAGATCGAGCACAAGTTCTCGCTGCGCGCCTCGGTCACCTCCGCGCTGTTCCTCGACAACGTGGTGGTGCCCGAGGAGCGCGTGCTGCCGGGCGTGCGGGGACTCAAGGGCCCGCTGTCCTGCCTCACGCAGGCGCGCTACGGCATCTCCTGGGGAGTGATCGGGGCGGCGCAGGCGTGCTTGCGGCAACTGCTGGATTACACCGCCACCCGCACCCTCTTCGGCCGGCCGCTGGCCGCCAACCAGATGATCCAGGTGCGGCTCGCCGACATGGCCAGGCGCATCACCACCGCGCAGCTGCTGGCGCTGCAGCTCGGACGCCTGAAGGACTCAGGCGCGATGCAGCCCTCGCACGTATCGCTTGCCAAGTGGAACAACTGTCGCATGGCGCTCGATGTCGCCCGCGACTGCCGTGACATGCTCGGCGGCTCCGGCATCAGCGCCGAGTACGTGCCCATCCGCCACATGCTCAATCTCGAGAGCGTCATCACCTACGAAGGCACCGAGACCATTCACCAGCTCACCATCGGGCGCGAGCTGACCGGGCTCAACGCGTTCTGAGGCGCGCACCGGACGGCATACGCCGCCCGGTCCGCAGCTCACTCTCAGCCGCCGCTCGCCGGCAGCGTCATCACCGACGGCGCCACCAGGTAGAACCCGATCGCGATCAGGATGAGATACGCGAGCAGGATGAAGGTCCAGCCCATGTTGTGGCGGATGACATCGCCCTCCTTGCGCACGAACTTGCTCGTCGACACCCCGACGCTCGCGGTCTGCGGCGCAATCGGTTTGCCGATTTCCGCGCCGACCGAATTCAGGGTCGGCAGCAGCAGTGGCGGCATGCCGAGCTGCGCCCCCACCAGCGCCTGGAATTTGCCGAACATGGCGTTGGTCGAGGTATTCGAGCCCGAGAGGGCGACGCCGATGAAGCCGAGCACCGGGGCGACGATGATGAATGCGGTGCCCATGCTCGAGAAGCCCTTGGCGAGCGAGGCCGCCATGCCGGAGTAATTGAAGGTGTACGCCAGCCCGAAGATGAAGACCCCCACCAGGCACGCGCCCCACATCTGGTGGAAGGTGCGCCGGAGCACGTCGCCGAGCTGGCCGCCCTTCAACCGCCCCATCGCGATCAGCAGCACCACCACGATGATCCACGTCGTGAAGATCGCGGTACCGGCGATGAAGGGAGTGAAGTTGAAGACTGCGGTTACGCTCGGCTTGGCCGCGGTGCAGGTGCTGGCAAGTGCCGAGCAGCCGACCGCCTGGGCCTTGAACAAGCTTATCTTCGTCGGCGAGTGATCTCCCCACCAAGGCCCGGTCCAAAGACCTACGACGACGAGCAGAACCACGAACGGCAGCCAGGCCTGCAGAACTTCGCCGCTCTTCAGGCCATGCGACTGCGTCTGCCGGGTGGCGGCGGCATCCACCGGCACGCCGCCGTAGCCGAGCACGGTCTTCGGCTGCCATACCTTGAGGAGCACGAGCAGCGCCGCGAAGCACACGATGGCGCCGACGACATCCGGCAGGTATGGACCCCAGTAGCGGGCCACCGGATACTGGCCCGCGATGTAACCGAGCGAGCCGACCACGGCGAGCGGCCAGCCGCCTTTCATGCCTTGCTTGCCGGAGACCAGGTACAAGAGCACCCACGGTGGCGCCAGCGCCAGCACCGCGACCACGGTGCCGACCGAGCCCGACAGCGCCAGCAGCGGATAACCGGTCACGGCGGCGAGCGCGATGATCGGTGCGCCGAGCGCGCCGTAGGACACCGGCGCGTTATTGGCGATCGCCGCGACGCGGATCGCGTTGAGGTCGGAGATGCCGAGCGAGATCAGGATCGGCGCCACCACCGCCCACGGATAGCCGAAGCCGACCAGGCCCTCGAGGAGTGCTCCGAAGGCCCACGCGAACAGCATCGTCTGTACGCGCACGTCCATGCCGCCGAGCGCGATCAGCCAGCGGCGGAAATTCTCGAACAGGCCGCTCACCGACATGGTGTTGAACAGCACCATGCCCCAGAGCGTGATCCAGTCGACATTCCACACGCCGGTCGCCGCGCCGTACAGGTATGCGTGGGTGCCGTTGTCCAGCGGCATCTTCCATACCCAGGCTGCGAGCGCGAAGGTGATGAGCGAGCCGAGCAGCGTCGCGAGCCAGGCCGGCACGCGGAACACGGCGAGCATCACCAGCAGCGAAACCACCGGAATCAGCGCCACCAGACAGGTGAGCGTCAGGTTGTCGAGCGGGTCTATCACTTGTGTGAACATGATTGCTCCCTCGATGCGCGGCGTGCGGGTGTTATGTGTCGGGATCGCCGCGGTTTGATTGTTATGCTTGCGACTGCTCCTGTTGAGACAACAGCCGCGCCTGCTGCGCGGGTTGGCTCTTGCAACCTAGCACGGGCGGCGCGCCGGCTCAAATTCGCCCTGAGGACGGGGAAGGCGCCCGCGGTGCGCCGGCGGCGCCCGGTCAGGCTTTCTTCATCCCGGCGGCGATCTGCTCGCTCTTTTCCATGAAGCGCCGGTACGCCGCACGCTCCGAATGCGCCCGCCCGGCGCAGGTCGGCCCGGCGCGGGGTTACCAGAGGATGCCGAGCGCCAGGAGCGTCAGCAGTGCGAGCCAGTTCTCGAGTATCTCGCGGCGGATTGCCGGCTGGTGCACGTGCGGCGACAGCGAGGTCATGGTTTCTCCCGTTGCGATGGGAGAGATTGGGCCACACCCGAGGGCTCGCTCCGGGGGCGCAAAAGTGCCGCGGCTGCGAAGAATTGTGGCGCAAAGTGGCAGGGGCTTACGCGCTTTAACCGCGCGCGCCCAGCCTGTAGCCTTGACTACCCATGAAACGTCTCGTCGCCATCGTCGAGGATGAGCCGGCCATCCGCGACAATTACGCGGCGGCGTTCATGCGCGAGGGCTACGCGGTACGCACCTACGCCAACCGCGCGCAGGCCCTGAGCGCGTTCGCTGCGCGCCTGCCGGACCTCGCGGTCATCGATATCTCGCTCGAGGACGAGCCGGAGGGCGGCTTCGAGCTGTGCCGGCAGCTGCGCGCGCTGTCGGCGGAGCTGCCGATCATATTTCTGACCGCGCGCGACAGCGAGCTCGATGCGGTGTCGGGACTGCGCCTCGGGGCGGACGACTTCCTCACCAAGGACCTGAGCCTCGCGCACCTGATTGCGCGGGTGAATGCGCTGTTGCGCCGGGTGGATGCGCTGCGCAGGCCCGACACGCCCGGCGAGATCGTGCGCCGCGGCGCACTCACCCTGGATGCCGAGCGCATGCAGGCGCAGTGGGACGGCCAGGTGGTGCTGCTGTCGCTCACCGAGTTCTGGATCGTGCACGCGCTCGCGCGACACCCCGGGCACGTGCGCAACCGCCAGCAGCTGATGGACGCCGCCAACGTCGTGCTCGATGACAACACCATCACCTCGCACGTGAAGCGCATCCGGCGCAAATTCCAGAGCATCGATCCGAAGTTCGACGCCGTGCAGACGGTCTACGGCATGGGTTATCGCTGGGTCGAGTGAGCGGCGCGGCTCATGTCCCTGCGCCTCAAGCTGCTGCTGCTCGGCCTCGCGACGCTGGTGCTGCCCTGGGGCGGATGCCAGTACGCGCGCGAGATGGAGTCCGCGCTGCGCGAGGGGGAGGAGAACTCGCTCCAGGCGGTCTCCCAGACCATCGCCGCCTCGCTCCAGGGGCGCACGGACCTTCTGTATCGTGAAGCGCCGCCGCCGGCGAATGCTCCCGACGCGCCGGCCGATGAGAGCTCCGGCCACGCGTTCCTGCAGAGCGGTCCGTACGACCTCAAGCCCCTGGCGCTGACGGCTGCGCCGCTTCTCGACGGCTACTCCGATGACTGGCCGCACGATCCTTCGGCGTGGGCGTACTTCGCCAAGGACGATCGCCACCGCTTCGGCATCCTCACCGGCGTTTATGAGCGCATGCTGTACGTGCTGCTCGAGGTGCGCGACGAGCACCCGCTGTTCGATGCCCCCGGGACCAACCCGCTCGACCCGGGGATCTTCGGTGACCGTGTGTGGCTCGGATTTGAGGACAGCCAGGGTGAGCAGCGGCAGGTATTTCTCGCCGCGACCGCTCCGGGCGCGGTCACGGCGCGCGGCATCGAGACCGGAGAGTACGGCCAGCAGAGCGCGCCGCTCGAGCCGCGCATCCGCGGCGCCTGGCAACCCATGAGCCACGGCTACCGCATCGAGCTGCGGGTTCCGCTGTCGATGCTCGGCAACGGCTTCGGGGTGCTGGTGGATGATCGCGACGCCCGCGGCGCCGAGCCGGTGAGCTACGGCACCCTGCGCAGCGATGACCTGCACACCCTCGGGCGCCTCATCGTGGCCGCTCCCGAGCTCACCGCCTACCTCGCGCAGTTCATGCAGCCGGGCCTGAAGCTCGCGGTCACGACCCCCTCGGGCCGGGTGCTGGCGCGTGCCGATGCGCTCGCGCAGATGAGGGGCCTGGGTTCGGAGACGCCGATTCTCGCGCGGCTCTACCGGCGCTTCGTCGACCGGCCGGGCACGCGGCAGCTGCTGGAGTCGTCAGCCCCGGTCTACGACCGCGATCACAAGACAGTCATCGGGGAGCTCGAGGTGACGCAGACGGCGAACCGCTGGATCCGGCTGCGCGATCACGCGCTCATGCGCATGCTCAACTTCAGTTTGAGCACCAGCGCGGTGGCGGTGACGCTGATGTTCGCCTTCGCCGCCTGGCTGGCGCTGCGCCTGTCGCGGCTGCGTCAGGCGAGCGAATCGGCCCTGACGCGCTCGGGTCTGATCACCAGCTTTCCGGAAACCGACGCGCGCGACGAGCTGGGAGATGTCGCCCGCGGCTTCTCGACGCTCCTGCAGCGGCTGAACGAATACACCAGCTACCTGCGCACGCTCGCCGGCAAGCTGGCCCACGAGATCCGCACGCCGCTCACCATCGTGCGTTCCTCCCTCGACAACCTGGAGTCCGAACAGGTGCCGCCTTCCGCGCGCGCCTATCTGGAGCGTGCCCGCCAGGGGAGCGAGCGGCTCAACGCGATTCTCATTGCCATGGGTGCGGCCACCCGGGTCGAGGAAGCCATCGGCGGCGCCGAGCGGGTGAGCTTCGATCTGGCGCCGGTGCTGGAGTCCGCCGTGGCCGCCTACCGTGGCGCCTTCCCCGAGCGCGCTTTCCGCACCGAGCTGCCGACCGAGCCGGTGGTGATCCGCGGCGCCCCCGACCTCATCGTGCAGATGCTCGACAAGCTCATCGACAACGCCGTGGACTTCAGCCCTGCGGCAGCGCTGATCAGCGTGCGGCTGCGCCTGGATGCGCAGGCGGCGCTCATCGAGGTCGACAACCCCGGGCCCGCCTTGGCCGCGCATGTCCAGGGGCGCCTCTTCGAGTCACTGTGGCAGTCGCGCGCCGGCCCCGACAGCCGGCCCCACTTCGGTCTCGGCCTGTACATCGTGCGCTTGATCGCCGAGTTCCACGGCGGCGAGGCCACTGCCGCCAACCTCCCCGACGGCAGCGGCGTGAGGTTCGTCGTGCGCCTCGCGCGCTGAAGGCAAGTGCCGTGTTTCCCCCTGGGGCATTCGCCCGACTGCCCCTGGGGAGTAGCACCCAGTGGTTGTCGACAGATTGCGACATGGCATTTTTCTTTGGAATCAGTATAATTCGCGGCTGAAAACACCGTCCGAACAATAGTTTCCAACTTTGGGCGGGCGGGATATCGAGACAATGATGCGCAGAAGCTGCGCGAAGCTGGAAGGACATACCAACAGAAACCAGGGGATCGACGCGGGCACGGGTAACGACAGCTGCTAACTTGTTGCAGCTGTCAGGAACGACATGACGCGTGGATGAACACGCGGGCCTCGAAATAGAAGCCGGAGCATGGGCTCCACGCGTTTCAGCCGGAAGTTTAGATGCTCGTGATGACGCGACGTGCCGCAGCGCTGCGCGGATTCAGCTGAATCCGAAAGGCGCGCTCCGCACCAGCTGACAGCGAACCACCCGGTCGTCGAAACGATGACGCAGGAACCTGAAGCCCCGCCAACTGAGCGGGGCTTTTTTTTGCCTGCGATAATCCTCAGGGGAATCGGCGCGCAAGGGAAGGTGATGCTTGAGCGAGCTCGCGGCCAGGGGCGTCGGATTGCTGCTCGCACTCTCGGTGCTCGGGATTTTCGCCGCGCGCCGCGCGCTCGGCACTCGCCTCATCTACGCAGCCTGCGCGGTGGTCTGCGCGGCTCTGGCGGGCGTGGCGCTGCTCGGGCTGCTCGCGCCCGGGGCCGGGCTCGAGAGGGTCGAGATTCCCGTCGGGCTGCCGCTCGGCCATACCTTTCTCGGCCTCGATGCGCTCAGCGCCGCATTCGCCGTCATCGTCAACCTGGCCGCTGCCATCGTGAGCGGCTACGCCATCGGCTACGGCGCACACGCCCGCGAGCCGCTGCGGGTCGTGCCCTTCTACCCGGCCTTCATCGCCGGCATGAATCTGGTGCTGCTGGCGCAGGATGCGTTTTCCTTCCTGGTCGGCTGGGAGCTCATGTCGCTCGCCTCCTGGGCGCTGGTGCTGAGCGAGCACCGTTCCCCCGAGAACCGCCACGCCGCGCTGGTGTATCTCATCATGGCCTCGGGCGGTGCCCTGACGCTGCTGCTCGCGTTCGGTCTGCTCGCCGGCCCCCACGGCGGATACTCCTTCGAGGCGATCCGTCGCGTGAGCTCCGCGGGCGTGGGCCCGATCGTCCTGCTGCTGGCGCTGCTCGGAGCCGGCTCCAAGGCAGGCCTCGTGCCGCTGCACGCGTGGCTGCCGCTCGCGCACCCGGCCGCGCCGAGTCACGTCTCCGCACTGATGAGCGCAGTCATGACCAAGGTGGCGGTCTATGGCTTCGTGCGGCTGGTGTTTGACCTCGCAGGCCCCCCCGCATGGTGGTGGAGCGTTCCGGTACTGGTGATCGCCGCGGTCACCGCACTGCTGGGCGTCCTGTACGCGTTGATGGAGCACGATCTGAAGCGCCTCCTCGCGTACCACACCGTCGAGAACATCGGCATCATCTTCATCGGCTTGGGTCTCGCCCTGGCGTTCGAGGCGAGCGGCCTGCGCGCCGCGGCGGCGCTGGCGTTCGCGGCGGCGATCTTCCACGTATTCAATCACTCGCTCTTCAAGAGTCTGCTGTTCATGGGCTCCGGAGCGGTGCTCAATGCGACCGGCGAACGCGACATGGAGCACCTCGGCGGACTGATCAAGGCCATGCCGGCGACGGCGGTGGCGTTCCTCGCCGGATGCATCGCCATCTCGGCGCTTCCGCCCTTCAACGGCTTCGTCTCCGAATGGCTCACGTTCCAGGCGATTCTCTTGAGCCCGCAGCTGCCGCAGTGGGTTGCGAGACTGCTGGTTCCCGCCGTCGGCGCGACCCTCGCCTGTTCGGCCGCGCTCGCCGCGGCGTGCTTCGTCAAGGCGTTCGGCATGACCTTCCTCGGCCGCCCGCGCACCGTGGCGGCCTCGGGCGCGGCGGAGACCGACCGCTTCTCGCAGATCGCGATGCTCTCGCTCGCGCTGCTGTGTCTGCTGGCCGGGATCCTGCCCGGGTTCGTGCTGGACAGCCTGGGGGCCGTGACGCAACTGGCGGTGGGAGCGCGGCTCGCGCCCCAGTCCGCTGAAGCGTGGCTGCGCATCGTGCCCATCGACATCCACCGCAGCGCCTACAGCGGGCTGTTCGTGTTCGTCATGATTCTGCTCGCCGCCGCCACCACCGCCTTCGTGGTGCGGCGCGTCGCCTCGCACGCGCTGCGGCGCGCTCCCGCCTGGGACTGCGGCTTCCCGGACGCCAGCCCCGCGACTCAGTACACCGCGGGAAGCTTCGCGCAGCCCATCCGACGGGTGTTCGGCAGTGTCGTCTTTCGTGCGCGTGAGCAGGTCGTCATGCCAAAGCCCGGCGATACCGCGGTGGCGCGCCTGCAGGTGGAGCTTCGTGATACGGTGTGGGACACGCTCTACGAACCCCTCATCCGGCTCATCGCGGCCACGGCCGAGCGCTTGAACCGGATGCAGTTCCTGACGATCCGCAACTATCTGACGCTGGTGTTTGCGGCGCTGGTCGCGCTGCTGATCATCGTCGGGACCTGGCGATGAGCTACTCCGACTGGCTCGTCCAGCTCGCGCAGACCGCTCTGGTCCTGGGGTTCGCCCCGCTCCTGTCCGGCGTGACGCGCAAGATCCGCGCCCGGCTCCTGCGCCGCCAGGGCGCCTCGGTCCTGCAGCCGTATCGCGACCTGCTGAAGCTGATCCGCAAGGAGGCGGTGGTCGCCCGGAACGCCTCGTGGCTGTTCCGTGCCGCCCCCTACCTGATCTTCGCCACCACCTGGGTGGCCGCCGCGCTGGTGCCGACGTTCGCGAGCGGTCTGCCGGCGGGCGCCCCCC
>Ga0209027_1000055_pt1 | contig 29536 bp, 22 predicted proteins | sample GraSoi013_1_20cm_3_FD_185821 | JGI IMG/M metagenome (GOLD analysis project Ga0209027, IMG submission 185821) | Grasslands soil microbial communities from the Angelo Coastal Reserve, California, USA - Sample 09_27_2013_1_20cm (SPAdes) (version 2) | ecosystem: Environmental > Terrestrial > Soil >...
CTGTAATCAGGGCGAATTATAGCCTCTTTCTGTGATAGATTCAAGATAGCTAAAACTGATTTTGTCTAGAATAGCAAAGATAGGAGCATTACCCATGAGTAAAGATACCGTGTTGTTGGTGATCGATGTTCAGAAAGGTCTTATTGAGCCGGCTTATCGCAGTACAGAGGTGCTGGAGAATATCAACGCCCTGCTTGGCCAGGCGCATAACTCCCACACACCTGTCATCTACATCCAGCACGATGGGCCCAAAGGACATGGCCTGGAGGCTGGCACCGCCAATTGGCAGATACACCCGGCCATTGCGCCGCAAGAGGGGGATGCTGTTATCCACAAAAAGGCGTCGGACTCATTTCACAAGACAGCTTTGCAGCGAGAATTGGAAAGCCGTGACATCAAACACCTCGTCGTTGTGGGAGGACAGACCGAGTATTGTGTCGAAACCACTTGCCGGCGCGCGACCACGCTAGGTTATAATGTGACTTTGGTGGGAGATGCCCACACGACCGATGACTACGATGAAGCCGTTCTAAGCGCAGCACAACGCATAGACTATCATAACGAAATACTGAACGGGTTTAACACCGACGACAGTGAAATACTGGTGAAGAAAACAAATGAAATAGCCTTCTAATATAGCATCACCAGGACAGTACTCTGGAGGAGACAAGAGGACAAGGGAGCGACGAACTATGACATTGGACATTTCGCGAGAACAGGCGCGGCGTTTCCTGGCGCTCTACCATTTCACGCCAACCAATGTGGCGGGCACGATGGAGCGTCTAGCAACGGTACAATACGACCCGCTCAACCCTGTCGGGCGCAATTCTGACCTGGTCTTCCAGGCACGCGTCCCCGGCTACCAGGTCGATGACTGGCAAAAAGTAGCCTACAGCGATCGCTTGATCTACGATGCCTGGGATAAGCAGGCCTGCCTCGTACCCGTGAGCGACTGGCCAATGCGCGCGCTGATTCGCGAGAAATACCGGCCATACCATGATAGAGAAATTTTGCAGGCTGAAGCCGAAATAGCCAGTGGCATACTGGAAACCATCGATGCCAGAGGGCCGCTCTCGTCGTTGGAGTTCGAAGACCGCCAGCGTGTGGGAGCGGACCACTCGTGGTACGGCCAGACCCGCGTCAAGCGCATCATGCGTTCCCTCTGGGCCTCTGGCCTGCTCGTGACACACCATCGCAAAAATGGACGCCATTATTACGAGCGTCCCGAGCGTGTCATTCCCGCGCAGCATTATCAAGGAACGCCTCTGTTGGATGTAGAGGAATACCTCCGCTGGATTATCTCACGGCGGCAACAGGCAATGGGGCTTCTTCCCAGGTCGGCCGAGGCCGCTATCTGGTGCAGTTGTGGCACAGGCGCGGAGAATAAAGTAGCTCTCTCTCAATTGATGGAGGCAGGAGTGTTGACATTGCTACGGGTCGGGGAAAAAGCTGTACCCTACTATATACTCACCAGCACCCTTGATCTGCTGGACGCGCCGTTACCTGCGCCGCGCATGCTCTTCCTCGGTCCGCTTGACAGCATGTTGTGGGATCGTAAAACCCTGCGCTACATCTTCGATTTTGATTATGTCTGGGAAGTCTACAAACCAGAAAATCTACGCCGCTGGGGCTACTATGTGCTACCTGTCTTCTATGGTGATCGTTTCTTTGCTCGCGTGGATTCGCGCCTGGAGAAAGGCATATGGACGATTGCCCGCTGGTGGTGGGAGCCTGACGTGACCCCGAATGCCGGGATGTTGGATGCCGTGCGCGACGCTGCTGAACGTTTTATGCGCTATCTCCATGCCGATGGAGTAGCGGTAGGTGAGGGAGTGGATCAGGCGGTTCGGCAGGCTATCCTGGAAGTTGCGGCTTTATAATGCCAGACCAGGACAAAGCAAGCTGATTTTTTTGCTGTAGCGGGGTTCGCGAACCCCGCTACAGCAAAAAAATCAGCTTGCTTTATAAAGAAAATAGCTATAGAGAGGGGCTCCACAACCCCCTGAAAACCCCTGCGTATGATATAATGAAGCGTACTATTTTACTATCAAAAGGAAAAGCTTCCAACGGGCAGACTAATACTTACACCTGAGACTACCTAAAGCCAGCAATAATTCATCATTACCAGGAGATCAGACCAACATGCAATTACTTGGGAAAATCATGGGTGACCCCAATAAAAGAGACCTGAAGGCCATCCAGCCCCTTATAGATAAAATAAATGCACTTGAACCAGCTATACAGGCCTTAAGTGACGAAGCGTTGGCAGCCAAAACTGAAGAATTTCGCTCGCAACTCTACCTGCACCTCAAAGGCGGCCTGGTGCTCGAAAATGAGCTCGTCAAACTCTTCCACGAGGCGCTCAAGACTGTAGATACCTATGCACAAAAATGTACCGATGAGCAACTGCACAGCGCGCTTACAGAGTATCGCCAGGAGCTCGAAAGACGTCGCGACCTGGAACACTATCTGCGCGATAACCTGCAAGATGTCCTCTCGGAGGGCTTTGAGACCGCCTATGAAAAACTCTTTCCAGTCCTGATCCCCTTGCGGGTCACTGCGGCGATGGACCGTGCTGAAAAGCGCCAGAAGTGGCCGGATGAGGCGAAAGAGCCGCAGCAAGCCACGCTAGCGCTGCTCAAAGAGATTGAACCGGCCCTCGAGGACATCGACAGCGATCTGTTGGAAGAGGCATTCGACAGCGCGTGGCCCTCCTTTGAAGAGGAGCGACGCAACGCACCTGATAAAGAGGAGGGTGCGGACGAGCGCTTAGAACGACTGCTGGGCAAGATTTTCGCCAACCTGCAGCCAGAAATTGTCGCCCTCAAGGCCGAAGTAATAGATCAATTGATCCCCGACATGGCTAAACGCTATAGGACAGGGAAGACACTTGAGGATCTCTTACCCGAGGCATTTGCCGTCGTGCGCGAGGTGGGCTGGCGCCGCATCAAGATGCGACACTATGACGTACAGCTCATCGGTGGCGTTGTCCTGCACCAGGGCAAGATCGCTGAGATGAAGACCGGTGAAGGTAAAACGCTCGTTGCCACCTTGCCGGTCTACCTCAATGCGTTGACCGGTAAGGGCGTACATGTCGTTACCGTCAATGATTACCTGGCACGCCGTGACGCCGAGTGGATGGGTCAGATCTATCGCTTCCTGGGGCTGACCGTTGGCGTCGTGGTAAACGCCGTCGAGCCACAAACACCTGAACGTCGCGCAGCTTACAATGCCGATATCACCTATGGCACCAATAGCGAGTTCGGCTTCGATTACCTGCGTGACAATATGGTGACTTCGCTTGATCAGACCGTCATGCGTGATCTGAATTATGCCATCGTCGACGAAGTCGATAACATCCTTATCGACGAGGCGCGTACCCCGTTGATCATCTCTGGCCAGGGCCAGGAATCAACTGATATGTACGTCCAGTTCGCCAGGTGGGCGCCGCGTTTGAAACACGAAATCGACTATACCATTGAGGAGAAAACGCGCACAGTCATACTGACAGAGGCGGGTATTGATAAACTTGAGCAACTTGCAGGTGTAAAAAACATCTACGACGAGAACAATCTGGACCTGACGCGCTACATGGAGAATGCCATTAAGGCCCAGATTATCTTCAAGCGCGACAAGGATTACATCGTCAAAGATGGCGAGGTCATCATCGTGGACGAGTTCACCGGCCGCCAGATGCCCGGACGCCGCTATAGCGAAGGTCTCCACCAGGCTATCGAGGCCAAAGAGAGCGTCAAGGTCCAGCGTGAGAACCATACCCTTGCTACCATTACCTACCAGAACTTCTTCCGTCTGTACAAGAAGCTGGCTGGTATGACGGGTACCGCTTTAACAGAAGCGGAAGAACTGCACAAAATCTATAAACTGGATGTGATGGTGATCCCGACCAATAAGCCAATGATTCGCGAGAACCTGCCCGACCTGATCTATCGCAATTCCGAGGCGAAATTCAATGCGGTCGTTGAAGAGATCAAAGCGCTGCACGAAGAAGGCGTACCTGTCCTGGTGGGTACAACCTCCGTTGAAAACTCGGAGTACCTATCCGAAAAATTGGATAGGCAGGGCATCCCCCATAACGTACTGAACGCGAAGAATCACGCGCGTGAGGCACAGATCGTGGCACAGGCAGGCCGCAGCGGAGGGGTCACCATTGCTACGAACATGGCTGGTCGTGGTACTGACATTCTGCTCGGCGGCAATCCCGAGGGCTACTTCGACAACATCTTGCGCAAGCACGCCGAGCAGGTCAACTATATCCGTGAAATGCCATCGCGGACCGAAGACGAGCAGGCAGACAAAGAAGAGGCTATCCAACAGTACATTGAAAACATGACCGAGGAAGAAAAGAACGAGCTGCTGCAGCAAAAGGTGCGCGAGTGTGAGGAGGACCACAAAAGAGTGGTAGCGCTGGGAGGTCTGCACATAATCGGCACCGAACGCCACGAGTCACGCCGTATCGATAACCAGCTGCGTGGTCGTGCAGGACGCCAGGGCGACCCGGGTCAATCACGTTTCTTCCTCGCTCTCGACGACGAATTGTTGCGCCGCTTTGCCGCAGACCGCGTGTCGAAAGTCATGGAAATGGTGGGCATGGAAGAAGATATGCCGCTGGAGAGCGGCATGGTCTCGCGCCTCATCGAGCAGGCACAGACAAAGGTTGAAGGCTACAACTTCGATATCCGTAAAAACGTGGTCGATTATGACGACGTCATCGCCAAGCAGCGCGAGGTTATCTACGCCGACCGCAGGGCTGTGCTTGAACGCGCCGATATGCACGAACGCGTGCTCGACATGATCCGCGCTGAAGTGAACAAGTTAGTCGATGCCTGCATCCCGGGCAACATGGTTACGGAAGAGGAGCAGTTAGAAAAACTCTTGACCCTGATGGAGGCATGGGTACACGTGCCGGAAGATGTGCTGCCCGAAAACATCCATGCCATTCGACGTGAAGACCTCAGGCACAAACTGCTCGACCTGACCATTGAGCATTATGAAGAACGCGGTGAGAAGCTGGATGAGTCGGCCGAACAGAATCCTGGCCTTGGTATCCCGACCATTCGCGATGTTGAGCGTTCGTACACCTTACAAATCGTCGACCGCCTGTGGATGGATCACATTGACGCACTGGATGTGATGCGAGCCAGCATCCATTTCCGTTCGATTGGTCAGCGCGACCCACTGGTCGAGTTCAAAAATGAAGCCTTCCGTATGTTCGAAGAACTGAAGGCAGCTATCCAGTACCATATCGTCAACGAGCTGCTCAAGTTCCTGCGTGGTGATATCACCATTCGCGTCCAGCAACCGGCACCACAACGCAAGGCGCCGCGTAAATTGCGCACCAATGCCGATGATCTGGCCAGAACTATTGGTCAGGCCAAGAGCGATGCGGATGATCGTCCCGTTGCCGGAACCTCGCGTAGAAACGGTGCAGCCGCAGGCCAGCGCGGCCAGAATGGACATGGGCGCGCTCCTGTTGGCGCACAGACTGCTCGTGCCAGTGCCCCAATGAGAATTGGCCGCAATGATCCATGCCCCTGCGGCAGCGGAAAGAAATACAAGAAGTGTCACGGAGCGTAAGCAGCTTTTCTGAGGTGGAGAGAAAGGGCCTGGAAACCCGCGGGTTTCCAGGCCCTTTCTCTCCACCTCTCATATGAGAAAAAAGAATTGATCAAAAACCGATATTATATAACCTATAGCTTATGCTAAATCAAATAAGCTTGAAAGCAATTTCCTGGATCTTTCCATAACATTCATGTTACCCTTTAATTGAACAGTATTATAGCCAATGGAGCCTACCTCATATCCAATGGCCTCGAAGAGAGAAAGGATCTTCCGGATGAGCGGTCAACATGATATAGCTGGATTTAATTATATGCATAATGGTAGCAATGGGAACGGAAATAGTAAGCATGAACTCAACGGGAGAAGTAAAGCTTTGCTCAAAGGTAAAGCGCGGGCCGCTATGGAACTGGAAGATTCCTGGAAAGGTAATCTCCGTTGGAAAGGCATAACACGCCCGTATAGCGCTGAGGATGTCATCCGCTTGCGTGGATCTGTTCAGATTGAGTATACCCTTGCGCGGCTAGGAGCCGAGCGATTATGGAATCTTTTGCATAGCGAAACATATGTTGCCGCCCTCGGTGCCCTCACCGGGAACCAGGCCGTACAGCAGGTAAAAGCCGGCTTAAAAGCCATTTATCTTAGTGGCTGGCAGGTGGCCGCCGACGCAAATCTTAGCGGACAGATGTATCCTGACCAGAGCCTCTACCCTGCCAACAGCGTGCCTCACGTGGTACGCCGCATCAACCAGGCTCTGCAACGCGCCGACCAGATTCAGACCGCAGAGGATCATGGCAACACCTACTGGTTTGCCCCTATTGTGGCCGACGCGGAGGCCGGCTTTGGCGGCCCGCTGAATGTCTTCGAGCTTATGAAGTCTATGATTGATGCTGGCGCCGCTGGTGTCCACTTTGAAGATCAACTATCCTCCGAGAAAAAATGCGGCCATATGGGTGGAAAAGTGCTGATACCAACACAGTCTGCCATCAAACACCTGGTCTCTGCACGTTTAGCAGCCGATGTCCTGGACGTGTCAACCCTCATCATCGCTCGCACCGATGCCAATGGGGCACACCTCATCACCAGTGATATCGACCCGGCCGACCAAAAGTTCCTCACAGCAGAGCGAACTCCCGAAGGTTTCTACAAAATGCATGGTGGACTGAATGCCGCCATCGCGAGAGGGCTCTCCTACGCGCCCTACTGCGATCTCATCTGGTGTGAAACTTCAGAGCCAAATCTGCGGGAGGCGAAGCGCTTCGCCGACACCATCCACGAACGCTTCCCCGGCAAGATGCTGGCTTACAACTGCTCCCCTTCGTTCAACTGGCAGAAAAAACTTGATGCAGAGACCATCGCGAATTTCCAGAAAGAGTTAGCGAAGATGGGCTATAAATTCCAATTCGTCACTCTGGCTGGCTTCCACGCTCTCAACTATAGTATGTTCGAGTTGGCGCGCGGGTACCGCGATCATGGCATGGCTGCGTACTCCAAATTGCAACAAGGAGAGTTCGCCATGGAAGCCGAAGGCTATACCGCCACTAAACACCAGCGCGAAGTAGGTACAGGCTACTTCGACGAGGTGGCTCAAGTGATCGCTGGCGGCACCTCTTCAACTATGGCCCTCGTAGGCTCAACCGAAGCAGAACAATTTCATTAATCTTGAGGAGAAGAAGGGCAGGTGCTATCATATCTAACAGGTGTGATAACACTTGCCCTTCTTCTCGTTGACATAGATGGAAAGGAACAGAGCGCCAATGACCACACAGGCCAGTTATCAAGAGGGCATCGAGATTCGAGGTCCCATTACTGCTGAATTTGCTGAGATATTGACGCCAGAGGCAATGGCTTTCGTCGCAACATTAGTGCGAACGTTTTCAGGCAGGCGCGAGGAACTCTTGCAACGCAGGGTGCAGCGCCAGGCCGAAATTGACGCCGGCAAGATGCCCGACTTCCTCCCCGAAACCGAGCGCATACGCCAGGGCAGTTGGACAGTTGCCCCCATTCCTGACGATCTGCAGGACCGGCGCGTCGAAATCACCGGCCCCGCCGAGCGCAAGATGACCATCAACGCGCTGAACTCTGGCGCCAAGGTATTCATGGCTGACTTTGAGGATGCCCATTCACCGACATGGGAAGGCACCATTCAGGGGCAGATCAACGTGCGTGACGCAGTCAATCGTACCATCAGCTATACTGCCCCCGAAGGCAAGCAATACTCACTGCAGGAGAAAACAGCCACCCTGCTCGTGCGTCCGCGCGGCTGGCATCTCCCGGAGAAGCATGTGCTCATCGACGGCCAACCGATTTCCGGCGGGATCTTCGATTTTGGCCTGTACTTCTTCCACAACGTTAAATCACTGCTGGAGAGAGGTACTGGCCCCTACTTCTACCTGCCCAAACTGGAGAATCACCTGGAGGCTCGCCTCTGGAATGATGTCTTTGTACTCGCTCAAGATGAACTGGGTATTCCACGCGGCACCATCAGAGCTACAGTGCTCATCGAGACTATCCTGGCAGCATTTGAGATGGATGAGATACTGTACGAACTGCGGGAACATTCAGCCGGTCTGAACTGCGGACGCTGGGACTATATCTTCAGCGCGATCAAAAAGTTCCGCAATGTCCCCGGTTTCATCCTACCCGATCGCGCACAGGTGACTATGACAACGCACTTCATGCGCTCATACTCCCTGCTCGCCATCAAGACCTGTCACCGTCGCAATATCCATGCCATCGGGGGCATGGCCGCGCAGATTCCTATTAAGAACGATCCAAAGGCCAACGAAGAAGCGATGGCTCGTGTGCAGGCCGATAAACTGCGTGAGGCGACGGACGGACACGATGGCACGTGGGTAGCCCATCCAGGCCTCGTAGCTGTCGCCATGGAAGAATTCGACAAGGTGATGAAGGGCCCTAATCAGATAGACAAGAAGCGCGAAGATGTCCATGTCACGGCGGAAGACCTGCTGGCCGTTCCCGATGGCACGATTACCGAGGCCGGTTTGCGCACGAATATCAGCGTTAGCCTGCAGTATATGGAGTCGTGGTTCAGGGGTTCAGGCTGCGTACCCATCAATAACCTGATGGAGGATGCCGCCACCGTCGAGATTTCTCGCTCACAAATCTGGCAATGGATTCGTCATCCCAAAGGGATTCTCGCGGATGGTAGAAAAGTGACGGTCGAGCTGTTCCGCCAGCTCGAGGCTGAGGAGTTAGAGAAAATCAAGAAAGCGATTGGCGAGCAACAGTACGCCTCGCGTCCATTTGACAAAGCCGCCCGGCTGCTCGACGAGATCATTACAAGCGAACAGTTTGTCGAGTTTTTGACCTTGCCCGCTTATAAATACCTCGATTAGGAAACCACATACATGTACGGGCGGGCAAACCCCACCCGTACATGTATTTCACAATTACAAATCTCTTTTTTTCTCATTGATGACCTTCGTGATACGATCCACGAAACTCGATAACGGCATTGCCCCAAGGTTCTCATTCGTGCGTAAGCGGACAGACACAGCATGTTCAGCCGCCTCTTTGTCACCCACTACGAGAATATAGGGAATTTTCTGCAGTTGGGCATCGCGCACCTTCGCGTTCATGCGCTCGCCGCGCGTATCCACCTCCACGCGCACACCGGCAGCCCTGATCTTTGCTGCGACCTCCTGCGCGTAAACCATGTGCCGGTCAGAGATGGGGATAAGCTTTACCTGCACAGGCGCCAGCCACGCCGGTAGAGCGCCGGAGTGGCGTTCAAGCAAAATGGCTATCATGCGCTCCATCGAGCCAAAGTTGGCACGGTGAATCATCACCGGCCTGTGGAGTTGGCCATCCTCGCCAACGTATGTCAGATCAAAACGAGCGGGCAGGTTGTAGTCAACCTGGGCCGTGCCAAGCTGCCATTGACGTCCAAGGGCATCTGGGAACAGGAAGTCAAGTTTCGGCCCGTAGAAACCCGCCTCTCCTTTCTCTATCCGATAAGGTATGTCGAGCTTCTCGACGGCCCTCATAATCACCGTTTGTGCCTGCTGCCACGCTTCGTCACTGCCAATATATTTGGAGCTAGCGGGATCGCGCAATCCAACGCGGACTGAAAAGTCGCCAAGCTGCAGCGTATGAAAAACGAAAAGGGCCAGTTTGACTACGTTGACAAATTCTCCTTCAACCTGCTCGGGCGTGAGGAAGATGTGCGAATCGTCGACCGTGAAGTCGCGCGTGCGCAAAAGGCCGTTGAGTTCGCCGCTCTGTTCGTAACGGTAGACCGTACCAAACTCGGCTAGTCGCAGGGGCAGATCGCGATACGAATGCAGCTCGCTTTTATATATGTAGATATGGTGCGGGCAGTTCATTGGTTTAAGGATATACACCTCACCACGCGGTCCATCATCTTCTGCACTGATAGCCCGTTCTCCAAAGGAGGGTGCAGAGCAGCTATCATCAGAATACGTCCAGCGATCACGCTCGTTCGCATTCGAGTGGGCTTCGACCATCGGCGGGAACATGCTCTCGCGATATTTGTACCAGTGCCCGCTCGTCTTGTACAGGTCGATCCTGCCAATATGGGGCGTTACGACCGGCAGGTAGCCGCGCTCGAGCTGTTCCTGACGCAGAAAGCGTTCGAGGGTATCACGCAGTATGGCCCCTTTGGGCTGCCAGAGCGGCAGCCCGGATCCAACCTCGGCTGAAAACGTGAAAAGGCCGAGATCGCGTCCCCATCTACGATGGTTATTGGATTCTTGATGTTGTGATTCTAGCGGCATGGTAACGCTCCTTTTCTTACGAGTAGGAGCACTTTCAGCCGCTGGTGCTTCCTCTCTGTTCTTCCCTTGGAAGGGACATGTCTCGCGTTCGCGCCATATTTTGTTGTAATGATATTATTACAAATCTCTACTTTTCGTTTTGATGATGTCTGTAACACGTTCTACAAAGCTATCCAGCGGCGTTGCGCCGAGATTTTCGTTGGTGCGCAGGCGTACAGCCACCGCGTTCTCAGCGGCCTCTCTATCGCCAACGATCAGCATGTAGGGTATCTTCTGCATCTGGGCGTCGCGCACCTTCGAGTTCATGCGCTCGCTGCGCGTATCCACTTCCACGCGCACACCGGCGGCCTTGAGCGTCTCCATCACCGTGTAAGCATACTCAATGTGGCGGTCGGCAATCGGTATGACCATGGCCTGCACGGGCGAGAGCCAGACCGGGAAGGCTCCGGCGAAATGCTCGATAATCAGCGCCATGAAGCGTTCCGTTGAACCGGTTACAGCGCGGTGAATGATGATCGGGCGGTGGGCCTGCCCATCCTCAGCAATGTATTCAAGGCCGAAGTTCTCCGGCTGGACGAAGTCAAGCTGGATTGTTGAGCATTGCCACTCGCGGCCGAGGGCATCCCGCACCATGAAGTCTACTTTTGGACCATAGAATGCCGCCTCGCCGATGACCGCCTTGTACTCAACGCCCTTGGCGTCTACAGCCGCGCGCAGGGCGTTCTCGGCCTTTTCCCAGACTTCATCGCTGCCGACGTAATCTTCTTTCTTCTGGGGGTCGCGCAGCGAAAGAGCGATCCAGTAGTCCTCAAGTCCATAGGTGTTGAAGACCTCGAGCGTCAGGTTAAATGCTCGATCAAACTCTTCCTGAATCTGGTCCGGGCGCAAGAAGACGTGCGCGTCATCCTGCGTCAAACTGCGCACGCGTGCCAATCCCGTCAATGTACCGGCTTTCTCATAGCGATAGAGCGTGGCGAACTCGGCATAGCGCACGGGCAACTCGCGATAGCTATGCATCTGAGACTTGTACAGCGTGATATGGTGCGGGCAGTTCATTGGCTTCAGTACATAAGCATCGTCTTCTGATGTTTCCTGCTCGCCCTGCATCACCGGGAACATATTCTCGCGGTACGTGAACCAGTGCTTCGACGTTTTATAGAGCCGCACTTTGCCCAGGTGGGCCGTCCACACATGCTGGTAGCCGTAGCGTTCCTGCGTCTCACGAACATAGCTCTCCATCTGGTGGCGCAGCGTCTCACCACGCGGCAGAAACATCGGCACGCCAGCAGGCAAGTCTTCGCTCAGGACGAAGAGCTTGAGCTCGCGTCCCAGTTTGCGGTGATCGCGTTTCTGCGCCTCTTCCAGGCGCCACAGGTACTGTTCGAGCTCCTCTTTCGTAAACCACGCCGTGCCGTACAGTCGCTGCAGCATGGGTCGATTTTCGTCTCCGCGCCAGTAGGCACCCGCTACGCGCATCAGCTTGAACGGGCCTATCTCACCTGTATTGGCCACGTGCGGGCCGCGGCAGAGGTCAAGAAAATTGTGCTGCTGGAAGATACCTACCTCCGCGTCGGGCAGGTTTTCGATCAGCTCAACCTTGTAGACCTGCCCCTTATCACGAAAGTACTCTAGCGCCTTCTCACGCGGCCAGCGGTCGCGCACAAAGGGATATTTCCCGGCCACAATACGCGCCATGCGCTTCTCGATATCGGGCAGGTCATCGGGAGTGAGCGCGCGCGGCAGTTCAAAATCATAGTAAAAACCATCTTCGATGGCTGGACCTATCCCAAAACGTGCATCAGGAAAGATCTCCTGGACCGCCTCCGCCATCACATGCGCGGCAGAGTGCCGCATACGCTGAAGCGGCGTATAACCGACCGATTCCTCGAGTTCTATTTCCACTGACATAGACGATAATCCTCCTTAACATAAGACAAGACAATAAAAAAACCTTTCCATCCCCTAAAGGGACGAAAAGGTAATAACGCTCTTCGTGGTTCCACCCAGCTTCCGCGCTCACTTAACTGTAAGGGCCAATTCATTGAATCCAAACTAGCGCGCTTTAACAACCTGTAACGGGGTTGAGCCGTACACATTACTGACTCTGTGCAGGCTGGCAAGGGGTATCCGTTTCTTGCGAGTTGGAGCACTTTCAGCCGCCGGTGCTTCCTCTCTGCTTACTCATGGGAAGGGACATATCTCGCGTTCATGCCATCCATATTGACTATATTTAAGATACCACACCGGAAGTAAAAAGTAAAGTATTTTGATGTGCTCTAATCATTCACATATTTCAGTTCACCGCTGACATCGTGGCGGCACAGCATACCAGACCCGGTCAATTGTTCCAAGGCAAGCGTCGCGGCCGCGATTTCCTTGCGTCCAGGCCTTTTCTTATTGGGAGGTAAAAACTTTTTCGCGACCTCCTGAGGAGTGAAAACGGTGAGCACGTCGGTGTTCTGTTGTAGATAGACTGTAATCGCATCTACATACCAGGTTACCAGGTCAGCGGGGCGTGGTGTGTCCGGTGTAGAGGCGATCATCACCGGGCAAGGGGCAAGTTGTAGGACACGCCGCGAAGTACTGCCGGCAAAGAACCTCCGTATTTTCTGCCGCAGCGCATTGCCGTGGCTGCCCACCACAATGAAGGTAACCTGTAGCTCTTTAGCCACTTTGACAATTTCTTCGGCAGGAATACCAATCCGAATAAGCACCTCGATCTGTTCCGCAAATACCCCCGCTTTTTGCAATTCTGTACGCGCTCTGCGCAGGTCGTCCTCCGCCTGGCTGCGTTGTTCAGGAGTAATCGACATGGGAAGGAGATGTCCAACGTACATGCCCAGCGAGGGTGAGGTCATATAGGGGACAGGTATGACGCTGAGCAGCACAACATGAAATTCTGGTGCCGCCTGCTCCATGAACGCGCTGACCACGCGCAGAGCACGCTGCGTCTGAGGCGAGATACTTGTATCGATGCCCAGCAAAATGCGCTTATTCATAGTCTTCCCAGCCTGATCAATGTTTCAACTGGTCACGCGGTGCTGGCCTCAACAACATATGTTAGATTTAATGAGAAACACCTCAAATTCTATAGGCATAGTATACACCATGCAGCACCGCATTGGCTAGATTACTGATTGGCGATTGATGAAATGGTTTGGCTGAGACTTCAGAAGGTTAAATACCGAAGTGTATACCACATAAGTGGTAATCATTCACAACGAAATAGTGCATTTGACACTCCCATTCCATAAAGCGCTTGTATATACTTCATAAGGAACTGTTTTAAGTACATTTTACATTCAAAATAACTTGACACTTATCCGTGGGCTGCGTTAAACTAACGACAATAACCTGAACTTTTCGCTTCCATAATACTTCATCGTTTTGGGCGAGATCTATTGTACATACCCTACATTGTCAGTAAAACGCCGCAGCCCACCAGACTAACTAAGTGCTCGGAATGCAAATGAGTCGTTTGTGTTCTTAATACCTGGAAACATCATTTGACTTGTAGCGCTTGTATACGTCTATCAACATAACAGCTTGATTTCGTATCGACAACATTACTTCAGCAGTGCTGAAGAGAGAGGTCGAGAGCATGGGCATCGAGATGGATAAACCTCCGCGCTCAATGAGCCTATCAGAGCTTACATCGCGCTGTATGAGCGAAATACAGAAGTACAATCAGAGGGAGCCACACAACGACCAGTGTTGCCTGGAAATTTTCCGGCGCGCGCTGTTGCAGCAAGACTCTCGTGCCTGGTCAGTGCTGACGGAGCGCTTTCATGGCATCGTGCTGAGCTGGGTACGCCGTCATCCCCAGAGAGAGGCGGTCCGTGATATCGATAGCGAAGAGAATTTTGTTGCACTTACCTTCGAACGTTTCTGGAGGGTCACAGTACGCAATAAGACCCTGGAATTTACTACCCTGGCCGGAGCGCTCGTTTTTTTACGTGCCTGCGTCAATAGTGTTATCATAGATACATTGCGAAGCCAGAAAGAGATTCCAATACCGGAGAACTTTGAACGAGTAGCACCCGAACCTGATGAAAGCAATCAACGTTGGGAAGTCATCAAAGGTTTTATTCCCAACGCACGCGAGCAGCGGCTGGCCTATTTGCTCTACTACTGCGGCCTCAAGCCCAGGCAAATTGTACAGCTTCTCCCGCGGGAATTCAACGATGTTCATGAAATCTTTCGTTTGACACGCAATATCATCGATCGATTGCGACGCAATAAAGACCGGCTGCGCTGGCTGCTGGGCGATGGTGAGTTTTAAGGGGACAGCACGAATGCACGAAATTGAGGCCCTAAAAAACCGTTTTGGCGACGTTTAAAAGGCAACACATACAGAATCAAGCCTGACTGATCCGTTAACTTGACCCGTAAGTGAATTTCGTGCCAGAGAATGAGGAATTACTAATGATGGACTGCTTGGACGCAATGGCCCCCAACGACGAGGAACTTTTGGGTTTTGCTCTCGATGAGCAACCTCTGTCAACGACGACGAGTGAACACCTGGAACAGTGCGAAATATGCCAGCAGCGTCTGGCTGAATACAAACTAGTCAACTCCTCTATTGTTTCCCAACTGTATCGTCGTCTCTGCCCCAGTGGGACACAGCTAAGCCTCTATTGCGCCGATCTGTTGCCTGACGAAGAACGGACACGTATAGCATCCCATATATTGGATTGTCCCCTTTGTACTGCCGAGGTTGCTGTGACGCGGCGTTTTATGGCTCAGCCCCTTCTTGAGCCGTCTCGCGAAGCAGCGCCACTGGCAGCCGTACGCCGCATTTATGCCACCCTTTTCCGTCAGCAAGCGCAACTGGTCCTGCGCAATGGGCACACTGTGTCCGAAAAAGCATGGCCGCGCCAGTACCGCGCCGAGGCTACCGATATCTCACTACACCTCTCACGTGCAAGCAATGGCGATTACATGTTGCTTGGCATCCTCACCAGCGCCAATAGCAACGAAAGTGTAGACGCCTTCGAGGGAGCGCAGGCCGAACTTTACAGCGCACAACAGGATAGTAATACAGAAGAAAGAAAATTGGAAAACTCGATTTGCTGCGCCATGGTAGACGACCTGGGAAACATTGTATTCAGCAGGGTACCGCTTGGTGAATACATTATGGTCGTGCATCTACCAGGGCAGGAAGTCATCATTGAAGGAATAGGCATCGAACGCGGGTAACTAGCCTGCTTATTTTATGGTTTCAATAAGCTTTTATGCTTTCACGATAAAGGGCCTGTCCGCGACTTCTCCGCGGACAGGCCCTTCTTTCTCCATTAAACGTTAGCAGTCTGTTCTATCCTTAACAGATTTTCCTATTGCCAGCTTATAGCGTGCGGCCACCAAAGCGACCACTACCGCTGACGGCTCGCAGTATCGCAATCAGGATACACGCTCCAATGAATGCGATAATGATGCTGACGATGATATTCGATGAGCCGATACCCAGCAATCCAGCCAGGAAGCCACCGATGATCGCCCCGAGGATACCGACGATGATGTCACCGACGATACCGAACCCGCCGCCGCGCATAACCATACCCGCGAGGGCGCCGGCAATCAAACCAACGATGATCCACCAAACAAGGGTTAACAACATGATGTAATTCTCCTTCTTTTATCTTCTCTAGATCTATTCTTAGACTGCGGCAAATGCTTGAATATGTTCCTTTGCTATGAATGTTGTTCGGCTTAACTCAATCTGATTCAGCCGTTTCGCATTTGCTACACACACCTTACCCTATCCATACTAATATTTCAAGTCAACAATGACGTCTTTAAGTTGATTCTAATTTTCTTTTAATGCGCTCCTTATTTTATAAATAATACAATAGTATCAATGCGAGCAATTCAGCGCTCCAGTCTTTTGCTCACATTCTTTGGCAAGAGGAGGACTGTTAGGAACTTAGTTTAGGTATGATACAATTTGATTTACGTTTGCGTCTTTTATAACAACGCTCAAAAAAGTAATGCTTGCCACCTGGAGGAGTTCTTAATGAGGTCGAATATTGTTGAGCCCTATGCCTCGCCCAACATAGATATACAAAGCCGGCGTAAGCAGCCACAATACGAACCTCCAGGACCAATGCCGCCATCTCCAACCCCGCAATTCACACGAGAAACGTCGAAATTCCGCCTGGTGTTAGCGCCAAAAGAAGGCTGGTTAGCAATGCTGCTCCTGGCCGCAGCGGTATGCTGCGTCGTTTACTCTATCAGTTCGGTTGCTTGGGTGAGTCACACTTTTATCCTCTATTGGAGCGCTATTGCTGGCCTCTTCGTCGGCCTTGCTATCGCCAAGATACACCGTTTACCGCAGCCAATCCTACATGTTGCCGCCTGTCTCATCGGCCACTGGCTCTCGATCTGGCTCACCAGCGCTATCGCCTATCGCGTCTCCTGGGGACTATTAATAGCAGGCATAGGAGCAGTACTGACTGATCCCAGTCGCGTAAGTAACAGTGAAATGGTATTTCTTTTCTATCTCTCTTTTCTCAGTTTCTTTCTGGGATACTTTGGAGCATGGCTCATCTATCATGCTCACCTCCCCTGGCTTGTCGCCCTGGTCTATTGCTCCGTTCTTCTGATCAATCTCAATTATGTAAAGCAGAACATATCGTTTGTTATCGCCATTATGCTGGCGGCCCTCATTCTCCTCATTGGACGTATCCAGCTGGCGACACAGTTAGAAGACTGGAAAAGCCAGGGGTTGTATATCGATCGTTCCTGGCTGCGTGGCATAACGAGGCGTTTCATACAAATCGCCTCGGCCTTATTACTGCTCGCCTTACTCTCAGCATGGGCTCTTCCAGTGCTGAGCGAACCAAGCACAGGCGTCACGTTCTGGAATAATATCGATAATGCCTGGGCCAACGTTACCCAGGGCCACCTGTCGTTGCAGAACACGGGATCAATACTGCAACCTTACCAGACCCCGACAAATTTTTTTGGAGATCAATTGACCATCGCTGGCAGTGTTCACCTTCCCGCTGGCGAAGTGTTGCATTACACGAGTAGTAACCCCGCTGCGCAGTACCTGCCAGGATTCAGCTATGATCATTTCGATGGCCATACATGGACATCTTCTGACCTTGCTAACGGGCAGAATTATGACGCCAGGGCCTCCTTGCCGAACGATACAAGCGTCAGCTACACACCTGTCAATACCTCGATAACGATCGTACAACCGCCTGATGGGACGAAACACTACCTTTTCGGCCCTTCACAACCATCAACATTTGACGTCGCCACGACACTCTATGGTAATCCTTTTGTCTCTGCCTGGTCGCAGCAGAGCCCATTGTCGAAGGGAGAACATTACCAGGTCACATCCTTCATTTCGACGGCCTCTCCCCGGGATTTATCCCCGGTGCCGTTTCCACAAGATAACCCGGATTACTGGAGTGGAGCTTCAAACCTGACCACGCTGCAGTTGTTTTACTTGCAGGTCCCAAACGGCTTATCGCGCCAGGTCTTGCATACAGCCGAGCAATGGACGCAGGGCGCGACAGGTATGTATGATGCGCTTAAGATGCTCGAGTCTCATCTCAGTGATCATACACAGTTTACCTATGCTCTGGATAACCCCCCTGTCCCCGACAATGTCGATGCCATCTCCTGGCTGTTGAAGACACGTCATGGCTACTGCACGTATTATGCAACTGCTATGACGATCATGGCCCGCCTGTTGGGGATCCCTACCCGCGTGATCAATGGATTTTCCCATGGACACCTGGATAGCCAGCGCAAAGTGTGGGTGGTAGATGGAAGTGACGCGCATAGCTGGGTTCAGGCCTACTTTCCTGGCTATGGTTGGATCAACTTCGATCCCACCCCTGGCTTTGCCTTGAACAGCTCACAACCGGTGACGCAGCCTGCGGCGAAACCAACGCCCTCTAAACCCGCTCCTACAGCAACACCCGCGCACAAGAAAAAGGGAACTCCCCTGAGGCCACCATCCGACCCTCCATCCAATGGGAGCTCGACACCACCTGGTGCCGCGAACCGCCAGAACATGCTGGTAGAGCTATCCCTGGTCGCGCTAGCTGGTTCCATCCTTGTACTGCTCGTTGCCATCGGGAGATACTGGTGGCGCAACCTCTACGCCGGTAGTTCCTTCGTTGCCGGAGCATACTGGCGTGTATGTCGCCTCGCCGGCATGGTGGGCTTATCTCCGCGCGCCTGGCAGACACCATATGAGTTCAGCCAGGCGCTGTGCCAGCGTGTACCCCGGGAAGCGCGCCCTCTCTGGCGGCTGACAGAACTCTTTGTACGAGAACGCTGGGCCCCTCCCCACCAGGCTCCTCAGTCTGTTGAAGAGCGCGAACTGCAACGCTCCTCTCCCAGGATTGGCAGGATATTTCTCCTGCTGCTCTGGCATAAAGCGAGGCGTAGATTAACATGATCTCAAGATGCCAATTCCTCCAACTCATCCGCTGTATTGACAGGCACAAGACAGGCGAAATTCTGACAGACGTAGGCGCTTGCCTTACCCTCTTTTAATGGTCGATCCGCCAGCAATGGCACAGCCTGTACAGCCTCACGATCAGTTGGATCAGCACAGGCCAGCACGCTATTGGGCAGATAGCGTCCATTGATGACTCCCAGCAGCGAACGGGTATCAGCCTCGGAAGGATTGCCCATGATAGCAAATTCTTTCACCGCCGAAAGAGCAAAATCCAGAGCGCCAATTACATGTCCAAAAGCCTGTGGGTGCTGCACCATTACATCCGTAATAGGCTGCAGGTAGTCGTCCGCACGCTGGCTATAGCTCTCCTCGCCAGTAAATGCCGCCAGCCGCAGCAGAACATCGACGGCAACACTATTACCGGCAGGGGTAGCGTTATCCATGATATCCTTCGGGCGGCTGATCAGCGCCTCGTGATCACTGCCCGTATCAAAGAATCCGTTATTCTGCTCATCGGCAAACAGCGCGATCGCTTCATCCATCAACCCGCGCGCTTCAATGAACCAGCGTGGCTGAAAACTTGCTTCGTACAATGCCAGCAGTCCATCTGCCAGGAAGACGTAATCTTCCAGGTAACCTTTCAAGCGCGCTCGCCCATCCTTATACGTGCGCAGCAATCGGCCTTCAGGACGTAACTCTCCCAGCAAAAACTCGGCATTCTTGCTGGCGACCTGGAGGTAATCGGCGCGCTCCAGGTACCGCGCCGCCTCCGCGAAACTGCGCAGCATCAGCCCGTTCCAGGATGTCAGGATCTTCTCGTCACGCCCCGGCTTTACGCGCTGTTCGCGCACCTGGAAGAGCTGCAACCGGCTCTGCTGCAGCGAGTCCTCCACCTGCTTTCCGCTCAGTTGAGCCGCTTTCGCTATCTCTTCAACGTCCCGTGAGACATGTAAGATATTCTTCCCCTCAAAATTTCCTTTCTGTGTCACATCGTAATACTGCATAAAGAGCCCGGCATCTCGTGGGGAGAGCGCAGCCTCGATCTCTGCTGGTGTCCACACAAAGAACTTACCTTCTTCACCCTCGCTATCAGCATCTTGCGTGGAGTAGAAACCACCCCCGGGAGAGGTCATTTCGCGCACAACGTAATCCAGCGTCTCTTCGACAATGCGGCGATAGAATGCATTCCCCGTCACAAGGTAGGTATGCAAATAGACGCGGCTGAGCAGCGCGTTATCATACAGCATCTTCTCGAAGTGCGGTACCAGCCACTGCGCGTCAACGGAGTAGCGATGAAAACCACCGCCCAGCTGATCGTAGATACCCCCCTTAGCCATATGTTGTAGCGATGACTCGATGATCTCCAATTCTCCCGGCATGGTTTGCGCGCTCATCTCGCCCTTGAGCCGGTGCTGGTGCACGCGCAACAGGAACTCCAGAGACATGGTGTTCGGAAACTTCGGAGCAGTGCCAAAGCCTCCATTAACGGCGTCGAACTCCGAAGCCAACTCCCGGCTGGCACTGCCCAATAACTCAAGAGGCATTGTTCCCGCGGCCTCCTCCCCCCGACGACGAAAAGGGGTGCCGCTGCGCTGCTGCAGATACTCTGCCAACTGCGTCGCCTGTTCCTCGACGTCCTGTCGCTTTTCCTGGTAGGCTTCAGCCATGCTCAGCAAGACACGTGGAAACCCCGGCATCGTCTGCTGTCCATACTGGCGATCGCGCGGCGGAAAGTAGGTGCCGCCATAGAAGGGGCGACCGTCGGGCGTGAGGAAGACGGTCATAGGCCAGCCCCCCTGCTGAGTCATCGCCTGCACCGCCTGCATATAGATGGCATCGATATCCGGTCGCTCTTCACGATCTACTTTGATAGAGACAAAAAACCGGTTCATCATGGCCGCGATCTCTTCATTCTCGAACGACTCGCGCTCCATCACATGGCACCAGTGGCAGGCCGAGTAGCCCACGCTCAGTAAAATAGGCTTATCCTCGCTCTTTGCCTTTTGCAGCGCCTCCTCTCCCCATGGATACCAATCCACCGGATTGTGCGCGTGCTGCAACAGGTACGGGCTCGTCTCATTGATGAGCCGATTTGTATGCTTATGCTGTCCTTGTATATCAGACATAATTGTCCCTTTCCATACTAACCAGGAATCCTTATACATGTCCCTCGATTTCGCTTCATCTCCCTGGTGCGTTTCCCGTGAGGTTTGTTTCACTTGTTTCACTTGTTTCACTTGTTTCACTTGTTTCGCTGTGTCAGCCAGTGCATAAAAAGGGGGATGTACGGAGGACGCCTCTTATTCCCGAAACGGTCCCTTGATTATGCACTAGCATTGTACGACAAGTTTTTGCAATTGACACTCTCACGCATAGTGCAAATCCTGCGGCTATGCCCTTGCTTCTGGCATGAAGCGCTGCATTGTTCGCCGCCAGTATTGCACTCATAGTCAGCCGCAATATCGGTGATACCGCGCTGCCATCCAGGAATCGACAACCGGCAGCCACACGTCCCGATTTCGCCGGACAGGCATTAGCGCAGGCAAGGCGCGATGCCTTTATACGCACTAATGGTTAGTAACAGAGGTAATGGGAGAGAAATATTGTAGTTGGTGTATCAAATACAACAGAAATTGTGGCTCCTTCTTAACGGGGTAAGTAAAGGTAAGCACTAACCATTACAGTGATACAATTCGCGTCTTCTCTTTGACGACCCCCATCTCTAGCCGTCGCAGCCCCCACATATACCATGTAGCAAAGGTACGGTATGGACGCCACAATTCACCTCGCTCGCGGAGTTCCTGCTTAGATGGGCGTGCCGATAACTGATAAGCCACGCGTACGCCTTCAAGAAAACCTAGATCGTCGACTGGTAACACATCGGCTCGCCCAAAAGTGAATATGAGACACATTTCGGCTGTCCAGCGACCTATACCCTTGACGGCCGTGAGTTGACGGATAATCTCTTCATCGTCAAGCTCTGAGAGTATCTCTAATTGTAGTTGACCACTATAGACGTGCTCGAGAAGGTTACGAATATAACGAGCCTTGGGCGTTGAGAGACCAAGTGCCCGCAATCGCTCAAAATCAAATGGCAGAAGAGCTTCTGGCGTCACTTTTCCCTCTGGTAGAGCGGCGCGTACACGTGCCATGATCGCGTCTGCGGCTTTAACAGAAATTTGCTGCGAGATAATGGCATCGACGAGGGCGTTGAAAATGTCCGAATCGGGCTCTAAGGTGCATGGACCAACACGCTCAATGGCGGCCCGCATAACCGGGTCAATCTCGCTCAAATATGCTATTGCGGTCGCAACAACGTTAGAAAATGACGTTTGCATTGCTATTGTTACTCTTTCCTTGATTCATACGACATATTAACCTGTGCTGATAAGTATAAAGGGTAGTAGAACGTTTGTCTATGTCCCGTCTCACATATTTTCGTCGGATGGACAAAGCGCGACTTTCTGCCAGATTGGGCAACGCAGGAGACTGCTGCAAAAAACGGGAAGACTTGAGAACGCATACCATTGTAAATGCTTCAATGCTATAATAGAATGCGTATGGATACACCCGATAACTACTATGCCGTATTAGGCGTACCAATAGATGCTGATAGCGAAACGCTCAAGCGAGCATATCGACAACTGGCGCGGCGCTACCACCCAGACGTAGCAGGGTCCGCCGGGGCAATACAGATGAAGCGCATCAATCGCGCCTACGATGTCCTGAGTGATCCCGAGAAACGCTTAAATTATGACACGATCCTCGGCGGGGTCATCGACTTTCGCAGAGGGGGGCTATCGCGCCCTCGCCAAAGACCACATAAATTCGATCCCGCCGACGACCTCGAGTTCTCAGGCCTCAGCATTTTTAGCACAAAGGGACCGCTCAAAAGCGGGCCGGTTCTGCGCACCTCCCTGGGCGTCATCTCTTCGCTGAGCAGCCTGCCGACGCTTGCTGGCTTCTGCATCGCTGTTGGCACACTCGATGGCAAAGGGCTACTCTGGCATACTGAGAGCAGCACGGCCCAGACACATTTCACAGCCGATCCCGCGCTGACCATTGAGTCACTGCGAGCCTTACGCTTCTCCGTTCAGGGCGAGTTGCTGGCCGGATGGGGAAGATTGGGTCTACACATTTGGAACGTAAAAGATGGGCGCCTGCTCTGGAGCTATCCACTCGCTCAACGCGCGGTCTCAGCCTATTACTCGCTTGACGTCGCGCTCAAAGACACACCCCCTGACGAACAGGAAGTCATCATGGCGCTCCCATTACTTCCTGAAGACCCCTTGGGACCGCGTTCCCTTGGCGTTCGCGCTACCGACATCGTCAGGCATAGTATTGGAGCATCCCCTGAAACGTTAAGTAAGCCGCTTATCTGCGCCGAAGAAGAGGTAGAGAAACAACGACAGTTCTGGGCGATTCGCCTGCGCGCCCTGGCACAGGATGCTCGCACATTGCTCACCCTCTCCTGTGCCCATGTACCTGGCGAAGCAGACGAGATGGCTGTAGCGCGCCGTTGGGATCTAACTGCCCGGGCACGCATCAGCGGCAAAGCACGACCACAGATCACCAGTTCGGTCGTCATCGGACGCTGCATCGAGTATACCCCTCCTTACGCTGTGACCCCCAATGCCACTACCCTCGCCCTCGTCTACAGCGGTCGTAAAGTGCGGCTCTATGATACACTCTCGGGTATGTACAGCGAGGTGCCAGGCGGAACTATGGGCGGCAGCGCGAAATTGGCACTCTCCCCCGATGCCCAATGGTTAGCTGTCGCGCGCGAGGATAGCGAAGTCAACGAAGGGGTCGTCGATCTCTGGTCTACAGTACAGGGGCAGATCGTGCAAAAACTATACCATCCCTGGCAGATCAGTGCCCTTCACTTTTCTGAGAAACACTTAATCGTCGCCCTGACTGATGGTACTATTCAGGTCTGGCAATAGCTTTTTGTAGCCATTCTTTTTGCCCATACGTTCATTACATAGACAGTAGGCAATAGTGATCTCTTTTGTTGCCATCTTATGCATCATTCGTTTGTGTATTTAAGTAGACCAGGATGCAATTGAAAGCTGCTTGTATGCCCTGATTTATAGCTTATTGACCCGGCCATGATAAGAATATATTCTACCCCCAAAGAAGCGAGGTAACAGGTACATGCGTATTTCGGTGATTGTCCCAGTATTTAATGAAGAAGAGACAGTGGCTCAGGTCTTGGAGTCTCTCTCGAAAGTACCCCTTGATCTCGAGGTAGTTGTCGTAGATGACGCATCCACCGATCGCACGTGGGAGATTTTGCAGGAGCTGCGTCAGAAAGAACCCTTCACCACCTACCGCTTTATCCGTCATGACAAAAACCAGGGCAAAGGCGCAGGATTGCGCACTGGTTTTGGCCTGGTAAGTGGAGACCTGGTGACCGTACAGGATGCAGATATGGAATATGATCCGCAGGATATTCCAGCACTGGTACGAAAATGGCAAGAGGCAGGCAACAACAAAGTCGCCGTTTATGGCTACCGCAATCTTTCTGGTCAGAAATTCATGACACGTTTGGGCAATCGTTTCCTCACCACTGTCACGAATATTTTATTTGGCTCCCATATTCACGACATGGAGACATGCTACAAATTGATGCCCGGCATTCTAGCCCGTGCGCTCCCCATGGAGGGCCGCCGGTTCGAGATCGAACCGGAGATCACCTCCTGCATCCTCCAGGCAGGTTACAAAATTCTCGAAGTACCTATCAGCTACTCGCCTCGCGTAGAAAAGAAACTCAACCCCTGGAAAGACGGCTGGCCCGCCCTGGCCATGCTGCTGCGCCGGCGCTTTAGCAAGCCATTTCGTCCCACCTTAAACGAAACAGCCAGCACAGCCACTACCGAGGAAGTTCAAACCAGCTCCGTCCCCCAATAAAATCATTCCGTGGGGATGGAGGTGTGGTTGCCGCAGGCAGCCACACCTCCATCCCCACAAAAAGAATATTCCGAAGAGCGCAGCGATGAGGATTCAGAAAAACATCAGGTAACCTGACCTATCCCAATACCTCCGGATTAACAATATTCGGCGGACGCTGCCCATGGAAGTGAGCCACAATATTATCGCTTGCCATAGTCGCCATTAACGTACGCGTTCCGAGTGATGCACTTGCAATGTGCGGCAAGAGAACCACATTTTCCATCGTTAACAACTCTGGCTCAACTGCCGGCTCATTCTCGAAAACATCCAGGCCCGCCCCCGCAATTGTTTTCGTCTGCAATGCATTCACTAATGCCTTCTCATCGACGATTGGACCACGCGCCGTATTAATCAAAATCGCCGTCGGTTTCATCAGATGGAATTCACGTTCGCCGATCAAATGATGCGTCGAAGGCATATAAGGCGTATGGATACTCACAAAATCGGACTGTTGGAGAACTTCTTCCATTGACATATATGTCATATGGTTTTTTTCTTCATCTTCCGCTGGCATACGGTTGACATCGTAATAGATGACCTTCATATCAAAGCCACTGGCACGCTTGCTCACTATTTTGCCAATACGGCCCGCCCCAATGAGACCTAGCGTTGAGCCGTGCACTTCAGCGCCACAAAAGAGCAGTGGGCCCCACCCTTTGTACTTGCCTGCTCGCAGAAACCGTTCCGCTTCGGGAATACGCCTGGCCGTCGCCATCAAGAGGGCAAAGGCAAGATCTGCAGTTGTGTCTGAGAGCACTCCAGGAGTGTTACTGACCGCAATACCAAGGCGCGTCGCTGCGTCCACGTCAATATTGTTGAAGCCAACGGCCATGTTCGCTACCATCTTCAAGCGCGGCGTGCTGGCTGCGCCAGCTTCTAAAAACCTGGCATCAATGTTATCTGTGAGAAGACTGTAAATATAGTCATGGCCAGGACCTCTACGCAGCAATTCTTCGTAGGGCCAGATAACGCCCTCCTCCATGTTGGCTTCTACATCGCCAATCGCCTCAAGCAAAGGATAAGCTGGATCAGGGACTTTCTGCGTCACCAAAATCTTCGGTCGTTCTGCCATCATAGCCTCCTAACAATAAAGTTATATAATATTGTATCATGCCATGATATGAATCGCTGAATACCGAAAAACCTCTCATAAAGCAAACCCCTGACACGTTTCCCTGGTAAAAAACGTGTCAATTCTATACTCTTTTTGCTATTGCCGAGGGTTGACATTTGCTCTCTCCTTCTTTATATTGCATTCGTGGAATACAATATATATTAACCAGTAGAGAGCGTTATCGCATGACACGATCAGGAACCCTCCTGGCGAAAGAACCGGGATTAAAAACCATCTTTCAAGGTGAAGAGCACCCATACGTTCGTTGTATCATTGCCGATACAACAGACCCTGAACGCCATTTTGAGTGTCGTGTACTCGATGAAACTGACATACCTATTTCTATTGGAGAACCTATCAACCTTGAAGTAATCAAAGTTGTAACGGAACGTCGTAGTGGTATAGTGCGATTTGATTGCCATTTGATCAAAACACCGACACAAGAATAGATGGGAGCTAAACATCATGAAATGTCCTCAATGCAATGCTGAATTGCCAGAATCAGCCACATACTGCCATTCGTGTGGGTCAGCTGTTCGCCCGGCAACATTCTCTTATTTGCCGCCCGGCACACCCGCCTGGCCTACTACTATTCCACAAAAACCCTCAACCATAGCGGGCACTTCTGCCCAAACTGCACAGCAAAAGGAAAAAGAAAGCATTTCTTCGACGAAACCGCTTTCTGACAGGCCTAAACGCTCCGCTCGTACCGTCCTCATGATTACCGCGCTATTTATTCTTGTTCCATTAGTGGGCATCGGAGCAACGCTTGGCATGTTGTGGTTTAATGGCGAGTTACCCATTAAAACTGTCAACGCATCTTTGAGCGGACCACCCCCCTCGGCAAAGCAAACCCCTACATCGAATGCCTCGACGCCCACAGCTCAAGCGCAGACAAATCGGTTGCCTACTCCCTCTTCGTTTCAAACAACAACTGTTGCTGCAGTGGGCGTCACGCTGAAATACCCAAAGGAATGGGTAAAAGATGTCCCCCAATCTACAAGCGACAATAGCATCATACTTTCCTTTCACCCACAGCAAGCCAGCGGCATTGTTCTCTATGTAGAACGTTTTTCATCCAGCACTTCAGCCAAGCTCACTAGCACCAATGATGTCAACCAGGGCATCCTTTCGGCATTTCAGAGTACACAAGGGGTAAACAACCTTCGCCCCGTCAGCCCGCCTAACCCTCAGCTGACTATTGGAGGAGTCCAATGGGATGAACAGGACGCCACCTTTAGCACGAACGGCGGTCTGCAGTATCACCTCACCACCATCGCGGTGCAATACAAACAGATCTATTACGACATTCTCTACTACGCCCCTGCGGTCGTTTATAACGAAGCGTTGCAAAAATACTTCCAACCCATGCTGAAATCGCTCCAATTCAAATCGTAGAACACAGAACAAAATGCCGCCGGACGAGCGTCCGGCGGCATTTTGTTCTGTGTTCTGTGTACAGGCTAATACTCTGGCATTGCTGGAGCAGCAGGCCTCTCCTTCTCGGGCAGATCCGTAATCAGCGCCTCGGTCGTCAGGATCATCGCGGCTATACTGGTGGCATTCTGCAAAGCAGAGCGAGTCACCTTCGCGGGATCGATGATACCCGATTGGACCATATCCTCGTACTGGTCATCGAGCACGTTGTACCCATAATGATCGTTGTTGTGCTCTTTCTGCGCGCGGCGAACACCTTCGACAACCACCGAACCATCGCGGCCGCCATTGATGACCAGCTGGCGCAATGGCTCTTCAAGCGCGCGGCGCAAGATGCTCACGCCAGTGGCTGCATCACCCGTCAGATTCAACTTATCCAGGGCTGCCACCGCGTTCAGCAGCGCAACTCCACCACCTGGGACCATGCCTTCTTCGACGCCGGCGCGAGTGGCAGAGAGCGCATCCTCGACACGCGTCTGGCGGTACTTCTGCTCAACCTCTGAGCCCGCGCCAACGCGAATCAGCGCAACACCACCGGACAGCTTGGCAAGCCGTTCCTGCAGTTTTTCACGATCATAATCGCTGGTGGTCTCCTCGATCTGCGCCTTAATCTGGCGGATGCGAGCTTGAATTTCGGCGGGATCACCATGACCCTCAACAATCGTCGTATCATCTTTGTGTGAAATCACCAGGCGAGCAGAACCGAGATCTTCCAGCGAGGCGCTATCCAGGCGGCGTCCCATCTCCTCGCTGATGACCGTCCCACCGGTCAGCACCGCTATGTCACGCAGCATCTCTTTGCGGCGATCACCAAAACCAGGGGCCTTCACAGCCAGGACATTGAGAATACCGCGCAGTTTGTTGACAACCAGGGTAGCCAGCGCCTCACCATCGACATCCTCTGCGATAATGACAATTTCGCGCCGCCCCTGCTGTACCATCTTTTCGACAACCGGCAAGATGTCCTGGACCGCGCTGATCTTCTTATCGGTGATCAGAATGTAGGCATTCTCGATGGAAGCTTCCATCTTTTCCGCGTTCGTCACAAAGTAAGCAGAAACGTACCCTTTGTCGATCTGCATACCTTCGACATACTCGATCTCGAAGTTGATACCCCGGGAGGCTTCAACCGTAATGACGCCCTCTTTCCCAACGCGATCCATCACTTCGGCGATGAGGTTACCAATCTGCTCGTCAGCAGCCGAGATAGCAGCGATCTGCGCAATCTCTTTCTTGTCTTCAACGGGGATTGCTATTGAACGGATATAATCGACGATAGCCTCGGCACTCTTGTCGATACCATACTTGAGCTGCATGGGATTGGCGCCGGCGGCCAGGTTCTTAAGACCTTCATTGACAATCGCCTGTGCCAGCACAGTGGCAGTCGTCGTGCCATCACCAGCAACATCATTAGTTCTTGTGGCAGCTTCTTTAAGCAGCTGAGCTCCCATATTCTCAAAAGGTTGCTCAAGCTGGATCTCTTTCGCAACAGTCACACCATCATGGGTTACGCTGGGAGCGCCAAATTTTTTATCAAGTGCCACGTTGCGCCCCTTAGGGCCAAGCGTCGTCTTGACGGCTCCAGCTAGAATATCAATGCCCCTTTTCAAGGAACGACGGGCTTCTTCATCGAATTCCAGTTGTTTTGCCATTGTAATTCTTCCTTCTCTTCAAACTTAGCCAATAATGGCAAGAATGTCACTCTCTTTTAGAACCAGGTACTCTTCGCCATCCAGTTTGAATTCCGTACCGCCATATTTGGCAAAGAGGACGCGATCACCTTCGCGTACATCAATGGCTGCGCGATCGCCATTATCCAGAAGACGACCACTACCGACAGCGATCACCGTGCCCTCCTGGGGCTTCTCCTTCGCTGTGTCAGGTATAACGATACCGCTCTTCGTGACTTCTTCTTTAGCCGCTGGTTTTACAACCACGCGGTCACCAACAGGTCGAATTTTTCCCACGATGTGTACTTCCTTTCATACAGAAACATGTGAATAGACGGGTATCCTTCACTATCACTCGTGATAATGGATAGTTCCCGCGATATTGGTCGAGCGATACAGCGAATAATCACAGCTACAGGGACCTCCAGCAGCACAACCCGTGCAGCAAAACGTTTTTCCCTGTACGACTGTTGGCTTCCAGAGGATATCTATATCGCAGTTCGCACAGCGTGGCGGCTGATTTTGAACACGTTGCAGCAATTCACCATTCTTCGCTTGAATTCGTTTGTTCTCTGCTTCCATATCCTCTTGCCTTGATCAC
>Ga0209027_1000056_pt1 | contig 29530 bp, 27 predicted proteins | sample GraSoi013_1_20cm_3_FD_185821 | JGI IMG/M metagenome (GOLD analysis project Ga0209027, IMG submission 185821) | Grasslands soil microbial communities from the Angelo Coastal Reserve, California, USA - Sample 09_27_2013_1_20cm (SPAdes) (version 2) | ecosystem: Environmental > Terrestrial > Soil >...
CCCGAGTAGCTCAGGTGGTAGAGCAGGTGACTGTTAATCACCGGGTCGGGGGTTCGAGTCCCTCCTCGGGAGCTGTTATAATCAGCGGATGCAAAAATGGGCAGTCCAATTGGGCTGCCCGTTTTTTTTTCTTCAGCAACGTTATTGGCGAACGAGATTGAAGTTGATCTCCAGCTTGATCGAGTCGGCAACGCTCAGCAGCACTGGCACGCGCGGCTGCTCCAGCTGAATGTCCTCGAATGTGAAGACAGTGGAAGCGTTACCCGCCACACCCGCGTTGTTGAACTGGACCGTGCCATTCCAGCTCGTCGGCCGAGTGACACCGTGGACGGTGAGATCGCCGAGCATCTGGATTTGCGCCGTGCCGGTCTTCGGCATTGGCGGCTTCACGCCGCGGATTTCCGTCGGAACGAAGGTAATCGTCGGATAGTTCTCGGATTCGAGCAAGCGATTGCGGACGAAACCGTCCCGGCGATTCTGATCGCTGACGAAGCTGCCTGCGTCGAGCGTGAACTTGGACTCGTCGCGAATGATTTTTCCGCTCGCGTCGAATGCGATTGCGCCGGTGAGGCTCTTCGTCTCGCCAACAGCGTCGTTCGGGAAATCGTGTCCCATTAGTTGCTCACGCACGCGATAGCGCGCGGAACTTCCTTCAGGTGCCAGCACCAGCCGGAGCACGGCTTTGCTCGCTACCGTCGATTGCGCCGATGTGCCCTGGCTGCTCGCGCTGGCCGGACGAGCGTAGGCCGTTTCCGATTCCCTACTCATGCAGGCGGCAATCACCGCCGCTGAAACCGCAACGATCAACGATACTCGCGTGATCGACAGACTACTCATGACTTCCTCTCTAACTGGTCTAATCTCAGAAAAATCGATCGACAGCATCATCGATCACCCTACGAAGCATATCAGCTAGATACGGAAATTGGTCCCGTTTTGTTGTGAGCTGCACCATCTGGTCACGAAATGCACGACTGAATCACGAGCGTGCGGCGTCGAGACCCGCGAGTGCTCCGCGCATGTAGGAAAACGACTGCCGCATTCCGGGTAGTGGGTTATCCGGCTCGATCTCGTACTCGAGGTTGACCCAGCCCTTGAAGCCAACCGCCTTGAGTTGACGGAAGACGTCAGCGATCGGAATCTTCCCCTCCCCTACGACGCACTGACTCTCCGCACTCTTGAAGTCGCGTAGATCCTTGGCGTGCATGTCGACGACCCTCGGCCCGGCATCGACAATCGCCCGCACCGGATCTGTTCCGGCGCGCACAGTGTGCCCAAGGTCGATGCATAGCCCCATCCGCGCATCCATCCCCTTCACTGCTTTCAGCGCGTCATATGGCGACGGAAAGTTCTCGTCCTCAGGACCGTGATTGTGAATCGCGACTTTGATGTTGTACTCACTCGCAAATTTTTCGATGCGAGGCAGCGTCGCCGGCCTGCAAGTGCACACGATGGTGGGCATTCCTGCCGCTTTCGCGTAGTCGAAGTACTTACGGACTCCTTCGTCCGTGTCAGTCTCGAACGTGATCATCCCGCCGCCGACGAGCTCGAGTCCGGCCGCCGCGAGCTGCTGGCGCGCCAACGTGAATTCAGAGGCCGACGCATCATACGGCAGATGTACGGACTTGAAATTGATGTACTTCACACCAAGCGAGCGCGTCATCTCGATCGCTTGCTCGCGCGAAAAGTTGCGCAGCGAATAGCTGGCGACTCCCAGCTTGAGCCCTGGCTCCTCAACCGGCGCGCTCACCAGAGGCTGAAAACCCTTCGCTTGCCCACTCGCGCACGCCTCGGCAATGACACCACCAGCAGCGGCGGTGAGGATAAAGTCACGTCGTGACAGTCTGCGTTCGATCATCGGTCTTGGGTTGGTCAGTGAGACGATAAGCTCTCTTGGCGAGATCGTACGCCATCAGGAACGCCATACCCCGCGCCTCGCTCAGGTCGATAACGTGCCGAGCGACGAGGTTAGCCAGATAATTCGCATCGACGCGTCGTGCGAGATCGTGTCGCGCCGGTATCGAGCAGAACGCGCGCGTATCGTCGGTGAATCCGGCAGTATTGTCGATCCCGGCAGTCTCGGTGGTTTCGCGCCTGAAGCGCATCATGCCTTCGACCGAGTCGTGGAACCACCACGGCGCGCCGAGGAGGACTGCCGGGTAGTGGCCCGCGATCGGGGCAAGCTCGCGGCCGTACGCGGATTCGTCGAGGCTGAAGACTATCAGCCGAAATCGTGCGTCGTTTCCGTACGCGTTCAGCAGCTGCCGCAGATTGCGCGTGAACTCCGTTGCGACCGGAATGTCGCCGCCGCGATCCGGCCCGTATTGCTTGTAAAAAGACTCGTTGTGATTGCGCAAGGCGCCGGCATGAAGCTGCATGACGAGTCCGTCCTCCGCCGAAAGCCCTGCCATCTCCATCAACATGTGCGCCTCGAACCGCGACTGGTCGTGTCGATTGGCTTTTCCTTCGAGCGCACGCAGGAAAATTCGCTCGACATCTGCGTCGACCATTCGTTCGGTGTGGGGCGTTATCACAGCGTGATCGGTTGCCTTGGCTCCCGCCCGCTTGAATTCGTCTCGCCGCTTCCTGATTGCAGCGAGGAAATCGCCGTAACTCCGAATCTCCGTCTCCGCCGCGGTGGCAAAACGTTTGAGCTCGCCGTCCCAGCCCGAAGCGCCGATCGCGAGCAATGCATCGGGACGGAAGGTCGGCACGATTCGGGCATCGATCTTCGCGTCGCGCAGAGTTGCGTGGTTGTGCAGGGACTCCGCAGCTCCGTCCGTTGTCGCCAGAAACTCAATTCTGAATCGCTTGAGCAACTCGCGCGGTCTGAACTCGGGTGACTGAAGCCGCTCAACCATCGCGTCATAAAGCTTCGAGGCCGACGTGCCATCGAGCTCCTCTTTGACGCCAAATACATCGCGAATCTCATACTCCAACCAGGCGCGCGTCGGAGTGCCGCGGAAGAGATGCCAGTGCTCAGCAAAGGTCTGCCAGATTTTCCGTGGACCTGTCTCCACCTTTGCAGAGCTGTCATCTCGCGGGCCTACGCCAAGCGATTCGAGCGGTACACCGCGCGAATAGAGCAACCTCAGGATGTAGTGATCGGGAGTAACGATGAGCGAAGCCGGATCGGGAAAAGGCTCGTTAGAAGCGAGCACCGCTGCATCGACGTGTCCGTGCGGCGAAACAATCGGTAGATCGCGAGTGCCCTCGTAGATCTCGCGCGCGTAATTCCTGGTTGTCGGATCAGGATCGAAGAAGCGATCCTCGTGAAGCGCTGTCACACTACCGGTTTCCAGCGCGGATGGTACTCGCGGGACCAGAGTTTCGATGCCTCGGCATCGTGCAGGATGTGACCGGTTTTCGGATCGATTGAGAGCTTTCGCCCAACCTGCTGAGAGATGGTCCCCAGGTGACAAAGGGTGCCCGTCTTGGCGCCGTCCTCGATTGGCGCAGAGAGGGACGTTCCAGTTCTGACGGCGCTGGTGAAGTTGTCGACGTGTAACTGGGTCAGCCAATCATCGCCAACGGTGTTCAGCGCATCGCCCTTGGGCGCCGCTTTGACCTCTTTGACGACTTTGTTTTTGAGATCGTAATGCACGTAACCGTCGCGATCCACGACCACGCTGCCGTTAGTTCCCAGCACCGTGGTCCCGCGCGAGCGCTCGTAAAGCTCGAGCCCGTTGCAGCTCTGGCCCTGCCACACAATGCTCTTCCCGCCATCGAACACGAACGTCGCTTCCTGAGTGTCGGGGAACTGCCAGTCGTCCGCGAAATGAAAACGACCACCAGTCGAGCTGACGCTGGTCGGATAGTCGACCCCAAGCAGCCAGCGGGCGACGTCGATCTCGTGTGTTCCGTTGTTGCAGATCTCGCCGGTTCCCCAGTTGGTGAACCAGTGCCAGTTGTAGTGAATGACATTGTCGCGATACGGCGTCCGCGGCGCCGGCCCCTGCCAAAGCTCGTAGTCGAGATTGGGCGGAACCGGAACCACCTTACCGCGTCCGATGCTGGCGCGAGTGTTTGCATACCAGCCACGCGCGAGGTACGGCGTGCCGATCACACCGGAACGCACCATGTTCAGCACTTCGATGAAATGCGGTCCCGATCGCGCCTGCGTGCCGAGCTGAACTTTGAGACGCGGATGCTTGCGGGCTGCCTGTACGATGAGCTCGTCCTCGCGCGGGTCGTGCCCACTGGGTTTCTCGACGTACACGTGCTTTCCGGCGTCAAGCGCCAGAATCGTCGCCGCCGTGTGCCAATGATCGGGTGCCGCGATGATCAACGCGTCGACATTCCTGTCCTCCAGGGCCCGCCGAAAATCGCTGACTAGCTTCGGCGGATTTGATTGCAGCGTAGAAATCTCGGCGGCCGCCTTGTTCAGAACCATCGCGTCTACATCGATCAGATAGCCGACTGTGGTGTTCGCACCACGGGCAAAGTCTTGGACGTGCACCATGCCACGACCATTCAGCCCCATCACTGCGACCACCATCTTCTCGGCGGGTGATCCCTCCAGCGCAAACAACGGAGCGGCACGCGACGCAGCGAGGGCCCCTACTCCGGCTGCGGTCGCCTTCTTCAAAAAGTCGCGCCGGGCCAGCGGTTGATCCGACTTCATTGCAACTCCTGCTTATAGAACGTGGATCTTGATATTGCGGAAATAGACTTCGTCAACGTGATCCTGCAGCACGATGTGACCAGCGCGCCGCTGCGCGAAATTTGGGATGCTTCTGTACTTGCTGGCAGCGAGCAAAGAATCCATCAGCGGCGTGCCGAGCTCATATTCGACGATCTTGGTCCCATTCAGCCAATGCTCGCCATGGTTGCCGCGGAAGACGATCGTCGATGAATTCCATTCGCCGACGGGCATCAGCCGCTTGGTCCCGTTTGGGGCAATCAGATCATACAGAGCTCCGGCACGGTGCGACGCTATCTTGTTGTCTTCGTGGAGGTCGTCGTCCAGCACCTGATACTCGAAGCCGAGCGCGGCGTGATTGGGCGCGTTCGCCATCGATAATTCTTCTGACACGTTGTATTTGACTCCGCTGTTGCCACCCCGCGAGATCTTCCAGTCGAAACTCAGCTCGAAGTCGCGGAAGGTATCGATCGTCATGAGATCGCCGCCGGCGGCAGGTTGGCCGTCAGGTAACCGCGGGACGTCGCCGTCAGCAATTTTTCTGATGGCGCCGTTCTCGATTTTCCAGTGTGCAGATGGAACGGAGTCATAGCCGAGTCCCCGCCAACCCTTGAACGTTGTGCCGTCGAACAAAAGACGCCAACCTGCTGTCCTCTCATTCAGTGAAAGAACATTCACGAGGGGCTCTTCGTAGACACCATTTGGACGTGAAAGGCTCACTGGAACGCGCGTGGGGTTCGACTGGGCGCAGGCCAGGCACACAACGGCGCAGACTAACCACCTACTGCTTAAACGCCTCATCGATTCCCCGTCTGTAGTTGCGCCGGTTCCAATCGCGGCACCAGCAAATGAATAATCAGCCAGGCACTCACATAGGCAAGACCGCACACCATGAAAATCGGCGTATAGTCGCTGCCGTTGGCTTGCAGCACGCGACCAGTGATGCGCTGGAACAGAACTCCGCCCATCGCTCCGCCAAACGCGCCGATGCCGACGACAGTGCCGACCGCGAACTTCGGAAACATGTCACTCGCGAGCGTATAAACGTTCGCCGACCATGCCTGATGCGCGGCAAGAGCGATTCCAACGATGAGCACCGCGGCCCACATCGTCGGCGCCCGTGAAACCAGCGTCGTCGGTACGATGAGTAGCGCCATTGCCAGCATCGCAGTTTTTCGGGCGCGATTAACGGACCAGCCCCGCTTGATCAGAGCGCTCGAGAGCCAGCCGCCTCCAACTGATCCCGCATCTGCGATCAAATACACGACGATCAGCGGAGCTGCGACCTGCGCCAGCTTCACTCCGTATTTCGAGTCGAGGAATTTTGGCAACCAGTACAGGTAGAACCACCAAACCGGATCGGCCATGAACTTCCCAACGATGAAAGCCCAGGTTTGACGCCGCGAGAAAAGCTTCACCAGGAGCAGTCGTTGCAGTGGCGGGCGCGCGGACATCGCACCTCCAACATCGCGGTAGAGCGGAATCCACAACAGCAGCCACACGAGACCCAGTGTTCCAGTCGCCACGAACGCCCACTGCCAACCCCATGTCAGCGCAATCCACGGTACGAGCAGCGGGGTGAGGATGGCCCCCGTATTTGTGCCCGCGTTGAAGATTCCCGTCGCAAGCGCGCGTTCTCGCTGCGGAAACCACTCTGCGATTGCCTTGATCGAACCAGGGAAAATCGCCGACTCGCTGAGCCCGAGAAGTCCACGCGCGAATGAAAAACCAGCGACTGTTCGCGCGAACGCGTGCCCAATCGCCGCCACGCTCCACGCGACTACGGAACCGGCAAGTCCCCGCTTCACTCCGAACCAGTCGATCAGTTGTCCGGCGGCGAGAAAACCAAACCCATAGGCAAGACTGAACCACGACACGATGTCGCCGTAGTCGGCCTCACTCCAGTTGAGCGCGCGTTGCAACGTCGGTGCGAGCACGCCGAGTACCTGGCGATCTACGTAGTTGATGGTCGTGGCGACGAATAGCAGCGCACAAATCGTCCATCGATACCTGGATGGTCGCTCCGCTTCGTCGCTCGAGGTGAAGGCGCGTTCCTCGGCGAGTGTTCGCTGCGGATTAGTGGCCAACGATTCCCTCCCACAGCCCGTGCAAATACATCGCGCCCAGCGCGCGGTCGTAGAGGCCGTAGCCGGGTTGACCGGTCTCGCCCCAGATCATGCGGCCATGATCAGAGCGAATCGGCCCGTCGAATCCAGCCTTGTGCAAGGCCGCGAGCACCGCGCCCATATCGATGTCACCGTGCTCCGACGGGTGCGCGGTCTCCTGGAACGAATGCGGGCCAGTCCGCTTGATGTTGCGGCAGTGCACGAAGTTGATACGGCGTCCAATGCATTCAATGATATCAACGAGATCATTCGCCTGATCGACCGCCAGTGAACCGGCGCAAAAAGTGATGCCGTTGGCGCTGCTGTCGACGATGCCGATCACTCTCTTCAACGCTTTGCCGCTGGTAATGATTCGCGGCAGACCGAAAACGGCCCACGGCGGATCATCCGGGTGAAGTGCCATCGCTACGTGCGAGCTGGCTGCAACCGGAACGACACGTTCCAGAAAGTAGGCGAAGTTCTCCCACAGCCTGCTTTCGTCGACCGAACGGTATGAGTCCAGTAGCGCGCCCAGCTCTGTCGCCGAATATCGGGTTGCCCAGCCGGGCAGATCCGCGGTACCGCGAGACAGATCGATTCGCTTGACCGCAGGCTCCTCAAATGCCAGCGCGAAGGAGCCATCGGGCAGCGCTCGCGCCAGATCGGTCCGCACCCAATCGAACACGGGCATGAAGTTGTAGCAGAGAACAGGCACGCCCGCGCGGCCGATGTTGCGAATGCTCTCGCAGTAATTATCGATATATCGGTCGCGACTTGATTTACCGAGCTTGATGTCCTCGTGCACCGGCACGCTCTCGATCACGGTGAGAGCAAGACCGTGACGCTCGACCGCATCTCGAAGTTCCTCGAGGCGCTCGAGCTGCCAGGCTTCACCAACCGGGATCTCGAACAGTGCGCCGACAATTCCCCGCACCGCCGGTATTTGCCGAATCTGAGCGAGGGAAACGGTATCGCGCGGACCGAACCAACGAAACGTGATCATCTCCGCTAGATCGAGCCGGGCTTAACGTGCAACCCGGAGACTTCCGCCTTTCAGCACCTGCTCGACTTCCTCGCGCGAAACCAGGCAAAAATCTCCCGGTATGCTGTGTTTGAGCGCTGATGCAGCAGTCGCGAACTGAAGCGAGTCCTCCCAATCCTTGTTTGCCAACCGCGACGCGATCAGGCCGCCGCTGAATGCGTCGCCGGCGCCGATCCGATCGATGACCTCGACCTCGTAGCGCGGCGCCCGATGGGTTTTGCCCTCTGCGACGAGCAATGCGCTCCACGTATTGAGCAATACCCGCGGATTCTCACGCAGCGTAATCGCCGCACCACTGAGGTTGAACCTGTCGATCAGCTCGCGCGCAACGCCCGCATATGCGTCCGCGTCAATACGATCGTATGACTGCTGGCCACGACCTCCCATACCGAAGACGACGCGGGTGTCTTCCTCTGTCGTCATGAGAATGTCAACGAAGCGCATCAACGGCTCCTGAACTGTACGCGCTACGTCGGGCTTCCACAGCTTCCGCCGGTAGTTCAGATCGTAGCTGACCGTAAGGCCATTCTTCTTCGCTGCCTCCAGTGCTTCGGCCGTCGTCTTCGCCGCGGACTTGCTGAGCGCGGGCGTGATTCCACTCACGTGAAACCACTTTGCACCGGAGAACATCACCTTCCAGTCGACATTGCCCGGCTCGATTCTGCTGATTGCTGACGCCGAACGATCGTACAGCACGCTGCCTGGTCGTGGCGCCGCACCGAGCTCGGCGAAATAGAGTCCGGCGCGATCGTCCTTTGACCACTCGATCCGCGTTTCGACGCCAAGCTCGCGCGCGCGATTCTCGATGACGTGGCCAAGTGGATTGTCAGGAAGCCGCGAGACCCAGCGTGAACGGACACCAAAGCGAGACGCAGCGACAGCGACGTTGAGCTCGCCACCTCCAACGTAAAGATCGAGCGAGCGCGCCTGCTCCAGCCGCTGAAAGTCGGGCGGAGTCAGGCGGATCATCGCTTCGCCAAACGTTACCAGATCCATGAGAAATCTTACGAACGAGGGATGCTGCCCACCAGCGCGACGTCGTACGCTTCCGCACGGTCGCCAACGCCGTAGAATTGTACCCCCATGACTTTTCCCGCTTTCGACCTCTCGAACCGAGTTGCCGTGGTCGTTGGCGCGACCTCCGGCATCGGGAAAGCAATCGCGCTTGGCCTCGCTGATGCGGGCGCCGACGTCGTGCCGACAGGTCGTCGCAGGAACCTCGTCGAGAGCGCGGCCCGCGAGATCGAATCTCGCGGACGTCGCTCAATGGCGGTTACAGCTGACGTCACCGCAACCGACTCGGTGAATGCGCTCGCCAACGAAGTCATCGAGCGGTTCGGTAAAGTGGACATTCTCGTCAATGCCGCCGGAATCACAGTGCGTCGTGCGACTGTCGACGTCTCCGACAAGGAATGGAACGAAATCATCGACACCAACCTCACCGGAATGTTGCGCGCGTGTCGCGCGTTCGGTCCGCACATGATTCAGCGCGGTTATGGTCGCGTGATCAACATCGGTTCATTGACATCGCTCGTTGCATTACAGGAGGTGACTGCTTATGGCGTGAGCAAAGCCGGTGTCGCTGCGCTCACCAAATCGTTGGCGGTCGAATGGGCTCCGTACGGCGTTTGCGTCAACGCGATTCTGCCAGGCGTGTTTAGAACTGCGCTGAATGAAGGCTTGCTCGACGGGACCGATCGCGGTCGAGAATTGTTGATGCGGACGCCAATGCGACGCTTTGGTCAGCCTGAGGAGCTCGCCGGTGCCGCCGTCTTTCTCGCGTCCGACGCATCGGGTTTCGTCACAGGGCATTTACTCGCCGTGGACGGCGGTTTTTTAGCGAGCGGGGTCAATCAATAGATCGGGCGCTGTTGAGCTCAAATATGTGATGCGAGTCGGCCCTGGGTTTGCAATAACAATCAGATTGCCCCCACTGACGACGAGGGGCACCCACCCAGTCTCGCAGGAGCAATCATGATTGGACCCAAAACCTTCAAAGGGGTCGCACTGGCGTCGGTGTTCGCCATCGGTGCCGCTTGTGCCGGCGTCAAGAAAACCACGACGGACATCAATCCGGCGATGAACCGCGCGCCAACGTGCGCTAATGCAATCGCAGTGTATAATGCCCGCGCCGACGTACCGTACGACTACTATGAGCTTGCTTGGATTGAAGCGGAAGGCAACTCGGTGTGGACGACGGACAACCAGCTGCAAACGCAGATTCGCAACGGGGCCGCGAAAGTTGGCGCGAACGCGGTGATCATCAATCCGGTGCAGCAGTCAAAGCAGACCGTGAAGGTGCTCGGCGAGGCGATTGGCGCCAAGTCGGCAACTCAGAAGGCTACGGCTTTGGCGATTTACATGCCGGGCGACGCTGCACGAGTCACAACCACTTGCGGTGGCTGATCACTCGACGGAACAAAACAAAGGGCCGGCATCTCGCCGGCCCTTTTGTTTTGCCGATAACCCATGTTGCTAACGGAGCTCTGCGCCTCCGTCGCTGATCCTGACCTCGGATGACGCAGTCGATGTAGTCGACGCAGGTACGGGTCTACTCTCACGCGCAAGACTCTTAATGAACTCGCGCGCGGACGTCATTTGCATCGGGAAGTCTGCGAATGGTGGCTCCGCGGCGGAATCCAGTCCGCGCGCCATCCCGAGCATCAGCCCCGCGAATGTCTTGTCGAACGGGTTCTCCGCCGCACGCCACTGCTCCTCGAGCGTCGCCTCCGGAACCTCGACGACGTTGAACTTCTTGCCGAAGCATTCCTCGAAAACCTTTACCGCATCGCGCTGGCTGATCGATTCCGGTCCGCCCACGGGAATAACCGCATTGTGCGCTGAAGGATTGGTGAGTGACTGAACCGCGAATTCAGCGACATCTCCGGCCGTAACGTACTTGAACTTGTCGTTGCCCTTCCCGTAGACCTTTGCGGTTGCCGTTTGCGGATCGGCAAACAGCATTGGTCCGAGCCAGCTCTCGCAGAAGAACGTCGGGTGCAGAATGGTGTAATCGAGCCCGCTCGCTTTGAGATGATCTTCCGCGGCCGCCTTTGCCCGTTTCAAGGGCATGTCCGGTGTTACGCTGGTGTCAAAGGAAACGAACACAAACTTCGATACACCGGCGTTGCGCGCGGCATCGATCAGCGACTTGTTCCCATCGCCATCGGTGGCCTCGAAGGAATCGCCCGGCTGCGACGTGAGAATAGTAGTGACGGTCGAGATGACTGCGTCGGCGCCGGCGCACGCAGCAAGCAGCGATTGCGGATCCTTTAGATCTCCCTCCATAACCTGCGCGCCGAATTGCCTGAGGCGCTCCACTTTCTCGGGAGCAGAAGTGACGCGCGTCAGAGCGCGAACCTTTTCGCCACGAGCGGTGAGTCGCCGAACGATTTCCGACCCGAGCACGCCAGTGGCACCAGCAACGAGGACCATTCCTACCTCCTTCGGGGAAACTTGGGCCGCGACCAAGATGTGGCCTTTCTACTCAGTCGGCAATCGGTGCAAGACTTGCCGAAAACAGCGCCCAAACCACACCATTACAGCCATGAGCAAGAAAACGTACGCGCTGCTTTTGCTTTGCCTCGTTCCTGGGCTCGCCAGGGGACAAAGCCGCGTGCCCGCGCGGCCGCGACCACCGGTCTGCACTTCGACCTTGCAGCTGCCAGAAGGATTTTGCGCGACGCTTTTCGCTGACAGTGTTCGAGGTGTACGCCATATCGTGATCGCGCCTAATGGCGACGTATTCGTAAACGTGCAAGGCAATTCCTCGCCTGGAATTCTGGCGTTGCGCGACACCGATCGAGATGGCACGGCAGATGTCAGACAACGGTATCCGGGCGACGGCGGTACGGGCATCGCGCTGGAAGACAATTACCTCTACGCCACCTCGGCCAGCTCGATTCTTCGGTTTCGTGTCACGCCCGGTTCGCTCACGCTCCTTGGCAAACCAGACACGATCGTTACCGGACTGCCGATGACCGGCTCTCACCACTCGCACAATTTCGTCGTCCATAAAAAAACCCTGTACGTCAACATCGGCTCAGCATCCAACGCTTGCCAGCAACAGGATCGGCGCGCAGCATCGCCCGGCAATAATCCGTGCACCGAGCTCGAGACACGGGCTGGCATTTGGGAGTTCGACGCGAATCGTCTGGATCAACGCCCCGGCGACGGTCGACTGTTCGCGACTGGACTGAGAAACTCCGTTGCGTTCACCCGGAATCCCATTGACGGGAATCTCTACGCGACGGTGCACGGGCGTGATCAGCTCCATGACAATTGGCCGGCCATGTTCACAGCGGAAAAGAGCGCGGAGAATCCTGGTGAGGAGCTAGTACGTGTTGACCGTGGCGGCGACTACGGTTGGCCGTACTGCTATTACGACGTCGATCGCCACTCTCTCGTGCTGGCGCCGGAATACGGAGGCAACGGCGAGACTACCGGTCGATGCAGTGCCAAAGTACCGCCCCTGATGGCATTTCCTGGCCACTGGGCGCCTGACGGAATGGTTTTCTATACCGGCACCCAGTTTCCCGCGGCGTATCGAGGCGGCGCGTTCATCGCGTTCCACGGTTCATGGAATCGCGCTCCGCTGCCGCAAGCCGGCTTCCGCGTTGCGTTCGCGCCGTTCCGTTTCAATCGCCCGGTCGGAACGTTCACGACGTTTGCTGACGGGTTCAATCCCAATCCCGCGCCGGGCCGGGCGTCCCCTGGCACGAAGCGCCCAACCGGGGTTACTCAAGCGCCCGACGGATCGCTGTTCGTAACCGACGACACGGGCGGCACGATCTGGAAAATCACCTATCGCGGAACTTCACGCTGAGCCTGAGAGAGCTGTGCTCGCTCGATTGAAGGCGCTCGGGACGCTTCTGAAGAGACGGCGGAAGGACGACGGCGCCCCGCCGTCGGTCGCACCTCCACCCAGCGGCGGTGCCGCGCTCGACAGCGAACGTCGACTCAGCTTCATGCTCGAGTCGGTGCCGGTGAACCTCTGGTCTACTGACGCGCAACTCAACATCACGTTCTCGCAGGGCGCCGGGCTGCATCTGATTGGCGCCAGTGCAAGTGAGCAAGTCGGGATGACGCTCTACGAGGTTCTCAAAACGAGAGACCCCCGCTTCACTCCGCTCGCGGCACACCTTCGTGCCCTGCAGGGCGAGCTGGTGCGCTACGAGACGAATTGGCGCGGGCGAGCATTCGAGACACGTGTCGAGCCACTGCGCGGACCCGATGGTCGTATCTCAGGGACAGTCGGTATCGCCATCGATGTCACCGACAGAAAGTCTCTTTACGACGCGCTGCATACGCAAAACGTCTATTTCGCGGCACTGTTCGAGAGCGCGCCTGAGGCAATCGCGATTCTCGACGAGCAGGATCAGATCATCCGCATCAACGGTCAATTCACGACCATGTTTGGCTACTCGGAGGACGACGCGGTTGGACGCAACATCAACGATCTAATCGTCCCGCCGGGGTTGGTCGATGAAGCTGAAAAGCTGACGGCGCGGGTCGCGGCAGGAGAGAAACTCACCGCCGAAGCATTACGTCGAAACAAGGATGGTCACAGCGTCTGGGTTTCCATCGCCGCGACGCCGTTCGGCATTGGAGACCAACCCGGTCGTGTGTACGCCATGTATCACGACGTCTCCGCGCTCAAGCGGGCGGAAGATGATCTCAAGGCGCTGCTGCTTGTGGACGAGCTGACCGGGCTGCCCAACCGACGCGCGTTCATCACTTTGTCCGAACAGGCGCTCAAGCAGGCGACACGCCTCGGTCGTGACGTACTGATGATCTTTATCGACGTTGATCACCTCAAATTCATCAACGACACGTACGGCCACCTTGCGGGAGACCGCGCATTGATCGATACCGCGCGCGTTTTGCGTGAGAGCTGCCGGGAGGCAGACATCATTGCGCGGCTTGGCGGTGACGAATTCGTTGCACTCCTCAGCGTTGACTCAGATCAGACTGCCGAGATCGTCTGCGAGCGCGTAAAGAGTCGTGTGGAATTGCACAACGCTGAGGCCGGGCGTGATTATGAGCTGTCGCTCAGTGTAGGCGTCAAGCGATCGCAGGCCGAGGGAACTATGCTGGCGGATCTGTTGGCACAGGCAGACACTGCGCTGTACGAGCAGAAACGCGGCCGTGGTCGGCCGCACTCGCTTACTCGCTAGTATTTCGGGAAGCCTAGGCGCTCTCGCGATAGTATTCGGCCAGACACCAGGTCACCATGTCGGCCAACAAGACCTGGGTTCGCTCTGACGAAGGAAAACGGGCGCCTACTTCTCTAACCAATCCTTGCGCGGCGCGCACGACGCCTTCGCCCGTTTCGCCGCCTTCCTTCATCTCTGAGACGAAGATGCAGACAGCAGCCTGCAAATCTTCCTTGTTGTAGACGCCAGCCGCAAACACGGCCGACAGCGCCCTGGCAAGATTTATCTCGGCCTTGCTTCGTGCGTTCCGCGCAATGCGTTCAGTGTCGCGTTTCTTCTTGCTATCCGCGTCGCGACGCGGTCGACCACTCATGTGTGGAACGTGCGTTCCCCCAATTGAAGTGTCAAGTGACTGCGTTCACGGCAGCGCGCGCACGACTCCGCAGGCGATTCGCGCACCGCTGTTGCCCGATGGACTGGTCACCTGATCGTCGGCGCTCGCGTGCACCACCAGCGCCGTGCCGTCTGCATCCAGCAGCGTGCGTGTCCCGGGCGTCAGGCTCACGCGATCCGTTGAGAACGAAACGTTGCCGACACCGCCGGCGGGAATCACGATGTTCGGGTTGTCACCCGCATGGGGACCTTTCGGGTTCTGCAGTCCGTGCTCCATTCCCATCGGGTTGTAGTGCCCACCTGCCGTTGAAAAGGCGGGGCCTTCGCATTTGCCGACGTCATGGAAATGAATGCCGTGCGTACCCGCAGGCAGGGTCAGGCTGGAGATCTCGACGTTGACGGTACCGTTTGCGTCCTGCCACAGCTGGGCGGTGCCGACGGCTGCACCGCTGGAGCTATACATGACGGCTTCTGCTCTTGCCGCTGCCTTTCGCATGCGCATCGCCGTCGAGCAGGCGGTGGCCATCAGTGCGAGAACAAAAACCGGAAGTAATGCGCGGCGCAGGCTCATTGTAGACTCCGGAAGGAAGGTTCAGGCGCGGAGCCACTCGACTCCGGGCGCTAACTGCGAATCTTGAACTTCGTCCAGACCACAATCGTGGTGCAGTCACCCTGACCGGCACGCGCGTATTGCGGCGGGGTACCCGGACCGTTGTAAACCTCGACTCCTACAACTTCGTTGCCATTGACGAATTGATTGACGTCGCCCGGCATCAGTGATTGCCAGGGGCTGTCATCAACGTAGTACTGAACACATGATCCGCCGGTGAGACTCGTGACGCCGCGCGTGCTCCTAACGTCCTCACCCTGCGGCCCATAACTCACCTGGAGTCCGGGAACAGTGCGCAGAATATCGGTCAAATAGTTGGGATGCAGACGCTCGATCTGATCGGGACCGAGATAAAAACCAACGCCTGACTTCTTTCGCATTGTGAATCCGACCTTGTCCAAACTCGCCGCTCGTTTTGCAGTGACCACAACCGGCTCGATCGTGGCGACGAATTTCGGAAGCTTGATCGTCACCTGCCGGGGCTCACGCGAAGTCAGATCGACGGGGACGGTCTCAGCGCCGAATCCGAGGTGTCGCGCCATCAACACGTGACTGCCCGACGGCAGACTGCGCATCGTGAATTGACCCTTTTCGTTGGTCATCGCCACAATGTTCGTACCCACCAGCTCGACGCGACTGCCAGCGTTGGAGGGCGCGCCTTCAAGAATGACAGTTCCGCTGACTGCCGCATTACCCGTCTTCGCACCCGAATCAACACGTGACAAAAGCAGCGGACGAAGGAAAAGCTCTGTGTCGTCGGTGCCGAGCGCGATTGGCACTTCGGCCGTCACCGCCGTTCCCTTGCGCGCCTGTAGAGTGGCGTGCATGTCACTGGGCAGCGCACAAATACTGTATTCGCCCTGCGCGTTGGTACTGTCGTACAGCAACCTCGGCGTCCGTCGGACACCGACCTCCTTTGAAATCTCCAGCTGTGTCCAGGCGATCGAGACCTCGGCGCCAAGCACGGGTTGCATCGTCTCCGGATCGGTGACGCGCCCGATAACGGCTGAAGTCCCCTGCGCACGCGGCCCCGGCGGCGGACACGTAGATCTGATGATCGAAGTACGGGACGGCACCCCAAGCATCACGAAGCTCGAGCTATCCGCTCCGACATAAAACTTCTTGGTCGCCAGCGAGAGACCGAGCGAGTCGAGCACTGGGTGAAAGATTCCAATCTGGTAGGTGCCAGGCTTGAGCCCACTAACTGTGAATCTCCCGAGTGAATCCGTGAGCACGGAGATCTTTGCACCCTCGACCATGACATCAGCGCCACGCAAATAGGTACCGTGGAGGCTGTCCACTACGAGTCCAGTGATCTCCGCGGTTCCGGTCTTCGTTGGCGCGACCGTTACCGTATCCTTTTTTGGTGCAGCAGTCTTCGCCGCTTCCTTCTTGGCGGCATCCTTTCGCTCGGCCTCTTTGCGTCCGGCAATCGTCTGCCGCTGTTGAGCGTGAAGCGGAGTAGTCAGCGCCACAACGAAAAGGAGTGCAAGCAGAGCTCTAACAACGCGCATTTAGTCTTCCAACGCCGGCTCGTAGCTGGACTCGGCGAGCGGGGCAAGATGTGAATGCGCGTTGATCAGACGCGCGCAGGTGTTCCAGCGCAGAATAGCGTCGTCGTTTCCGACGGGGCGTGTTTCCTCCGCCTTCTCGTACCAGGTCATTGCGTGTCGCAGCGCATCGTACGCCATGGTGCCACTTCCCATGCCGCCGCGATGCAGGTAGGCCTGACCGCTTCGCTCGGACGTAATTCCGGTGTAGTAGAAGCGCTGATACGGATCCGTGATTCGGGGCAAGATTTCTTTCACTTCCTTCATCGCTGTCGCGTGTCCTTCAGCCAATTGGTCTGTCAGAGCCAGCACAAGCATCACCAACACCTGCTGATTAGTCGGATCGATCTCCAGTATGTCACGGCAAATGCTCTCGGCGGCCCACGACTGATTGATCAGGCGATACCGTTCCGCTTTCTGGATCGCGCGCGGAACGGCTTCCTTTGAGATTGGCTTCAGTGGGATGTGCTCCTTCACCTTGTCCTATTCCCTTCCCCCATCCCCATCCCCCATACCGCCCCCCGCTTCCCGCTTCCCGCTTCCCGCCCTCCTACCCCGGATAAGGCGTACGAGTTTCCCTAGGGGATCGTAGTGCCGATCCGCGACCCGTTCCTTGAGGGGAATGATCGCGTTGTCGGTGATTGTTATGTGTTCCGGACAAACTTTGGTGCAACACTTGGTGATGTTGCAGTACCCGATGCCATCGACGTCCTTGAGCTCGTCGCGGCGGTCAAGGATATCGAGCGGATGCATCTCCAGCTGCGCCGCGTGAACAAGCAGTCGCGGACCAACGAACTGCTCGTGCAGTTGATGATCACGCAATACGTGACACACGTTCTGACACAGAAAGCACTCGATGCACTTTCTGAATTCCTGAACCCGGTCAACGTCATACTGCGACATGCGCCACGTACCGTCCGGAGCGTCCGGCGGCCGGGGCGTGAATCTTCGGATTCGTTTCTTCGCGCGGAAGTTTGACGATACATCAGTGACGAGATCTTTAACCAGCGGAAATGCGCGCATTGGCTCGACCGTGATCGGCTCGGAGAGATCGAGCTCGCTGAGACGGGTCATGCACATGAGTCGCGGCATGCCGTTGATCTCCGCGGAACACGAGCCGCACTTCCCCGCCTTGCAGTTCCAGCGCACGGCCATGTCGGTCGCCTGCTCGGCCTGGATCTGGTGGATTGCGTCCAACACCACCATCCCCTCGGAGACTTTGGTCGGATAGTCGGTGAGCCGCCCTTGCGCAGCCGTTCCACGCCAGACGCGGAAAGTCGCAGTTCGCGCCTCCGTTCCCGCGCTGGTGTTGCTCCGCGCGGCGGCACGTTGACCACTTTCGACGACGTTTCTCGCCAGCGTTTCCGTTGCCATGCGCTATTTGTTCTCCTCGATGATCCGCTTGAGATTATCGGGCATGTCCGGAATCGCCTCGCGAGTCACCTGCGTCTCACCGTTCGCGCCCCGCTTGATGACGATGTTGAATTTACCGTAGGTCGGATCCTTGTCGGGAAAATCGTCGCGGAAATGACCGCCGCGGCTTTCCTTGCGCTCCAGCGCCGCTCGTGCGACGATCTCGGAAACTGTTAACAGATTCTGCAAATCCAGCGCGGTGTGCCAACCCGGATTGTACTCGCGGTTCCCGGTGACTGAAACCTTCGCCGCGCGCTCGCGAAGCGATTTCAGGCGATCGATCGCCTTTCTGATCTCCTCCTCGCGGCGCACGATCCCGACAAGCTCCTGCATCATCGATTGCAGATCGTGCTCGACCTGGTACGGGCCTTCGCCATTGCTGGTTCGGTTGAATGGCTCCAGCGCCGATCTCACTACGGCGTCGGCCTGTTGAGCGTCGACGCGCGCATTGCCCTGTCGCGCGGCGAACTCAGCGGCGTACTTCCCGGCGCGCATTCCGAACACGAGCAGATCCGAGAGTGAATTGCCGCCGAGTCGATTCGCACCGTGCAGTCCCGCGCCAACTTCGCCGGCTGCGAACAGGCCAGGCACGGTCGACATCTGCGTGTCCCCGTCTACGCGAACACCGCCCATGACGTAATGCGTAGTGGGGCCGACTTCCATCGGTTCCTTGGTGATGTCGATATCCGCCAGCTGCTTGAACTGGTGATACATGCTCGGAAGCTTCTTTTTGATGTGCGCTTCGGCGTTGGGAAGCTTGGCGCGGATCCAGGAGATATCCAGAAAGACTCCCCCGTGCGGACTACCTCGTCCCTCGCGGACTTCCTTTACGATTGCGCGAGCGACGTGATCGCGCGTCAGCAGCTCGGGCGGCCGTCGCGAATTCTTGTCGCCCTGCGTGTAGCGCCAGCCTTCTTCTTCGTTATCCGCAGTTTGATTCCGATAGTTCTCTGGAATGTCGTCGAACATGAAGCGACGACCTTCGCGATTGACGAGAATTCCACCTTCTCCGCGGACGCCCTCCGTGACGAGGATGCCACGCACGCTCGGCGGCCATACCATTCCTGTCGGATGGAACTGCACGAACTCCATATCCTGTAGCGCCGCACCAGCGTTGTAGGCGAGCGCGTGCCCGTCGCCCGTGTATTCCCAGCTGTTGCTCGTCACGCTGAAAGCGCGACCAATTCCGCCCGTTGCCAGCACCACCGCCTTCGCGGCGAACAGTTTGAATCGCCCGCGCTCGCGATCGTAGCCAATGGCTCCGGCAATTCTCCCACCGTCCTTTAACAGCGCGACGACCGTACACTCCATATGCACATCGATCGGCTGATTGACCGCGTAGTCCTGCAGTGTGCGGATCATCTCGAGACCCGTGCGGTCGCCGACGTGGGCGAGGCGCGGATATTTGTGGCCGCCGAAGTTGCGCTGGAGAATTCTGCCGTCCGGCGTTCGATCGAAGACGGCACCCCAGGCCTCGAGCTCCCTCACACGATCCGGGGCCTCGCGCGCGTGCAGTTCCGCCATTCGCCAGTTGTTGAGATACTGGCCACCGCGCATGGTGTCGGCAAAGTGGACCTTCCAGTTGTCGCGATCGTCGACGTTGGCCAGGGCCGCCGCCACTCCGCCTTCCGCCATCACCGTGTGAGCCTTTCCCAACAGCGATTTGCAGACGAGTGCTACCGACGCACCAGCGTGAGCCGCTTCGATCGCCGCGCGCAGGCCTGCACCACCGGCGCCAATGACGAGCACATCGTGTTCGTGGCGCTGGAACTCGGCCACTAGAGCAGCCTCACATCATGCCAGATCCCCATCGCGCAAAGTCTGATGAAGATGTCGGAGAACGCGACCCAGAACAGACTGATCCACGCCCAACGCATGTGACCGCGATTGAGACAACTGACACAGTCGTAGGTCTTCTTGCGCACCGGGGCACGCGAAAGCTGATCGATGTAGCCACCGACGAGGTGTCGCAGCGAGTGGCAGCCGAGTGTGTACCCGCCCAGAAAAACCACGTTTAGGGTCAAAACGATAGTGCCGAGTCCGATGCCGAAATTCTCGTGGCCGGTGTCCCGGTTAAAAAACCACATCGCGCGCCAGGCATCGCTGGCGAGGATGATGAGAAAGATCAGCGCTGCGTAGAGGAAGTAGCGGTGGACGTTCTGGAGTACCAGCGGCAGAGTGCGCTCACCACGATAGGACTTGCGCGGCTCGCCGACTGTGCAGTTGGGCGGGTCGGCCCAGAAGCTCTTGTAGTAAGCTCCCCTATAGTAGTAACAGGTCAGTCGGAAACCGGCCGGGAACGGCAGAATCAATAACGCCGGCGAAAACGGGAGGAAGCTCGGCAGCCAGGATGGTCGCGTCCCGTGAATCCAGGCGTGGGGTGAGTCGGCGAAGAGAAGCGGCGAGTAGAACGGCGAGAGATAATTGCCGAACGCGTAAAACTTGTTCTGGAACGCCGCCCACGTTGCATAAACGAGGAAGGCGGAAAGGATGATGAAGACGACCAGCGGCTGGACCCACCACGCGTCTCGGCGCATCGTGCGACCGAAGCCGCGCCGGGTCAGCTGCACCACTTCAGATGCCATCTCCTGGAACTCCAGCGCGGTGTGCGCGTGGGTGTTAGGTCAGCGAGCTTGTTGGCAAAGTTAGTTTTGGCTCTGGTGCGCTGGTAGTCTTGCGAACAAAGCAAAGAGCCCTCGATGCACACTGCATCGAGGGCTCTTTGCTTGAAACCGATTTCTTACAGGCTTGGCGAGATCGGCGATCAGGACTTCGCCTGAGGTACGACGCCTTTCTTCAAGCCCTTCCCGCCGTGATTGCCCCACCTGCCGGCACGGTCGGCGCGCTCTTTCTGCCGCGCGTCGAACTTGGTACGCTGATCAGCAGTGAGAACGTTGCGGATTTCGCTCATCTCTTGAGTGCGCAGCGACTGACTGACATTACGCGCCTGCTGCATGTTGGTCCGGAACGCCGCGGTATCGCCCTTCTGGCGAGCGGCACGAGCTGCGTCGATATACGGCTTCTCCTGAGTGCGGAGCGCCTGCATTTGCGGCTTGTACTTGTCGCGGATTGCTTTGATCTGGGTCTTCTGCGCCTCGGTCAGGTTGAGGTCAGCCATGAAATCGCGGCCACCACCTCTCCGGGCACGGAATTCACCACCGGCGCGCGGACCACGACGATAGGCGCCGCTATCGGGACGGGTCTGGGGAGTTGCTGTTGACTGGGCAGCGGCAACGCCAGCCGCGCCAACTAGCATCAAGGCGCCGAGCGCCAGGGTACGAACGGACATTCAAACCTCCACAACTGTAAAGGGCCGCGCGCGGAGTGCCGCGGCATCGTTCCGTTAGACGGAGGGGACCACTGCGTGTTAAGGGGTTGTTGGCGCGACTGCGGACTGAGGACTTTAACGGCGAACTACCTCGCTGGGCGCTGACAGCAGCACGCTGACCGCTGAGCGCTGCAAGCGACGGGACGGATCGCGACCGATTAGGGGAAATGCGATCTGTTCGCGTTTATGCCATGAGATCCGTCTGGTTGCAGGCAGCGGATAGCGTGCAGCTGACAGCGCCCAGCGGGTAGTTCGCTTTTAAAGTCCTCAGTCGTAGTTTCTCTCCATGCCTGACACGCAGGTAGTCGTCGTCGGCGGCGGTCCCGCCGGAATGATGCTCGGTCTCCTGCTCGCCCGGTCCGCAGTCCGCGTCACCGTCCTCGAAAAACACCCCGATTTCTTTCGCGACTTTCGCGGCGACACCGTCCATCCGTCGACACTCGAAATTCTCGACGAGCTGGGCATGCTGGACGACTTCCTCAAGCTCCCGCACCAGGAAGTTCGACAGTTGAGCGGACAGATCGGCGAAACTACGCTGACGCTTGCTGATTTCACGCATCTCCCGACTCGCGCGAAATTCATCGCGTTCATGCCGCAGTGGGATTTCCTGAACTTTCTCGCCGAGCGCGCGCGAGTTTATCCATCGTTCTCGTTGCAGATGGAAACCGAGGTCACCGGACTCTGTTTTGACGGCGATCGGATCACCGGAGTGCAAGCGAAAACGCCAACCGGTGTGAAGGACATCTACGCCGATCTCGTCGTCGGCAGCGATGGCAGAAAGTCGACGGTACGCGAAGCGGCTGGACTCAAGTCAACCGATTTCGGCGCGCCGATGGACGTGCTGTGGATGGTCATCCCGCGCAAACCCACCGATCCCGGTCAGCTGCTTGGTCGACTGGACTATGGACAAATCTTCGTCCTCATCGATCGCGGCGATTATTGGCAGGCTGGTCTGGTCGTACGCAAAGGAGCCTACGAAGAGATTCGCCAGCGCGGCCTTCCCGCTTTGCGCGACGACATCACTAGGCTCGCGCCTTTCCTCGGCGATCGCGTCAATGCTCTCAAGAGTTGGGACGACATCAAACTGTTAACCGTGCAGGTCGATAGGCTGGAGAAATGGTACCGCGATGGCTGCCTCTGCATCGGCGACGCCGCGCACGCGATGTCACCCGTCGGCGGTGTCGGAATCAACCTCGCGATCCAGGACGCCGTCGCCGCCGCAAACTTTCTCGTTCCCGCATTTCGCGCCTCCCGCCTCTCGCCTCTCGCCTCCCTCGCACAAATCCAGGCGCGCCGCGAGCTTCCCACCCGCATCATCCAAAGCGGCCAACTGGCGATTCAGAACGGAATCATCCGCCGCGTACTCGGCCGTCCCGGCCGCATGCGTCCACCCTGGATAATTCGTTTACTCGGCGCGGTCCCAGTGCTGCGTCGGATTCCTGCGCGCATGGTCGGACTCGGCTTCCGCCGCGAACACGTCCGCACCATCCCGCAGTAACAGCGGCAAGTCAGGGTATCACCTGTGCTCAGGCGCGACCCATGCTACGTATTTTCCATCAGCGCGCAGCGAGCCCGCATCTCGCAGTTAGCCCGCAACTCGCAGCTAGCTCGCAGCTCGGACTAATCCGTTGGCTCGCAGCTCGCAATAAAAACCACAGCTGAAAACATGTATAAGCTAGAGGGCGACCCGTCGCCCCTTGGCGATTTCACAACTCGCCCCCGCGTCATCACCATCAGCTTGATGGCGATCGTCATCGGAATTGTGAGCGCCTACGTCGCGCTCGCACTTCTCAAGCTGATCGGACTCTTTACAAATCTCTTTTTCTTCCAGCGCGTCAGCACTGCGCTTGTGTCGCCGGCTGGCAATACGCTCGGACCATTCGAGGTTGTCGTTCCGGTTGTCGGTGCGCTCATAATCGGATTGATGGCGCGATACGGATCCGAACGCATTCGCGGCCACGGTATTCCCGAGGCAATCGAAGCGATTCTCATCAACGGCAGTCGCGTCGATCCGAAAGTCGCGATACTCAAGCCAGTATCGTCGGCGATCTCGATTGGTTCCGGCGGTCCGTTCGGCGCTGAAGGTCCGATCATCATGACTGGTGGAGCGTTCGGATCACTGATCGCGCAATTCTTCCACCTGACGAGCTCGGAGCGGAAAACCCTCCTCGTCGCGGGAGCCGCTGCCGGAATGTCGGCAACGTTTGCCGCGCCGGTCGCGTCAGTGTTGCTGGCGGTGGAGCTGCTGCTGTTCGAGTGGAAACCGCGCAGCATGATTCCCGTCGCACTCGCCGCGGCGACCGCTGCGGCAGCACGGCGCTACATCATGGGAATGGGACCGCTCTTCCCAGTGACGCCGCATCCTGCGTTCATCGGCCCGGGCGGACTAGCCGGTTGTGTTGCCGCTGGAATTCTTGCCGGCGCTCTGAGTGGTTTGCTCACGCTCGCCGTCTACGCGGCTGAAGACTCATTTGCGAAACTGCCAATCCACTGGATGTGGTGGCCAGCGATCGGCGGTTTGGTAATTGGCATCGGTGGATTGATTTGCCCGCAAGCGCTCGGTGTGGGTTACGACATCATTGGCGCCGAGTTGCAGGGAACCATCGCGGTCAAGCTGATGGTTCTGATCCTGATCGTGAAGTCGATCATCTGGTCCGTCTCGCTCGGCTCGGGTACTTCAGGCGGGGTGCTGGCGCCGCTTCTGATGATGGGTGGCGCGCTCGGTGGACTCGAGTCGCTGATACTTCCTAATGAAGGCGCCGGTTTTTGGGCGCTCGTCAGCATGGGAGCCATACTCGGCGGTACGATGCGCTCGCCGTTCACCGGGGTCATCTTCGTGCTCGAGCTCACGCACGACGTCAACATGCTGTTGCCGCTGCTCGTCGCGGTCACACTCGCGCATGGATTCACGGTGCTGTTCCTGCGTCGATCGATCCTGACCGAGAAAGTTGCGCGTCGCGGATTCCATCTCAGCCGAGAGTACGCGGTCGATCCGCTCGAAATTCTGTTCGCTCGCGAGGTGATGCATCCGGACGTAACGGTGTTGCCACCGACCCCAAACTCGGACCTGTTGCGTACCGCGCTGCAGGTTGACCCGAAAAAAGGTTCCCAGCGGCTCTTCCCGATCCTCGATGAATCCCGTCGCATGGTGGGCGTCGTCACGCGCGTCGATCTGCAGCGCATCGTCGATGAAGGGAACGGCTCGGAGGAATTGGTGAAGGTGACTCGCGCTACGCCGACGGTCGCTCACCCCGACGAGCCGCTACGCGTGATCGTTCATCGTATGGCTCACACCGGTCTCACACGCTTTCCGGTGATCGAACGCGGAAACGGCCAACAGTTCCTGGGTCTGATCGCGCTCGACGATCTGTTGCGCGCAAGAGCGCTCAATCTCGAGGCGGAGCGGAGACGCGAGCGGACGTTCAAACTCGAGACGTTTTTACCGTTTGGGCGCAAGACGACCGCGTAGAGAGCTCCTGGCCGAGCGGCGTGCTTGCGTGGCCAGGAGAACCTCCGCTTGGAGATCGGGAGTTGGAGCCAATTACTTGCTTCCTGCTTGACTGACGACCGTCGAATCCACCCACGCTCTCATGCGACTGTCGAGAACGTCGAGCGGAAGCGCGCCCTGACTGAGCACCTGGTCGTGGAAACTGCGAATGTCGAACCGCGACCCCAGTTTCTGCTCCGCGTACCTGCGTAGCTCCTTGATTTCGAGCTCACCACTCTTGTACGCGAGCGCTTGCGCCGGCATCACGATGTAGCGATCCACTTCCTGCACGATATCCTGCTCGGTCTTGGCGCTGTTTTCCTTGAAGTAGTCGATCGCCTGCTGTCGGGTCCAGCCAAGGGAGTGAATGCCGGTGTCGATGACGAGACGAATCGCACGCCACATCTCATAGGTGAGCTGACCGAACTTCGAGTAAGGATCCTTGTACAGGCCAAGTTCGGGACCGAGGCTTTCGGAGTAGAGTCCCCAGCCTTCGATAAATGCTGTGTAGCCTCCGTAGCGACGGAAGTTTGGCATTCCTTCCAGCTCCTGCGCCAATGCCATCTGCAGGTGATGACCAGGTACAGACTCGTGGGCGCTCAAGACCTCCATCTCCCATATCGGGCGCGCGTCGAGCTTGTAAGTGTTGACGAAATACTGTCCGGCTCGGCCGGCCGCGATCGACCCTGGTTGGTAGTACGCCGCCGTCTGTGACGGAGCCGCATACGATGGAATCGTCGAGACGCCATACGTGAGGCGTGGCAATCTACCGAATATCTTAGGCAGCTCCGGATCGATTCGCTTGACGATGTCGCGATAGCCGCGCACGAGCGAAGCAGAATCCGTGTAAAAGAATTTCGGATCTGTGCGCAGCAGGTTGATGAACGCCGCGAAATTGCCGGTGAAGCCGGTGGAGGCGATCAAGCTGTCCATTTGCTGGCGAATTCGCTTCACCTCGGACAGACCGAGGTCGTGGATCTGCTGCGGCGTGCGCGTTGTGGTCGTTTGTACTTTGACGTTGTACGCATACCACGCGGCGCCGTCGGGTAGCGCGCTCATGCCGATCGTCTCGCGCGTCTTCGGGATGTACGACGTCACCAGGTAACGATGGAGCCGCTGGAACGCCGGGCGATCCAGCTCCGCGTAAACCTTCTGCGCCTCCGCGCTCAACCGAACGCGATCGCGCTGATCGATGCCGACCGGAAATTGAGTAAACGGGGCCAGCAGTGCGCTGCTCAGCGCGTCATCGGGAATCAGATTCTCCACTTGCGCCGGCACATCGCGCAGCGTGATGCGTGGCGGCGTGATGTGGCGCTTCAGACCACTGTCGAGCAGCACCATGGTTTGGTCGACTACTTTCGGCAGCGAACGCAATCGCGCGAGAATGTCCTCGTAGTCTTTTACGGTCCCGGCAGGCGCTGATCCAATCGTCGACGCAGCGTACTGTGGTCCATTGCGCTGGTCGATCTGCAGCAGATCTCCCGGAAAACGGTCTCCCTCGATCGCCTCGTCCAGGCCACGCCTGAAGATGTCGTAACTGAGCCGATCGGCTGGATTGAGGTGCGACCGATCGATGGCGGGAACGACAGCGAGCTCCCCCTTGTTGCGGACCGCGCGTCGCGCATTGATCGACGCGACGGAGAGATCGGTCCAGCGATCGTTTTGACCGGGATATCCGGTGTATGTCGCGTATTCGGGGTACGCGAGGTTGGTGAAATTCCAGTCCAGATCGAGCAATTGGTGGAAACGCGCGCTGTCGGTCAGGCCCGACGCCGTTGCCAGCGCAGTGAACCGCTTCTGATAGTCGGCTATCGCGGGCGTCTGCGCGATCGCTGACGTTGTCGCGATCGATGCGCATCCGCAGAGAATGACCAGGTAGCGACCGGCTCTCATGTCGCCCGAATATGCCGACCAGTACAGGAGGCGGCAATGCAGTTGGTTCGCTACCGAACACATTGCTGCCGTATCTGGCAATCGGCTCGCCTTTGTGCCAAAACATCAGCCGTGACGCAGATCATTTTCCTCTATGGCCGTCCCGGCGTCGGCAAACTTACCGTCGGCGAACACCTGACCGCGGAGACAGGTTATAGCCTGTTGCACAGTCACTCAGTGGTCGATCTCACCATGTCGCTATTCCCGTTCGGCACACCTGCGTTCGTCGCGCTGCGTGAAGTGTTGTGGCATACGTGTGTCGAGGCCGCGCTCAAGTACAAGATGGGCGGCGTCATCATGACCTTCGCCCCGGAGGAGACCGTCAGCGACAACTTCATTCCCGCGCTGCAGAAGCGAGTTGCAGCCGGTGGTGGTACGATTCATTTCATCGAGCTCCAGTGCAGCAATACGGAGCTCGAGAAGCGAATCAAATCCGAATCACGCGAACAGTTTGGCAAGTTGCGCGACGTGTACAGGTTTCGGAAACTCGATGACGCGGGAACGTTCGAGAAACCGAAGATGCCGACGCCGGCGTTGGTGATCGACACAACAACTCAAAGTCCATTAGAGGCTGCGCGAGCGATTGCGCGGCATCTGCGGCAGGCGAAGTCGATCTAGCAGTTTCTCGGCGTACAGTCCGGAGCAAGCAGCGACCAATCGCTACCAGCCAAGGCCCCTATGCCGAGAACAACTAACCATGCTGCTCCACATGATCATCCTCGCCCGACCGATCGTCGTCCTCGAACGCATGGAACGAGCGACGAATGTTGTCTTCGATCTGCGACAGGGCCTCGCTTCCGGAAGTCGCTGAAGTCGGATCGATCACGTTCCCGTCGCGATCGAGGAACCACTTGGCGACGTCGATGCTGACAGTCGCATTGGTCGTCGTCGCATCGATCACGAGTGGTGGATCGAATTCCATCTCCAGACCTGAGCGCACCGCAGATGTGAACACGAACGGCGTGCCCTTGAACATTCCTTCGACGCGAACACTCTTGCCAGCCAGGTTCGGGTTGGAAGCGTTGAATGCAGTTGCGTCATCGCGTGCTGGCTCGAGCTTCGCTTCCAGCTTGCGATAGCTGCCCGGCGTCAATGGAACCGACAGGACTGTATGCGCTGCGGCATCGACCGGGATGTCGACCAGCACCGGGTCGCGCGCGACGTCCTCGCACTCTTCGCCGGCCTCTCCGTGATTATCGTCACCGTGCTGCTCGATTTCGCCCACGCAGCTCGTTTCGTCATTCTCATTCAGCTCGACCTTGTCGACGACAACCTGGATCTTGCTCAGCACGAGATCACCAGCTTCGCCCACCGTAATGTCGGGTGACATGCGAATGCCGGTTGCGGCAACGCTGGATGCATTGGTCGTGAAGGAAATCTGAACGTTCCTCTTGTTCGTTCCGGTAAAGTCGCTGCTACACGCCGCGAGCGAGAGAATCGCTGCTATATAGAAGAGCGGCTTCGCGAAGGAATGTCGTGATGTCATTGTCCCTCCTTTTCTTTTGCGTGAATCAATCGGTGACGCAGGCAATTGTTGCCGCCTGCACCGAAATGACTCCCGTCTTACACGCCGCTACACCTACTTTGCGGCAGTCGGCGACTTTTGATCGGCGAAAGGCGATGTTGGCGTGCCGGAAGCGCGGAGGCTTGCGACCTGATTCTGTGGAATGACGGGCGACTTTCTGCGAAGTCGTGCCGCGGCGCGGCGCGCGGCTATAACGAATCGTTGCAACGATTCTTTATGCGTGGATACCCCGTCAAGGTCAGCGTCCCGCAACGTTTCAAACGTCTTAGCTGAGCAGTCTATGAAGTGGTACGGGCAACGTGCCGAACCCTTTCCTGGAGCACCAAATGACACCGAACAAAAAGGGCTTTACGCTCATTGAGCTCTTGATTGTGGTCGTGATCATCGGCATTCTCGCCGCGATCGCGATCCCGAAGTTCGCGAACACCAAAGAAAAAGCGTATGTCGCAGCGATGAAGTCCGACCTGCGCAACCTCGCGACTTATGAAGAGCAGTACGCCGCTGACAACAACGGCGCTTACTTTGGCGGAACTGCCTCGCTGGCCGCACCGCTGCAGGGCTTCACGCCTTCTCAGAACGTGACGATCACCGTCACCAACGTCGCCGGCCCGCCGCAGAGCTGGAGCGCGACGGCTGTCCATTCGCAGACCGCGAAGGTTTGCGACAGCAACGTCACGGCGCAGGGACTCATTACCTGCACTTGATCGCTGGACTGAAGAACTAAGTACAGAGCACTAACAAAAGGTAGGCAGTAAGCAGAGAGCTCAGAACAGAGATCGCAGCGTATGAATGTCGCATTCATAGCTGCGTACTCCTTTCCGAGCAATCTCTGCAACCTGCCTACCTTTTGTTCTTTCGTTTTAGCGACGAGCTCGGTCTTTCGATCCCATAAGATCCAGCGCAGCCCTCAACCCCCGCGTGAGCCTCGCCGCGTCGTCGTTCGCCCAAAAGTGCATGAAGTACAGACGCGGCTGCTCCCCCACCATGTGACTGTGCAACGCAGTGATCGCGATGCCGTTGCTGCGCAACCCTCGCATCACTGGGCTCACCTCGGCGTCGCGCAACACGAAATCACCGGTGATCGCGGCCTTGCCGTCACCAGTTGGCTGAAAGTTGATCGCGGTCGCGACGCCCATTGAAGGTGGGATTTCCTCGCCCATGAAAGTGATGCGCTCGCTGCGCGGTATGCTCACCTGATAAACGACGCCGTTCAACCGGCCTGACACGCCAAGCGCGCGAGCGATGGCCGCGGTGTCAACTATCACGGCGGCCGTATTTGCGGGCGCTGGCGCAACCGTCATCGGCGTGGCCGACTGCGCCAGCGCGTTGCGTATGGTTGCCGCAATCG
>Ga0209027_1000058_pt1 | contig 29262 bp, 25 predicted proteins | sample GraSoi013_1_20cm_3_FD_185821 | JGI IMG/M metagenome (GOLD analysis project Ga0209027, IMG submission 185821) | Grasslands soil microbial communities from the Angelo Coastal Reserve, California, USA - Sample 09_27_2013_1_20cm (SPAdes) (version 2) | ecosystem: Environmental > Terrestrial > Soil >...
GGATGGAATTTCCATCGTCGCCTTGTCGGATTCGAGCGTGATGAGGGAGGTTTCTTTGGCTACACGGTCACCGGGTTTCACCAGAACTTCAATGACGTCGATGTCCTTGAAATCCCCGATATCCGGTACCTTGACTTCGATCATCTGCGCCACGCCGTCCTCATAAAAGGGTGCGGCGGATGTCGGAGAGGACTGAGGCCAGATAGGTCGTGAAGCGCGCGCCGGCGGCACCGTCGATGACGCGGTGGTCGTAGGCGAGCGACAGGGGCAGCATCAGCCGCGGAGCGAAAGTCCCGTCCTTGTACACCGGCCGCATCTGCGATCTCGCCACACCGAGAATCGCAACTTCGGGTGCGTTGATGATGGGCGTGAACGCCGTGCCACCGATGCCGCCAAGGCTGGAGATGCTGAAGGTGCCGCCGCGCATGCTGTCGGGCTTGAGTTTTTTCTCGCGCGCTGCCTTGGAAATTTCAGCCAGCTCCTTCGCCAAATCGAAAACACCCTTGCGGTCAGCGTCGCGGATCACTGGCACCAGTAGGCCGTCGGGCGTATCGACCGCAACTCCGATGTGATAGTACTTCTTGACGATCAGGTTCTCGCCAGTCTTGTCAAGGGATGCGTTAAAGTCCGGAAACTCCTTCAACGCGTTCACCGAAGCTTTCACCAGGAACGCGAGCATGGTGAGTTTGAAGCCTCCTTTTTCCGCGACCTGCGCGTTCTCCTTGCGGAACGCCTCGAGCTCGGTGATGTCGGCCTCGTCGTGCTGAGTGACATGCGGGATCGAGATCCAGTTGCGGTGCAGGAACCCCCCGGAAAGCTTCCTGATTCGCGACAGCGGTTTGGTTTCGATCGGGCCGAACTTCGCGAAATCCACCTGCGGCCACTCGGGCAGATCCAGAACGAGTCCGCCGCGCGCGGCGACCGCGGCGGCGGCGGCGGGCGCACCCCTCATCACTCCCTTCACGAACTCCTGGACATCCGCCTGCGTGATGCGTCCTTTCGGGCCCGAGCCCTTGACCCGAATGAGGTCGACGCCCAGCTCGCGCGCGAACTTGCGCACCGAGGGGCTCGCGTGCGGCGTCCCTCCAGGACCCGGCGCAGACGCATTGGAGATCGATTCGGCGCGGCCCACTGTGGGGGCGGCGGGGGCCGGTGACGGGACGGCTGCAAGCACCGGGGCGAGCTTTCCCTTGGGCGCGTCTGTAGGTTTCGGGACCGGCTTCGCCGGCGCCGCCGCAGCACTTTCTGTCTCTTCGAGGATGAGGATGGGACTGCCCTGTGAAACCTTGTCGCCGGTCTTGACCCGCAAGTCCTTCACCACACCGGCAGCCGGCGACGGAATCTCCATCGTCGCCTTGTCCGATTCCACGGTGATCAGCGACTGTTCCGGCTGCACCGCATCGCCCGGTTTGACGAGCACCTCGATTACATCGACGTTCTTGAAGTCGCCGATGTCGGGTACGAAGACTTCCCTAGGGGTTCCCATGCTTGCTCAGTTCGCGATTGGAGTGCCGTGGGGCGGGCCCCGCCGATGCTTCCGGCGCGCGCTCGATCAGACGGTCACTGGACCGGGTTTTTCCGGATCGATTCCGTATTTCTTGATTGCGTCGGAAACGACCTTGGGCTTGATTTCGCCCTGATCGGCGAGCGCCTTGAGCGCCGCGACCGTCACGAAGTAACGATTCACTTCGAAGAAGTGGCGCAACTTGGCGCGGGAATCCGAGCGGCCGTAACCGTCCGTGCCAAGCGCTCGGTAGACGCGGTCTCTCGGGATGAACGGTCGAATCTGGTCGGCAAAGGTCTTGATATAGTCGGTCGCGGCGATCACGGGACCTTCACGCTTCTCGAGGCACTGGGTCACGTACGGGACCCCGGGCTTCGTTTCCGGATGCAGCATGTTCCAACGCTCGACCGCAAGCCCTTCGCGGCGCAGCTCCGTGAAGCTGGGAGTGCTCCAGATATGCGCAGCCACGCCCCAGTCGGCCTCGAGCAGCTCGCCGGCGGCAATGACTTCGCGCAAGATCGTCCCCGAGCCCAGCAGCTGCACCCGCTTTTGCTTCTTCGAGCCTTCCCGAAAGAGGTACATGCCCTTCAAAATCGCTTGTTCCGCACCCGCCGGCATTGCCGGATGCTCGTAGTTTTCGTTCATCACCGTGACGTAATAGAACACGTCTTCCTGCTGCGTGACCATCCGACGCAGGCCGTCCTGCACGATCACGGCAAGCTCATACGCAAAGGTCGGATCATACGAAATGCAATTGGGAATGACCGAGGAGAGCAAATGGCTGTGTCCGTCCTCGTGCTGCAACCCCTCGCCGTTCAGAGTCGTGCGGCCGGCCGTGGCACCGAGAAGAAACCCCCGCGCGCGCTGGTCCCCCGCCGCCCACGCAAGGTCCCCGATGCGCTGCATGCCGAACATCGAGTAGAAGATGTAGAACGGCACCATGACAAGATTCGAATGGCTGTATGAGGTCGCCGCCGCTATCCAGGACGAGAATGCGCCAGCCTCGTTGATGCCTTCTTCGAGAATCTGGCCCGCCTTGTCTTCGCGGTAGTACATCACCTGCTCGCGGTCGACCGGTTCGTACTTCTGTCCTTCCGAGGAATAGATCGCGAGCTGCCGGAACATGCCTTCCATGCCGAAAGTGCGCGCTTCGTCCGGAACGATCGGGACGATGTGCCTACCGATGTTCTTGTCGCGCACGAGCGCCGTCAGCATGCGCACGAACGCCATGGTGGTGGAGATCTCGCGGCCTTCCGACCCCTTCAACTGTTGATCGAACACCGAGAGAGCCGGCGCGGCGGGAACGCTGTCCGCCTTGCGGCGGCGCTGGGGCAGGTAGCCGCCGAGCGCCTTCCTGCGCTCGTGCAGGTACACCATGATCGGATCATCGTCCTTCGGCTTGTAGAGCGGCAATTCCTCGAGCTCGTCGTCCGGGATCGGCACGTTGAAGCGGTCGCGCATCTCGCGGATGGTTGCGAGGTCCATCTTCTTCAGCTGGTGGGTCGGATTCTTTGCCTGGCCTTGCTTGCCCAGGCCGTAGCCCTTGATGGTCTTGGCCAAGATCACCGTAGGCTCGTCCCTGTGCTTCACTGCCGCCGCGTAGGCCGCATAGATCTTGTGAGGGTCGTGCCCGCCCCGGTTCAGGCGCCAGATGTCCTCGTCGGTCATGCGCGATACCATCTCGAGCAGTTTCGGGTCCTTGCCGAAGAAGTGCTTGCGAACGAAGGCGCCGTCGTTCGCCTTGTAGTTCTGATACTCGCCGTCGACCGTGTCCTCCATGACGCGAAGCAGTCGACCTTCGAGATCGCGCGCGAACAGAGGATCCCAATACGAGCCCCAAATGAGCTTGATGACATTCCAGCCCGCTCCGCGAAAATCGGCTTCGAGCTCCTGGATGATCTTGCCGTTGCCGCGCACCGGACCGTCGAGGCGCTGCAGGTTGCAGTTGACTATGAAAACCAGATTGTCGAGCCTCTCACGCGCCGCGAGGCCGATCGCGCCGAGCGATTCCGGTTCATCCATCTCGCCGTCGCCGCAGAACACCCACACCTTCCGGTTCTCCGTACCTGCGAGCCCGCGCGCCTGCAGATATTTCAGGAACCTCGCCATGTAGATACCCTGAATCGGCCCTAGCCCCATCGAAACGGTGGGAAACTGCCAGAAATCGGGCATGAGCCACGGGTGGGGATAGGAAGAGATGCCCTGGCCATCCACCTCGCGACGAAAATTCAGGAGCTGCGTTTCGGTGAGCCGACCCTCCAAGAATGCGCGCGCGTAGATGCCGGGCGACGAGTGTCCCTGGAAGTAGACGAGATCCCCCCCGTGCCCTTCGTGCGGCGCGTGCCAGAAGTGATTGAAACCGATGCCGAACAGCGTTCCGACCGAGGCGAAGCTCGCGATGTGACCGCCCAGTTCGTCGTCCGACTTGTTGGCTTTCGCCACCATCACCATCGCATTCCAGCGGCAGAACGAGCGAATGCGTTCCTCCAAGGCATGATCCCCGGGCGAGCGCTCCTCCATGTGCACCGGGATCGTGTTGAGGTAGGCCGTATTGAGCGAGAAGGGGATGTAGGCCCCCGAACGGCGTGCCTTGTCGACGAGCTTCTCCAGCAGATAGTGGGCGCGCTCAGGGCCCTCGCGTTCGAGAACGGCCTCGAGCGCATCGAGCCATTCCTGGGTTTCCAGGGCGTCGGGATCGCTGGCGGCGGGGAATTCAGGCAGCGCGGACATGACGTTTCCCTCTCTGCGCGAAGGTATGGTCGGGAGTGTGAGACTTGCGGACAGTCGCTTGCAGCTTACCCTGCCAGCCTACAGGATCAATTGCACCGCTATTATAAAAGAGCATTTCGCATTATACGAAAACACGCTTCGTGCAATCAAAGAGATCGCGCCAGCTGGCTCCAGCCCAAGCCGGGAAACTGCGGATGCTAGAATGCGCGCCTTCCGTGCTCGCCGCGCCGATTCTCGCCCGTGCAGACCCGCATCATTGACGGCAACGCCATTGCGCGCGAGTTACGCGCCGAGCTGATTCGGCGTGTCGCCGCGCTCGCGGCGTTGGGAGTGCGCCCCGGTCTGGCGGTGGTGCAAGTCGGAAACCACCCGGCTTCGAGAATCTATGTGCGGAACAAGATGAAGGCCTGTGGCGAAGTGGGGCTCTATTCGGAGCACATCGAATTGCCGGCCGATGCGGATGAATCGACGCTCCTCGGGCGCATCCGGACCCTGAACAGCGACACTCGTATCCACGGCATCCTCGTACAGCTCCCGTTGCCTAGTGGACTTTCAGCGGCACGGGTGGTCGACGCCCTGGCCCCGGCGAAGGACGTAGACGGATTCCATCCCACCAATATGGGCCTGCTCGCAATCGGCAATCCTCGCTTCGTGCCCTGTACGCCCCTCGGAGTCATGAAGCTGATCGAGCACGAGGAAATCGGCGTGCAGGGCCGGCACGCCGTCGTGGTCGGCCGCAGCAACGTCGTCGGTAAACCGCTGGCACTGCTGCTCTTGCAAAAGGGCGCCACGGTCACCATTTGCAACTCCAGAACCCCCGATCTGAGAGCGATGACCGGGCAAGCGGACATTCTCGTGGTGGCGGCGGGCAGACCCAAGCTCGTCACAGCCGGCATGGTGAAGCCCGGGGCCGTCGTCATCGACGTCGGTATCACCCGGCTTGCGGACGGCAAACTCACCGGGGATGTGGATTTTCACAGCGTGCTCGGAACCGCCTCGTGCATCACGCCGGTGCCCGGCGGAGTGGGCCCCATGACGATCGCAATGTTGCTCGAGAACACAGTGATGTCCGCCGAGCGGGCTTCCGCCGGTGGCGGCAGTTCCTGAGACTGTGGCGCGAAATCCGTGGCCTCAACCGGAGAAAATTAGGAGTTATACCTGAAAAACATCGTCAATCCGCTGCTCGATTTCTCGGGCTTGCCCCGCTACAGATCGGTCCGGCCGGAGCACGTCGTCTCCGCGATCGATCAGTTGCTCGCCGAAAACCGCGCCCTGATTGCCCAGCTCACAGCGGAGGGCACTGAAGCGTCCTGGAACGGGTTTGCCGAACCGCTGGAAGACGCCAATGAACGCCTATGGCGCGCCTGGGGCGTGGTCGCTCACCTGCACGCGGTGGACGACAGCGCCGCGATCCGCGATGCCTACAACGCCAATCTGCCGAAAATCACGCGGTACCGCACCGAGCTCGCGCAAAACCTTCAGCTCTATGAAAAGTTCAAGGCGTTGCGCGCCTTACCGGGATTTGAGGCGCTGTCTCAAGCTCAGCGCAAGATCGTCGAGAACGACTTGCGCGACTATCGTCTGGGAGGAGCCGAACTGGAGCCTCGGAACAAGCGACGCTTTGGCGAAATCCAGGAAGAACTTGCTGCGCTCGAAGCCAAGTTTTCCGAGAATCTGCTCGACGCAACCAATGCTTTCTCGGCGCTGATCGCCGACCGTGGAGAGCTGCTCGGCGTCCCCGACGATGTGCTCGAAGCCGCCAAACAGGCCGCGCGTCGGGGTGGCCAGGAGGGGTGGAAGTTCACCTTGCAAGCGCCGTCGTACGGACCTCTGATGCAATACGCCGAGAATCGCGGCCTGCGGGAAAATCTGTACCGCGCGCACGTCACACGGGCGAGCGAACTCGGAGATGCGGAACTCGACAACACCTCGATCATCGTTCGCGAGCTTCGCCTGCGACAAGAGAAGGCGCGACTGCTCGGTTATGAGAGTTTCGCGGAATTTTCGCTCGTCCCGAAAATGGCCGAGTCACCCGAGGCTGCCCTCGACTTCCTCAATGACCTCGCCTCGAGGGCGCTGCCTCACGCACGCAGGGATTACGCTGAGCTGGAGGAGTTCGCACGCACGGAGCTCGGAATCCAGGAGCTGCAGGCTTGGGATATCGCGTTTGCATCGGAAAAACTGCGCGCAAAACGCTACGCGTTTTCCGATCAAGAAGTGAAGCGATATTTCCCGGAACCGCAGGTCCTGGAAGGCATGTTCCGGCTTGTCGAAACCCTCTATGGCATTCGCATTTTCCCCGATGTGGCCGAGACCTGGCATCCGGACGTGCGTTTTTTCCGGATCGCCGACTCGGACGAAAGCCTCATCGGTCAGTTTTATCTGGATCTGTACTCGCGTGAGACCAAGCGCGCCGGGGCGTGGATGGACGAGGTGATCACGCGGCAGCGGATCCCCGGCGGCTTCCGGACCCCGGTTGCCCATCTCATCTGCAATTTTCCAGCACCGGTCGGGACCAAGCCCGTGCTATTCACGCACGACGAAGTCATGACCTTGTTCCACGAATTCGGTCATGGCTTGCACCATCTGCTCTCGCGAGTCGACGATCTGGGCGTGTCCGGAATACGCGGTGTCGAGTGGGATGCCGTCGAGCTGCCTTCCCAGTTCATGGAGAACTTCTGCTGGGAATGGAGCGTTCTCGCCCGAATGACTGCTCATGTCGAAAGTCGAGAGGCTTTACCGCGCAGCTTGTTCGACAAGATGCTGGCAGCAAAGAATTTCCAAAGCGGCATGCAGACTGTGCGGCAGATCGAGTTCGCGCTGGTCGATATGCATTTACACCATGATTACGACCCAGCGGGAGCGAAGACGCCGCTGCAGCTGCTGCGCGAAATCAGGGCGAAAGTCGCCGTGGCGATCCCGCCGGAGTACAACCGCTTCCTCAACAACTTCTCGCATGTCTTTTCGGGAGCTTACGCAGCCGGTTACTACAGCTACAAGTGGGCCGAGGTGCTTTCGGCCGACGCATACAGCCTGTTCGAACAAAACGGCGTGCTCGACTCCCGCACTGGGACGCGATTCCGCGAGGAGATTCTCGCCGTCGGCGGCAGCCGACCTGCGCTCGAATCGTTCACGGCTTTTCGAGGCCGGGAGCCGAGAATCGATGCCCTGCTGCGTCACAATGGTATGATCGCGCCTTGAGGAGCTTTACCGCATGCGCATACTGCTCGTTGCTGCAGCGATCCTCTCGGCTCTCTGCGCCGACGCCTTCGGGCAGGCTTATCGCTGGGTCGATCAGGACGGTAGGGTCCACTACACGCAAACGCCCCCGCCACCGAACGCGAGAAACGTACAACGAAAGAGTTTTCGCGGTGGCGGAGCCGATGTCTCCAATCTGCCTTACGCGACCCAGGTAGCGGCGAAGAACTTTCCCGTAACTCTGTACACCCTCCCGAATTGCGGCTCCCCCTGCGACCAGGCTCGCGCATTGCTCGTCAAGCGCGCGGTACCCTTCACGGAAGCGAGCGTCGTCACTCAGAAGGACGCCGATGAGGTGAAGAGGCTGTCCGGCAAGAACGACCTGCCGTTGCTGGTCGTCGGCACGCAAGTGCAAACCGGATTTCATGAAGGCCTCCTCAACGGGCTGCTCGACTCGGCGGGCTATCCGTCTTCTGCGCCGCCTGCGCCGATCGAAGCGCTGCGAAAGATGAATCCCGCGTCGTCGGCGCAGCCTCAGCAGGGCGCGAGCGCTGGTGCGCAGCCCGCGGGCGATGCCAGCGCCCGATAGATCGGGGGCGCAGGCTCTTCCCGGGCAGCGAGTCAAATTCGCTTAAATCGCGGCATCTGAGTCAGGAGGAAAGGAACCATGGCTTTCAACAAGTCGCTGCGTCAGATCGCCGGTTCGGTTGCGATGGCTTGCGTCGCGACCGGCGTGCTGGCGCAGACCGTCTACCCGACGAAACCGGTGAGGATCGTCGTTCCCTATTCCGCGGGTGGGCCGGCGGACATCTATGCGCGCTTTATCGGCGACCGTGTTCAGAAGACTCTTGGACAACCCTTTGTAATCGAGAACCGGCCTGGCGCCGGCGCGATCATAGGCACCGACGCGGTGGCGAAATCCGCCCCCGACGGATACACGCTCCTCATGATGTCGAACACACACACGGTAAACGAATCGCTGTTCACGAAGAAGCCCTACAGCCTGATGCGGGACCTTGCGCCGATCTCGCCGATCAACTATTCCGACCTCCTTCTCGTCGTTCACCCCTCGGTACCGGCGAACAACCTGAAGGAGCTCATCGCGCTCGCCAAATCGAGGCCGGGAGCTCTCAATTACGCGTCCTCCGGGCCGGGCACGCCCTATCACATGGCGGGCGAGCTGTTCAAGGCGATGGCCGGAATCGACGTGGTACACGTGCCGCATAAGGGAAGCGCCGAAGCGCGTACCAGCGTCCTCGCGGGCGACGTGCAGATGATGTTCGACGCGATTACGACCATGGCGTCGCTCGCGCAGTCGGGCAAGGTTCGCGCCATCGCCACCTCCGGAAAGATTCGCTCCTCCATCACGCCGGGCGTGCCGACTCTGGACGAAGCCGGCTTGCCGGGTTACGACGCGGTGATCTGGCTGGGGATGATGGCGCCAACTGCGACCCCGAAACCGATCGTCGACAGTCTGAATTCCGAGATCCAGAAAATCGCCAACTTGCCAGACGTGAAGGAAGCCTGGGCCAAGCAAGGCGCAGTCCCGATGCGCATGACGCCCACGGAGTTCGGGAAATTCTTGGAGCGGGACATCCAGAAGTGGGCGAAGGTCGTGAAATTCTCTGGAGCGAAGGTCGACTAGCGCACGCGTGCCAAAGTACGCAGTTGCCGAGGAACCCGGGAAACCCGTGGCCGAGCACTTCCGGCTCACCGTCAATGGTAACGAATCCGAGCTCGAGGCGAGTCCGGATACGCCGCTTCTCTACGCACTCCGCAACGACCTCGGGCTGAAAGGTACGCGCTTCGGCTGCGGCAACGGCCAGTGCGGCGCATGCTTCGTCCTGATCGACGGCCATCCGGCCCCCGCATGCGACACTCCTCTGTGGTCCGTCGCGGGCAAAATAATTACCACCGTTGAAGGCTTGAGCAAAGGCCGCGAGTTGCATCCTCTGCACAACGCCTTTCTCGCCGAGCAGGCTGCCCAGTGCGGCTATTGCACCAGCGGCATCCTGATCAGTGCCGTGGCGCTCCTGGCGAAAAACCTCAGACCGACGGAGCGCGAAGTTCGCGAGGCGCTCGACCGCAACTTGTGCCGCTGCGGATCGCATAACCGAATGGTGCGCGCAGTGCTGCGCGCGGCTCAGGAATAGCGCCTTGAACACCGTTGCCGAAACCCGACTCAAGCGGCCCGCAAGCCTCGAGAAAAACCCGAGACTTTCGCAGTGGCTGCATGTCCACCGCGACGGCACGGTTTCGATCTACAGCGGTAAAGTCGAAATCGGCCAGGGTATCCTGACTGCCCTTGCGCAGATCGCGGCGGAGGAGCTCGGAATTGCAGTCGAGCGCATCCGCATGGTCCCTGCCGATACTGCATTGAGCCCCGACGAGGGCGTCACTTCGGGCAGCCTCTCGATCCAGGATTCCGGTGTCGCACTACGCCGAGCCTGCGCGCAGGCCCGCACGTTGCTCCTCGAGCGCGCAACGGCGCGCCTCGGCGTGTCGGGTGGCGACTTGCGGGTGGAGGACGGTTCTGTTCAGGCTGCCGGCCGGAGCACGAGCTTCTGGGAATGCGCGGACGATGCATTGTTCGACCGCGACGTCGAAGAGACAGCGGCATTGAGATCGCCGCGCGATTACCGCGTGGTCGGCAAGCCGGCGCCGCGGCGTGACCTTCCAGACAAGATTGCCGGTCGCCCCCGTTTCATCCAGGACATGGCGTTGCCGGGGATGCTCTACGGCCGCGTAGTCCGTCCGCCGCACAATTTCGCGGGGCTCATCTCACTCGATGACAGCAAGGTCAAATCGATGCCGGGGCTCGCTGCGATCGTGCGCGACGGCGGCTTTGTCGGCGTCCTTGCCGAGCGCGAGGATGTGGCGATCTCGGCTCAGCGCGCCCTTCGGCTGGCAGCGTCCTGGCGAGAGGTCGACCCGCCGCCCCGGGACGTGCATACATGGCTCAAAGAGCACGCGGCCGAGCACCGCGTCATCAGCGAGAAGGAAAACGCCGACGCGAGATCCCGCGCAACGAGGGCGCTCGAAGCGTCCTATACGAAACCCTTCCTATCGCACGCCTCAATCGGTCCGTCCTGCGCTATCGCCCAGATCGATGACGGCAAACTCACGGTGTGGACCCACAGCCAGGGAATTTTCAATCTGCGCCGAGACCTTGCGCTGGGTCTGGGGATGCGCGAGGACGCGATCGTCGTGCGGCACGCCGAAGGCGCGGGTTGCTACGGTCACAACGGCGCCGACGACGCCGCGCTTGACGCGGCCCTGCTCGCGCGAGCGGCACGCGGTCGTCCGGTCCAGGTGCAGTGGATGCGAGACGACGAATTCGCGTGGGCTCCCTGCGGCCCGGCCATGGCCCTGAGCTTGCGTGCGGCACTCGACGCCCACGGCGGTATCGTCGATTGGGAGCACGAACTTTGGAGCAATGGTCACAGCAGCAGGCCCGGCCGAGCGGACGATCCGGCGCTCCTGGCAGCCTGGCACCTGGCGAGGCCGCATAAGCGGCCCTCGGCGATCAACATGCCGCTCCCCGCAGGCGCAGCGGACCGCAACGCAATTCCGATATACGATTTTCCGAGCCAGCGCGTGGTCAACCACTACGTACGCGAAATGCCGGTGCGGACCTCGGCGCTGCGTTCGCTGGGTGCGTACGCCAACGTGTTTGCGATCGAATCCTTCATGGACGAACTCGCTCAGACTGCAGGGATTGACCCGATTGCTTTCCGCCTGCGGCACCTTAAGGATCCGCGTGGTCGCGCCGTCATAGAAGCAGCTGCGTGGCGCGCCGAATGGGACCGCTGGAAACCCGCCGAAGGCCGCGGCCACGGTATCGGATTCGCGAGGTACAAGAACCTGGGCGCTTATTGCGCTGCAGTGGCCGAGGTAGAGGTCGGCCATGATGTGCGCGTCGAGCGGTTGATCCTCGCTGTCGACGTCGGGCTCGTTATCAACCCAGACGGCGTGATCAATCAGATCGAGGGTGGCGCAATTCAGTCGACCAGCTGGACGCTCAAGGAACAGGTGAAGCTAGGTGCACGTGGCATCGCGAGCCTCGGCTGGGAGGATTACCCCATCCTGAAATTCAGCGAGGCACCGGTCGTAGAAGTCGAGTTAATCGACCGACCCGAGCTGCCCGCCGTCGGCGCGGGCGAAGCCGCGCAAGGCCCAACGGCGGCGGCAATCGCCAATGCGGTGGCGCATGCGCTCGGTTTGCGCATGCGCGATCTCCCGCTGACACACGAGCGGATTGCCGCAGCGATAAGTCAGTCGACGTAGTCGTAAGCCGGCAAGGTAAGAAACTCGACATAGCGATCGTCAGTCGTGATGCGGTCGAAGAGCTTCGCGCCTTCCTCGTACTTGCCCGCATTCCATGCTTCGTCACCGAGGTAGGTCTTCACTTTAGGCAATTCTTCGGCGAGCAGCCTTTCGAACAGCTCTCGGGTGACTTTGCGGCCGTCGTCCAGTTTCCCCTTGGACGAACGCATCCACTGCCAGATCTGGGAGCGCGAGATTTCTGCGGTGGCTGCATCCTCCATCAGATTGAATACGGGCACGCAACCGTTACCCGCAAGCCAAGCCCCCAAGTACTGGATACCGACTGAGATATTGTTACGCAGACCGGCTTCGGTGATCGGTCCTTCCGGCCGGAAGTCGAGCAGGTCCCTAGCGGCGACGATTACATCCGGCCGTTGCTTCTCGTACTGGTTGGGTTGGGGCATGTGCTCATCGAATACAGCTCTAGCGATCGGCACCAGCCCCGGATGTGCAACCCAAGTTCCATCGCAGCCATCGGTCACTTCACGCAGCTTGTCGGCGCGAACCTTCTCGAGCGCAGCTTCGTTGGCCGCGGGATCATTCTTGATCGGGATCTGCGCGGCCATTCCGCCCATCGCCGGGGCGCCGCGGCGATGGCACGTCTTCACGAGGAGCAGCGCGTAGGCCCGCATGAACGGCGCGGTCATCGTTACCTGCGCGCGGTCGGCGAGGCAAAACCCGCGGTTCGCGCGGAACTTCTTGATACAGGAAAAGATATAGTCCCATCGACCGATGTTGAGACCGGCGGAGTGCTCGCGCAACTCCCACAGGATCTCGTCCATTTCGAACGCGGCAACTACTGTCTCGATCAGCGCGGTGGCCTTGATCGATTCCTGCGGCACGCCTAATTCTCTCTGGGCGAGCTTGAAAATGTCGTTCCAAAGCCGGGCCTCGAGGTGCGACTCCATCTTCGGAAGGTAGAAATACGGCCCCGCGCCGCGTGAAAGCAGCTCTTTGGCGTTGTGAAAGAAATACAGCGCAAAGTCGAATAGGGCTCCCGAAACAGGTTTTCCGTCCACGAGGAGATGTTTTTCGTCCAGATGCCAGCCGCGCGGGCGCGGAATCAGAACTGCTACCCTGTTCTTCAAGCGGTACGACTTTCCCTCTTGTACGAAACTGATGCTCCCGCGCACGGCATCGTACAGGTTTGCCTGGCCTTCGATCATGTTGGCCCAGGTCGGGCAGTTGGCGTCCTCGAAGTCCGCCATGAAAGTGGAGGCACCCGAGTTGAGCGCGTTGATCACCATTTTGCGATCGGTCGGCCCCGTGATCTCGACGCGACGGTCCAGTAAGTCTTTCGGCTGCGGTGCGATCGTCCATTCCTTGGCGCGAAGCGGCGCGGTTTCCGGAATGAAATCGGGGAATTCGCCGGCGTCAAATTGCCCCTGGCGCGCCGCGCGCCGTGCGAGCAGGTCCTGGCGGCGCGATTCGAAGGCGCGATGCAGCTTGGCGACGAAGCTCAAGGCCGCTGGTGTCAGAACCCGTTCCGCCCCGGACAGGGCGGGCGCACGGATTTCAACCCCTGCCGGAAGAGTTGGCGTTAGAGAGTCAAGCGAAGATGCCACGTCGCCGTGTTCCCCAAAGTACTGCGCCGAACCATTCTAGCCTCATGATTCATGTCTTCAAAATGGCTCGCCGAACGGTATCTTCGGCTATTCCGCGTCGGTCAGCGTCCCATCTCCGATACCCAGCTCATCGATCTTGCGGGTGATCGTATTGCGACCGATGCCGAGCCGGCCCGCCGCCTCGATGCGTCGGCCGCCCGTATGCGCGAGGGCCTTCGCGATCAGCGTTTTTTCGAAGCTCTTCGAGAGTTCCTCCATGATGTTCGTTTCGCCGTTTACCAGTCTGCGATCCGCTTCGCGTGCGAGCGCCGCGAGCCACTCGCCCGAGGGCGTTGCGGCATCCTCGCGGAGATCCGGCGGAAAATCGCCGACTTCGATGATCTGCGTGGGTGACATCACGGTGAGCCAGTGGCACACATTTTCGAGCTGACGGACGTTTCCGGCGAGATTCTGGGCCGAGAGACGGGCCATCGCCGAATCCGACAGGCGCTTGGGCTCCACGCCGAGCTCCCGAGCCGATTTTGCCAGGAAGTGTCGCGCAAGCAGCGGAATGTCTTCGCGGCGTTCGCGCAGCGAGGGAAGGCGTAGCCGGATTACGTTCAGCCGGTGATATAGATCCTCGCGGAACAGGCCTTCGCGAACCCGCGCTTCGAGGTCTTGATTCGTCGCTGCGATGACGCGGACACTCGCGCGAATCGGCTGATGGCCGCCAACGCGATAGAAAGTTCCGTCAGACAATACGCGCAGCAAGCGTGTTTGCAGCTCGGCCGGCATGTCGCCGATCTCATCCAGGAACAAGGTGCCGCCTTCGGCCTGCTCGAAGCGACCCCGCCGCAATGCCTGTGCTCCCGTGAAGGCACCGCGCTCGTGTCCGAACAGCTCCGATTCCAGAAGGTCCTTTGGCATTGCCGCAGTGTTTATTGCGATGAATGGCTTGTCTGCGCGCGGGCCATGGCGATGCAACGCCCGCGCCACGAGTTCCTTCCCCGTTCCGGACTCGCCAGTGATCAGGACCGTGGCGCTCGATTGCGACAAGCGCCCGACTGCGCGGAATACCTCCTGCATCGACTGCGCCTGCCCGAGGATGTCCGGTGTCTCGGGCAACGACTCCGCGGCTTCGCCCTCCCGCGCGCTCTCGCCCAGTGCCCGGCGTATGAGCTCGACCGCCTGGTCAACATCGAAAGGCTTTGGCAGATATTCGAACGCGCCCCCCTGGAACGCGGCCACCGCCGACTCCAAATCGGAGTACGCCGTCATGACGATGACCGGAAGATTGGGGAAACGCTGCTTTAGGGTTTGCAGCAGCTCCAAGCCCGAGGTGCCGGGCATGCGGATATCCGAAACGAGCACCTGCGGAGCGCCGGCCGCCTCGAGCGCCTCCATCGCCTCAGTCGCCTGAGCAAAGGTTTTGAAGGGAATGCCTTCGCGTGCAAGGGCCTTCTCGAACACCCAACGGATGGAGCGGTCGTCATCGATGACCCAGACAGGTCTCATCATCGTCTTTCAGCGAAGCGGTAGCACGATGCGGAAGCTGGTTCTTCCTGGCTGACTGTCGCATTCCACCACCCCGTGGTGCTGCTGCACGAAAGTCTGCGCGAGCGTCAAGCCGAGCCCGGTTCCACCTTCACGGCCGGATACCAGCGGATAGAAAATCTGGTCGCGGATTTCCGCTGGAACGCCCGGCCCGTTGTCTACCACTTGCAATTCTAATGCCAGCCTGTGAAAGCGCCGGGCGAGCGTCACTTGGCGGGCAACTCGGGTGCGCAGGACGATTTCGCCCGGGTTTTGGAGCCCCGCCGCGGCACCGGCTCCCAGTATCGCCTGCGCGGCGTTCCGCGCGATGTTGAGCACAGCTTGGATGAGTTGCTCAGGATCCCCGCGAAACTCAGGTAGACCGACGTCGTAATCGCGTGTTACGCGTATGCCTTCGGGAAACTCCGCAAGGATGAGGCTGCGCACTCGTTCGCATACTTCATGGATGTTCATCGGCACCTGATTCGGAGGACGATGCGGTGTAAGAAGCCGGTCCATGAGGGCCTGCAGACGGTCGGCCTCCTTGATGATCACCCGGGTGTATTCGCGCAGGCTCGGCCGGTCGAGCTCGCGTTCGAGGAGTTGAGCAGACCCGCGCAAACCTCCCAGCGGATTCTTGATTTCGTGAGCCAGGTTGCGGATCAGCTCGCGATTTGCCCGGTGCTGCGTCATGCGCTGCTCTTCTCGTTCGATGCGTAGCCTCTGGTCTATCGGCCGCAGCTCGAGCAGCAGCGCGGCTTGCGGCAGCTCGACCGGCGTAGCAATGCAGTCAAGATGCAGGGGTTCCTGGCCCGTTGGAACGAGGATCAAGTCCTGATCAGCAAAGCCGCGCTCTTCGCGAATCGCTTGATGCAACAGGGCCGCTAGGGAACCCGACTCTGCAAAAAGTCCTGGAAAAGCTTGGTCGAGGACGCTCTTACGGCTAGCCGCGAACAAGGTTTCCGCCGCAGGGTTCAGGTACCTTACATGAAGGGCCCGATCCAAAAGGACTACGGCGGTGGCGAGCCAGTCCAAGCCCGGCGAGACTGCCGGACTCATGGGTGCGACCCGTTTCTGGGAACGGGGCGGCCATGGCGCCACGCGCGTGCGCCGTGCAGCGCCAAAAAAGCAGGAACCCCCCCGGGCCAGGTCACCCGATTCGCAAGAGCGGCGCGAGTCGCTCCTATTTGAGGCGTCCGAGCTCGCTGCGAAGCTGCTCGATGTTCTTTGTGTGCTGGCTGACCGCTTCCTGGTACGGCTTCAGTCGCTCGAGCACGCGAGCGTAGTTGCGCTCGTCGCCGTCGCGAGTTCCTTCCTGCTCGGTCAGCTTCTGCCGGGCATCGGCGAGTAGTTGCTGCTCGTTTTGAAGCTCTGACTCGAGAATCCTGCGGCGGTTCTCGTTGCGCGCCCAAGCAGGGTCCGTTACGGCTGAAGATTGCACCGCGCGCGTGGGGACCTGGGCAGGAACGACGGACACTTCCTTGCTCACCAATGTGCAGTTCTTGCCCACCGTGTCGCGTTTGACATTGGTGTAAGTCGGACGCCCGCTCGCATCGGGGCACTTGTACACTTCGCTCTGAGCGTGGCCCCAGGGCGCCGCCAACGCGAGAAAAACCCAGCCGATCAATCGCTTGTTCAGTGCCATCGCCCCCCCGGACCCTAGTGGGAGCTTTAAGTGTAGGCCAAAACAACCCTGATTTCAAATGAAAAAAGGACGAAACACCCGACTTCGGGTACTCCGTCCTCCCCTATTTGGATTGGAATCCCGGCCCGGCCCCATGGGGCCCTTGGGTTTGCGCCTTTTACGAGCTGTAGTACATGTCGAACTCGACCGGGTGGGTCGTCATGCGAAAGCGCGTGAGTTCCTCATGCTTCAGGGAACAGTAGGCGTCAAGCATGTCGTCGGAGAACACCCCGCCCTTGGTCAGAAAGTCGCGGTCCTTGTTGAGGCATTCCAGGGCCATTTCGAGTGACGAGCACACCTGCTGGACCTTTTTCGCCTGGGCCGGCGGCAAGTCGTACATGTTTTTGTCGATCGGATCGCCAGGGTGAATCTTGTTCTGCACTCCGTCCAGTCCGGCCATCAGCATCGCCGCAAAAGCGAGATAAGAATTGGTCGTCGGGTCCGGAAAGCGCACTTCTACCCGGCGCGCCTTGGGGTTGGTGACGAGCGGGATGCGGCAGGCGGCGGAACGGTTGCGCGACGAGTAAGCGAGGTTGATCGGTGCCTCGAACCCCGGCACCAGGCGCTTGTACGAATTGGTACCCGGATTGGTAATCGCGTTCAAGGCTTTTGCGTGCTTGATGATGCCGCCGATGTAGTACAGGGCGAAGTCGGACAGCCCCGAGTAGCCGTCACCCTGAAACAAGTTCTTGCCCTCTTTCCACACCGACTGATGGACGTGCATCCCCGAGCCGTTATCGCCTACGACGGGCTTGGGCATGAAGGTCGCGGTTTTCCCATAGGAATGGGCAACGTTCCAGACCGTGTACTTCAGAATCTGCATCCAGTCGGCGCGTTTCACCAGGCTGTTGAACTTAGTACCGATTTCGTTCTGGCCCATCGCACCCACTTCGTGATGATGCACTTCGCACTCAACGCCCTGCTGCTCCATTGCGAGCACCATGGCGTTCCTAATATCCTGCAGCGTGTCCGTCGGCGGCACTGGAAAATAGCCGCCTTTTATCGGGGCACGGTGACCCATGTTGCCGCCCTCGTACTCCTCCCCGGAGGACCACGGCGCTTCCTCGGATTTGATCTTGCAGAAACAACCGGACATGTCCACATTCCAGGTCACCGAGTCGAAAATGAAGAATTCGGGCTCGGGACCGAAATACGCGGTGTCGCCCAAACCGCTCGATTTCAGGTAGGCCTCGGCGCGTTTAGCGATGGTGCGCGGGTCGCGGTCGTAGCCTTTTCCATCGGTGGGTTCGACGCAATCGCAGGTGATGTTGAGCACCGGCTCATCCGTAAAAGGGTCCATTCGCGCACTGTCTGGATCGGGCATCAACAGCATGTCCGAGGCCTCGATGCTCTTCCACCCCGCGATCGAGGAACCGTCGAAGAAATGTCCGCTCTCGAACTTGTCCATGGTGAACGCCTTGACCGGCACGGAGACGTGTTGCTCCTTGCCGCGGGTGTCGGTGAAGCGCAGGTCCACGAACTTGACCTCCTTGTCCTTGATCAATTTCATGACGTCATTGGCAGACATTGCCATTGCAGGATCTCCTCAGGGTTCGGATTGTTGGTGAGTTAGGAAGGGAAACAAGCGCTAGATCGAGGGAATCTCTGCAGATTCCATGCCATCCGGCGCAAAAAAGGCAGGCCATTGTGTCAAAAGCGAGCACTCGACGCGATTTTAGGGGCTGGCGCACCAAACCGGCGCAAAGCAGCCATTATGCGCACCGCGTCAGTGCGAATCAACTCCGACCGCTTCGCCTGGAGCTAAACTATGCATATCCCGTTACCGCTGAATTCCATCATGAAGAAAGATTCCGTTGAGGGCATCCTCGCCCAGGCCCAAGAGCGAGCTAAGGCGATGAACCTACCTTACGCCGGAGCATTGCTGCCGCGTGAAGCCCACGCGGTGATTCAAAATGTCCCGGAAGCAAGATTGGTCGACGTGCGCACCCAGGCCGAGTGGGACTATGTCGGTCATATTCCTGAGTCGGTATTGATCGAATGGAACACCTACCCGAGTGGCGAGCGCAATCCGCGGTTCGTTGAGCAGCTCCAGGCGCGGGTCGCGAAAAGGGAAGCACCGGTAATATTCTTGTGCCGCTCCGGGGCGCGCTCGCACCACGCCGCCGTAGCGGCAACGCAAGCCGGCTATCCCAACTCCTACAACGTGCTCGAGGGATTCGAAGGCGAGAAGGATCCACAGGGCCATCGCGGTACGGTCGGCGGTTGGCGATTCGCGGGCTTACCCTGGATCCAAGGCTGACCTAAAGGAGGGCCCGATCGCCTCTATCCCGCCGACCAATTGACGATTCCCGTGTAGGCCGTAACGAGTACCGCTGCGCCGAAAGCGATCCGGTACCATGCGAACGGCGTGAAGTCGTGCGCGGCGATGTAGCGCAGCAGCCAACGTACGCAAAGGAAAGCGGACACGAACGCCGCGATCGAGCCGACCGCGAACATCCCCACATCGCCCGAAGCGAAGAGCGCGCGGTTCTTCCAGAAATCGTATGCGCCGGCTGCCACGAGCGTCGGCACGGCCAGGAAGAAGGAAAACTCCGTCGCGGTGCGCCGCGAAAGTCCGAACAACATCCCGCCGATGATGGTCGCTCCCGAACGCGAAGTACCGGGGATCAGCGCGAACGCCTGCGCAATGCCGACTTTCAACGCGTCTTTCCAGGTCATTTCGTCCACGTTTTGAATCACGGCAGCGCGCCGACGTCTTTCCACCCAAAGAATGATGAACGCTCCGGCGATGAACGCGAGCGCAACGGGCACGGCGTGGAAAAGATAGGTCTTGATCAGCTTGCCGAACGCGAGGCCTAACACCGCTGCAGGAGTGAAAGCGACTAGGAGATTGAGCGCGAAACGCTGCGCCGCGCGATCGGTGATAAGGCCCGCCAATACACGCCCGAATCGCGCACGGTATTCCCAGACGACGGCGAACATCGCGCCGGTCTGGATCACGATTTCGAATACCTTCGCCTTCTCATCGGTGAAGCCAAGCAGCTCGCCGACGAGGATCAGGTGTCCGGTTGACGAGATCGGCAGAAACTCGGTCAGCCCTTCCACGACACCGAGGACGAAAGCCTTTGCGAGTAGCGCGAATTCCACGGCGTCTCCAGAAAACAAAAGGCGGCAGGAACTGCCGCCTCGAAATTCTAACGGAAACCGTCAGAAGTGTTATGAGCCTGTCTCGTGACGATATCTCAGTCAGGCCTTTTGATAGACCGCCGCGCCTTTTCTGACGAACTCCACCGCCTTCTCCTCCATGCCCTTCTTCAATGCATCCCGCTCTGAAAGACCGTGTTTCTCCGCGTACTCGCGTACATCTTGAGTGATCTTCATCGAGCAGAAATGAGGCCCGCACATCGAGCAGAAATGCGCGAGCTTCGCTCCTTCCTGGGGCAAGGTCTCGTCGTGGAACTGCTTTGCCTTGTCCGGGTCGAGGCCGAGATTGAACTGGTCCTCCCAGCGGAATTCGAAACGCGCCTTCGAAAGTGCGTTGTCTCGGATCTGCGCGCCGGGATGCCCCTTGGCGAGGTCGGCAGCATGCGCCGCGATCTTGTACGCCATGATACCGTCCTTGACGTCGTCCTTGTCCGGCAGTCCGAGGTGCTCCTTGGGCGTCACGTAACACAGCATGGCCGTACCATACCAACCGATCATCGCCGCGCCGATCGCGCTAGTGATGTGGTCGTAGCCGGGGGCGATGTCGGTGGTGAGCGGTCCCAGCGTATAGAACGGCGCTTCCTTGCAGTATTTGAGCTGCAGGTCCATGTTCTCGCGGATGAGCTGCATGGGCACGTGCCCCGGGCCCTCGATCATCGCTTGGCAATCATGCCTCCAGGCGGTATCGGTCAATTCGCCGAGCGTCCTGAGTTCCGCGATCTGCGCGTCGTCGTTCGCATCGTAGATCGAGCCGGGACGCAGGCCGTCGCCAAGCGAGAACGATACGTCGTACGCAGCCATGATCTCGCAGATGTCTTCAAAATGCGTATAGAGAAAACTCTCCTCGTGGTGCGCTAGGCACCACTTCGCCATGATCGAGCCACCGCGCGAGACGATCCCAGTCATGCGCTTCGCGGTCATCGGAATGAATGGCAGCCGCACGCCTGCGTGAATGGTGAAGTAGTCCACGCCCTGCTCGGCCTGCTCTATCAGCGTATCCCGAAAAATTTCCCAGGTCAGCTCTTCGGCCTTTCCGTCCACCTTTTCCAGCGCCTGGTAGATCGGCACCGTGCCTATCGGCACCGGAGCGTTGCGGATGATCCATTCGCGCGTTTCGTGAATGTGCTTGCCCGTGGAGAGATCCATGACCGTGTCGCCGCCCCAGCGTGTCGCCCAGGTCATTTTCTCGACTTCCTCGGCGATGCCGGAACTGATGGCCGAGTTGCCGATGTTGGCGTTAATCTTCACCAGGAAATTACGGCCGATGATCATCGGTTCGGTTTCTGGATGATTGATGTTCGCCGGAATGATGGCGCGGCCGCGAGCCACTTCATCGCGCACGAATTCCGGAGTGATGAATTTCTGCAGTGACGCCCCGAACGACTCGCCTCGGTGCTGTCGGGTGATCGATTCCGGGAGCGCGTCGCATCGCTGGTTCTCCCGGACCGCGATATATTCCATTTCCGGGGTGACGATGCCCCTTTTCGCATAGTGCATCTGGGTCACGTTGCGACCCGACTTCGCCCGGCGCGGCTTCCTTTTCAGGCTAAAGCGCATCTCCCCAAGCTTTGGATCAACGAGGCGCTCGAGGCCGTACCTCGAAGTCGGGCCAGGCAATTCTTCCGTATCGGCGCGCTCTTCGATCCACTGCGCGCGCACCGGTGCTAGGCCAGCGCGAATGTCGATCTTGACCCGCGGATCCGTGTAGGGGCCGGAGGTATCATAGACCAAAATCGGAGGATTTTTCTCCGCGCCGAACGAAGCCGGCGTGTCGGACTGAACGATCTCGCGCATCGGTACAAGCAAGTCGCTGCGCGAGCCTTCGACGTAAACTTTTCGCGAGTTCGGCATGGGTTTGACCGCCGCATCATCGACGCGCGCGGTCCGGGCTAGGAACTTCGGATTGGCGTTCATGGCGCTCCTTGTGCAAGAACCGAAGGGGAGCGAAGAGATGGACCATTCAACGCTTCCCTGCGGCGGCATTATCCGCATCAGGTTCGAAGGGTTTACTCTCACCCGGCCAGGCAGAATTTTCTCGGTCAGGACCCCTACGTTGCTCGGGCAAAGTTACTCCAAGCCCGAGGGGTTGGCAAGCGCAGTCAATCGCTCGGACTTGTGGCGAACGTAAGCCGGATACAGTTGCGCTCGCCTTCTCGGCTGTAGCTCGCGTCCCTCGCGAGCGACCTGATCAATTTCAAGCCGAGACCGCCCACCGGTTGCTGAGCAACGAGGACGCCCGTATCCATGGGGCGAAATTCGCCGAACGGATTGTGCGGCGGGGCCGCGTCCTCATAGCGCAAAATAAATCCCGTGTCACGGGGATCAAATGCGATCCACACCGGGGATTCGCTCTCTTCGCGATAGCCGTGGGTGACCGTATTCGTGAATAGTTCCTCGACGATAAGGAGGACCTTCAGGCAGTCTTCCCGGCCTATCCCGGCGGTGGTACACGCGTCCTCAACAAAGGTCCGGATTTCGGCCATGGAGTCCATCCTGGCCGGGAACCGGGCAAGCGGGGCGTTAGCCATCGACGGGATGAGCCGGGAAAAGGCCGTTTAAGCTATTATAGATAGGAACAAAGCGTCCTCGCAGGCGCTGGCCACCTCCGGAGTTGCAAAAGCAGGCCAATTATTGGAGGGTTATTATGCAGTCGACTCGTTTGATCGGCATTCGTCGGTTTCTCGTTGTTTGCGCGTGCAGCATTGCGCCGATCGCAAGCTGGGCGAGTGACATAGCGCAGTTCAGAGTCGCCAAGGGTTCTGTGTATCTCGAGCGCAGCGGCCAGCGCATCCCGGCACGCGTAGGAACGCATCTGCAGGCGACCGACACCGTGGTGACCGGAGCGGACGGATCGGCCGGTATCGCCTTCGTGGACAATTCGCTTTTGTCAGTCGGTCCCAACAGCGTGCTTGCCATCGAGCGATACGCGTTCAACTCGACTACGCACGAAGGTGCTTTCGAATCCTCTCTCCGCAGGGGAACTCTTTCGGTGGTGTCTGGAAAAATAGCCAAACAGTCTCCCGATGCAATGAAGGTGAAGACTCCTTCTTCGATACTCGGGGTGCGCGGAACCGAGTTCCTCGTTCGCTCCAGCGACTAAAGCCCTAGGGCACTTCATGCGCCGGCACTGCGCTGCGCTGATCGCGTCATGGGTCCTGGGGAGCTGCGCCACACCGAGCCAAGACTTGATCGTGCTTTTGCCGGACAAGGAGGGCAAAGTCGGAACAGTCGTTGTCCAAGGCCAGAAGGGCAAGGCTGTGCTCAATACCGCGTACGCCGCCGCCCGAACGACGCCCGAAGGCGGTATGCAGCGCGGCACTGCAAGCCAGAGCGAGGTAAAGGAGGTTTTTGGCAGCGCACTCGCAGCCCAGCCGTCGCGCCCGATCTCCTTTATCCTCTACTTCGAGAGTGGCAACGACGAATTTACCGAGGAATCGAAGCAGGAAGTCAGGCGTTTGCTCGCGGAGATGGCGCGCAGGGAGGCGCCGGACATTACCGTCATTGGCCATACCGATCTGGTCGGCCCGGACCCTTCCAATGATGCGCTTTCTCTTCAGCGGGCCGAGCGCGTGAAGTCGATCCTGGCCGGAATGGGCATTCCGGCTGAGCGGATCCTGACCGCTGGCCGCGGCAGGCGCGAGCCTTTGATCCCCACAGTCGAAGGGGTTTCCGAGCCGCGGAATCGGCGAGTCGAAATCAACGTGCGCTAGGCCCGTTCCAGCGCAGCACCAGGAGCGTCAGATCGTCTGCAGCTTCCGCTCCGTCGACAAATTGCGAGATATCCGCACGGATCGCATTGACGAGGGCTGCGGGATTTTCAGTGTTCCGGCCGCGCTCGAGTGCCTCGCGCAACCGGACGGCACCGTAAAGCTCCCCCGCCGGATTCATTGCTTCGGTTACCCCGTCGGATACAACACATACAATTCCTCCTCGGCTCATCTCGTGCTCGGCGGCAACGTAGGAAAATTCTTCGAGCACGCATAACGGCGGCCCGCCGCCCTCCTCAAGCCTGGCGATCTCGCCATCGGCAGCCAGAACGAAAGGCGGTTCATGTCCGGCGCTGCAATACTCCAGGCGACCGCTCAGAACGTCGAGCACGCCGGCAAAAACGGTTACGAACAAGAACTCGGGATTCTCCCGGGCAATTTCCGCGTTGGCCTCATGGAGCAATTCATCGACCCGACGCCCGCGTCGAAGGGCAGTGCTTTTGCACAGAGCTTTGCTGACCGCCATGAAGATGCTGGCAGGCAAGCCCTTCCCGGATACATCACCTACGAGAAAGAATAAGTGCTCGGCATCGAGCATGAAGAAATCGTATAGGTCCCCTCCTACTTCGCGCGCCGGCTCCATGGCTGCAGAAATCTCGAAGCGATGTTCTGAAGGGAACGCGGACTCGGGCCGCGGGAGACTACCGATCTGGATGCGTCGCGCCGCGTCAAGCTCACCGGCGAGCCGCGCGGCAGACTCGCGTTCGCGTTGCAGGCGCTCCTGCAGCAATTTTTTCTGGGCGTTGGCCTCCGCGAGCGTCTCGACAAGCATCGCAGCGAACAGGAAGGCGATCGCGGCGCCGGGAACCGAAGCGTCGAGCAGCAGCCCCGCCACCCGGTATGCGCCGAAGCCAGCCGCACCCAGAGTTATCAGTGATAAAAGGAGCAGGACCGTCGAACGTCCCGGCGAGAGTCGAGGCACGGAACACACGACCACCGACCCCATGACGAAAAGGGCGAATCCTTCGACCCAGGTTGCCCAGCGCGGGCGCACCAACAGTGCGCCGTCAAAAACGTTCTCAAGGACCTGCGCATGAATCTCGATCCCGGGCATGCGCTCGCCAAGCGGCGTGGACTGGTAATCGATCAGGCCAAGCCCGGTGACGCCGACGAGCACGAGCTTGCCCTCGAGTTGAGCGGGGTCTGCCTTGTCGCCGAGCACATCCGCCGCCGAGACGAAGCGACTTGCATCGTGTGGGGTGTAGTGGACCCACAGGCGTCCGTCAGATTGAGTGGGGACGACCAAGTCGCCGATTCCCACGGCTTCAACCCCGGCCACGCCGCCTTGCACGAAGAAGAGCGGTTCGCCACTCGCCAAACGAAGAGTCTCTAGGCTCAAAGGTAGCACTGGGGTCACCCCGACAAGCGCGACGAGCGGCACGCGCCGGACCACGCCCGCCTCGGTATCGGCGCTGAGTAGTCCGTGTCCTCTCGCGGCCGTGTCGATTTCCGGGAGACTGCGAAGCGTAGAAGCATAGTGGCGCAGAGCCGCTCGCGCGTCGGATCCTCTTTGCAGAGATGGAGTCAGCGGGGCAACCTCGGAAGGCTTGCCGGCCTCTAGCCCTGCAATGCCCAGTGCTACGGGAGCAGCTTTGATCGACGCGGCCAGTACCGCATCGTGGCGCGGCAGCATTGCGAGACGCGCCGCCAATCGCGGATCGACTTCGGCCACCGATGGTGCAAGCCATTCGGGGGAAAGGCGGTCGGGCTCAGGAAACAGTATGTCTACCCCGATTGCCGCAGGGCGGGCTGCACCCAGTTTATCGATGAGCTGTGCGACCAATGTGCGCGGCCATGGCCATTGACCGAATCGGTCCAGACTCACCTCGTCGATGGCGACGATGACTGCAGGCGCCGAGCGCCTCTCGCGCGGAGACAGTTCCTGATAGCCGTCGAGCCACGCAAGGCGCGTTGCACCGACGATGGGCATGTCCTGCCACAGAATCGGCACCAGGAGCAGCGCAAGCAGCGCCACACCGTGACCAACCCCGCGTGAATTGAACATCGTCCCGAGAGGATTTGCCCGGGCGACCAACTCCGATCCGGAGTACGGGCCGACGTCCCTGGCATCCGGTAAGGATTTGCTCCTCAGAGCTCGATCTCCAGGCCGTCGTAGGCGACCGAGATGCGAAGCGCTTCACCCGTACGCGAGATTTCTTCGTAACGCAGGGTTTCTCGCCAAATCTGGGCGATGCGCTCATCGTTGTTGGCCGGTTCGTGGTGGAAAAGCACCAGGTGTTTCACATGGGCAAGCTGGCACAACTCGACCCCAACCACGTTGCTCGAGTGTCCCCAGTCCTCCTTCACCGACACAGCTTCCGCGAGCGAGTACATGGCGTCGAAAATCACCAAGTCGGCGTCCGCAAAGAAAGTTGCGGCGCCTTCGACCGCATCCGGGACGTCCAGCCTGTGCTCGGAGTCGGTCGAATAGACGATGATCCGGCCGTCACGGACGAATCGATACCCGTAGGAATCTCCGGAATGGCTCTGCAGCTTGGCGGTCACGCTCCATCCGGCGACCTCGTAGCTCCGGCCAGGCTGGAGTGTGACGAACTCTATCGACGCTCCTAGGCGATCAAACGGGACAGGGAAACTGGGCGGGTCCTGTTGGCGGCGAAGCGCTTCTTCGAGATTAGTGTGACAGCCGTAAATCCTAATTCTGTTCCCGGGGATGTAGGCGGGGGCGAAAAAGGGGAAGCCCATGATGTGGTCCCAGTGAAGGTGGGACTGGAACACGTGGAAGACGTTGGTCTTGGCGGGACCGTCACGGGTGATTACATGGTTTCCGAAGGCGCGTACGCCGCTCCCGAGATCGCACAATACATGCTCGTCCTCACCCGCATCGAGCTGCACGCAGGCGGAATTGCCTCCGAAAGTGTGCGAGACGGCGAAATCAAGCTCTGAGTCGACCCAAGCCCGCGCCTTTTCTTGCGTGTCGAGACGCTCACCCGAAGCCGCGACTATCGCCTGGGCGAGCTTGTCCCTGACCGACGCGGAGTCCAGGGAGACGGGGATGGAGCCGCGCGTTCCCCAGAACGTGACCCACAGTGCCATCGGTCAAGTGCCATGGGCGGAGTCATAGGCCGCCAGGGCTGTCGGCGAAACCTTGGTCAGAGCTTCGCGAACCGACCCAAAACACTGGAAGACAAGATTGAAGCGGCTGATCTCGAAGATTTCGCGCACCACAGGCTGGAGCGCCGCTACCACGATCGAGCCTCCCTGCTCACGAATTTCCTTGCCCGCCAGCATCAAGACGCGCAACCCGACGCTGCTAATGTAGTCCACCTTAGAAAAATCCAAGACCAGGCGATTTCCCCCTGGCCGGGAGCTGGCTATATGGGCGTCGAGCCCGGATTTCAGCCGGTCGGTGGTGCTGTTGTCGACTCGCCCGATAGGGGTGAGCACCAGCGTGTCGCCGTAACGCTCTTGGGATACATGCATGGAACGGATAGACCCCCGGACCGTTAAACACGCTTGCGGCGTATCGAGAATTGCATGCGTTCAGAAATTATTGCTGTCGAGGGCTATTTTGATTCATCGCTCAGCGCGCTTCAAGTGCAGCCGCTGGGACGGCGCCTCGGTCTCCATTCGCCGCTGACGTCAGTGATAGTCAGAAGTCTAGCGCCGGAACGCGCCGCAATCAATGCTAGAATCGGCGCCTTTCGCGCAACTCCCAGTCCCACATGAACGTCGAGCAAGCCCGCTTCAACATGGTCGAGCAGCAGATCCGCCCGTGGGAGGTGCTCGACCAGGATGTGCTCGACCTCTTATACGTGGTGCGCCGCGAGGAGTTTGTCCCCGCCGAGTACCGGGCGTTTGCCTTCTCGGACATGGAAATTCCCCTCTACGAGGGCGCAGACGAGGGCGAGCGCATGATGCAGCCCAAGGTGGAGGCGCGCATTCTGCAGGAACTCGCGGTGAAGAAAAACGAACGCGTGCTCGAAGTGGGCACCGGCAGCGGCTATCTCACCGCGCTTCTCGCCGCCCGGGCGCACCATGTGTACTCCGTTGAAATCAATCCGAAGCTGAAGGCGTTCGGGGAGGAGAATCTTCGGCGCAGCGGCGTGGAGAACACCGATGTCCAGCTCGGAGACGCGGCGCAAGGCTGGCTTACACATGCGCCTTACGACGTCATCGTGCTCACCGGCTCCACGCCGATTTTGCCGCAAACATTGGTCTTGCAGCTCAAGGTAACGGGACGGCTATTCGCGGTCGTGGGCGATCCCCCGGTCATGGAAGCGCGGCTCATTACCAGCGTTGGCGAAGACTCATGCCATACGACTGCTCTGTTCGAGACCTGTCTTGCTCCGCTCAAGAATGCGCTGCAGCCAGCGCGCTTCGAATTTTAACGGTAAGCCTGAGTCGCAGTGCTCATGCCGCGGTCTTGTCTCCCCCTGTCACTCGCCGTTGCCTTATCGTCAGTGCCCGCCCGCGCAGCGGATCTTTTGCAGATCTACCGCGACGCTCTCGCGAACGATGCCACCTACGCGTCCGCGCGCGCGACGCGCGACGCGGGTCTTGAAAGTCTGCCGCAGGGCCTTGCCCCCATCCTGCCCACCGTCAACGCTACGGCATTCACCCAGGATAACCGCAACAATATTTCCTTTCGCGGTGCGGCGCCGGACTCCCAGCGGCAGGGCAATTCCAACGGGTTCACCGTGACGCTCACGCAGCCTCTTTTCAATTGGCAAAACATCCAGGCGTACAAGGAGGCCGGGTTCAAGGCGGCGCAAGCCGAAGCCACATTCGGCCAAGCGACCCAGGACCTGATCGTGCGCGTCGCGCAAGCCTATTTCGACGTGCTCGCTTCGCAGGACAGTCTGGCATTCATCCAAGGGCAGAAGGTGGCGATCTCCGAGCAGCTCGCACAGGCGAAGCGCAATTTCGAGGTCGGCACCGCAACGATCACCGATACTCACGAAGCGCAGGCCCGCTTCGACCTCGCGACCTCTCAGGAAATCGCGGCGCAAAGCGATCTCGAAATCAAGAAGCGCACTTTGCAGCAGATCGTGGGCAAGTTTCCTGAGAGGCTCGAGCCGCTGAAGCCGAACATCGAGCTCAACCCGCCCAAGCCGAACTCGATGGAAGACTGGGCCACCGCCGCCGCCAGCCAAGGCTATCCGGTACGCGCGCAGGAAGCGACGCTCGAAATTGCCGTGCGCGAGATCGAGCGAACGCGCGCCGGGCATCTGCCCACCCTGAACATAGTCGGGAGCACTGGCAGCAGTTCTTCGAGCATCAGCACCTCTACGTCGATCAACAACAACGCCTCGGACGCGACCAGCAGCGCGATCAGCTTGCAGCTTGCCATTCCGCTCTATGCGGGAGGCAATGTCAGCTCGCTTGTGCGGCAAGCGGTCGCCAACCGCGAAAAAGCGCAGCAGGATCTGGAGGGCGCGCGGCGTACCGCCGCGTTATCCGCCCGCCAGTCCTACGTTGGCGTCACCAATGGGATGGCCCAGGTGAAAGCCCTGGAGGCGGCGCTCGTTTCCAGCCGCAGCGCGCTCGATTCGAACAAGCTCGGCTACGAGGTCGGGGTGCGCATCAACATCGACGTCTTGAACGCCCAGCAACAGGTCTTCAGCACGTTGCGCGATCTTTCGAGGGCGCGCTATGACACGATCCTGAACGGCCTGCGGTTGAAAGCGGCTTCGGGGACCCTGGGCGAAGCCGACGTCGGAGAGGTGAACCGCCTGCTGGGGACGAATTGACCTCCGGAATCACCCCAGCAATCGCTCGCAGATCGCGAGCATCCGCTCGGTGGCGCCTCGATGCGCCGCGCAGAAAGCGACTCCAGCTTTTCCCATTCGC
>Ga0209027_1000060_pt1 | contig 28813 bp, 31 predicted proteins | sample GraSoi013_1_20cm_3_FD_185821 | JGI IMG/M metagenome (GOLD analysis project Ga0209027, IMG submission 185821) | Grasslands soil microbial communities from the Angelo Coastal Reserve, California, USA - Sample 09_27_2013_1_20cm (SPAdes) (version 2) | ecosystem: Environmental > Terrestrial > Soil >...
AAAGACGCGACCGGGTCCTATAGCGGCGCGCTGTTGCCGGTCGCCTGCATGCTCCTCGGTGCCGTGCTGCTGCCCCTGATCTTGAGGAAACCCAAGCCTACGAGCCCCGCGTCGCAGAGTGGCGAAATGAAGTACGTCCTTGCGGGCATTGCGCTCGAGCGCACGGTGAGCAGGCCAGATAGCGGATCGAATGCGCGTTCCTGCGCGAACATGGTTTTGTCCGATGTCCACCAATCGCGCGTCAGAAAGCGGGACATCACCCCATCGCGACTGGCACCGTGCCAGATCAAAACGCCGCCCGGCCTCAGTACTCGCGCGAACTCCTTGACCACCTGTCCGTCCTCTGCGGGATGCGCGAAGAAGCCGAAGGACGTAAAGAGATTCAATACCGCGTCGAATCTGCGCGTCCAGTCTTTCGGGAGCCGCCGCATGTCGCCCCGAGTATAGCGCAGATCCCGCCCCGTACCGCGCTTGCGCGCTACGTTCAGCAGATCCCGTGAGTAGTCGAGACCCTGAACCTTGTAACCCGCTTCAGCCAGTAAATGGGCGTGCCGGCCTTGTCCACACGGAACGTCGAGAATTCTCGCGCCCACTGGTAAAGCCAACACTTCGAGCAGTCGTGCTACTTCGCGCCGGTCGCCCTCGGGTGTAAAAAGCGGTTTGTACTCGAGAAGGTAGTGGGCGTCGAACGCGGATTCCCACCACTCACGCGGCTTTCTCAGAAGAACACTGGCTCGCGGTAAGCGCCGAACACCTTCTCCATCGAGGCGCGGATCTCATACAGCGTGCAATACGAGCGCGCGCAATCGAGAATGAACGGCATCAGGTTCTGAGTTGTGGCGGCAGCTTTGGTCAGAGCATCGAGCTTCTGCTGTACGACCTTGTTATCGCGCTTCGACCGCATTGCCGCCATCGCCCGCTTCTGCTCGTGCTCGGTTTCCTCGGCAACTTTCAGCGTCTCGATCGCCAGCCCGGGCTCGTCCGTCACCAGGTCGTTGACGCCGACGATGATGCGCCGGTGCTGCTCGATCTCCCACTGCTGCCGAGCGGCGGATTCGTTGATTCTCCGTTGCAGCCAACCCGTCTCGAGCCCGCGCACCACTCCGCCAACTTCCTCAATCTGCTGGAAGAGCGTTTCTGCCTCTCGCTCCAGCTCGGTCGTCAGCGTCTCGACGTAGTACGATCCGCCAAGTGGATCAATGACGTTGGGAACTCCGGTCTCGTACGCGAGGATCTGTTGAGTGCGCAATGCGAGCCGCACTGCATCCTCAGTTGGCAGTGCGAGCGTCTCGTCCATCGAGTTGGTATGAAGCGATTGCGTGCCGCCAAGTGCAGCCGCCATCGCCTGGTACGCGACGCGTACGACGTTGTTCATCGGCTGCTGGGCGGTGAGCGTCACACCGGCCGTCTGCGAATGGAAACGCATCATTAGCGAGCGCGGATCTTTCGCGCCATAGCGCTCCTTCATGTGACGCGCCCAGATGCGCCTGGCCGCGCGCAGCTTCGCGATCTCCTCGAAGAAATCGTTATGGATGTCCCAGAAGAAAGACAAACGGGGCGCGAACGTGTCAACGTTCAGGCCCCGTGCAATTCCGCGTTCTACGTAAGTGAAACCATCAGCAAGCGTAAACGCGAGCTCCTGCGCCGCCGTGGCGCCCGCCTCGCGAATGTGATAGCCGCTGATTGAAATCGTATTCCACTGCGGCACGTGCTCGGCGGACCACTCGAAACAATCCACGATAAGTCGAAGCGCGGGCTCGATCGGATAAACCCACGCATGCTGCGCCATGTACTCCTTCAGAATGTCGTTCTGAATGGTGCCTCGCAGCTTCTTCGAATCGACACCTTGCTTCTCGGCAGCAGCTATGTAGAAGCAATAGAGAATGACCGCCGGCCCGTTGATGGTCATGGATGTGGAGACTTGATCGAGCGGAATGCCGTCGAACAAAACTTCCATGTCCGCAAGGCTCGAGATGGCGACGCCGCACTTGCCGACTTCTCCCTCCGACCGCGGATGGTCGGAGTCGTAGCCCATCAACGTCGGGAAATCGAACGCGACCGAAAGACCTGTCTGTCCATGACCCAATAGGAACTTGTAACGCTCATTGGTATCGCGCGCCGAACCGAAGCCGGCGAACTGCCGCATCGTCCACAGCCTGCCGCGATAGCCAGTCGGGTGAACGCCGCGGGTGTACGGATAGATTCCGGGCATTCCCAGCGCTTCAGCGTCGGCCTCGGCAATGTCGAGCGGGGTATAGATCGGCTGGACCTCTTTTTCTGAATTCGTGAACGCGAGGTCGCGCAACTCTCCGCTTTCGTACTTGCGGCGCCATTCCTCGACCTCTTTGCGCAGCAGCCGTAGCTCGGCGTTTTGCTCCTCGATCGTGGAGATCAGATCGCCGTTAGCTGACGCCTTCGCGCTCGGACTTTTCAGTTTCGTCATTCAGGATTCGTCTCCACGTACGAGCTCGGCACTCTGGCGCAGCAGTTGATCCGCAACTGCAAACGGCGTGGCACGGCCTTCCTCCACCGACGGCAGCTGCTGCTCCAGCCAGCTCATCGTGCCGGTGTCCTTCCACAGCCGGCCACGGACCTTCTGCTCCACTACGTCCATCACGCGCTCACGCATTCTTTCCCGCCGACGCGCGTGGAGCTTGCCACTCGTCTCAAGATAAGCGAAGTGGCGGTCCAGCGCGGCCACGAGGTCGTCGATTCCCTCCTCCTTCGTCGCGACAACGCGCAACACCGGCGGCGTCCACTCCTTCGGTGCGGGATCGGCGGCCGCTTCCCGCGCCTTGCGTGATGGGTTGAATCGTTTCAAATCAACGCCATGATGAGCGGGGACTTTGTCGAAGGAGATCCCTTTGCGCAATCCAAGCATGAGCTCGACGTCGTTGCGCAAACGATCCGCTCCCGGACGATCGGATTTGTTGACGACGAACACGTCGGCGGCTTCCATAATTCCCGCTTTGAGCGTCTGGATCGCATCTCCGGACTCGGGAACGAGAACGAGCAATGTCGAATCGGCAGTGCGCGCAACATCCAGCTCCGATTGTCCAACGCCGACCGTTTCGATGAGGATGCGGTCGAAGCCAAATGCATCGCATACGTCGGCGACTTCCCTGGTTGCGGCGGCCAGTCCGCCGAGTGATCCGCGAGTGGCCATGGATCGTATGAAAACACCTCCGTCGAGCGCGACACTCTCCATCCGCACTCGATCGCCGAGCAACGCTCCGCCAGTGAACGGCGAAGTCGGGTCGACGGCAATCACCGCCACCTTGAGTCCCGCCTCTCGATATTTCTTAACGAGCAGCGAGGTGATGCTGCTTTTGCCTGCGCCCGGGGGCCCGGTCAGGCCGATGCGGCGCGCTCGACCGATTTGCGGATGCAGCGCGCCGAGCATTTCCTCGAAGTCGTCGCGGTGATTCTCGACGACGCTTATGATGCGGGCGAGGGCGGCCTTTTTCCTCGCCTCAAACTCACCGAGCAGCTGCTTAGAGGAGCTTCGCAAGAATCTTTTCCTGTTTGCCCCACATCTGTGATTTCATGCGTGTGGCTCCAACGGGATGATCGTAGCCGAGCACGTGAAGCGTACCGTGGACGACCAGGCGCAGCAATTCTTCGGTCAGTGGTATCTGCTGGGCACGAGCGTTGACGCGAGCGACGTCGGGGCAAATGTAGACGTCCCCGATCACGCCGGCTCCTTTACCGCCACTCCCGAATCCGAATGAAATCACATCGGTCGACCCGCGATGGCGCAAATACTTCGCATTCAGACGCGCGATTGCCGCTCGCCCGACAAAGGCAATCGAGATCATCGCATCTTGCACGCCTTCGGCCTGGAGTGCGGCGATAACCGCTGATCGAACGCGTGTCGTTGACACGCCGAGCCGTTGGACGCTCGACGACACCTCCACCGCCGCGTGGAGGTGAGAGCGGCTCGAGGCGTTACGCGATCGTCTCAGGCTCCCGAGTCTTCCGCGTACGCCTTGATGATCTCGCGCACCAGACGATGGCGCACGACGTCGGCGTCTGTGAGATAATAGAAACCGATACCGTCGATACCCGGCAGAATCCGCTCGATCTGCACCAGGCCCGACTCCTCGCGCTTTGCCAGATCGATCTGCGTCTTGTCGCCCGTGATGACGGCTTTCGAATTCACACCCAGTCGAGTGAGGAACATCTTCATTTGCGCCGTCGTCGCGTTCTGCGCCTCGTCGAGAATCACGAACGCGTCGGCGAGTGTACGGCCTCGCATATACGCCAATGGTGCGATCTCGATGGTGCGCGTCTCGAGCGACTTCTGAACGCGCTCGTGCGGCATCATGTCTTCCAACGCATCGTAAAGCGGGCGGAGATAGGGATCGACCTTGGCCTGCATGTCGCCTGGCAGGAAGCCGAGGCTCTCGCCGGCCTCCACCGCCGGTCGCGCCAGCACGATCCGACGCACTCTCTTGCGCGACAGGGCATCGACCGCTGCGGCAACCGCGAGGTACGTCTTCCCTGTTCCCGCCGGTCCGATCCCGACAACAATGTCGTTCTCCGCCATCAGCTTCATGTACTCGGCCTGTCCGCTGGTCTTCGCCTGAATGATCTTGCGGACCCCGGGCAGAACGATGCGCGTGTCCGTATCGGTGCCGTTGCCATTGCCCTCGCGCGGACCTTCAATGGTCATGCGCAGCACATCGTCAGCGGTGAGTGGCATTTGTTGTTTGGCGGTGTCGATCATGCGCTGCGCTATTGGGACAGTGCGCGCGACGGCATCGGTAGTTCCACTAATCGCCAGCGTTTCCCCTCTGAGGGCGATCTTGGTTCCTGTCTGACGGGCCAGCTCGACGAGGTTTTCGTCGTTGACACCGGCGAGGGTGAGCATGTCCGCCCCCTCGGTCGACAGGCGTTGAATGGTTGTCTCTTCGCTCACGTCAACTCGTTGATCTTTGAAGATGGAGTTCCCTCAAATCCTCAGGTGGAACGGCCGTTGGCGCGTCCTCGAACAGCGCCCTCGCCGCAGTGGTTTTCGGAAACGCAATTACGTCCCGCAGCGAAGAAGCTCCTGCGAGCATCATCGCAATGCGATCGAAACCGAGCGCAATTCCGCCATGCGGCGGAGCGCCGGCCTTGAGCGCATCGAGGAGAAAGCCGAATCGATTTTGCGCCTGTTCTTCATTGATACCCAGCAGACCGAGAATCTTTCGCTGCAGCGCTGGGTCGTTGATGCGGATGCTGCCTCCGCCGAGCTCGGTGCCGTTGAACACAACATCGTAGGCGAGCGCACGGACTTTGTCCGGCGCTGACTCGAGCAGCCGCAAATCTTCCGGATTCGGAGATGTGAACGGGTGGTGGACGGAGCTCAACGCGCCGTTCTCTTCCCGTATGAAGAGTGGAAAATCAGTCACCCACAGGAATGATCTCTTCTCTTCGGACACCAGTGACAGCCTTTGCGCAACATCCTGGCGGACGCGGTCGAGCGCGGGACTGGTGACTTGCTCCCTGCCCGCGACGAGCAGTAGCAGCTCCCCATCGATGACTCCAAGCCTTTGCGTGGCTCCTTCGCTCAGGAATTTGGCCGCCGGCCCCTCAAGGCCGCTGGCGCCCCGTTTGAGCCGCACCACTCCACCCGCACCGGCCGATTTGGCGACGGCCTCGATCTCGTCGACCTGCTTGCGAGAAAGCGCTGCGCCACCCGGCACACGGATCCCGCGCACGCGGCCGCCTGCGGTCAGGACTGAGCGAGTGATGCTGAACTCGGAGTCACGGAATGCATCGCTGGCGTCGAAAATCTCCAGCTCGTAACGCATGTCCGGCCGATCGCAGCCAAAGCGCTCCATAGCGTCGGCATAGCCTAGTCGCGGAAATGTTTCAGGAAGCTCGTGGCCGGCGACGGACCAGAGGGCGGCAAGCATCCCCTCGGTCAGCTTGATGATGTCCTCGCGTTCGATGAACGAGGCTTCGATGTCGATCTGCGTGAACTCCGGCTGCCGATCGGCGCGCAAATCCTCGTCGCGGAAACAGCGCGCGATCTGGAAATAGCGATCGAAGCCGGCCACCATCAGCAATTGCTTGTACAGCTGCGGTGACTGTGGCAGCGCATAAAACTCACCTGCATGAATCCGGCTCGGCACGATGTAATCACGCGCACCCTCGGGAGTCGGCTTGGTAAGGATCGGCGTCTCGATCTCCAGGAATCCGCGCTCGTCGAGATAGCGACGCGTTTCCTGCTGGAGTCGATGTCGCATGATGAGATTTCGCTGCAGCTCGCTGCGACGCAGATCGAGATTGCGATGCTTTAGCCTGAGTTCCTCGGCGGGCAGTTTCTCGCCTTTGCCGCGCGCGACCGGAATCGCCGGGGTTTCAGCGGGACCAACGACTGTGAAGTTCTGCACCCGCACTTCGACATCACCCGTATCCATTTCCGGGTTGCGCATTTCGGGCGGGCGTGCGGAAACTTCGCCATCGACGAGAATCACCGTCTCGAGTCCGAGCTTCCCGGCGCGCTCGATTACATCGGCCGGCGTCCAGCGCGGATCGAACGTGACCTGAACGATTCCAGCGCGGTCCCGCAGATCGAGGAAGACGATGCCGCCGAGGTTCCGGGTCCGGTGGACCCAGCCGCCCAATTTCACTTTCGCGCCGACGTGCGATGGTCTGAGCTCGCCGCTCAGATGCGTGCGCTTTGCCGTGGCAAAGCTGGATGAAGGAGCCGTTTGTGTCAGCGCTGGAACCGTGGGTCGAATAAGCGGTTGAGAGCGGTTAAATTTAGTAACTGCATAGACTTGGTGGAAGGAGCATGAACGACAATCGCAACACGAGGGAGGCCGCGGATACGCGGCTCAACCTCCTCAACATGCTCCCCGGCGACGCCGAGCAGGCCCTGCGAGCTTTCGCGATCGAACATGGCGAGAAGCCCTTTCGCGGCTCGCAGGTCGTCAGGCATTTGTGGCAGAGCCCCGTGGATTCTTTTACTGACATGACGGATTTGCCGCTCGCGTTCCGCGGACTGCTGGCCGAGCACTTCACGATGCCGCGACTCGCACTCGCCACGAGCCAGACCTCCATCGACGGAACCGAAAAGTTTTTGTTCCGGCTCCACGACGGCGAGTTCATCGAGACAGTAGCAATTCCTGAAGGCTCGCGTCTGACACTATGCATCTCGTCTCAGGCGGGCTGTGCCCTCCAGTGCGCGTTTTGTGCGACAGGCGCGATGGGATTCACCCGTAACCTCCAGTTGTTCGAGATCGCCGGTCAGGTCCGTGAGATGATGCTGCTCACGCCTCCCAGGGAAATCACCAATATCGTGTTCATGGGGATGGGTGAGCCGCTGATGAACTGGAAAGCGGTCGATCCCACGCTGACCGTGCTGAACTCTCCGGCGGGTTTTGGGATCGGGGCACGACATATCACCGTATCGACGGTAGGGGTACTGCCGGGCATCGTCGCGCTGGGTGAACGGCCCGAACAGTTTCGACTCGCCTTTTCCATTCATGCGCCGAGCGATGAACTACGACAGTCGCTGATGCCGATCAACACCAAATATCCGCTGGCGAGCGTGATCGAGGCAGCGAAAGTCTTCGTGCGACGGGTCACCTTCGAGTACGTGATGCTCGGCGGGATCAACGATGGAGACGAGCAGGCGGCGCAACTTGCCAAACTGGCGCGCGAGTGCGGCGCGTTTGTCAATCTGATTCCACTGCACCCGGGGGGCGCCGGTGACTTCACACCTACGACTCCACAGCGCATTGCCGCTTTCGCCCGGCGGATCCGCGATCGCGGCGTTGAAGTAGCAATTCGAAAGAGTCGCGGCATCGACATCGCCGCCGCCTGCGGTCAGTTACGGGTGGAACGGCAGCGGGGGCGGCCGCCAATCAGCGCCGATGAGGACGGTAACGTCCAGGTAGCGTGAGCTGTCTGGCCGGGAGACGACCGGCGCGTTCATAGCTCGTCCAACCAGGCGCGCCCATTCCGGGTGTGAGGACCTGTCGTAGACGAGAGTCTTCGCCCGTGGCTCAATGTCGGTTCCTGAGCCAACAACGTCGAAGCCGCGATCCCTCAAAAACAGAGTCGCCTTGCGCGCAAGACCTCTGGTCTTCGTCGCGTTCAATACCTCGACTTTGATGCGGACTCCTTCGGGGGCACGAGCATCGTCGGGCACTGACGGTTCGACCGGATTCGAAAACGCACGCGCAACGAACCACACAATGGCGGTGACGATGCCGAGGATCAGAATAACGAGAATGATGCGGCCGTAACGGCGACGACGTGGCCTCGCCGGGGCTGTCACCGCAGGCTATTCCACAGCTCGACGGTCTCGGGGAAAATGTGATTGCCCTCACGCACGGACCATTCGAGTCGGAAGCGAACCACCTGCCGAAACACGCCGTCGAAGTTGTGCGGAACCTGACTGGCGAGGAATCCGCGGTCTTCGGCGAGGAATTTCCTGCCCGGTTCGAGATAGTCCGCCATGTAGAGCGCTCGCCCCACCCGATCCCAATGCGCGTGCCCGACCGTGTGATAGCGTATTGCCTCGAGCACGTCTTTTCTACGCTCGCCTTCTGCTTCCAGCTTCATGGCTACGGCAGGGCCGTGCAACAATCCATCCGGCCACGTGCGATCCCCAGTGAGCTTACGCAGCTCGTCGATCGGCGCATCGCGAAGTGCATCGTGCCACGTTCCCGCGTCGATCCACGCATTCGCCTCCTCCGACGGGACGCGCATCGCCGCACCCCACGCCCTCAACAATGACGTCACACGCTGGATGTGAGCGAGACGTCGCTCACTAACCTGCGCCCACGTGGGCAGCCCGGAGGCCTGGAGTTGCAGCATCAGAAAATGATATTGTCGATCAACCTTGTTTCGCCAACGCGAACTGCGCCGACCGCCGCGTCACCATGCCTGACCGTGTTCACACGCTGGAAAGTGTCGGCGTTGACAACTGCGAGGTAACGCGGAGTCAATCCTATGACGCGCTCGAGCATGCGCCATCCGATCGCTTCGAGCGCGCTGGCCCGGCGCTCGCCGCGCTGAAAGGCGTCACGCGCCGCGAACAGCGCCTGTGACAACTTGAGTCCCAGCTCGCGATCTTTCGGCGACAAATACCGGTTGCGGCTCGACATCGCCATTCCATCCGGATCCCGCGCGATGGGCGCGAGCAGTATCCCCACCGGAAAATTGAGATCCCGAATCATCGCTTTCACCGCCGCGACCTGCTGCAAGTCCTTTTGGCCAAACACCGCGACGTCCGGCATCACGATGTGAAGCAGCTTGGCCACGACGGTCAGCACGCCCTCGAAGTGATGGGGTCGCTGAGCACCTTCCCACTCCTTGCCGACACTTCCAGAGTGAACCTGCACGACTGGCGCGTAGGACGGATACATGTCCTCCTTTGTCGGCGTAAAAAGGAAATCGACGCCACGCTCCTCGGCCAGCTTCGAGTCGTGGTCCAACGTACGCGGGCAGCGCGCGAAGTCTTCGTTGGGCCCGAACTGCAGCGGATTGACAAAGATGCTCATCACCACGAAGTCGCCTACCCGCCTGGCTTCGTCTACAAGCGTGAGATGGCCCTCGTGGAGCGCACCCATCGTTGGCACAAACGAGATGCTCTTGCCGTGAGCACGGGCGTTCGCGACGACACTTCGCATCTCAGCGATCGTTTCGACCTGCTGCATCTAGAAGCTGTGTGCGGCGTCGGGGTACGCTCCGCTTCTCACTTCGCTGGCAAAGGACCCGATTGCCATGCGGACGTCCTTTGCCATGTCAGCGTAGCGCTTCAGGAATTTTGGATTGAAGTCGTCGTTCAGGCCCAGTACGTCTGGCAGCACCAGCACCTGACCGTCACAGTTGGCGCCGGCACCAATGCCGATGGTTGGAATACCAATAGCCCTGGTGATGTTCGCACTGACCATTGCCGGCACGAGCTCGAGGACAACCGCAAAAGCTCCAGCCTGTTCCAGGCCTCTGGCTTCGTTGACCAATCGCTCTGCATCCTCCGCTTCACGTCCCTGCACTCGGGCTCCGCCAATAGTATTTACAGATTGGGGCGTGAAGCCCACGTGCGCCATTACGGGAATCCCCGTACGCACCAGTGCGTGAACCGTATCGAACATCTCCGGATTACCACCCTCGACCTTAACTGCCGCAACTCCCGTTTCCTGAATCGCGCGGCCGCAGTTCAGTACCGCGCTCTCGATGCTCGCCTGGTAGGAGAGGAAGGGCATGTCGATAATCACGAGTGCCCGTTTCGCGCCACGCTTCACTGCTGCTGCGTGGTAGATCATGTGATCGAGGGTGACCGGCAGCGTGGACGAGTAACCCATAATCGCAGTTCCCAGCGAATCACCAACCAGAATGGCGTCGACTCCCGATTCGTCGACGAGTCGACCGAAGAGCGCATCGTAGGCCGTCATCACGACGATCTTCTCACCCTTTCGCTTGTGCTCGGCAAAATCGCGAACCGTGACCGCGCGCTCTTTTGGTTTATCCAACCCTCGCGCTCCTAAGTTCAGCAAGCTCACGCAACCAGAACGGGCGATTGGAAAGTTCGGGATGCGGAACCGTCAGGTTCCCTTCATTGATGCCTTGATTCTCGAACAGCACGATGTCCAGATCGAGCGTGCGCGGTCCCCAACGTTCTGTCCTAACGCGTCCCGCCTCCTTCTCGATTCTCATCAGCTCACGCAGCAGCTGTTGCGGTGAAAGCTCCGTCTCGATTGCAATCATCTGGTTCAGAAAAGGTCCCTGCTGCACCGGCCCGATTGCCGCCGTCTCTTCCGCTGCAGTTTCACCCAGCACGCGCGTTTGAGGTAGATGTGCTATCGACTGACGCGCCTGCGCCAAAAATACCTCGCGCTGCCCGAGGTTGGAGCCCAGGGCAACGTAAGCGACATCTTTCACGCTCGCTCGCGTTCCAGCGCAACTTCGGCGTATGCGAGCGGACCGGGCAGTGCGACGTTGGGTTTTCTGATCGCGATTCGCACGCGCTGAACGAGTGGCAGTTCGAGCGCCCTGTTGGCGATGCGCTCGCCTGCTTCCTCGAGAAAGGCGGTGTGGCCCTTGGTTATCACCTCCGCGACCAACTCGTACACGCGGCGGTAGTCGACAATGTCCTTCGCGGTTGGCTTCGCACCGCTACGCCGTACCCACAGCGACGCGTCGACTTCAATCGATTGAGCGATCTCGGCTTCGTGCGGCAGCACGCCGATGCGGGCGTGAAAACGCATTCCTTTGAGCGTTACGACATCGGTTTCGCTAACGGCCATCCAAGCCCTCACGCAAACTGCGGGTCAGCTTCAAGACTTCCTGCGGACCGCTCGCGGCCGCTCGAACGAGAGCGCTACCGACAACGACTCCATCGGCGAGCTCACCAACGCTGCGCGCCTGCGCCGGCGTCGAGATGCCGAATCCGACGCAAATCGGCAGCTCAGTCGCCGAGCGCAATCGTTTGATCGTGTCCGGAAGTGATGCGTCAGTGGTTTCGCGCACACCGGTAACGCCCAGTCGGCTGATAAGATAAACGAAACCGCTGCCGTGCCGCGCGATTTCCGCCATTCGCTCGCGCGGCGTCGTCGGCGCAACGAGTCGTATGAAATCGAGCGGACTGCCCGACAACCACGCCTCGCGCTCGGGATCCGCGCCCACCGGAATATCCGTAACCAGAATTCCGCTGGCCCCGGCATCGGCTGCACGAGTGAGTGCGCCATCGCCCGCGGCGAGCACCGGATTGAGATACGTGAAAATGACGACGGGTATCTCGAGTGATGCACGCTCGATGAGCTCCAGCACGCCGTCGTAGTTCATTCCCTGCTGCAACGCCGCGTAAGAGCTTGCCTGGATGATCGGGCCGTCGGCGATCGGATCCGAAAATGGCACCCCGAGCTCCACAACGTCGGCGCCTCCTTCCTCCAACGCGTGCAGCGTGTCGAGCGAGCGCGCGACATCCGGATGGCCCGCCGTTACGTAACAGACCAGCGCGCGGCGTGAGTTTTTTCTGAGCGCGTCGAAGCGACGCGCGATCGAGCTAGATGAGGTAGTCGCCCGGTGTGATGCCATAGCGATCAGGGTCGGCCGTCTTGATGATGGTTCGGGCATATTGTCCTCCCGCTTCCGGAACGGCCAGATCCACAACCAGCGGTGGACTGATGGTATTCCCCTGCGCATCGCTGATGATCTTGATCGTTGGCCTCGACAACAACTCGGGGTTCGCGCTCGCGGCGGTCACTACCGCCAGCTCGAATGTATCGAGCACGACCAGAGTCCCGACCGGGTAGATGCCGAGCAGGTTGATGAAAGCTTTCACCAACACCTGGTCAAGCCCACGACGCGGATTGTCGCGCATCTCCTCCAGCACCGAAGACGGGGCGAGTACCTCCGTGCGATAGACTCGACGCGTGGTAGCGGCGTCGTAACCATCGGCGATCGAGACGATCTTGCTCAAGAGGCTCATTTGTCGCGGGCGATTGCACTTTGGATACCCGGTCAGGTCCACCTTCATGTGGTGCTCTTGACATACCGTCATCGCCCGATACGAAAGTTCTTCCTGTTGGCGTCTGAACTGGAACAGCACGAGCACACCGAGCCACGGGTGCGCGGCCATCCACTTCCATTCTTCTTCGGTGAGCTCTCCGGTTTTCTGGAGGAGGTCGAGTGGGACGCGTGACTTGCCAACGTCGTGCATTAGCGCCGCCAGCCCCAGCTCGTACAGCTGCATCTTCGTCATTCCGAGTCTGCGACCCAGCGCGACGGAGAAGATGCAGACGTTCACGGAATGCGTGAAGGTGTACTCATCGTAGTCGCGGATTGCCGTCAATCCGATCAGCGAGGTCTCCTCGTTCAACACCTGATCGATGATTCCCTGCACCACTCGCTTGATTTTGCGGATGTTGGGGGTCTTGCCAATGCGGACAGAGTTGATGACGTCCTTGGTGACTGCTACTGACTGGGAATAGGTGCGATTGGCAGCAGCCTTCGCCTCCTCGTTGAATTCTTTATCACTATCGGTCTCAGTCGGCGGCTCCAGCTGGAACGTCTCGATCTTCGCCTCCTGGAGGCGCGAGAGTATCTCCTTGAACCGATCCGCAGGCGCATTCTTGGTTTCGCCGCCAAGCAGCGACAGCAGCAAGCTCCAATCGCGGGGCGCTCCCTTCACGCCGACCTGAATGGTGCCGATCCCGGCAAGCTTCATCAGCGTCAGGATGTGGCCGAACGTCGCGTAGTTGCTGAGATCGAGACGCAGGCGGGTCTCATTGAGGAAGATGAATTCGCCGGAGATTCTGAACTCGAGCTCGCCTTCTTCCGCGCGCAGCTCCTCGGCGACCAGCGCGAGCTCCGCTAGCGCTTTTTGGACGGCGCTGTGTTCAAGGGGATAGAGCTTGATCGCTCGCAGGGCGGCGTAAAATGCGATCATGAAGTTTCTGCCGCCGCGGCGGAGGGCGGCGCCCGACTGCTTCTCTTCTGTGGTTCTCGTCTTCGTAGCTGGAGCGCTCACGCGACCGCTCCGCCGCGAATTGCCTTGCTCACTGCGTTTCTAACCATCACATCCTTCTCGCCGGCCGCTTTGTTCAAGGCGGCAGTCGCTTTGGGCGAGTTGATCTTTCCGAGCGCCATGGCAGCGCACGCCCGAATTTCGGAGTCGTCCTTCTTGCCCATGAACCCCTTGGAGTTCAGCAGTCCGTCGAGCAGGGTGACGCCTGCCTCGCCGCACAAAAGGCCGTACGCCTCGAAGAACGCCATCTTCTCACCGAGGTTGCTCTCACGCAGGTCGCGGCCTTTGATTGCCACCTCGATCTTGGGTAGCGCGGCGCGCGCATTCTTGGCGCCGAGCGTCCGCACCGCGACAATGCGCACCTCGCGGTCTTCATCCGCCACTGCGCGCTCGATCATTTGCAGCGCACCCGACGATCCGATGTCGGCGAGGGCGGTTACCGCGGCGAGGCGCATGTCCGCTTCGCCAACCGTTAGCATCTTGCCGAGAGCAGGAACTGCTGCAGGGGACTTGAGCGCGGCAGCGCGCCGAATCGCTTCCAGGACGACTGCTTCGTCATCAGCGCCAATCAGGCGAATCAATTCCGCGCTGTTGCTGCCGGCGAGCCGACCGGCGCCCGCTTCGAGCAACATCTTGAGCTGAGGATTGGTGCTGCGGCCGATCCAGCCAAGAATCGTTTCGAGCGCGCGAGGCTGAAGTATTCCAAACAACTCGTCGAGCTCGTGCTGCGGAGCGCGGAGCGGAGAATCTTCGAGTGCTTGCAGCAGCTGACCCAGGGGCTTGGGATCGCTCATCAACTCATTGAGTTGGAGCAGACGCTGTTTTTGAGGCTCGAGAATCTCGGCGGCGCGATTAGCGGTGACCGCCGCCTCGCGCAGCAGATAGGCCGCGTTTCTGTACTGCGCCGTCGAAAGCAGAATCAGCAGGAAGTAGTCGAGCAGCCCGCAAATCTCCTCGCGCACTGTCGGATCCTTCTGATTCTCGAAAGTATCGAGCAGCGACGCGATCACGGCCGGTCTGAGGTCAGTCGAGAACTCGCGTTTGATTTCCTGCTGCAGATACTCGACTTCGCTGTCGTCGAGGAAATACAGGGTGGCATCGAAATCCTCGAGGCTGGCGATCGATGAGCGCGTCGATTCCAGCCCTGCTTCTGCCTGGGCCGGTGAGAGAATCTTTTCCTTTTGCTCCTGTCGCTCCATCGATTCGACACCGGGCCCGCCTTCCTGAGTCAAATCGACGTAGCGGTACTGGAGCGTGACGAACTCGCGCTCCCACATCAGCGTCAGCAGGTCGTCATCGTCGTCAGTAGCCTTGCGAACGCGCTGCAGCAAGTTGAAAAAGACTGAAAGCTCTTCGAGCTCGAATCCCTTGAGCATAGTCAGCTCACGGATCCCGTCCTTGAAGAGAAGCCACGCCACGTTGTCGCTGGTGCGCTCGGCTTCGTCGAGGACCACCTTGCCTTCCCATTCCAGACGGGTCTCGACAACCTGGAGAACGAGCTCGTCGGTGTGCTGCCAGACCGTGTTGAAAGCGTCGCGAACGGCGTCGATCGAGCGGGTATGCATTGGGTTGTTCGGCAGGTACATCTGGGTTGCGCGAACAGCCTTCACAAACGCCTTTAGCAGGTCGGTTACATGAACGATCGGAAACGGCGGCTCGCCGTGCGCCGGCGCGTCGGTCTTTTGTGTCACCGATGTCGTCATGCGGGAAGAAGTCCCATCTCTGTGATTTGCGCGAGGTCCTTGTCGCCCCGTCCGCTAATGCAGATCAGGACCGCATCGCCTTTTGCCCAACGCGCCTTCTCTTTGACGACCCAGGCTAGCGCATGTGACGTCTCCAGGGCCGGTATAATCCCCTCTAGGCGGCTCAACGCCCCGAGCCCCTCGACCGCCTCGTCGTCGGTGACCGATACGTAGGCCGCCCTGCCGGTTTCCTTGAGGTAGGCGTGCTCCGGTCCGACACCGGGGTAGTCGAGTCCCGCCGAAATCGAGTGCGCGGGGTGAACCTGGCCGGATGCATCCTGGAGCAAATAGCTCAAGGCGCCGTGAAGTACGCCCGGCACCCCCCTCTCGAGGGACGCGGCGTGCTCGCCGGTCTCCAAGCCCTTGCCCGCTGCTTCGACGCCGATCAGCTCGACGGAGCGATCCGGGATAAAAGGGTAGAAGATCCCCATCGCGTTCGACCCTCCACCTACGCACGCGACAACCGCACTTGGCTGGCGGCCAGCCATTTCCTGCATCTGGGCCTTTGACTCGCGACCAATCACTGCCTGAAAGTCGCGAACCATGCGGGGATACGGCGCCGGCCCGACAACGGACCCGATGATGTAGTAGCTGTCATTGACGTTCGTCACCCAGTCCCGAATCGCCTCGCTGGTGGCGTCTTTGAGGGTGCGCGTTCCCGACAGCACCGGAACTACTTTGGCGCCCAGCAGTTTCATGCGATAGACGTTGAGCGCCTGGCGTCGCATGTCCTCTTCGCCCATGTAGACGGTGCAATCGAGTCCAAAGCGGGCGCACACCGTTGCCGTCGCCACTCCGTGCTGCCCCGCTCCGGTCTCGGCAATGATGCGCCGTTTACCCATTCGCTGGGCGAGCAAAGCCTGGCCGACGGCGTTGTTGATCTTGTGCGCCCCGGTGTGGTTTAGATCCTCACGCTTGAGATAAACCGGGCAACCTACTTCGGCCGAGAATCGTGGCGCCGAGCTGAGGGGAGACGGTCGGCCAACGTACTCTTTGAGTAGCCGGTCCAGGTCTCTTTGAAAATCAGCATCGCGGGAAGCCTCGTCGAACGCGGCCTCGAGCTCATCGAGCGCGGGGATCAGTGTCTCCGGAACGTAGCGCCCGCCAAAAGCGCCAAAACGGTGCACTGTATCAGTCGGCATTATCCGGCTCTGTTTCCCATCGCTGCTTCGAAAAACTCACGCATCAGCCACGGGTCTTTGATTCCCGGAGCACTCTCGATTCCCGATGAGACGTCGACAACATCGGGGGCGAGAACGCGGATGGCGTGACGGACGTTTTTCGGAGTCAGACCACCCGCCAGTACCACTTCGGCACCGCCTCGGTCGCGAGCGAGATCGACGGCAAGCTCATTCCACTGAAGCGGCTTGCCGGTTCCGCCCAATTGGTTCTCTGAGTGCGCATCGAGCAACACTCCGTCGGCGAGGTCGAAGAGATCGTCCAATTCGTGTGGTATGTGCGAGGCCGCGATGCGAATGGCAGCCCATATCTCGCCGCCGAAGTTGTGACGAATGGCTTCGATGTCGGAAGCCATCGGGTCAGCGTGCAGCTGCACAACGTTTATTCCCGCCTCTTCAGCGACCTCCGCGACGCGTTCCGGATCGTTAGTGTCGAAGACTCCAACCCGTCTGACGCTCGGCCCAGCTGCAGCGAGGATTTCACGCGCGCGCTCTGTTGAAACGGTGCGCGGTCCCTTTGCGAAGATCACCCCGACGTAACTGGCGCCAATTTCCGCCGCGAGCGCGGCATCCTGCGGCCGCGTCATGCCGCAGAACTTAACCTTTGCGAGCACCCTCGCTCCGTTCGACGCCGCTCAACGAGCGAACCGCCGCCTCCGGGTTGGCAGACGCCGAGAGCTCCGACCCAATCAGTACCGAGTCAGCACCAGCCGTGGCGACCCGCTTGACATCGGCGGCCGTTTTCATTCCGCTCTCCGCGATGGCGACAATGTCGCGCGGGATCAACGGAAGCAGCCGGAGCGCCGTTTCCGGGTCGATTGCCAGTGTTTCCAGATCGCGGTTGTTGACGCCAATTACGTTTGCGCCGAACGCGAGCGCCAGGTCGAGCTCCCGCTCGTCTCGAATTTCTACCAGAATCTCGATATCGATCGCGCGGCCAACGTCGAGCAGTTCGCGCAGCCTCGTCGGTGGCACCGCGCGCACGATGACGAGCGCGGCCGACGCGCCGATGCTCTTCGCCTCAATTATCTGTAGTGGATCGACGTGAAAGTCCTTCTTCAGCAGAGGGAGACGGGTCGCAGCGCGGGCTGCGACGAGGTCGTCGTTTGAGCCGCTGAATCGCGTCGGCTCGGTGACGATCGAGATGGCGGCAGCGCCGCCCTTCTCATAGGCGCTCACCTGGTCACTCACCGACAACTCGGGATTGATCGAACCCTTCGATGGCGAGGCCCTTTTTACCTCAGCGATCACCGAGACATTGGCCTTCCGAAGTGCCGTGCCGAACGGCGAAATGTGCGTTACGCCCTCCGCCAAACGTTGTAACTCGAAGGCGCGCGGTTTTAACGTTGCCGCGCGTCGTTGTGCCTCGTCCGTCAACGAGGCTAAGACGCCCGACGGAGGCGTCCATGCCGAAAAAGCTTGCGCTTCGGTCGATCTTCGGCTAACGTAGGAATTCGGCAAATGTTCGGTGGATCGCCAGGTTGGGTCCGCTCTCAAAAACCAGCCGCGGAAAGGGATAATGTCGCTTACTAAACGCCAGCGCGAAATTCTCACTTATCTCGAGAACTATTCCGAGGAGCACGGCTACGCGCCGAGCTTCGAGGAGATCGCGACACAGTTTAACTATAACTCGCTCGCGACGGTCCACGAGCACCTCACCAACCTCGAGCGCAAAGGCTACATCAAGCGGGCTTACAACGAGAGCCGCGGCATCGAGTTGGTGCCTTCCGAGATATTTCCTCGCGCCGCATCTCTGCCGCTTCTTGGGACTGTCGCTGCTGGTATGCCGATCGAGGCGATTCAGACGCCTGAGTCCATCGGCGTGCCGCAGGATCTGGTTCGCCGTGGCGGCAATCATTACGTCCTGCGCGTTCGCGGAAACTCCATGATCGACGAGCAGATTCGCGATGGCGATTTTGTCATCGTCAATGAGAAGCACTCGGCAGACAATGGCGAGATGGTGATCGCGTTGATCGACGGTACTTCGGCCACGGTGAAGAAGTTCTATCGGGAGCGCGACGGTCGGATTCGCCTGCAACCTGCGAACGACACTATGGACCCGATCTTTGTCCATGAGAACGACGTCACCATCCAGGGCATCGTCGTTGGAGTTCTGAGAAGGTTCTAGAAGTAAATCTTCTAAACTTTTGTAGAGGCTGGCTTTGCATAGGCCAGCCTCATTCGTTGTAGAACCTGTTTCGCGCCGCCCGAGTCGATCGATTTTTCGGCCTCCGAAACTCCATCCGCGAAGGATCGCACGCGTCCGCTGACGTAAATCGCCGCCGCCGCGTTCAGGACGGTTGCGGCACGCGCGCCCTTCGGCCCACCGCCCTCCAGAAGCTTCTCGATGAGTTTCGCGTTGTCAGCCGGATCACTACCGGCGAGGTCCTCGCGACTGACCTTCTTGAACCCGTGCTCCTCGGGATGGATGGTCCACCGCCGGGTCGTGCCATTCAGAACTTCGACGACGTGGGTCGGACCAAGCGGAGATACCTCGTCGAGACCAGGCTCACCATAAACAACGAGGGCGTGGACGCTACCCAGCACCGAGAGGGCCCCAGCTAGAATGGGTGCTCGCTCGAGGTCTGCGACGCCCACCACTTGCCTGCCCGCGCGTGCCGGATTCGCCAACGGTCCAACCACGTTCATTACCGTGGGGATCCCCAGCTCCCGGCGAATCGGCCCGACATGACGCATTGCTGGATGCATGAGCGGGGCGAACATGAAAACGATGCCCGAATCCTTTAGCGCCTTTTCCATGACGGGAACCGGAACGTCGATCGGAACTCCGAGCGCCTCCAGAACGTCGGCACTCCCACAACGGGTGGTGAACGATCGATTGCCGTGCTTGGCGACGCGTACACCCGCTCCGGCGGCAACAATTGCCGCAGCCGTCGAGATGTTGAACGTCGTCACCGTCCCGCCGCCGGTTCCGCATGTATCGACCAGGTCGTCCGGACTATCCGCCGACAGCGACACCATCGCCGAACGGAGGGCGCGCGCAACGCCGGCGACTATCTCGGGACTTTCACCCGTCGCGCGCAACGCTGACAACAGCGAAGCGATCTGAACGGCTGTCGCCTCGCCCCGCATGACGACATCGAAGGCCCGCTCGGCGTCTTCGCCGGTCAGCGGTTCGTGAAAGGCCAGCTTATGAATGGCGCTCTGCAGCGCGTTGGGTGCAGGAGCGCTCATGACCGACTAGTACGAGGAGGCTTGCTCTCTCGACGCGACAATCTGCAGGACTTCCTCGATGATCTTGCGCGAGTCCTGGCCGGCCATTGCCTCTCGCAGTGCCTGCTCCACTCGATAGATGATGTTGCTCTGAGTGTGCAAGGCTTCACCCTGTGCGTGCAGCTGCACGTGCGCCTTCTCGAGTTTCGTCACGGCCACCCTGACCTGCTCTTCGACCGCCGACAGTCGCTGCGCGGTCGCTCTGGCTTCGACGGCTGCAACCTCGATTGCCCGTTTGAGCTGGGTGACGCGGATCGAATCCCCAGCGCCTTTTCCATTAAGCGCGGCCTGCGCCTCGGCCAGCTTCTGCTGGAGGTCGGTAACCGCCCTGGCATGTTCCGCGTTCAGCTGTCTGGTTAGCTCTTCGAGGGTCTTCACGGCCTCCTCGCGGGCGCGGCGTTCTGCGAGCCGCGCGAAGGCCAGACCAAAAAGGTCGACCGCCGGGGCGATTTTCTCGGAGAGCCGGTGACCAAACCGGGTCTTCGGTTCCGACAGCGCGAGGATGGCCGCCAGCTCGCCGTCGACAAGCAGGCCGCGGAGCAGCAGTACCCCTGCCTCCGGACTGTTGCCGACACCCAGTAGCTTCTGGTAGTCACCCGACTCGGTAGTCAGATCGGCGAACTGCTTCCCAGCGGAAAGCGTCCGACGCACCGCCGTCGGCAGATGATCCAGCGCGATCTCGATCTGGGCGGTTCTCATCCCTTCCTGCGCCGGAATCATTCGCTCGGACAATACCTCGCGCTTCGCGTCGAAGGTGAACAGCGCGACATGGCCGTTCTTGTCGTGCTCGAGGACGTCCTGGGCGAGCGCGTTCAGCGCCTCACCGACGTTGCCGGCGCTGGCTAGAACAGTAGAGAGATTAGCGAGAGTGCGAGGTGCCATCGTCTGGAATCAGGGCGCGCTGAAGTATAAGTTCATGCGATGCTGTCGCGTACCGTGCAACTCGTGTTGCACTACGATGGCGCGGCCTTCTCCGGCTGGCAGAGGCAGCCTGGTGAGCGGACGGTTCAAGGCGTTCTCGAAGATACGGTGTCGCAACTGTGCGGCTCCCGGATTCCGGTGATCGGCGCCGGACGCACCGACTCAGGTGTACACGCGCGCGGCCAGGCCGCGGGGCTTCGCGTACCCGAAAAGTGGACCAGCCAGGCGCTGCGGCGATCGATGAATGCCATTCTACCGGATGACGTGTGGGTGGCGGCAGCATTCGAGATGCGCGAAGAGTTTCATCCGCGCTATAGTGCGATCTCTCGCAGCTACAGCTACTTCGTAGGCACAGACGATCTCGCATCGTCGCCGTTTCGCCGTCGGCATGAGCTCGTGTGGAGAAAGCCGGCCGATCTCGCACGCCTGTCGGCGGCGGCGACCCGGATCGAAGGCCGTCACTGCTTCAAAGCCTTTGCCGTAAAGGGAACGGCCCCGAAGCGTGACAGCCACCACTGCACAATCAGCGTCGCCCGTTGGCGCGAACGCTGGGGAGGCTTCGTCTTCGAGATCACCGCCGACCGCTTTCTCCACCACATGGTGCGCTTCCTGGTCGGCACAATGCTCGAGATTGGCGAAGGTCGTCGCGAAGTGGATGTGATGACAGAGCTTTTGGAGAGCGAGGACAATAGCGAAGTTTCAATGCCCGCCCCGCCCCACGCGCTTTTCCTGGAGCGCGTCGAATACCCGACAGACCTATACCTGAGAACCGAATGAACATCTACCTCGAGAGCGTCAACCTCGACGAGATCCGAAGTGCTGCCGCCGCGGGACTTGCCGACGGCGTCACGTTCTCGCACAACGCGACCAGTGCGGATGCCGCCGACGCCAACACTCGTGAGAGGCTCGAAGCGATATCGCGCGAGTTCGCATTTCCGGTCTGTGTTCCGGTAGGCGCCGTCGCGTCAGCCGACATCTACAGTGAGGCGCGCGAGCTGGCCAAGATCTCGGACCATGTCGTGGTGCAGATCCCGCTCGTCGAAGACTCGCTCATTCCGATGGCGCGGTTGACGGCGGAAGGTGTGGTCGTCTGCGCGACCTTCGTCTATAGCGCCGCCCAGGCAATCATCGCTGCGAAAACCGGTGCCGCCGCGGTTCGGGTTACGCTCTCGGACCTTGAGACTTATGGCCAGCCTGCGACTCGCATACTAGCCGAGATCAAGAGCACCCTCGAAGCCGGCGGGCAGGAATGCGATGTGATGGCCGCTTCGCCCATCTCACCGGTCCAGTTTTCCGAATGCGCTCTCGCTGGCGCAGACATCATCTGCGTGACGCCTCAGACTCTGCGCAACCTCGTTGTGCACCCATTGAGCGATCGCGGCGTCGATCGCTTCCTCAGCGACCTGTCGCGGAGACCCAAGGCACGCACCACGACATGAGGATTCGCCTGGCTCGTCTCCTGACTGTACTCGCAATCATTGCGTGTCAGGGCGCATCCAGCGCTCCGTCTTCAGCGCAGTCGTCAACGCCGGCGTCACCGATGGCGGCGACAACGGACGAAGTCGCGGGCTCGCGTCGCACTGCGATCACGCAGGCGGTGGCACGTGTCGCTCCAGCGGTCGTGACGGTTCAAACCGAGGTCGTCGAGAGGGTGCCCGCCGATGTCTTCGAGCAGTTTTTTGGCGGCCGCTCCGGTAGCCGTGCTGCGGCGGGGCTAGGCTCCGGATTCATCATTCGGCCCGACGGCGCCATCGTCACCAACGCGCACGTCGTGGCCGGGGCCACTCGGATTTCCGTTGCCATGCGGGACGGCACGACCTACCCGGCGCGTTTGATCGGCATCGATGAGACCAACGATCTCGCAGTTCTCAAAATCGATGCGCGCAATCTGCCGGTCGCGCCACTCGGCAACTCAACCAATCTGCTGATTGGCGAATGGGCGATCGCGATTGGCAACCCTTACGGATTCATCCTCGCCAACACCGAGCCGAGTGTGACGGTTGGCGTGGTGAGCGGCACCGGTAGAAACTTGGCGGCGCAGAGCGAAGGATCTGGTGTGTACGTCGACATGGTGCAAACCGACGCCTCGATCAATCCGGGCAACTCAGGCGGCCCGCTTGTCAACGCGCTCGGTGAGGTGATCGGCGTGAATAGCTCCATCTTCTCGCCCAGCGGCGGATCGGTGGGAATTGGCTTCGCCATCCCGATCAATCGCGCGCGCCGCGTCGCCGAGGATCTACTGGCCCACGGCGTGGTGCGGCGCCCGTGGATTGGCATTCAGCCATTGTTGTCGCGTCCTCAGGCCGGTAGCACGCCAACGCAAGGTGTTGTTGTAGCCTCCGTAGTTCCCGGCTCACCCGCTGCCAAATCGGGCGTTCGCGCCGGAGATGTCATTGTCCGCTCGCGCAATCGCGCTCTGCGCAGTCCATATGACTGGTACGCGGAGCTGCTCGAGATGCGGGTTGGTGACAGCGACACCATCGTCGTCAGGCGAGGCGCGCAGCAAATGCCAATCAGCGTCAACGTCGTCGATCTTCCGGACGTCAACGCGCCTCGTGTTACCGTATTGCGCGAGATCGAGCTAATCACGCTGACACCGGCGATTCGCGCACAATACCAGTTCCAGAGTAGGCAAGGCGCTTTGGTGAATCGGGTCAGCGATCGCGTGCAGCAGCAGATTGGATTACAACCGGGCGATTTGATCGTGCAGATCAATCGCACACCGATTACCAGCGCCGAAGCTGTAAATCGAATTCTCACTTCCTATGGCCAGGGGCTGGTGCGGGTGTACTTCGAGCGCGGGGGTCAGATTGGCGCCGTCGAGTTCAGTCTCCAATAGTGGCAACTAACAAATACAGCTCGCCGCTCGCCGAGCGATACGCATCGCAGGCAATGCTCGAGCTGTGGTCACCGGCAACTCGCTATGGTCTGTGGCGGCGGTTGTGGCTGGCGCTGGCCGAGGGTGAACGGGAGCTAGGCGTCGGCATTCCCGACGCCGCAATTCGTGAAATGCGCGCCAACCTCGACAACATCGACTTCGAGGCGGTAGCGCGATACGAAAAGAGAATCCGCCACGACGTAATGGCGCACGTCCACGCTTTCGGGGATGTCGCGCCGGCGGCAAAGCCGTTCATTCACCTGGGCGCGACAAGCGCGTATGTCACCGACAACGCCGATTTAATCCTGATGAAGCGCGGGCTCGCGCTGCTGCGCAGCCGCGCCCTGTACGTGTTACGCGCACTGGCCGCATTCGCGGAGAAGTGGCGCGATCAGCCAACGCTGGGCTACACGCATCTTCAGCCGGCGCAGCTCACCACTGTCGGCAAGCGGGCTACGCTCTGGATGCAGGATCTAGTGCTCGATGTTGAGGACCTCGACTACCGCGTGCGCACCTTGCCGTTTCGCGGCGTGAAAGGGACGACGGGAACTCAGGCCAGTTTTCTAGAGATCTTCGATGGGGATCACGAAAAAGTGCGGCAGCTCGATCGCGCCGTCACGGACAAGATGTCTTTCCCTGCTCCGCTGCCGGTCACCGGCCAGACCTACACGCGCAAGCTCGATGCTTTTGTCCTGAGCGTGGTCGCGGGGCTCGCGGCAAGTGGCGCCAAATTCAGCAGCGACATTCGCATGCTGCAGGCGTTCGGCGAGATCGAGGAGCCGTTCGAGAGTGAGCAGGTTGGCTCGTCGGCAATGGCGTACAAGCGGAATCCAATGCGGTCGGAGCGGATAGCGTCGCTGGCGCGGTTTGTAAACTCGCTCGAGGGCAACGCAAACCACACTCACGCGGTTCAGTACTTCGAGCGCACGCTCGACGACAGTGCCAATCGACGACTGGTGATCCCGGAGATGTTTCTCGCCACGGACGCGATTCTGCTGTTGATGTCGAACATCGCTAACGGGCTCGAGGTCCACCCCGCCGTAATCGCTCGCCGTGTCGGCGCCGAGCTCCCGTTCATGGCAACGGAGCAGCTGATCGTGCGCGCGGTCCGGGCAGGCGGCGACCGCCAGGTAGCCCACGACACGATCCGCAAACACAGTCTCGAAACAGCGCGGGCGCTCAAGGATGGCGCCGAGGCGAACGATCTTCTCGAGCGTCTGGCGCGCGACAAATCTTTCGGCGTCAAGCTCGAGGATCTCCGCGGCGCTATCGAGCCTGATCGTTTCGTGGGGCGCGCTCCGGAACAAGTCGATGAGTTTTTGCGCGACGTCATCACGCCGTTGTTCAGCAGCGAAGTGAGCCGTCCGGAAATCGCCGAGGAGATTCGCGTCTGATGTTGATGCAAACGAGCGCGCTTCCGCTCAAGATTCTGCGTCGCGGCAAGGTGCGCGACGTGTACGACGTCGACGAGCAGCGAGTCCTGCTCGTTGCGACGGACCGGGTAAGCGCGTTCGACGTCGTGATGCAGGAGACGATTCCGCACAAAGGCGCGGTCCTCACCCAGATCACCGCCTGGTGGCTGAGACAGCTGGAGGATGGCGTCGCTCATCACATGATCTCATCCGATGCGTCGGAGATCGTGAGATTGGTGCCTCTGCTTCGTGACCATGAATCAGAGCTCAAAGGCCGCGCGATGCTTTGCCGCCGCACGACCGTCTTTCCGATCGAGTGCGTTGTGCGCGGCTACATCTCCGGCTCGGCGTGGAAGGAGTACCGCGAGAAAGGGACGCTTGCCGGCGAGGCGTTGCCAAAAGGTCTTCGCGAATCAGATCGGCTGGACCCGCCCATCTTCAGCCCCGCGACCAAGGCTGAAGAAGGCCACGACGAAAACATCACCATCTCCCGAATGCGGTCAATCGTCGGCGATGCGGCCGGACGGGAGCTCGAGCGTCTGTCCCGCGAGATTTACGGCGCGGGTCGCGAGATCGCCGCGCGTCGAGGGATTATCATCGCCGACACCAAATTCGAGTTCGGAACGCCTCTCAGCACTGGGGCAGAGGCGTCGGAGATGGTTATATTGGTGGATGAAGTGCTCACACCCGACAGTTCGCGCTTCTGGCCGGCAGATCGCTATGAGCCCGGGCACGGACAACCCAGCTTCGACAAACAGCCGCTACGTGATTATCTCGACGCCGAAAGGCGGGCGGGTCGCTGGGATGGGAACTACCCGCCGCCGAGGCTTCCGCAAGAAGTGATCGAAGCCACGAGCGAGCGCTACCTGGACATATACCGCCGCCTCTCCGGACACTCACTCGACCCTAACGGCTCCCACTCGCATTGAACTTCGCGCGCGAAGGTCTCCTGTTCATCGCGATAGCCGCAGTTGTCGCGGCTGCCGGCTTCGGGTTCGCGATCAACAGACGGTCGTGGGGACTGTGGTTGCTGGCGTTTGTTCTTCTGCTTCTCGCGTTGTGGGTCGCCTACTTTTTTCGCGATCCGGAGCGGACAGGTCAGCGCGGTCCATCGCTCGTCGTTGCGCCGGCAGACGGAAAGTTGATCATGATCACCGATGTCGACGAGCCCGACTTCACCAAGGGCCGCGCTGTCCGGCTGTCGATCTTCATGAACGTGTTCAACGTTCACGTTAACAGGTACCCGGTGGATGGCGTCGTCCGCTACGTCCATTACAACAAAGGCAAGTTTTTCAATGCGGCGACCGAAAAGTCGAGTCTGGAGAACGAGCAGATGTCAGTGGGTATCGATACCGGCAAGTACCGAATTCTCGTTCGCCAGATCGCGGGTTTGATCGCGCGACGTATCGTGACCTACAGCAAGGTCGGCGATACTGTCAAACAGGGTAGTCGCATGGGCATTATTCGCTTCGGCTCGCGCGTCGATGTGTTTCTTCCCGCTGGCACGAAGTTGACCGTCAAACTCGGCGACGTGACCGTCGCCGGCGTGACGACTCTCGGAGAGCTGCCGCAGTGACGCCTCCTCTATCGACCGATCAGATTCGCCGGTATCAGACAGCCCCGGAACGTGATGGTCCGCGCCGGGCGGTGATCATCCTGCCCAACGGCTTCACCCTCGCGTCGCTGTTCTTTGGAATTTTCGCGATCGTCGCGGCGTCGCGCAGCGAATTCGACACTGCCGGTCTCTATGTCGTGTTCGGCGGACTTTGTGACGCACTTGATGGACGCGTCGCGCGCGCAACTGGAACCGGCTCGCGTTTTGGCTCCGAGCTCGATTCGCTTGTCGACGCGATCACGTTCGGTCTTGCGCCAGCGATGATCATGTATTTCGCAGTGCTCAACCGAAACGGCTGGGACTGGATTTTCTCTTTCATCTTCTGCGCCTGCGCGGTGATCAGACTGGCGCGCTTCAACGTCGAGCAGGCAGGGCGGGCGAAGAAGTACTTCCACGGTTTGCCAAGCCCGGCAGCGGGAATGACGCTGGCTACCTATTACTGGTTCAGTCAGACGCCTCTCTACAACCAGACCGTACTCGGCGACCTGAACTGGACGACTGGTCTCCGCGGGATCATGCTGGTGCTCGCGTTCCTGATGATCAGCAACGTTTCGTACCCCGCGGTGCCGACGGTTGGATTCAGGAAGATCAGCGAGATACTCGGCACGCTGGCCGTGATAGCGACGTTCATCGGCGTGTTATTCCTGCGCAAAGAGTTCTACTTCCCCGCGCTGATCTGTTACGTGCTTTATGGATTGGCGAAGACTGTGCTCTTCGGTCTCATCGACCGGCGTCCAAAAGGCGACTCGCCAGTCATCGATGACGAAGAGCCGCTGCTCCTCACCGCGGCTGGGGTCGTCGAGCCGATCGGTGAAGTGCCACGCCATCGGCATCGTCGCCGTCGTCGTCGCCGCGGCCCTGGACCGGGCGATTCACCGCGCGGTGGCAGCAACTTCCCGCCAACCGGTCCCATTGGAGGGACGACTTGATGGCCAAGTTCCGCATCGCCGTTCACATCACGCCACGTAAAGGACTGCTGGATCCGCAGGGAAACGCGGTAAAGAGTGCACTGCAGACGCTCGGATTCAAGAACGTGAAAGACGTTCACGTCGGCAGATACGTCATCCTCGAGACAGATGCGTACGACGCGATCGAAGCGGAGGAGAACGTGACGGACATGTGTCGTAAACTGCTCGCGAATCCCGTTACTGAAGATTTCGAGATCGAATCGGCGGTGCACGCATGAAGTTCGGGATCGTGACCTTCCCCGGCTCCAACTGCGACTACGACGCGTATCACGCCGTGACCGAAGTGCTAGGTGAAGAAGCGGTTTATCTGTGGCACAAGGATCACGACTTACAGGGATCGGACGTGATCATTCTTCCCGGCGGTTTCAGTTACGGTGATTATTTGCGTGTTGGAGCGATAGCGCGATTCAGCCCGATCATGGAAGAGGTAGCAGCACACGTAAAGGCAGGCGGTCCAGTGTTGGGCATTTGCAATGGATTCCAGATCGCGTGTGAGGCCGGCCTGTTACCAGGCGCTTTGCTCCGTAACGCGCATTTGCAGTTCGTGTCGGACGCCGTTCGCATTCGCGTCGAGAATACGGAGACGATGTTCACCGATCTCTACGAGCGCGGCGAGGTACTGCGGATCCCGGTAGCTCACGGCGACGGAAGATTCGTCGCAACGGAGGAAACACTCAATCGGCTGGAGGGCGAAGGTCGGGTCGTTTTCCGCTACGTCGACGCTGCCGGAAACGTTAGTCCGTCTTCTAATCCCAACGGCTCTGAGCGCAGCATTGCGGGAATCATCAACGACAGCGGCAATGTGCTGGGGCTAATGCCGCATCCCGAACGCGCATGCAGCCCGCTCCTCGGATCGAGCGACGGTGTCCGACTGCTCGAATCGATTCTCACCAAGGTGGCGGCCTAAGGTGTCTCAAGTCGATCCCCGCCCCGGCGATCCAGCCATCACACCTGCGCTCGTTGCGGAGCACGGTTTGACGCCTGACGAGTTTGATCGACTGAGTAACATGCTCGGACGTAAGCCGACATTCACCGAGCTCGGCATCGTGAGCGCGCTGTGGAGCGAGCACTGTTCGTACAAGCACTCGCGCCCCGTTCTGAAAACGCTGCCAACCAGCGCACCGTACGTTCTCCAAGGGCCCGGGGAGAACGCTGGTGTGATTTCCATCGGCGACGGTCTTGCCGTCGCGTTCAAGATCGAATCGCACAATCATCCTTCGGCAGTCGAGCCCTACCAGGGCGCCGCGACTGGCGTCGGTGGAATCCTGCGTGATGTGTTCACGATGGGCGCGCGTCCAATCGCACTGCTCAACTCGCTGCGGTTTGGCAGTCTCGATGACTCGCGTGTCCGGTATCTCTTTTCCGGCGTCGTCAAAGGAATCGGCGATTAT